>Ga0213880_10000052_pt1 | contig 10588 bp, 7 predicted proteins | sample BarmaccoBMER_R07_FD_165047 | JGI IMG/M metagenome (GOLD analysis project Ga0213880, IMG submission 165047) | Barbacenia macrantha exposed rock microbial communities from rupestrian grasslands, the National Park of Serra do Cipo, Brazil - ER_R07 ... | reverse complement strand
CCCGCATCAACGCCCATTGATCGCCCAATATGGAGATGCGCTCGGCAGGAAGCAAACCGCTTTCCAACTGTTTCGTAAGCTGGTCCTGTAAGTTGCGCTCGTATTCAGTTCGGTAATACCCATGGCCGTGTGCGTTAGCAAAGATCAGTGCACTTTGCGGATTGCCGGTCTCCTGCCCTCTGCTGGATATCAGTGAGCAATACTCGTTGCCCTGAGGCGTCACAGGGTGGAAGCAGACGGGAACATTCCAAAACTGCTGACTCGTACCAAGCAGCCCGCGGTCGGCGAACATGCGCTCCTGTGACACGGCCTTTTGGCCATTGTCCTCGGAGACATGCAGCAACGGTTCGCCAGCCTGCACCACGAAGCTCGACATAATCTTGTCCACCGGCTTTCCGGAAACTCTTGTCATGGTTGTCCAGAAATCCTCTGCCGTTGCGTTTCCGAATTCGTGAGCCTGTAGATAGGTCTGTACGCCTTTACGGAACACCTCGGGCCCAATGTAGTACTCCACCATGCGCAGCACTGACGCTGCTTTGCCGTAAGCGATTCCGTCGAACAGTTCGTTGATCTCAGCTGGAGTCTCCGCTTTCTGCCGGATTGGTCGGGTGTTCTTAAGAGCGTCGAAGCTCAGAGTGCGATTCGTTTCTGCCACCTCACCCAGTTCTTCGTGCCACTCAGGCTTCCATTTTGCCAATGGCCGAGTCTCCATCCAGCTGGCGAATCCTTCGTTGAGCCAGATGTTGTCCCACCATTTCATCGTGACCAGATCGCCGAACCACTGGTGCGCAGTCTCGTGGGCCACCACTACGCCCACTCGCTGATAGTTGTCTAGCGTCGCGACTTTAGGATCAAGCAGCATGTCGCTCTCGCGATAGGTGATTGCGCCGGCGTTTTCCATTGCGCCTGCGGCGAAATCGGGAACCGCGATCAGATCGAGCTTGCCGAATGGATACGGAATTCCGAAGTAGTCGTTGTAGTAGTGGAGTGCATATTCCTCGGCTTCGAGGGCAAAGCGGGCATTCTGGACTTTGTCCGGAGTTGCGCAGGCCCGGATTGGGACGCCATCAGTCTCTCCGCTCAGGCATTGAAAATCGCCGACGAGCATTGCCACCAGGTAGGTGGATAGTTTCTTAGTAGTGGCGAAGTGCAACGTGTGCTTACCGTCGCCGGGGCCCGGAATGTCCGATATCAGCTTTTCATTCGAGATGGCGGTATCGCCCTTGTCGACCACGAGAGTGATATCGAAGGTTGCTTTTTTGTCAGGCTCGTCAAAGCTTGGAAAGGCGCGGCGTGCGTCTGTAGCCTCAAACTGGGTGACTGCATAACGACGTCTCGCGGTTTGGCTGAGGTAAAAGCCGCTCAGCTTATTGTTCAGTGTTCCGTTGAAGACGAAGTGCAGCTTCGCCGACCCTGCTGCGATTTCATGCGGGGCGATGATGCTTGCCTGCTCACGGTCAGGATCGAGCGCGATTTTGGCCGTCACAGTGGAACCGTGACTTTCCACCGTAGCGGAGACGAACTTAAGTTCCGCGGCATTGAGCACGATGGTTGTAGCGGGCTTAGAAAGTCGGACGTCGATGATTTCATCGCCCGCGAAGGTGGCGTTTTGCAGGTCGGGAGTAAAGCTCAGCTGATAGTGCTCCGGAACCACTCCCTGTGGCAGTCGCTGGGCAAGGCCAACGTTCGGTAAAAAGACTGCGATGAAAACAAACAATAACTTCTTCATTAAAACTCCTAGTGGACAATCAGTCTTCCGTTTTGCACAGTTGCTCGGCACTTTTCCGTGCCGAACCAATAGCAGATCTCGCGATAATCTTTGATGTCGAAAATAGCGAGGTCGGCGTCTTTTCCCCTTTCGATACTCCCTTTTCTGGAAGCAAGCCGAAGAGCATGTGCGCCGTTGATCGTCGCCGCCGTGATCGCTTCCGCCGGGCTCATCCGCATTTGCGTGCATGCCATTGACAGCACCAGAGGCATGCTCGTGGTCGGTGACGTTCCAGGATTGTAATCAGTAGCCAACGCAACAGCCGCCCCGGCATCGATCAGCCTTCGTGCCATTGGGTATTTATGCGCGAGAAAGTACGAGGCTCCTGGAAGCAGAGTTGCAACGGTCTCCTGCTTTGCCAGTGCGTCCAGATCCTTATCGGTGAGACAGTCGAGATGATCGAAGGAAGCCGGCTGAAACCGCCCAAGGCGTGAGAGTTCCTGAGGTGTGAACTGGCAGACATGCGCTCGCATTCCCAGACCGAATCTCTGCGCCGCCTCAAACACACGTTCGGTTTGCGCCATGCTGAAAGCGCCACGCTCGCAAAAGACATCTACGAAATCTGCAAGTTTCTCGCGTGCGGCGGCCGGAAGCATGTCATTGCAAACGAGATCCACATAAGCGTCAGCTCTTTGCTGAAATTCCGCGGGAACGACATGTGCGCCAAGTAAGGTCGCGACCAGCGTCCCATTCCAGGACTCTGCCGCTTTGCGAATGGCGCGAAGCGACTTGAGTTCCGCATCGGTAGTGAGTCCATATCCGGACTTAGCTTCCACTGTCGTCGTTCCCGACTTCTGCATGTGCCTGAGAGCGCTCAAGACGTGTTGTCTAAGCTCTTCCTCCGACGCATTCCGGACGCCTTCGGTACTGGCGCGAATGCCGCCTCCGGCTTTGGCGATTTGCTCGTATGTGTTCCCTTGAATCCGCTGTTCGAAATCGACGAGCCTGGGCTCGGTGAAGACCGGATGCGTGTGGGAATCGACAAATCCCGGGATTACGACTCCGCCTGCACAATCAAACGTCTCGACGTTCGGGCCCGCGCTGTGAGCATGAGTCTCGACATGTTCACGTGTACCGACGGCTACGATTCTTCCCGCGACGCAGAAAACTGCAGCTTCCTTAACGATGTCCAGCTCCGCGAGCTCTCGTCCGCGTCTGGGACGCTCGTGGGTGAGACCAGGTTTAAGAGTGAGGAGCTGACCGATATTGACGAGGAGAAGGGAAGCGCCAGCCAAGCTATTCGCTCTGGTCTCGCATCGGAATTCTTATGCCTTTGCGATCTGCAAATGCGTGCGCCTCTTGATAGCCCGCGTCCGCATGACGGGCAATGCCTATGCCGGGATCGTTGGTGAGAACGCGCTCGATGCGCTTCGCCATTGCATCGCTACCGTCCGCAACGGTCACCTGCCCCGCATGCTGCGAATAGCCGATTCCGACTCCGCCTCCATTGTGGATCGAAACCCAACTGGCGCCGCTCGAAGTATTGAGCAGAGCATTCAGCAGTGGCCAGTCGGCAATGGCATCGCTCCCGTCTTTCATTCCTTCGGTTTCCCGAAATGGGGATGCAACCGAGCCGCAGTCGAGATGATCGCGTCCCATGACGATAGGCGCCTTCAGCTTGCCCCGCTTCACTAAGTCGTTCAGCGCTAGACCAAATTGCGCGCGCTCTCCATACCCGAGCCAGCAGATTCGCGCTGGCAGTCCCTGGAAGCGGATACGCTTCCTCGCAAGGTTGATCCAGCGGCTGAGAATCCGATTGTGCGGGAACATTTCGAGGACAAGGTCGTCAGTTGCCGCAATGTCTGCCGGCTCTCCGGAGAGCGCAACCCAACGGAACGGCCCGCGTCCTTCGCAAAACAGCGGACGAATATACGCCGGAACAAATCCAGGGAAGTCGTAGGCGTTCTTCACTCCACGCTCGAAGGCAAACGTCCGGATATTGTTGCCATAGTCGAAGGTCACGGAGCCGGACTTCTGCAGCGTCAGCATTCCTTCGACGTGACGGGCGATCGAGTCGAGCGATCGTTCGAGATATGCCTTTTCATCTTTTCGTCGTAGTTCGTCCGCTTGCTCGACACTCAGTCCCGAGGGAATGTAGCCGTTGAGAGGATCATGGGCAGAGGTTTGATCGGTGAGAATGTCCGGCTTCACTCCGCGCGCTGCCAGCTCGGGAATCACGTCGGCGCAGTTGCCGATCAGCCCGACTGAAATTGCTTCCTTCTTGCGAATCGAATTCTTCAGGATGCGCAACGCTTCATCAAGCGTATTAACCATGAAGTCGCAGTAGCCGGTCTTCAGGCGCTTCTTGATGCGCTCCGGATTTACGTCGATGCCGAGGAAACATGCGCCTGCCATCGTCGCCGCGAGAGGCTGTGCGCCCCCCATGCCGCCCATTCCGCCGCTGACGATCAGCTTTCCAGCAAGATCGCCTCCGAAATGTTTTTCTCCGGCAGCGGCAAAGGTTTCGAATGTACCCTGAATGATCCCCTGCGACGCGATGTATATCCAGGAGCCCGCAGTCATCTGGCCATACATCATCAAGCCGGCTCGCTCCAGCTCGTTAAACTTTTCCCAGTTTGACCAATGGCCGACCAGGTTGGAATTGGCAATCAGAACGCGAGGGGCGTAGTCATGCGTTTTGAAAACTCCAACCGGCTTTCCCGATTGCACCAGTAGGGTCTCATCATTTTCGAGCTCGCGAAGCGAGCGCACGATCGCCTCGTAGCATTGCCAATTACGCGCGGCGCGCCCAGTTCCTCCATAGACGACAAGATCCTGAGGGCGCTCGGCAACCTCATCGTCAAGGTTGTTCATGAGCATCCGCATGGCGGCTTCCTGCTGCCATCCCTTGCAGGAAAGCTGCGTTCCGCGTGGAGCGCAGATGGCGGTGCGGGAAAGAGGGGGCGCTTCAGTTTCTACCGGCATAGATGGACATCGGGAACTTCGGCAAACCATTTAGCCTACGGCTTTGTTCAAGCAGAGGCAAGATAGAGAGATGCGGCTCGCAAAGCCCAGGGGTAATTAATCGGACCAAAGCTCTTCGGCGGTTAGGCTGAGCTTGGGATGTCGTAGGCCGATGCGCCTGCTGACGGTGAATGCCTCTGCCAATCCTGGATGCGCGATGTTCCGTCCGGAGTTCCCCGAAGTCACTCCGTTCTCAAAGCTTGCATGGGTTCGATCGCGGCAGCGCGTCCGGCCGGAAGGATGCTGGCGATCAGCGCGCACACCCCGAGCGCTCCCAGAGCAAAAGCGAGGCTCAGCGGATCGAACTTCCCGATTCCGAACAACTGATGCGCGAGCCAGTGCTTCGCCAGAAAGCAGAGTGGGATTCCGAGCAGAAGTCCGATGCCTACCTGCGCGAACGCGCCCCGCAGCATGAGGCCGACGATGTTGCTGCGATTGGCTCCCAACGCCATACGCAGGCCCACTTCGCTGGTTCTGCGCGCCACGCGATAAGCGGTCACGCCGTAAAGCCCCACCGACGCAAGCAGCAGCGCAATCAGTCCAAACGCATTGCTAAGGCGTGCGATAAGCGTGTTTTCGCTTGATTGGATACTCACCAGTTCCTCGAAGCTGCGCATGGATGTCGGAGTGAGATTGGGATCGATTTCCGCCAGCACGCGCCGAACGGTTGGAGCAAAGCTGTCCGCATCGCCATTCACATGCAACGCGATGGTGCCCATATACATCGAGGCCTCTTCTATGCGGTTGTCCTCCTGAGTTTCGTAATGGATCTTCTGCGGTAAAGCCACAAAAAACATCGGGCGTGCCGGACGGGAGGGATTTCCATATTTCGCATCTTTAGCTACTCCCACGATTTCGTAGTCCCCCGCATGGCTGCGCTCGTCTTTGCCAAAGTGTTTGCCGATTGGATCCTCATTGGGGAAGAACTTTCGTGCGAACGCCTCGTTCACGACTGCGACATTCTGCGAGGTTGCTGTGTCCTGCTCGGAGATGCCGCGCCCCCGCACGATGGGCGTGCCGATTGTCTCGAAGTAGTTAGCGCTTACGCGATCCCAGGAAGAGCCAAAGTCGCCGGTCTTGCCGGCAAAGAATATATCTTCGCCCCAGTTGTTGCCTTGTTGGGCGGTGTAGAGCGCAAGACTTTCGTTAACCACTCCTGGAGTGTGCCGGAATCGCTCTTCCACTTGTTGATAGAGGCCGATTACCCGTTCTTGGGTATATCCGGCGCTATCCGGGCTTATCTGCACGATCAAACGTCCTTGCCGCTCGAATCCATACGACTGGCTGGACAGATTTTTCAGACTCTCGGTAAGCAGGGCTGCAACGCTTAGCAGGACGAGCGACACCGCAGCCTGCAAGACGATCAACGACCGCTGAGGCAGTGCAGAGGCATCTCTTGTCACGCGTCCAACACCGCGCAGAGCTTCAGCCGGATCCAGGCGCGAGGCGATCCAAGCGGGTCCAACGCCGAAAATAATTCCTGTGGCAGCGGCCACCGCGCAGGTGAACAAGAGCACCGGCAAAGAAGGAGAAGTTGAAATCGGCACGTTTGGCGAGCCGCGGAAAGCAATCAACAGCATGCCCTTGCTGGCGTAAAGAGCGACCACAAGGCCTAGAGCGGCCCCAAGCACAGAGAGCACAAGGCTCTCCGTCAGCTGGGCGCGTATGATGCGGGTTCGCGTGGCGCCGATGGCGAGTTGCAGAGACGTTCGAGCGCGAGTGGCCGTTCCTCTGGCAAGCAGCAGGTTGGCGAGATTCGCGCAGGCAATAATGAGAATTGCCGCGGAAGCCGCTAGCAGCAGAATCAACCCTTGTTCGTAGCTGTCCTTCATCGAGTTGATTCCGGCGCCACCTGGCGCCAGGTGGATTACCTGCTTGTCGATTTGTTTCAGATCCTGGTGTGTGCTCGCGTTTCCCGGAGTGAGCAGGTACTGGCGCAACTCGGTGGTAAGTTGTGCAGCCACCTGAGAGGGGACCGCATCGGCTCGCAGGCGGCCAATGAGATAGAGCCAACCGGCCGAGGTCTGATGCAGCAGCGAGTTCTCACGGCTAAAGTCGGGCTCCAGCGCAAGAGGAAGCCAGAAATCCGGGGGATCGCTCTCCAACCGGTCGCCAAAGAACGCCGGCGGAGCAATACCGACAATAGTTACCGGATGGCCGCTCATCACAACCGGCGCTCCCATGATGGAACGATCCAGTCCAAACTTCTGCTGCCATGTGCGATAGCTGATCACCGCGACCGGGGCGCTGCCCGCCTTGTCGTCCTCAGCTGAAAGCGTCCGGCCGGAATACGCGTTTACACCCAAGGTGGAGAAGTAATTTCCGGAGACGAACTCGCCGCTCAAAGCCTGCGCCGGAGTGGTTGAGTCAAGCCGCCGCACGCTAAGATCCGGACGGTTGGTCTGAGCCGCAGCTAGTTGTTCGAACGACGGAGTATGATCGCGCGCGTATTGATAGAACGGATAGGCAAACATTGACCAGTTGTTCTGCAGATCGCCTTCGACGCAGCAGTTGTATTCGTCTCCCAGTTTGTATAGCTGCGCGGGATTAGCCACCGGCAAATTCTTCAGCAAGACTCCGTGGACGAGCGTAAAAATCGCGGTGTTTGCTCCGATGCCGATGGCCAGGGTTATAAGCGCTGTGATGGTAAAACCGGGCGATTGTCGGAGCTGCCGCAGTGCGTATCGGATGTCCTGAGTCACAGTCTGCATAAGAAAGTCTCCAGAGACGGTTGTCGCAATTGGCATTCCAGCAGATTCTCCGCAGGATCAATTACTTGCGGCCAAACGCCGAATTCAGGTGTTCGATAACGAACGTTGCGTGGTTCGTCGCCGTATCACACGCGCGCGGTCGGACATTCGGCGCGGTGCAGCGTCAAACGGATGATATCCAAGTTGAAGGAGTTCATATCAGTGAAGACAGGCTGGATGAAGACGTTACTCGTCTTGCTCGTGCTTAGCGGACGCATGGCAGTCGCGGCTCCACCGGAAGGTATTTTTCAGGGCTGGGACGGCGAGTGGACACACGTATCCCAACAACTCATTGCCTTAGCGGACGCCACACCGGAGGACAAGTTCTCGTGGCGTCCCGCTCAAGGCGTTCGCTCCACCAGTGAGGTGTACATGCACATCGCTTGGGCGAACCTCTATCTGTTGAGTTTCACTGGTCCGAAGATGCCGGCAAACCTTCCTCAACACGCCGAGAAGACCATCACTTCAAAAGCTGATGTGATCCGCTGGCTGAAACAGTCCTTGGAAGCTGTTAAGCAAGCTCACGTGAAAGAGACGCATAAGGGCCTGCAGCGAAAAGTGCGGGTGTTCGATGGAATCAACACAAACGCCGAAGGTGTGTATCTGCGGATTATCATCCACGACAACGAGCACATGGGTCAGCTGGTGGCGTACGCGCGCATGACCGGAGTGGTGCCACCCTGGTCGCAGTAGGTATGGGACTATTCTCGCGCGTTGATGGCTACCGACCTGCGCCGGCGGGTTCCTTGCTCGTTTCGAGCGCCTGAATCACGGCGTCGGCGAATTCGCTGGTTCCAGACTTGCCGCCAATGTCACGCGTAGTCTTCTTTCCCTCGGAATAGACGCGCTGCAGCGCCGCGTGCATGCGCTCGGCAGCTGCGGTTTCGCCGATGTGACGCAGCATAAGGACGGCAGACTGCATCACGGCAGTGGGATTAGCTAAGTCCTTGCCCGCAATGTCGGGCGCCGAGCCGTGGACGGCTTCAAAAATGGCACACTCGTGTCCCAAATTGGCACCGGGCACCAATCCAAGACCGCCGACAAATCCAGCACAGAGGTCGGAGATGATGTCGCCGTAGAGGTTCTCCATCACCATCACGTCGTATTGATAAGGGTTGGTCACCAGTTGCATACATGTGTTGTCGACGATGTGCTCGGCATATTGGATGTCGGGATAGATTTCCGCCGTATCGCGGCAGCAGCGCAGGAAAAGGCCATCCGTCAACTTCATGATGTTGGCTTTGTGAATTGCGTGGATTTTCTTGCGGTGATCGCGCCGGGCATAGTCAAAGGCGAAGCGTGCGATGCGCGTAGAGGCCTTCTCGGTGATGATCTTCAGGCTTTCGACCACGCCGGGAACCACTTCGTGCTCGATGCCGGAGTACTCGCCCTCAGTATTCTCGCGCACAATGACAAGATCGATCCCTGGATAGTTCGTCTTGATGTTAGGCAGGTTGCGAATGGGACGGAAGTTGGCGAAAAGCTCGAACTTCTTTCGCAACGTGACGTTGATGCTGGCGAAGCCGCCAGCGATCGGCGTGGTAACCGGACCTTTCAGACCAAGCCGTGTCCGCTCGACCGATTCGTACAGCTCTTTGGGAATGTATTGCTTCGTCTTGGCGTAAGCATCCGCCCCGGCCTGATGAGTCTCCCACTCAAACTTCACACCGGTAGCTTCGAGCACGCGTACAGTCGCGTTGATAACCTCAGGACCAATGCCGTCGCCGGGGATGAGTGTGACTTTGTGGATCATAGTGAAAACAGTTTCAAAGCTTCAGGTTTCGAGTTTCGGCGAAGCTAGAATTCCTTTCTGGCGCGAAACGCCGGGAAGGCAATCCGTCGACAAAATCCAGAATCTGTAGAGCGACAATCGCTGCCGAGTGGCTCTGGGGGAACCTGAAACTCGATACGCTTTTTCCTGAAACGCTCTTTCCTAATGATGCTTGGGGCTGGTTTTTGCCTTCTTCGCTTCCTTACTCATCAATTGTTCCAGCTCAGCGCCAAACTCGCGAACGTCCTTGAAGTCACGGTAGACAGAAGCGAACCTTATGTATGCCACCGTGTCCTGCTGCTTGAGATGTTCCATGATTAGTTCGCCCACTTCAGAGGTCGTCCGTTCCCGCTCTGGGGAATCGATGACGAAGCTCTCGGCCTCATTCACAATCTGTTCCAGGCGTCCCATCGAGATGGGGCGTTTTTCGCAGGCCTTCAGCAGTCCGGACAAAACTTTTTGACGGTCAAATTTCTCCCGGCGTCCATCTTTCTTTACGACCATGTATGGAATCTCATCTATGCGCTCGTAGGTGGTGAAGCGTTTTTCACACTTCATGCATTCCCGGCGCCGGCGGATAAGCTCCCCCTCCTTGCTTTCCCGAGAATCCACTACTTTGTCATTGATAAAACCGCAGAAGGGACACTTCATCGAGGGTCTGTCGCTGAAGCCATTGTAGCAGGGCACTTTTGCGCCACTTGCTGTTGCAATCGCCGTTTCAGCAGAAGCGTGTGGCGCGTTTTGTTACCGGCCGTGAGCTGAGTGACCAACAGTAATCCGCCTATTTATCAACAGAATTCACAGGCAGGTGCCTCGATTCTTGTGGGATATACTTCGACTGCGCCGAATAAAAATTCTCCCCGCGAGGTTCCGCTTTCATGTCTGCCAGGGCGCTCCCCGAGCTCGAGTCCGCTGTTTCCATCGATGAATTTCAAGCCCTTGAAGAAAAGGTTTACAAGACGATTGAGCTTTTGAAGTCGGCCCGAGAAGCGAAGGCCATTGCCGAGCGCGATGTGAGCCGACTGCGGGAACAGCTCGAGGATCGCGAAGAGGAAGTTGAGACTCTGCGCCAACAGATGGTTTCGTTGCGGCGCGAGCGAGAGGAAGTGCGCGGCCGCGTGGAGAAGATGCTGAAACAAATCGAGACGTTGGCGGAGGTGTAGCAATGGCCACGGCGAAGGCAAGCCAAGCAGCTGCAGGAAGCATCCGCGTAGAAATCTACGATCAGGCGTATAACCTGCGTGGCATTGATCCCGAATACATCGTCAAGCTGGCCGAGTATGTTGACCTAAAAATGCGTGCGGTCTCGGAGAAAACCGCAACAGCGGATTCGCT
>Ga0213880_10000051_pt1 | contig 10711 bp, 12 predicted proteins | sample BarmaccoBMER_R07_FD_165047 | JGI IMG/M metagenome (GOLD analysis project Ga0213880, IMG submission 165047) | Barbacenia macrantha exposed rock microbial communities from rupestrian grasslands, the National Park of Serra do Cipo, Brazil - ER_R07 ... | reverse complement strand
CGTTCAGGAGGAGCCCAATGGCCGCCAAGCAACCCCGAGAGCTCGCCGAGATCGTCCAGCTGCAGCCCGGACGGCACCGCACGCCGGAGGACGGCGTGTGCGCCATGGAGCTGGTGGCGTGGATGGCGGGGGAGAAGCACAGCGACCATCCGGTCACGGCCTCGCCGGTCATCGCGTCGTTCATCCCGCAGTTCAACGATGCGCTGAGCGCTGAGCACCGCCACCGGCTGGCCGCGATGACACCGCGCATGATCGACAGCCGCGGCATGCGCGAGCAGGAATTCGAGCGCGGTCGATTGCTGTGGAACTGGATGATCGAGTCGGCGGTGCCGACGTGGTTGGGCGCTGCGCAGCGCCAGGACCTTGCCGCACTGGTGTGCCGGCACCGGGGCGACGCGCTCGAGACGGTGATGGGCGTCATCGACGTGTACGGGCATGCACCGGTGCGTCCGGTCGACGACCACCGCACCGCCGTCGCGGTGAGCGCCGCGCTGGCCGTGTCGGGCACGAGCAGCGCCTACCGCGCGCGCATGGACGTCAGCGATGACGGCGGCGTTTCGCGCGCGCGCCGCCGCTGGGAGGCTGCGCGCACGGTGGCTCGCGCCGCCGCATGGCACGTGGCGGAGGCGGATTGCCAGCCCGAGCACGAGGCGGGCACGTCGCGCTTGTGGCGCACCGCCGAGTGCCTGCGCGAGAGCGCATTTGTGCTGCTCGATCGCCTGCTCGCGGTGACGGAAACGAGGGCTGGTGAGGAGCACGCGGCCAGCGTGGAAGTGTTTCAGATCCCGCAACCTTCGAGCGTCGCGATCGATGCTCGAGACGATGCGGCAGCGGTGCTGACGCCGGCGTCTTGACCATCCGGCGGCTCGAAAACGCCGGCATGAGCTAAGGGCCGTTCGTCCGTCGAAGGGGCGTCGCCCTGCCTAAGTTTGGATCCCGCATTGCCAGGACGCCTCCGATAAAGACATCAGAGCATCAAGATCGTTGATGCTATGATGCTCACCATGCGCACCACGATCACGCTGGACCCAGATGTCGAGGCTCTGCTGAAACGAGTCATGGAGCGCCGTGGCCTGGGATTGAAAGCGGCTGTCAACGAAGGTCTTCGGCGAGGCCTGTCCGCAGGCGATGAGGGCCGCCCGCCGTATCGCCTCGCGCCGCATTCCATGGGGGCACCATTGGTGCCGCTGCAGCACGCGCTCCGCCTCGCAGCCGAGATGGAAGACGAGGCGATTCTCGCGAAGATGCGAGAGGGGCGCTAGCCGCCGTGACGATCGTGGATACCAACGTATTGCTCTACGCAGTCAACGCCGACGATCCTCACCACGCGGCCGCGCGTACCTGGTTGGAACGCGCACTGTCCGGGGCGGAGATCGTTGGATTCGGGTGGGTCGTGCTGCTCGGGTTCATCCGCATTGCGACAAGTGGCGCCTTTCGCACTCCGATCAGCGCGGATCGCGCGTGCGGCCTGGTCGACGAATGGCTCGACCAACCAACGGCGCGCGTCATTGAGCCCGGTCCGGGCCACCTCGGCAAACTGCGACAGCTGCTGATGGCGTCAGGGACGGCCGGGAGTCTGGTGAATGATGCGCACCTCGCTACCCTTGCTTTTGCGCATCGTGCCACGCTGACTTCGTTCGATCGCGATTTTCTGCGCTTCGAAGGCCTGGAGGTCGTCGTTCCGCGCGGCTGACCACCCGGTGCTCAGCGGAAGCCGTACTTCCCTTCGTGGAAGTCGCCGGTCTCGCTCCAGCGCTGGATGGTCGCGTCGATGACGTCGTCATCGACCACGCTCTGACCCATCCGGCGCGCGTTGCCCTCCACCGACTCCATCACCTGGCCGCGCACGAAGTCGGGGATCCCGGCCAGGCGCTGCCGCGCCGCGTCGGTCCACTCGACATCACTCTCGTGGCGCTGCACGATCGCGTGTGAGACCTCGCCCCACATGTCGTATTTCACGTCCATGATGTCGGGCGTTATGGTGGTGCCGAGGTTCTGCTTGTGCGCCGTCCACTCCACGCGCCAGCGCGTCAGCTCGCGGCAGAACTCGGGCACCTGCTGAAGCCGGGCCTCGGCCTCGGGCGTCCACGTGAAGTGCAGCGTGCCCGTGCGCTCGCTCAGCGGATGGCCGTATCCCATCTTGCGCCCGACGCGCTCGACGAAGGCCGCGTCGATCTGCGCCACCTCGCGGCTGGCCGCTCGCGACTCGACCGCGCCCGCTGCCATGCGCTGGGCGCGATCCGCGTCGAGGTGGCTGAACGCCGCATGCGCGTGCCCCCGCTCGGCGGCGAGCTTTCGCGCCTCCTCCGTCCACCGCTCGTCGCGGCCGCCCGTCTTGTCAGACGTGGCGCTGTCGTGCGGAAACGGACAGCGCGGCTGGTCCTCGTCGGCCAATCGACTCACACTCCCCTGTGTTGGCGGACATACCATCGTAGACGACACGTTTGTCGTCATGCGGGCACCGGGGGAAAAGGGGCAGCCGCGCTAACATCCTGCGTGGCGGAATCATGGGAGGGCTCGGCTGGGAGCGATGTTCCGAAGCATCTACGTCCCGCTTGACAACTCCGAGCACTCGGACGCGGCCACCACGGTCGCGCTCGCCCTGGCCGAGGCGTTCGACGCGCGCTGCATCGGCATGCACGTCTACGCGGGACGCATGCACGACTACCGGTTCAAGCAGATGGAGTACACGCTCCCGGAGGAGTACCAGGACGAGGCGGAGCTGCTGCGTCAGCGGCGCATCCACGACAGCCTGATCACCACCGGGCTGCAGCTCATCAGCGACAGCTACACCGACGTCATGCGCTTCCGCTGCATGGAGCGCGAGATCCCCTTCGAGGCGCGCATGCGCGACGGCCGCAACTGGGAGGAGCTGGTCGCCGACATCGAGGAGACCGGTCCCGACCTCGTGGTGATGGGCGCGCTGGGGACGGGTGCGGTGCGCGAATCGCGGCTGGGCAGCGTCACGGACCGCGTCGTGCGGCGGATGCGGCGCGACACGCTGGTGGTGCGGCGCACCGGAGAGGCCGCGCTGGACGGCGACATCCTGGTGGCGATCGACGGGTCGCCACAGTCCTTCGGCGGGCTGCGCACCGCGATCGCGATCGGCCGCGCGCTGCGCAAGCGGGTGGAGGCGGTGGCGGTGTACGACCCGTACCTGCACTACGCGGTGTTCAACGGCATCGTCGACGTGCTCTCGGAGAAGGCGTCGAAGGTGTTCCGCTTCAAGGAGCAGGAGGCGCTGCACGAGGAGATCATCGACACCGGGCTGGCGAAGATCTACGAGTCGCACCTGCGCGTGGCGCAGGCCACCGCGGCGGAGGAGGGCGTGGGGCTCGGCATCACGCTGCTCGACGGCAAGGCCTTCGAGCGCGTCCTCCGCTTCGCGCGTGAGCGCGAGCCGTGGCTGCTGGTGTGCGGCCGCATCGGCGTGCACTCGCCCGATGGCATGGACATCGGCAGCAATGCGGAGCACGTGCTGCGCGACGCGCCCTGCAACGTGCTGCTCAGCAGCTCGACGTACGTGCCGCCGATCGACATGCGCGCCGAGCAGGCAGTGGCGTGGACGCCGGAGGCGGAGGCGCGCCTGGAGCACGTGCCCGCCGGCGCGCGCGGGCTGGCGCGCACCGCCGTGCTCCGCTGGTGCACGGAGCGCGGGCACAGCGTCGTCTCGTCGGGGGACGTCGACTCCGCACTCGACGACCTGATGCCGCACCGGCGTGTGATGCGCCGCATCCACGAGGTGACAGCGTCACTCGACGGGGCGGAGCGGGCCATGCTCGACGAGCCCGCGGCGGACGAGGCGCGCGCGCTGTGCCGCACATGCGGATACGCAGCACGCACGGCACAGCCGGCGCAGTGCCCGGTGTGCGGCGCAGACGGCGCGACCTTCGAGCCGCTGGATGTGGCGGCCTTGATGCGCGACGCCCGCGCCGAGGGCGACGGCGCCACCGCCGACTTCGATGGCCAGAAGCTGGGCTGGACGATGGAGGCGCGCCGGCTGCTGCAGCAGCTGCCCGCCGGGTATCTGCGGAGGCGCGTCAAGGCGATGGTGGAGAAGACGGCGCGCACGCGGCGCCTGCCCGCCATCACCGTTGAGATCGCGGAGCCGTTCGTGCGGCCGGAGCTGGATGCACTCGACGCGCAGGCGGGGCCGCACCGCGCGCCGCTCGGACCCGAGGCGCACACCGGGCCGCAGGTGGACCAGCGTCATCGCCTGCCCTGGTCGGACGAGGCGGTGGAGCGCATCGAGCGCATCCCCGCCGGCTTTCTGCGCAACCTCGCCGCGGAGCAGGTGGAGCGGCTCGCCACCGCGCTGCGCGCCAGTGAGGTGACGCTGCTGCACGTCGAGGCGGGGATCGCCGAGGCGCGCGCGCGGATGGAGGCGTCCGGCGGCAACGGGACGAAGATGCCGCCGGCGTCGAGCAGCGGCCGCCTCAACGAGGTGACCGCACCGGTGGTCACCGCGCTCGGGAAGCGCGAGACGGACGCGGCGGCGCCCGCCGCTGCTGCGGACGGCTGACGCCGCGCAGATGCTCGGCCTCCAGGTAACGCCGCCGCAGTTCCCCGCGCTGGGCAGCAGCCTGCCGGTGGCCATCCTCTTCCTGCTGCACATCGCCATCGCGGAGTTCTCCGTCGGCGTGATCACTCTCGCCGCGGCGATGGAGTGGCGCGCCGCTCTCACGGGCGACGCACGCGCCGCGCGCTACGCGCGCGCCGCAGCCAACAGCTACTACCTCGTGTTCAGCCTGGGGGCGACCTTCGCCGTGTTCGCCGTCGTGCTGCTGATCGGCCTGTGGGGCAACGAGTTCGGGCGGCTGATCAACGTCTTCATCCCGCTCGTCGCGTTCGCGTTCGGCCTGTTCCTCGTGCTCACGCCCATGCTCGCCGTGTACCGCAACAGCTTCGGACGGATCGGCCCGCGCGCTCACGCGAGCCTCGGCGCGGCGGTCGCGCTGGTGCAGACGCTGTTCGTGGTGCTCATCGTGAGCCTGGACGCGTACCTCATCACGCCGTTTCACGGTGGTTTGCTGGAGAGCGCGCTCGATCCGCCCTACATCCCCCTGCTCATCCACCGCCTGATCGGTAACGTCTCGTGGACCGCGCTGTTCCTGGCCGGCTATGCGGCGATCAAGCTGCACCGCAGCGCGGATGGCGAGGAGCGCGGCTTCCAGGCATGGGCGGCGTGGGTCAACCTGCGCATCGGCCTCGTGACCGCGCTGCTGATGCCGGTTGAGGGATACGCGCTGATGCTCGTGCTCAACAACTCCCAGCAGGGCTTCTTCAACAACCTCGTGAGCGGCAGCACGGCATGGCTCATGGTGCTGCAGGAGGCGTTCGTCGCCGTGGTGCTGGTGGGCGGCAACGTGGCGCTGATCGCGGAGCAGCGCGGCTCCGCGAACGGCGAGGGACGCGACACCATCGGCCTCGTCGCCGTGGGCGTGTCGCTGGCCGGCATGGTGGTGGCCGCGCTGCCGTCGAGCGTGCTGCCGAGCGGCGCTGAGACGGTGCGCTTCGTCGGTCTGGGCGCGGCGCTCGTCGTGACGGCGGTGCACCTCGCGCTGCGCTGGCACCGGCGCCCGATCCCCGCGGGGGACATCGCCGCGTCAGCGCTGACGCTCGGGCGGCGCGCGCTGGTGACCGTGGGAGCGTTCTCCCTGCTCACCGCGCTGCTGATGGGAGTCATCAAGGAGAGCGCGCGCGGCAGCTATGCGGTGTACGGCGAGCTGACGCAGGCGCAGGCGCAGCAGCAGTTCACGCCGTCTGGGAGCCTGTACCCGTGAGCGGCGCGGCCGTGCTCGCGCAGATCCGAGCCGCGCAGTTCCAGGCCGCGTGGTACCTGTCGATTCTCGTCGCCGCGATGGTGCTGCTCGTGGTCGTCGGCTGCGCCTGGGCCGTGCGCGGCGGGGTGCGCATCTACCGCACCGACCGCGCGGCGGGCACGCTGATCGTCGCCGCCTCGATGTTCTCGATGCTTGCCCTCATCGGCATGCTCATCGCCGCGGCGGTGGGGCTCATCCGCACCGGGGGGACCGGCTGATGCGCGACGTCTCGCGGCGTCAGTTCCTGATCCGCATGACCGGCCTCGGCGCCGGCGCCATCGGCGTGATGCTCAGCATCCCCGCGCTCGGCTTCCTGCTCAGCCCGCTCTTCGCGCAGAAGCGCATCGCGTGGCTCACCGTCGGGGCCATCGACCAGGTGCCGGTGGGCACACCCACCGTGCGCTACGTCGACATGCCCAACGAGCAGGGCTGGCCGGTGCCCTCGGAGCGGCGCGTGGTGTACATCGTGCGCAAGTCGGACGGCACCACGCGCGTGCTGAGCAACATCTGCTCGCACATGCAGTGCGACGTGCACTGGGAGCCGCGGCTGGGCCAGTTCCTCTGCCCCTGCCACGGCGGCCTGTACGACATCGACGGCGTGAACATCGGCGGGCCGCCGCCCGCGCCGCTACCGCAGTGGGTGCACCGCATCACCCTCGACCCGGTCACCGGGCAGCACGTCCTCGAGGTGCAGAACCAGCTCGATGAACGCGTTTAGGACGCTGCTCCACCCCAGCCGCGTGGTGACGGTGCCGCTGCGCAACGCCTATCGCTGGTTCGACGAGCGCACCGGCATCACGCAGCTGGTGCACAAGGGCCTCTACGAGGCGGTGCCGCACAGCGGCGGCTGGGCGTACACGCTGGGCAGCGCCACGCTGGTGCTCATCCTGCTGCAGCTCTTCAGCGGGATCTTCCTGCTCCTCGACTACGTGCCCTCGGTGGAGGAGGCATGGCAGAGCCTGCACTTCCTGCAGGCGCAGGACGCCTTCGGCAACTGGGTGCGCGGCCTGCACCTGTGGGGCGCGTACACGCTCATCCTGGTCATCGGCCTGCACGCGCTGCGCACCTTCCTCAGCGCGAGCTACAAGCGGCCGCGCGAGCTCAACTGGATGAGCGGCGCGCTGCTGTTCTTCCTCGTGCTGGGGCTGGCGATCACCGGTGCGATGCTGCCCTGGGACAACGCCGCCTACTGGACGGCGACCGTCGTCACCAACATCCTCCACTACTTCCCGCTGATCGGCGACGGGCTGCGCCAGCTCTGGCGGGGCGGCACCTTCGTCGGCCCGATCACGCTGACCCGCACGTTCGCGCTGCACGTGTGGGTGCTGCCCTTCGTGCTCTTCGCGTTCATCGGCGCGCACCTCTACCTGCTGCGGCGTCACGGCGAGTTCGGCGCGTGGGTCAACTACAACACGGAGACGGACGACCCCGACAAGGAGATCGGCGAGCGCATCCGCAACGCGGAGCCGCCCTATCCCACAAAGCGGATCGAGCGGCGCTACGCGGCGCCCAAGCGCACCGTCGACTTCTTCCCCGACCAGCTGTTCAAGGACACCGCGGTGAGCGTGGGCCTGGTGGCGATCATCTTCATCGCGGGGCTGATCTTCGGGGCCACGCTGGACGAGCCGGCGGACTCGGCCACGCTCACCTATGTGCCCACGCCGGAGTGGTTCTACCTGCCGCTGGACCAGTTCCTGGTGCTCACGCCGCACGACCCGCTGATCGCTGTGGGCATCTTCGTCATCGTGCTGGCCGGCGCCGCGGCGTTCTTCCTGCTCCCATTCCTGGACCGCTCACGTGAACGCCGGCCCACGCGCCGGCCCGAGGTGCTCGTGCCCGCCCTGTTCATGATCTTCGCCGTCATCTTCCTCGCCGTGCTCGGCGTCAACCGGCTCTACAACCTGTGAGCACCTCGACGCAGATTGGCGGCAACCTGCTCACCAACGGCCTGCTGGTGGCGGTGGTGGCGCTGGTGCACATCCAGATCGCCGCCTTCCTGATCGGCGCATCCACCATGGCCATCGTCAGCGAGACCGTCTCGCTGGTGCGGCGCAACCGCGACGAGCGCCACGACCGCCTGGCGCACGGCCTCATCAAGAGCAGCATCTTCATCTTCGGCTTCGGCTCGGCGCTGGCCATCTTCTTCGTGATGTTCGTGCTGACCGGCGTGTGGGGCAAGTTCTTCGTCTCGCTGCAGCAGATCACCTTCTGGGTCTTCTTCCTCGAGGGCATCACGTTCCTCTTCGAGATCGTCCTCATCTATACCCTCTACGCCAACTGGCAGCGCCTGGGTGAGCACCGGAAGGCGCGGCTGGGCATGCTGATCCTGCTCAACGTCGTGCAGTGGTGGCAGATGTTCTTCATCGACATCGTTGCCTCGTTCATGGTCACGCCCAACGGCGGCGACGTGAACATCCTGAACCTGATCCTGAACCCGACGTCGATCGTGCTCACAGCGCACCGCACGCTGGGCAACATCGCCTGGGCAGGCGCGGCGGTGGCGCTGGTGAGCGGCGTGCAGTACCTGCGCGTGACGCGCCGCCTCGAGACCGTGCGGCGCACCGCGCCGGCGACGGCGGCCGCGGCGTCCGTGGGCGCGATGGCCGCGTCCGCGGCGGGCAGCGAGCCGCCGGAGGCGCGCGAGGCGCGGTACTGGGACTGGGCGGGGCAGTGGGGCGCGGTGTTCGCCGTCGGCCTGACGCTGCTGCAGCCGTGGGTCGGCTACGAGTACGCCAAGGAGATCCAGCTGCACGCATACCCCGCGTGGTTCAACATGATGTTCGGCGACCTCAGCAACGTGTTCCTCGTGCAGATCACGCTGCTGGGCAGCATCTTCACCCTGGGCGCGGCCTACTTCTGGCGCCGCATGAAGGCCTCGGGTGCGCCGCATGCCCGGCGCCAGGGGGTGGTGACCGCGATGCTCGCGTTCGTCACGCTCTTCGCCGCGCTGCCGGCATGGTTCGCGCCGACGTACGCCGACGTGGTGACCGCCCACCTCGACCGTCCCTTCTGGCAGGGCGGCCTGCTCAACCCGTTCGGCAACTTCATCCCGTACAAGGTCGGCGCGCTGTTCGCCATGGTGATGCTCGCGCTCTGGTCGCTCACGGCGTACATGCGCGCCAACAGCCGCGACGAGCTGCAGGCCGGACGCGTCGGCAGGCGCAGCGCGGTGATCCTGATCGGGCTGGGCGCCACCGTGAGCGTGATGATGATGGTGATGGGCGTGATCCGCGAGCACGCGCGCCAGCCGTACCTGATCAGCGGCGAGCTGACGATCAACAACCAGCAGATCCTCAACAATCAGCCCAGCGCCGTCGGCGGCAGCAGCGGGGTGACCGACCGGTGACGCAGGTGCGCGAACGCCCGGCGGTGCAGCCGGGCCCAGGTATGACGGCGGTGCGGCTGCACCTCTTCGACGAGCCCGGTGAAGAGCTCGCGCGCGCGCTGAAACCGCCGTGGCCGCGCTGGATGCGCCGCCTGTACGAGCTGGAGGAGAGCAGCAACGAGGCCATCGACACCGGCCACGCGGAGGTGACGGCGTCAGCCGCAACGTCGGCGGTGAGCGAGGCGCTGCGTCATCGCCTCGACCTCGTCGCGTTCGTCGCAGCCGTGCTCGAGGGTCTGGGCTGGGAGATCGAGCTGCGTGGCAACGACCTGGTGGCCACCGCGCGCATGACGCCGTACGAAGCGCGCCGCGTGCTCGAGGATGAGGGCGTGGCCGGGCCGATGTGCGCCGTCTGCGACATGGACGAGGCGGGCTGGCCGCGCATGTGGTACGGCGGCGATGCCTGAGATGCGTCCGCGCGTGCTCATCGCCCACGAGGAGCCGATGGTGGCGCGCATCCTGGAGCACAAGCTGCGCCGCGAGGGCCATGAAGTCACGTGCGTGCGCGATGCGGGCGCGCTGGCCGGCGCAATGCGTGACGGTGGCGCAGACGTGCTCCTGCTGGATACGCGCGTCGCACCCCGGCCGCCCGAGGCGCCGGCGCACGGCTGGTTCGCCATGATCGAGGCTCGTGACGAGGCGGGTGCGCACGCCGCGATGCAGGAGGGCGCGGCCGGCCTGGTGCGCCTGCCGTTCAAGCCCACCGATGTGGCCGCACAGGTCAGCGCGCTGCTGGCGATGGTGCGCGCATGAACGTCGAAGCACGTGCGGTGCAGCGCCGCTATCGCAACGGGCGCGGTGTGGGCCCAGTGAGCCTGCGCGTCGAGGCGGGCGAATGCGTGGCCCTCATGGGTCCGAACGGCGCAGGCAAGACGACGCTGCTGCGCCTGCTCGCCACCGCGGCGACGCCGCAGCGCGGCCACGTCACCTGGAACGGCCGCGCGTCATCCCGCGCGGCTCGCCGCGACATCGGGTTTGCCGCGGACGTTGTCGCCGAGGAGGGGGCGCTCACGGCACGGCAGGCCACGCACTTCTGGTGCGGCCAATGGGTGCGCTCCGCTGCGGTGCCGCAGCTGGTCAGCGCTGCGCTCGATGCCGTCAGCCTGCTGGACGTGGCCGACGAGCCGGTGTCCGCTTTCTCGTTCGGCATGCGCCGCCGGCTCGCCATCGCGCAGGCGCTGGCGCACCGGCCGCGCATCGCGCTGCTCGACGAGCCGACGGCCGGCCTCGACCCCGACGGCGCGCAGGCGTTGCAGCGGCTGCTGGATGCGCGCGCCGCCGACGGCGACATCACGCTCGTCGCCAGCAACGACTGTTCCTTTGTGGCGGCGGCATGCAGCCGCGTCGTGTTCCTCGACGCCGGGGAGCTGGTGCGCGACGCGCGCCCCGCCGAGCTGCTCGCCGAGGTGGGCGGCGCGCGCCGCGCGCGCCTCGATGTGTCGGAGTCCTTCGACGCCACGGCGCTCCAGCGAATACCCGGCGTCGGAGATGTGGTGCGCGACGA
>Ga0213880_10000050_pt1 | contig 10840 bp, 12 predicted proteins | sample BarmaccoBMER_R07_FD_165047 | JGI IMG/M metagenome (GOLD analysis project Ga0213880, IMG submission 165047) | Barbacenia macrantha exposed rock microbial communities from rupestrian grasslands, the National Park of Serra do Cipo, Brazil - ER_R07 ... | reverse complement strand
TAATGATCGAAAAGCCCTGTTAGTCCGCATACCAGGCCGGATGCGTGCGGTGAACGACGTCGCCGCACATCTTGCGTCGGTGCGTCAGGCTTTCTCGCTGATCGCGTACGAACCGTGGTCGTGGAGCCTCACGTATAAGCCCGGTATCGTGACGCTGGTCGTCCCGCTCTTTTCCCGCTATGAGATGGGAGCTGCGCTCGCCCTCAAAGCAAGAACACGGACCCGATCGGCATGAACGAACGGGTCCGTTTGCTGTATACTTTTCCTATGCGCACCTTGCGAGAGGCGATCGAGTCCGCGAAAAAAGCGGGGGCCGCGTTAGGGCATTTCAATATTTCTGATTCCAATCAGCTCAAAGCGCTCGCCTCCGCCTCGCGCGAGACGGGACTCCCTGTCATTGTCGGGCTCTCGGAAGGCGAGCGCGATTATTTCCCGCTCTCGCACGCAAAAGCGCTCGTCGAGCGCTACCGCGCCGACGGCTTGGAGCTGTATTTGAACGCGGATCACACGTATTCGATCGAAAAAGTGCGCGCCGCGATCGAAAGTGGCGTCGATTCGATCATTTTTGACGGCGCAAAGGGCGAGATGGCGGAAAATATCGCGAAGACCAAAGAGGCGGTCGCGATCGCTCGCGCGAGCGATCGTGACGTCATCGCGGAAGCAGAGCTCGGCTACATCGGGCAATCCTCGAAAGTGCTTACGGAACTGCCGGAAGGCGCTGCACTGACGGAAGAAATGGAGACATCGGTTGCCGATGCGGTGAAATTCGTCGGCGAGACGGGGATCGATTGTTTTGCGCCCGCGGTCGGCAACGTGCACGGCATGCTCGGCGTCGCCAAAGATCCGCCGCTCAATATTCAACGGATCAGTGAAATAGCGGCAGCGGTGCCGGCGCGGCTGGTCTTGCACGGCGCGTCGGGCAACAGCGAGGCCGACATACGCGCAGCGATCAAGGCGGGCGTCTGCATCGTGCATATCAATACTGAATTTCGCGTCGCGTACAAAACAGGGCTTGCGAAGGGGCTCGCGGGCGAGGAAGTAGCGCCTTATAAATTCCTCGCACCGGCGCTTGAGGAAATGAAAGCGCTGATCGTGCAAAAGCTGAAGCTCTTCGCCGGCAGATAAAAAGCAAGCGGCGCTTAGCGCGCCGCAAGGTCGAGATCAGTCCCGATGAAACGGGCGAGCGAGACGATGCATGCTGCATAGCAGCCTGCTACGTAATCGTCGAGCATCACGCCATTCGGGTTCTTCAGGTTGTCGAAATACCGCACGCCTGGCGGCTTCGTGATGTCGAACAGACGGAATGCGAGCAGTCCGATCAGGATGATCCGCCAGTCGACGGGCTCGCCGATCACGGGCCCGAACGCAATCAGCATGCCGAGCACCTCGTCGATCACGATCTGGTTCTGATCGCGATTCTTCCACTTGCCGCCGTTCATGTACGGCCCGATGGCGGAGATCATCAGCTCCGCTTGGGGGATCGAATAGATCCCGATTGCGTACACGATCAAGACGATGACGGCGTACACGTACGGCGATCCGATCCAAAGCAGCGCTAAACAGAGGGGCAGCGCAGCGAGCGAGCCCCACGTCCCTCCCATCTGTTTAAGTCCGAGTACCGGCGGGAGGAAGCCGGATCCGAACCACGTCGCGAAGATGAACTTCACGTATTCCATGACGGCCTCCTCAAGAATCTTGCGGAACGATAGCGCACCGGAGGCGCTTTACAAGCGCCGAGAAATCGTTGCAAAACCGCGCGAAATCCGTATACTCACGAGTCATGATTATGACGTTGGAGGTCAAACCGCGCGACAAGGAAAGCGCGGATGAGATCCGCAAATCCGGACGCGTGCCGGCGGTTTTTTACGGGCCCAAGGAAAATCCGGTCGCGATTTCGATCGATGGCCGCCAGCTCGAACATATCTGGCGCGAGGCCGGCGAGACGACCCTGATCACGCTCAAAGGCGCAGGCCACGACGTCGATACGCTCATCCATGACGTGCAGATCCATCCGGTGACCGGCAAGGTGCTGCACGCCGATTTCTATGCGATCGAAAAAGGCAAGAAGGTGGAGGTGAACATTCCGCTCGAGTTCGTCGGACAGGCGCCGGCCGAGAAGCTCGGTCACATCATTTCGAAAGTGGTGCACGAGATCGCGATCGAGGTCGCGCCGCAGGAGATCCCGCATGTTTTCGAGATCGATCTCGCGAAGCTCGAGAATGTCGGCGATCACGTGCTTGCCAAGGACATCAAGCTGCCCGCGTCGGCCGAGCTCAAAGTGGATCCGGAAGAAATCCTCGTGACGGTCACTGAATTCAAAGAAGAGAAGGAAGAGACGCCGGCACCGGCGGCCGAAAGCGCGGAGGGCGCGACTGCGGAAGGCGCAGCGGAGGGCGCTGCCGAAAGTGCGGAAGCGTCTGCCGAGGGCGAAGTAAAGAGCGAATAATTTTCTCCATGAAGAGCGCCGCACATTCTGTGCGGCGCTCTCGCTTTGCAACGCGAGTCTTCGTTCCGCAAGCAATAAACTGCGCCCATGCGGGGTATACTGATATGCAAGGATATGTCCGCAAGGAACATTGGTGCGACCGCTCTTGCCGCGGTACTGATAGCGTTGCCGTTTTTTTCGTATGCTGATTCGCTCGACGATCAGCGAGCCGCGCTCCAGGCGCAGCTCGATCAGATCAATCAGGAAATAGCGCAGAATCAGGGCGACCTCGCCGCGAAGCAAAAGGAGCGCACCTCGCTCGAGCGCGACGTCGCGATACTCGACTCCAAGATCAAAGACGCGCAGCTGCAGATCAAGCGGCGCGATCTCACGATCACGCAGATCAAAAACGATATCGTACAGAAGCAGCAGGGCATCGTCTCGCTCGATTCCAAAGTAGCGGCGGGGCAGGCGAGTGTCGCGCAGATGTTACGGCGCACGCGCGAGATCGACGACACCTCGCTCGTGCAGCTTGCGCTCGGCGAATCCATGACGGACCTTTTCCAGGACATCGATGATTTTCAGCAGATCCAGGGCGCGCTCGACGACGCCTTCACGCAGATGGCGGCGGCCCGATCGGATCTCGCGGCGCGCAAATCCGCGCTCCAAGATCAGCAGACGGAAGAGAGCGACCTTCTGCAGCTTCAGGTCCTCCAGCAGAACCAGCTCAAGCAGACGGAAAAGGACAAACAGAATCTCGTGACCCAGGCGAAGGGGCAGGAGGCGACCTATCAGAAGATCATCGCGCAGAAGCAACAGACCGCCGCGCAGATCAAGGCGGCGCTCTTCTCGCTCAACGGCGCGAATCACAGCTCATCATTCGGCGACATGGTCGGCTACGCACAGGAAGCATCGGCAAAAACCGGCGTGCGCCCGGCAGTTATCCTCGGCATTCTGCGCGAGGAGAGCGATCTCGGGAAGAACGTCGGCACCGGCAATTGGAAGGTCGATATGAAAGCGCCGCGCGACACCGTGCCGTTCCAGCAAATAACGGCCGAGCTCGGACTCAATCCCGATACGCAGCCCGTTTCGAAGCGCCAAAGCTATGGTTATGGCGGCGCGATGGGCCCCGCGCAATTCATTCCCTCGACGTGGATGCTCTACAAGGATCGGATCTCGCAGGTTTCGGGGCAGAATCCGCCGAACCCGTGGGATCCGCGCACGGCGACCTTCGCGACAGCGCTTTTGATGGCGGACAACGGCGCGGACGGGGGCACCCGGACGGCGGAGCGCACGGCGGCGCTCAAATACTTGGCGGGCAGCAACTGGGCGAAGGCCGCATACGCTTTTTACGGCGACAACGTGATGTGCTACGCGGATACGTATCAATATCAGATCGACGTGCTCAACGGTGCGACGAGCGCCTCGCCGCCGCCGGAGTGCTAGGGCGGAAGTTGTAATTTGCCCGGATTTCCGTATAATCGCCGGACATGAAAAAGGAAATCCATCCGGAGGACTATCGCCAGGTGATCTTCGAGGACGTGACCTCGGGGCAGCGTTTTCTCATTGGCTCGACGATCGCGACCGAAAAGACCGACAAATGGGAGGATGGCAAAGAGTATCCGGTATTCCAGATCGAAATTTCGAGCGCTTCGCACCCGTTCTACACGGGTCAGTCGAAGACGATCGACACCGCGGGCCGCGTCGACAAGTTCAAGAAGCGCGCTGCAGCCGCGAAGACGAAAGGTTCCAAGAAGTAACTTCGTTTCGACGATGACGCCTCTCGGGCGTCATCGTCTTTTTGAACGCTATGGCGGACTCTTCATCACTCAACCCACAGGACTATGCGGACGATCCGCGGGTTTCGTATTTGGTAGTCGAATGGAATCGTCTTTCACAGGCCGAAAAAGACGCGCAGGAACTCGTCGAGGTGGACCCGTCGATGAAAGAGCTTGCCGAGAAAGAGGTCGAAGAGATCGAGGCGCAGAAAGAAGCATTAATGAAGCAGATGGAATCGATCATCGGCGATCCGAATGAGCGCGAATGGCCGAACGAGGTCGTGGTCGAAGTGCGCGCGGGCGTCGGCGGCGAAGAAGCGTCGCTCTTTGCGGAAGAGCTCGCCGCGATGTATCTGCGCTATGCGGAATCGCGCGGATGGAAATGGCGCTCGCTCGACGAATCTCGCGCGGCCCTCGGCGGGCTCAAAGAGGCGCAGTTCGAAATAAAAGGCGCCGATGCGTATCGCATCTTGCAGTACGAGACCGGCGTGCACCGCGTGCAGCGCGTGCCGGCGACCGAAAAGCAGGGACGCATCCATACCTCGACCGCATCCGTCGCCATTTTGCCGATCTACAAGCGTACCAAGGTGGTCGTGAATCCTTCAGATCTCGAGATCGAAACCTCCCGCTCCGGCGGCGCGGGCGGGCAGAACGTGAATAAGGTCGAGACGGCCGTACGCATCATTCACAAGCCGACCGGCATGGACGTGCGTTGCACATCGGAGCGCAGCCAGGCGCAGAATAAAGAGAAGGCGATGCAGCTCCTCCTCTCGCGCCTCCAGCAGGCGCAGGACGAGCGCGAAGCGCGCGAGCGCGCTGCCGATCGTAAGGCGCAGGTGGGGACGGGCGATCGATCCGAGAAGATCCGGACGTACAACTTCCCGCAGGATAGGATCACGGACCACCGCATCAAGGAGAGCTGGTCGAATATCCCGAAGATCATGGCCGGTGGCCTCGGTCCCATACTCGAAGCGCTCGAGAAGGCGGGCGGAGGCGAAGCGGTTGGCGATGGTGAGTGATCCCGAGAGCAGCGGTGCCTTTGATCGCCACTCGTTTGCTAATCTTAAAGCCGGCCTGACTGACTACGGCTTGCTCACGCGCCTACGTTTTGCTATATTCTGGCCACGCCTTCGGGCGGCCTTTATTTAGATTCCATGGCGACTGAAACCGATATCAAGACGCTGTTCGACGCAGGAGCGCATTTCGGCTACCCGCGCGCTCGCCGCCATCCCTCTGCCGCCCCCTACATCTTCGGCACCAAGGATCGAACCGACATCTTCAATCTCGAAGAGACCGAAAAGCGCTTCGAAGCCGCTAAAGAATTCGTCTCGTCCGTTTCCGCAACGGGCCGTCAAGTCCTCTTTGTCGGCGGCAAACACGAGGCGATCTCGATCGTGAAGGAGAATGCGGAGAAGACCGGCATGCCGTATGTCGCCGGCCGCTGGATCGGCGGCACGCTCACCAATTTCAAGAATATTCGCAAGCGCATCGAACGCCTGCAGAAGCTTATGCAGGAGCGCGAGACCGGCGAGCTTGAGAAATACACGAAGCGCGAACGTCTTTTGATCGACCGCGAGATCGAGGAGCTCTTGGCCCGTTTCGGCGGCCTCGTCACGATGGCGGATCTTCCGGGCGCGCTTTTCGTTGTCGATAGCCGCTACGAAGATACGGCAGTCCGTGAAGCCAACCAGCTCAAGATCCCGGTCGTCGGCCTCGCCTCGAGCGACTGCGATTTCTCGCTCGTGCAGTATCCGATCCCCGCGAATGACACCTCCGTGCGCTCGATCCGCCTCGTTGTGGACGGCATCGCGCAGGCGGTACTCGCAGGGAAGCGTCCGGCGCAGAAGTAGTTTTTAAGGGCTCCGGCCCGATTTATACTAGGCGGCAGCGCCGCATAACAAAAGAGTTCTTATGGAAATCACCACCGATATCATCAAAGCCCTCCGCGACGAGACCGGCGTCTCCGTGATGCAGTGCAAAAAAGCGCTCGAAGAAGCTGGCGGCGATATCGAGAAAGCCAAGGTGATGCTCCGCAAGGCATCCGCCGCGATCGCGAGCAAGAAGGCCGACCGCGAGCTCGGTGCGGGCGTCGCGACCGCGTACATACACGCGGGAGGCACCGTCGTCGCCGCGCTCATCCTCTCCTGCGAGACCGATTTCGTATCCAAGAACGAAGAATTCAGGCAACTGGCCTATGAGATCGCGATGCACGTCGCCGCGATGAATCCCCAATTCAAGAGCCGCGAGGACATCAAAGAGACCGATATCCGCGCCGCGCGCGAGGTCTTCGCTTCGGAGGTCGCGAACGTGCCTGAGGGTGCGCGCGAAAAGGCGCTCCAGGGCAAGCTCGACAGCTATCTTGCGGAGCGCGTCCTTCTTGAGCAGCCCTTCGTCAAAAATCCCGATATCACGATCCGCGAGCTGATGGACCAGTACGTCCAGAAATTCGGCGAACGCATCGAGGTCGCGCGCTTCACGCGCCTCTCGGTCAAATAGTATGACCGCGGCCGCGATCGTCTTTCTCGTCGCGCTCGTCGGGATCGTCACGCTCTTCGCGCACAAGGCGTACGAACTGCGCGCCTCCCGCCCGATCGCGCCGGGACTGCGTGATCGCGCTGATGAAAGCGCGCTCGAATTCAAGCGCTTCCTCGCCCGTTCGCAAGACGAGATCAAAAAGCTTCCGCCGGAGGTCGCGTATCTTGGCCGCCTGGTATTGCACGATCTCGCGCTCGGCGCCGCAGCTTCGGCACGCTTCATCGAGCGGCAGTCGCGACGACTCGCCGATCTCGTCTCTCATCAGCGCGGCTTTCAGCGCAAAGAGACCAACTCCGCATTCTTGAAGCAGGTGAGCGAACACAAGAACGGTAACGATCTTGAAACAACATCGGAGGACGGGCAGAATAGCTAGGCACAAACAAGTGCCGCCTTAGCTCAGTTGGTAGAGCAACACTTTTGTAAAGTGAAGGTCCCCGGTTCGAGTCCGGGAGGCGGCTCACGAAGTTACCTTCGCGTGGAAGTCGCAGCAGTTGAGGTCGCGAGCTTGGCGAGATCTGGCAGGATCTTTTCGATATCTTCCATCGTATGCAATCCGTAATAGACCTTGCCCTTCACGACGAGCGCGGGGAGCGTGTCCTTCACATCGTGGATGTCGATCAGCGTCTGGAGCGCGGAGAGGCCCAGGTTGTAATCGAATGAGTAGATGCGCAATTGCGGATATTTCTCGGAGAGCCCAGTGAGCGCGTAGCCCTGCGCTTCGCAATCCTTGCAGTCGCCCTTGTTCGAATAGAAGTAAAGAATAAAGACCGATTTCAAATTGCATTTCGCCGCGACCTGCTGCATGAGGAGATAGTCTTTGATCTCAAGGAGCGAGTAGTAGCGTTTCAGCCGCGTAAGCTCTTCCTCGTTCACGTTCGGCTGCGTCTCAAGGTACGAGAGTCGCGAGGCAAGCGGCTGAATCTCGTTGGAGAGCACGGAATTCTCGGCGATGTCCGCGCAGGAGTGCTCGGCAAGCAGGTCGAACTGCGTCTCAGTCGAGAGAATGTCGATCGAAATATTGTCCTGCGTCGCCTGTATTTCCGCCACGCGGCGCGCGTTGAAATAATTGGAAAGGTAGAGCGCCGTTGCGAATATGAGCGCCGTGATCAGGAACGCGACGATGTAGCTGCTCCAGCGCGCCGTTCGATAATTGACGACCGGTTCCATAAGTTATCGCCAGCGAACGCCCGTATGGAAAACGGCGCGGTAGACCGCGACCGAGAGCCAGAGCGGCACCAGAAAACAGTAGAAGATCACGAAAAGCGGCGTCGATATCGGGGGCTTTTTCGAGCCGGTGCCGATAAAAGAGCCGATGCAGATCAGGGCGAGAATCAGGGCGACGGATGCCCATACCAAAAAGAGGATCGCGCTCGTGTTCACATAGAAAAGATCGAACGACGGGTGATAGTGGAATCCCGCGTATGTGAGCTTCAAATACTCGTCGCCGATAAGTCGCGCCGTAGAGTAGGCGATGCGTGCGAAGAAGTAGATACCGGTGAAGATCGAGAGGATAGCAAAGGGGAGAATGATGATGCCGAGATTGCCGTAGCGGCGGTTGCCGAACATATGATAGTAGTCGACGGCATTGCGCAGCCAGCCGTACGTCCAGCGCACGCGCTGGCGGAAAAGGCCTTTGAAGGTGCGCGGGGTCGCCGTGTGCACGACTGCATTCGGTGCGTTTGCGATCAGGTGCCCGGCCTCCTGGAGGCGGAGCGCCATTTCCATGTCTTCGGTCGAATGCGCATAGCGCCAGCCGCCGAGTTCGCGAACGACTTTCGTGCGAAAGATCGAAAAAGGTCCCGGCGTAATAAAAACAGAGCCGAGTGCGGCGAGGATGAAGCGATTGAAGAGCGAGAGCCGGTATTCGACGTTTTGCATATGCTGGAGCAGGGTCTCGGGCTCGCGCACATGGATACCGGGTGTGACCGCAGCGATGCGCTCATCCGCGAAAACGCGCACGATGCGCTGCAGCGCTTCCGGCGCGACGATGGAATCCGCATCGAGGCAGCCGATCAATTCCGCATCGGTGTGCTGGAGCGCGAGATTCATTGCGGTGTGCTTGCCGCCGTTCTCCTTATAGAAGATCTCAACGCGCGGGTCGCTCACAAATTTTTCCGCGATCGAGAGCGTCGCATCTCGCGAGCCGTCATCGACGACAAGTATCTTCAACTTGTCCTTCGGATAATCGAGCGAAAGCAGCGAGCGAAGCGAAGCGGCGAGCGTTTTCTCCTCGTTGTAGCAGGGGACGACGATCGCGACGCTCGGCAACTCCGTGAGCGATTTGCCGGCCGTATCGATCTGGAAAAAGCGGCGCTGGAGGAACGCCAATAGCAAAAAAACCTCGAAATAGAGCGAGACGAAGAGGAAGACCATTACTATCCCGGAGCCGAAAATCATAACGCAAAATTATACCAGAAAACGGCCTTTTTGAAAGGTTTTTTGGCGCAATCGCGCTATACTGCGGGAGTCATGGAAACAGGCGCGCGCGGCCACATTCATCCTATTTCTTCGCTCATCCGCGAGGCGAACCGCGTCTTTTACGGCATGGGATTTTCCTTCATCGAGGGCCCTTTGCTCGAAAATGAATGGTACAACTTCGACGCGCTGAATGTCCCGAAGGATCACCCGGCGCGTGACATGCAAGACACTTTTTTCATCAAGGACGAGCCGGGGAAAGTGCTGCGCACGCATACTTCGCCGAATCAGGTGCGCTATATGGAGACGCAGATGAGAGCGGGGATCCAGCCGCCGTATCGAATCATCGTGCCAGGGCGCGCGTTTCGCAACGAAGCGACCGATATGACGCACGAGGCGGAATTCTTCCAGATCGAAGGACTCGCGGTCGGCGAAGACGTGACGCTCGGCAATTTGAAAGGCACGCTCGAGCGCTTCTTCCGCGAGCTGTTCGGCGGCGCGGATGTCGAAGTGAGATTCCGACCGAGCTTCTTCCCATTTACCGAGCCGTCGGTCGAGGTCGACATGCGCATAAATGGCGAACACGCGCCGGAAAAACTGCGCGGCCGTTGGATCGAGATGATGGGCGCCGGCATGGTGCACCCGAGCGTGCTCAAAAATGCGGGCGTCGATCCCGAAAAGTACCGCGGATTTGCCTTCGGCATGGGGCTCGACCGCCTGGCGATGCTTCGCTGGGGCATCGACGACGTGCGCCTCATGCATTCGGCGGATCTCCGCTTCATGAATCAATTCTGATATGAAAATCTCGCGCGAGTGGCTCCAGCGATTTTTCAATGATCCCTTACCGGAGAGCGCGGCGCTCGCGGAGGCGCTGACCTTTCATGCGTTCGAGATAGAGAGCATAGAGAACGACATACTTGATGTGAAGGTAACGCCGAATCGCGGGCACGATGCGCTCTCGCACCGCGGCATCGCAAAAGAGATCGCTGCGATTTTGAACCTGCCCATCAAGGCTGATCCCTTGCGGCAGCCCGTCTCGCTCGAGCCGAAAACGGATGCGCTCAAGATCGAGATAGTCGAGCCGGCGCTTTGCCGCCGCTACACCGCATGTCTCATCCGCAATGTGAACGTTGGTCCGTCGCCGGACTGGCTCCGAGTCGCGCTCGAATCCATCGGGCAGCGTTCGATCAACAATGTCGTCGACGCGACGAATTTCGTCCTGTTCGATCTCGGCCAACCCTTGCACGCATTCGACGCGGGACAGATCACGTTTTCGGAGCAGCACCGCATTCGCGTGCGCAAAGCCAAGGGCGGCGAGACAATGCTCGCGCTCGACGATAAAGAATATGCATTCGCCGATTCGATGCTCCTTATCACGGACGCCGCGAACGACAGTGCGATCGGGATCGCCGGGGTGAAAGGTGGAAAACCCGCCGGCATTACGGAGTCGACGAAAGACATCATTATCGAATCCGCGAATTTCGATCCCATCTCGGTTCGGAAAACGGCCGCTGCATTGAAGCTCCGGACCGATGCGTCCGCCCGCTTCGAGCAAGGTATTTCGCAAGAGCTTGCCGCGTACGGCATGCACGCGGCTGCTGGGGTCATTCTTCAGCTCGCGGGCGGCGAGGTAATCGGCTATGCCGACGAATACCCCGTTGCGCCTGAAAAGAAGACGGTCGCGGCG
>Ga0213880_10000049_pt1 | contig 11021 bp, 13 predicted proteins | sample BarmaccoBMER_R07_FD_165047 | JGI IMG/M metagenome (GOLD analysis project Ga0213880, IMG submission 165047) | Barbacenia macrantha exposed rock microbial communities from rupestrian grasslands, the National Park of Serra do Cipo, Brazil - ER_R07 ... | reverse complement strand
CGAGAGCGCCGGCAAGGAGCCTCAGCGCCGGGTGGTGATCAATCCCACGGGCCCCGCCCAGGGCGGTCCGCCGGAGCGATTCACCGGGCGGCCGCGACGCGGCCCGTCGTTCGGCCGGCGCTACTGACACAGCGTTTCCACGAGGCCACCCTCCCCGGAGGGGTGCGCACCGTCACGGTGCAGCTGCCCGGCCGGCCCAGCGTCGCGGTCGCTTTCATGCTGCGCGTCGGTTCGCGCCACGAGCCGTGGGAGCAGAGCGGCCTGAGCCACTTCGTGGAACACATGGTGTTCAAGGGCACGGAGCGCTTCCCCACACCGCGCGAGATCAGCGAGACCATCGAGGGCGTCGGCGGCGTGCTCGACGCCGGCACGGACCGCGAGGCCACGGTGTTCTGGACGCGCGTGCCCGCGACGGAGCTGGACCGGGCGTTGCGGCTGCTCAGCGACATGGTGGCGCGCCCCCGCTTCACGGCGGATGACGTGGCAAAGGAGCGCCAGGTGGTCGTGGAAGAGCTGCGCATGTACCAGGACAGCCCGTCTGATTTCGTGCAGACGGTCTTCGACGAGGTGATGTGGCCGTCGCATCCGCTGGGGCGCGACGGCGCCGGTCGCGAGGAGACCGTGCGCGGCTTCACGCGCGAGGACTGCGCCGAGCACATGACCGTGCACGCTCGCCCGGAGACACTCGTGGTGAGCATGGCCGGCGGCGTTGAGACGGCGCACGCGCAGGCGATGCTGGAGCGCGAGCTCGAAGGCTGGGACGAGCGGCAGCGCCCGGCGCGGCCCGACCCCGAGCCGGCGACCGCGCCCGAGGGGGACGCGCTGCGCGTCACGTGGCGTCGCGTCGAGCAGGCGAGCGTGCTCGTGGGGGCGCGCGCGCCGTCCTACCTGGATCCGCGGCGGTTCGCCGTCGACATCCTGAATGTCGTGCTCGGGGAAGGCATGTCGAGCCGGCTCTTTCTCGAGCTGCGCGAACGGCGCGGGTTGGTGTACGACGTGCACTCATTCGCGGCCCGCCTCTCCGACTCGGGTGTGCTCGGCATCGGGTTCGGCGCCGAGCCGCGCCGTGCCCCAACCGCGCTGCGCGCCGCGGTGCACGAGCTGCGCGAGCTCGCCGACCAGGACGTGGGCGAGGCGGAGCTCGCCAAGGCGAAGGCATATGCCAAGGGCAGGCTCGCGCTGCATCTCGAGGGGACGTCCGCGCTGTGTGAATACGCCGGCCAGCAGCTCCTCTTGACCGGCACAATCCTGTCGCCGGAGCACATCGCCGAGTGCTACGACGCGGTCACCGCCGCGGACGTGCGCAACGCAGCGCAGGACGTGCTGCGCGGCGGGTTGCGCTGCGCGGTCGTGGGACCATTCCGCAGCGATGCGCGGTTCGCCGCGGCGCTTGCGTAGACTGCCGCGCCGTGGCTGACGAACGCACGCTGGTGCTGGTCAAGCCCGACGGCGTGCAGCGCGCGCTGGTGGGCGACGTCATCTCACGGCTCGAACGCCGCGGCCTGCATCTCGTGGGGTTGAAGCTGCTCCTCATCGACCGCGCGCTGGCCGAGCGTCACTACGCCGAGCACCGCGAGAAGCCGTTCTTCGGCGACCTGGTCGGCTTCATCACGTCGTCTCCCGTCGTGGCCATGGTGTGGGAGGGACCCGGAGCGGTGGCCATGGTGCGCTCGATGATGGGCGCCACCGACCCAGCCAACGCGGCGCCGGGGACCATCCGCGGCGACCACGCCGTGAGCATCGGCGCCAACGTGGTGCACGGGAGCGACTCTGTGAGCCGCGCCGCCGAGGAGGTGGCGCTGTTCTTCGAGCCCGGCGAGCTGGTGGAGTGGACCAGCGCCCAGGCGGCCTGGCTGCACTGAATCCCCGGCCTCAGGCGGGAGGAGCGCGGCGCCGCTGACGGCGGCGCAGGACCTCGAGGAAGACGACTCCTCCGGCGGGGAGGAAGAGCGCGGTCGCCTGCTGCGGCGAGGCCACCAGGCTCGGGCCGGAGCCGAGTCCGCCGAAGTGGCCGAGCGGCCAGATGCGCAGAAATGCCTTGGCCAGGATGTTCTTTCGGGGCACGAAGCCGAACGACCGCGAGTCGCTGGAGAAGTTGCGGTTGTCGCCCATCACCCAGTACTTGCCGGAGGGGATGGTGATCGGCTGCGCTGTGGCCGACGCGGTGCCGTCGGGGCGGCAGCAGAAATCCTGCGTCGTCCACGCGGTGGGCAGATATGGCTCCTGCAGCACCTGGAACTGCCCCTGCCCCCCGGGCTTGATCAGCACCTCGGGGCGGCCGTGGCTGCCGTCGATCTCGAGCACGTCGCCGGGCAGGCCGATCACGCGCTTGATGAAGTCGCGCGATGGATCGGTGGGCGGCTCGAGGATGACGATGTCGCCGCGCTGCGGGTTGCCGCCGAAGTCATAGGAGACCTTGCTCGCCAGGAGCAGGTCCTGGTCCTGCAGCGTGCCCACCATGCTGGTGCCGTCGACGCGGACCGTCTGCAGCGCGTTCCAGATGACGAGGTAGAGGATGAACGCGATCAGCAGCACCTCGAGGATGTCGCGGACCCACGCCGAACGCCGGGAGCGGCGGCCCTTGCCGGCCGGCACGCCGGCCGGCGCCGCCTCCTGGCCAGGCGGAGACGGCGAACTGATCTGAGTCACGCCCCTGGAATTATGACCGCTGCGTAACACGCCCCTGCCGCGGGCGAGTAGCGGCGCTGTGCGCGCGGCGTGTCCCCGCTGCCAGAATGGTCGCCGGACCTGGTGGGCCGTGTGTCAATCCTGTTCACACGAGGGCGTGAGATGGCACTCCTGACGCAGACGCCATACAAGCAGCGCGCATTCGATCTGCACGGGCTGACGGGCATTTCCGACCACACGCTCGAGGTGCACTTCGGACTTTATGCCGGTTATGTCAAAAACACGAACCTGCTGAACGAGCAGCTGGTGGACATGACGCAGAACGGCCAGACCGCGTCGCCGGCGTACGCCGAGCTCACGCGGCGGCTGGGCTTTGAGTACAACGGCATGGTCTTGCACGAGTGGTACTTCGGCAACATGAAGCCGGACACGGGCGGCGACATATCGAGCTCGTCCGCGCTGGGACGTGCCCTGGGTGAGTCTTTCGGGGACATCGAGACGTGGAAGAAGGACTTCACCGCGATCGGCGGCATGCGCGGCGTGGGCTGGGCGGTGACGTACCTCGACCCTGCCACCGGCCGCCTCAGCAACCACTGGATCACGCTGCACGAGGACGGCAACGTCGCCGGCTTCAAGCCGATCGTGGTGATGGACGTCTGGGAGCATGCCTTCCTGCTCGACTACAAGCCGGCGGAGCGGCCCAAGTACATCGAGTCCTTCCTGGCCAACCTCGACACGGGGGCCGCTGAAGCGCGCCTGACCGGAGCCGCGGACAGGCCGATCGGCTGACCCCGGCGCGCTGCATGCAGGGGGCGTCGGTGGACGGCGCCCCTCGGCGACACGCGGTCGGAGCACCTCTGGCGCCCCGCCGCTCGACACTCGGCTCGCCCGGGCCTAGAGCGGCGGGCCGCTCAGGCGCGTGTACAGCGAGTCCAGGTCTGAGTTGTCCTGGAAGTCCACGATGACGGAGCCGCCTGTGCCGCGGCGCTTGCGGTGTAGTCGAACAGGAAGGCCGAGTGCCGTTTCCAGGCCGCGCTGCAGCGCCTCGTCGTCGGCGGAGAGCTGCGCCGGTGTGGGACGGGCGCCGGCGCGCGGCGGCTGCTGGATCTGGGCTGCGTCGGCGCGGACCTGCACAGCGCGCTCCGTGGCGCGCACGGTCCAGCCCTCTGCCTCGATCTGACGCGCCAGGGCCTCCTGCTCGGCCGGGTCGGGGAGGCCCAGGAGCGCTCGGGCGTGGCCCACGCCCAGCCGCCCCTCCGCCAGCGCCTCCTGGACGGGCGCGGTGAGGCCGAGCAGCCGGATGGCGTTGCTGATGGTCGGGCGCGCGCGCCCGAGGCGCATGGCGATGGCCTCGTGGGACAGCCCGAAGGCGTCCGCCAGGCGGGCGTAGGCCGCGGCTTCCTCCAGGGGGTTGAGGTCGGTGCGCAGCAGGTTCTCGGTGAGCGCCATCTCCAGGGAGTGGCGGCCCGACTCGGCCGCGGGGCGCACGATCGCGGGGATGGTCGTGACCCCGGCCCGCTGCGCGGCGCGCAGGCGGCGTTCGCCCGCAACCAGCCGGTAGCCGGCCGGGTCGCGCTGCACGACGATGGGGTGGAGCAGGCCGTGGATGCGGATGGACTCGGCGAGGGCGTCGAGACCCTCCTCGTCGAAATCTTGGCGCGGCTGCTCGGGATTGGGGAGCACGCCCTTGGGCTCGACGGACACCAGGAGGGGCGCCTCGCCCTCCACCTCCGGCGTTGCGGTGAACAGCGCCTCGAGGCCCCGGCCCAGCCCCCGGCGGCGGAAGGCCCGCGAGGGGCCCTCGGGATCGCTCACAGCCCGCCTGCAGCGGCCGCGGGCTGGTCCTGCATGCGCCGGTCGAAATTGCGCGCCAGCTCGCGATAGGCGACGGCGCCCCGGCAGGCTGGGTCGTACACGGTCACCGGCATGCCGTGGCTGGGCGCTTCGCTGAGGCGGACGTTGCGCGGGATGAGCGGTTGGAGGAGCTGCTCGCCGAACCGGGCCGCCACCTCGTCGACGACCTGGTGAGCCAGCGCCAGCCTGCCGTCGAAGAGCGTCATGACGATCCCGGCGATGCGCAGGCTGGGATTGAGCTCGCGGCGGAGCAGCGCGATCGTGTGCGTGAGCAGGCCCAATCCCTCCAGCGCGTAGAACTCGCACTGGATCGGCACCAGCAGGCTCTGCGCAGCGACGACGGCGTTGACGGTGAGGAGGCCGAGGCTGGGCGGGCAGTCGATGAAGACGTAGTCGTCGTCCGGCTGCATCGCGTCGAGGGCGTAGTGGAGGCGTTGCTCGCGCCTGGCGAGTCCCACCAGCTCGATCTCGGAGCCGGCGAGCGCGATGTCCGAAGGCACCACGTCGAGGCCGTGAATCGGGGTGGGCCGGCGGGCGTCGGCGAGCGGCCGGCCCAGGACCACGCTGTCGTAGATACTTGTGTCGATGGTGCGCCGGTCGACACCGAGCCCGGACGTCGCGTTCGCCTGTGGGTCCATGTCGATCACCAGGACCCGGCGGCCCATCTCGGCCAGGGCTGCGGCTAGGTTGACCGTGGTCGTGGTCTTGCCCACGCCGCCCTTCTGGTTGGCAACCGCCAGGATCTGAGGGCCCATCTCGCGGGATTATGCGCACGCGCCGCGAACTCAGCGCTCGCCCGAAGGCGGTTTTCCACGGTTTCCCCAGGTGAGGCTTGCGATTTGACAACCCTTTCGATCGGGGCGGAGCTTCGTCCGGAGCGGGTCTGTGGAAAACCCCTTGCGACGGCCGAAGCCCTGAGTTCCCCATGAAACGGCGATGAATTCAGAGCGAGCCGCCGCCTTCCGCATCCGTAGAATCCTCCAGCGTGCTGGCCAAGACCGTCTACACCTGGCGCTTCGTGACCTCGGCGCCACCCCGCGAGGTGTTCGCGACCATGGAGCAGCTGATCGGCACCCGTCCCTACCGCTTCGAGGTGGTCGGCGAGAACGAGGCCCGGATCGTGGAGCACCGCCGGCGCGGGCTCTTTGGTCAGTGGGGCCGCCCCCGCGTAGCGCTTCGCTGGGTCGCCTGTCGCGCCGTCACGGACGCCGTGGGCACCCGGGTGGAGGTCGAGGCAAGCTCAGGCGGCGGGCTGATCGCGAAGGCGATGGGGCGCGCCGACCGCGGGCCGGTGACCCGGGCGCTGCAGCTGGTCAAGCTCCTCTCCGCGGTCGCCCGGGAGCCCCGCTCGGTGAACCGGCAGCGCGTGATCCCGCCCGGCCCGGTCAGCCTGGTCGCCTCGTGGGCCGGCGTGCCCTATCGGCTTTTCAGCGAACCACGCTACGACGCCGCCCGCGGGGCGGACGTGCTCACCGCATCGGAGCTCGAGGCCGTCCCCGGTGGGGACAGCACGTTCGTGCGCGTGCGCCTCAAGGACGGCACCGAGGGATACGTCGAACGCGACCAGATCGTGGCCGCGCCCGACGTCGCCACTCGCGCGGCGCAGGCGGAAACAGCCCGCTTCGTCTGAGCGGCAGCAGCGCGTCTGAAACGCGCTTCAGCGCCTGGGAGGGAGGACCGCTATGGGGCGGTCGAGCGCCTCTCCCGTTGGCAGGTCCGGATCCCGGCAGTCAGCTCCCCGTGACGCTGGTGGGGCAGGAGGCGGTACTCGGACAATCGATCATGGGCAGGATCCTCCTTTTGGCTGAGTGCCGCACCGCTGCCTCGCGTGCGTCGATGTGAAAGTGCGAGGGCGGCTGGCCGGAGAGACGCAAGCGAAGTGTACGACCAATCGGGGCCGATCCGGCAGCCGCGACGCCGCTCCTCCCGCGGAAGCCTGTTAGGTTGGTCACCCAACCTAACAATTGGTGGGGTCTGTCCCGCGGTGCCTGTCCGCGGTGCCGTCCTACAGCGGCTGGCGGCCGGCGAAGCCGGTGTCGCGGGGGTGCCAGAAGCTCACTTCGGCCTCGTCCGGGCGCCAGCAGAGGTAGATGGGCTCACCCTCCCGGGTGGCGGCGAAATCCACCAGGCCCGACTCGGCGTCGCGCACGGTCACGCCCAGGGCTTCGATCTCGCCGAGCAGGGCGTTGAACGCGTCCTCGGCGCTCGACCCCGCGGTCGCGGCCAGGGCCGAGCCGTTGGAAGCGGCTCGCCGCGTGGCCCGCTGGGACTGGTCGGTCAGAGCGGCGCGCGCCGCGCGCAACCGCTCGAGCAGCTCCCGCAGCGCCGGGATGAGCTGGTTCGCCTCCGCCACGGTGAACAGCCGCTCCACGCGCAAACGATGCCACCCCGGGCGCCCGGCGCGGGGAATGGGCTCAGTAGATGCCCAGCTCCAGGCGGGCCTCCTCCGAGGCCATCGTGCGCGGGTCCCAGGGCGGGGACCACACGAGGTTGACGTGCACGTCCTGCACCCCGGGCAGCGGCGAGCACACCGCGTGCGCTTGCGTCTGAATGATCGGTCCCAGCGGGCAGTACGGCGTGGTCAGCGTCATGTCGATGGTGAGCAGGCCGTCGTCGTCGATGTGCGTGCCGTAGATCAGCCCCAGCGACACGATGTCGATGCCGATCTCCGGGTCGTACACCTCGCTCAGCGCGGCGCGGACCAGCTCGTCGGAAGCGCGCGCGGGCTGCGACCCCGCCTGTTGCTCGCCGTTCTGCTGTTGCGCCGCCGCGCCGTTGTCAGGTGCTGTCACGCTGTTCCTCCGCGTTGTCCTGGTGCAGCGCTTCCAGCAGCGCGTTCCACGCGAGTGTGGCGCACTTCACGCGCACCGGATAGGCGCGAACCCCTTGCAGGGCCTCGAGATCTCCGATGTCACCGGGATCGGCGCTGCTCCCCTGCAGCATTGCGCGGAATCGTTCAGCGAGCGCTTCCGCGTCGCCGATGCGCATGCCGGTCACGGCTTCACACAGCATGCTCGCCGACGCCTGGCTGATTGAGCAGCCGCGGCCCTCGAACGCCACGGCGCGGATGCCCTCGCCGTCGAGCTGGAGCATGAGGTCGATCTCGTCGCCGCACAGCGGATTGTTCGCCGCGACGGTGCGATCGGCTGCGGGCAGAGCCTGCTTGTGCCGCGGATTGCGGTAGTGGTCGAGGATGATCTCGCGGTAGAGATCGTCGTCGACCGGTGTGAATCCGACTGCCACGATTTCATCGTAGTCCAACGGGCTGCGCGCAAAACCTCTTCCTCCCTGCGCCGCCGAGAATGGTGGGATGCGCGTACGTCTCTGGCTGTCGCGCGGGCGCAGCCCAGCGTTCTGGCTCCTCGCGGGGCAGGTGATCATGTTCACCGGCATCGCCGCGCTCTTCCCGGTTGCGCCGCTGTACGTGGCGCGCCATGGGGGCGGGTCAGCGGCGGTGGCGCTCTTCATCGCGGGCCCGCTGCTGGCCAACACGCTGGTTCAGGTTCCCGCCGGCCGGTTGGTGGACCGCGTCGGCCGGCGCCCGGTGCTGCTCGGCAGCCGTCTGGCGTATGGCGCTCTCTCACTGGCGCTGTTCGCCGACATCGGCCCGCTCTGGCTGCTCGCGGTGCTGCGCATGCTCCAGGGAGTCGCCAGCGGCGCCTATGTTCCGGCGCTGCTGGCCTCGCTCACAGACCTCAGCGAACCCGGCCGCCGTGGCGAGCGCTTCAGCCAGATGCAGGCGTGCGAGATGGTCGGCCTGCTGCTCGGCCCCGCGCTGGGTGGAGCGGCCGCGCTGTGGCGCGACTCCGCTGCGTTCGGCGTGTCCGGCATCGCAGTGCTGCTCGGGCTCCTGCCGATGTCCAGAGTGGCAGAGACTCGAGCGCCACGCGAGGCGGTCGCGCGCGCCCCCTTTCGCTGGTGGCGCATACGCGGAATCCTCGTGCCGGCGGCGGGCCTCCTGGCCATCGGCACCGTCTTCTCGATGTATGACGTCGTGTGGCCTCAATACCTCAGCGCGCGGGGCAACAGCGCGTTCGTGATCGGCCTGTCCATCAGCCTGTTCGCCGTGCCGATCCTGTTGCTCGCGCGGCGCGGCGGGCGCATCGCGGACCGCGTCGATCGCCGGCGGCTTGTGCCGGCTGCGATGCTGGCGACGGCCGCATGCGCGGCGAGCTATCCGTTTCTCCGGCCGCTGAGCGTCATCCTCACCGTCGGTACGCTGGAAGCGGTCGCGTTCGTCTTTCTCGAACCGTCGCTGTACGCGGTGATCGGTGACAGCGCGCCCGAGGACTCGCGCGGCGCGGCCATGGGTGCGGGGGGGTTCTTTCAGTTCGGCGGCAGCGCCTTCGGCGCGGCGGTGCTCGGCGCGCTGTACGGCTTCGGCGAGGGGATTCCGTTCTGGGGCGCGAGCGTGATGCTGATGCTGGGTGCGCTGGTGTGCGCCGTCGGCCTGCCGCGCCGTGTGGCGCTGCCACTCGCGGCAGCGGACGTTCCGGTGCCGCTCCCCATGCGCGAGGGGGAGCCGGTCTAGCCGACCTTGAAGATGCGCTTGACGTCGCCCAGGGCGGCGCCGAGCGAGTCGATCTCCGAATGCGTGTTGTACAGGTACACCGACGCGCGCACCGTCGCGGCCACCCCAAGGCGGCGCATCAATGGCTGCGCGCAGTGATGGCCGGCGCGCACCGCGATGGCGCTCCGATCCAGGATGGTGCCGACGTCGTGCGGGTGCACGTCGCCGACGTTGAAGCTCACGACCCCGCCCTGCGCATCGGCGTCGCGGGGCCCGTACACCGTGACGTCGCCGACCTCGTCGAGCACGTCGAGCAGATGCCGGGTGAGGCCGCGCTCGTGCTCGCGGATGGCGCTGCGCCCAATTGAGTCGATGTAGTCGCAGGCCGCGTGCAGGCCGACCGCGCCGGCGACGTCCGGTGTGCCGGCCTCGAATTTGTGCGGCACCGTGTTCCACGTCGTGCGCTCCAGCGTCACGCGGCTGATCATGCTGCCGCCCCCGAGGAACGGCGGCATGCGCTCGAGCAGCTCGGGCCGCGCCCAGAGCACGCCGGCGCCCATCGGGCCGCACATCTTGTGCCCGCTGAAGGCGAGGAAGTCGACGTCGAGGTCGCGCAGCGACACGGTCGAGTGCGGCACGGACTGCGCCGCGTCGACGGCGACCAGCACCCCGGCGGCGTGCGCCCGGGCGGCGATCGACTTGATGTCGTTGACCGTGCCGAGCACGTTGGACATGTGCACCAGGCTGAGCAGCTTTGTCGGCGGCGCGAGCAGCTCATCGAGGCCGGCCAGGTCGAGCCGGCCCGAGTCGTCGATGTCCAGGTATGCGAGCTGCAGACCGGCACGCTCCGCCGCGAGCTGCCACGGCACCAGGTTGCTGTGGTGCTCCATCACACTGAGCACCACGCGGTCGCCGGATGTGAGCAGCTCGCGCGCATACGACGAGGCCACCAGGTTGAGCGCCTCGGTCGTGTTGCGCAGGAACACGATTCCCTCCGCCGGTGCGTCGATGAATCGGGCCACACGCTGGCGGGCCCGCTCGTACAGGTCGGTGGCCTCGCTGGCGAGCGCGTGCACGCCGCGGTGCACATTGGCGTTGCTGGTTGCGTAGTACGCATCCACCGCCCGCAGCACCGGCGCAGGCTTCTGCGTGGTGGCGGCCGAATCGAGGTAGACCAGCTGCCGGCCGGCCACCCGGCGCTGCAGGATTGGAAAGTCCGCGCGCAGGCGCTCCACGTCGAGCGCCGGACTCCGCACCGTCGCCTCGGTGGTCACTCGGCGTCCTGGTTGAGCGCGACCCGCAGCATGCCGTTCTCCGCCACCTCGACGCGGTGCACCATCACCGGCTCCACGGCCGGCAGCGTGATCGGGTCGCCTGTGCGCAGGTCGAAGCTGGAGCCGTGCAGCGGGCATTCGATGACGCACCGGTCGGTGATCAGATCGCCCTCGCTCAGCGACGCCTCCTCGTGGCTGCACGTGTCGTCGATGGCGAAGAACTCGCCGTCGACGTTGAACAGCGCCACCGGCACACCGTCGATCTCGACCCGCGCGGCGTGCCCTGGGGGCAGGTCCTCCGCGCGCGCGACCTCGACCCACTGCGCGACGCTCACGCAGATGCCTCCGCGAGCCCGGCCTGCGTGTGGCCGGCGATCTCAGCGTCGAGCAGCTCGCCCAGAAGCTCGCGCACACCGCTGAGGGGCACGCGGCCGAGGACGTCGTCCATGAAGCCGCGCACGATGAGCTTGTCCGCCTCTTCGAGCGGCACACCGCGCGCCATCAGGTAGAAGCGCTGCTCGTCGTCGATGTGGCCGGCGGTGGCGCCGTGCCCGCAGCGCACGTCGTTGGCGCGGATCTCGAGCCGCGGGATCGAGTCGGCGGTGGCCCCGTGGCTGAGGATGAGGTTGCGGTTCTGGACGTACGCGTCGGTCTTCGGCGCCTCGCGGTCGACGTCGATGAGCCCGCTGTACACGCTGCGCGCGCGGTCACGCACCGCCGCCTTCAGCGCGAACCGGCTGGTGGTCTCCGGGGCG
>Ga0213880_10000048_pt1 | contig 11284 bp, 8 predicted proteins | sample BarmaccoBMER_R07_FD_165047 | JGI IMG/M metagenome (GOLD analysis project Ga0213880, IMG submission 165047) | Barbacenia macrantha exposed rock microbial communities from rupestrian grasslands, the National Park of Serra do Cipo, Brazil - ER_R07 ... | reverse complement strand
GCGGCACCGAGGGACCGGCGAACTGCACCGCCAGGGGCGCGGCGACGCACGCCACGGTGATCACCGCTGCGAGGGAGAACGCGCGCAGCGCATACGGCCTGCGCGACGGCACCTCGTCCGGTGCCACGGCCGCGAGCACCAGCGTCAGCACCACAGCGGCGCCCACCTCCGTCACGAACACCTCTTCGAAGAGGAAGAACTGGAAGACGCCGAGTGCGGCGATGAGCAGGCCGGTGAGCCACCAGCGCCACCGCTGCCGGATCAGCAGCTCGTCCAGCAGGATCAGCGCGAGGGGGATGGTGGCTGCCGACGCGGCGACATTCGCGTGACTGAAGTCCTGCGGAATGATCGCCGGGGAGAAGCCGTAGAGAAGCCCTCCCAGCGCGGGTATGAGGATGCCGGGGATGTGCCGGCGGATTGCGAGAAAGGCGAAGAACGCGGACAGCGCGAGCGCGGCGGTCGTGATGACGTTGAAGCTGACGACCGCCCCGAGCGTCGTCGTCAGCGGCCAGAGCAGAACGCCCAGCACCGGCATCGCCGTGTTCCACATCAGGTTGATGCCCGCCGGGTAGTTGAGGAATGTCGTGAGCAGCGGGTTGTGATGCTGCGCGACGGCCGCGGGGATCCAGGTGAGGAACCACATGGTCTGCTCCGCGTCCGCCGTGCCCCCGAAGTGGTCGGCGGGGGAGAGCCAGACGGGGAGCTTGGCGGCGACCGCGAGGGCCGCGAACCCCAGCAGGATGACGGCGGACCAGAGTCGCTTGCTGGTCAAGCGCCGTCGGGATTCGGCGTCGCGCTCGGCCGCCATGCGCGGTAGCGCGCAAGCACGAGCAGCGCTTTCACGCCATCCATCGCCGTGAGCTTCTTGCCCTCTTCGCGTGAGCGCGCGGTGTACCCAACGGGCACCTCGTAGATGCGATGGCCCATCCGCAACAGCTTCGCCGTGATCTCGGGTTCCAGCTCGAAGCCGCGTGCCTCCAGGTCGAGGGCGAGTGCCACGCGCCGGGGCAGCACCTTGTATCCCGTCTCCAGGTCGGACAGATACACGTTGTAGAGCAGGTTCGCCGTCAGGGTGACGGCACGATTGCCCATCACGTACCAGAAGGAATAGGCAGTGTGGCTCGCGAATGCGCGCGTGCCGTACACGACTGTGGCGCGGCCTCGCTGCAGGGGCTCGATGAGCCGGGCGTAGTCCGCCGGGTCGTACTCCAGGTCGGCGTCCTGGATGATCACGACCTCGCCACGAGCCTCCCGCAGGGCTGTCCGCACCGCCGCGCCCTTGCCCATGTTGCGGGGGTGTTGAAAGGCGCGCACGCGTTCCCCGTCGGCGCGTGCGCGCATGCGCTCCCACGTCGTGTCGCTTGACCCGTCGTCGACGAGCACCACCTCGAGCGGCAGGTCCACCGCGAGCACCGCATCGAGCACCGTGTCCAGTGTCCGCGCCTCGTTGAACGCCGGGATGAGCACCGACAGGTACGGCGTGGACACCTAGGAGATGCGGTCTTCTTTCAGCGCGTCGGCCGAGTCGGGCTCGACGTCGGCACCCGCGCCGGACGAGGTCGCGCGCTCGGACTCCTCGCCGGTGCCGTCGGCGACCAGCGCCCAGCGCAACTGGTTGACGTGGTCGACGATGGGCCACAGCTCCCACCGCGTGAGGCGGTGCACCACGCGGAGCACGACGGCCTTGGGGCCCATCGAGCGCGGTGGCAGTGGCAGGCTGAGCGCTGGAATCGACTGGGTGGGGAAGCGCGATTGCACCCGGACGTCGGCGAGCGGCTCGTGCCAGCTGCGCAACGACCTCGCGCGCTCCGTGATGACCCGCTGTGCCCACTCCCGACCCGTGGTTCCGTCCGCGCTGTCGGAGGGGCCCGCCGCCGGTGGTGTCACGCCGGCAAGCTGCGCCATCGCCGCGACCATCTCGGCCTCGTTGCGCACGACCACGGTGTTGCCGCGCGCCTGGTCGGGGAGGCCGCCGACCGGGGTGATGATCGTCGCCTTCTCGAACAGGCCGGCACGCTCCATGACGCTCGACGACCAGATCTGCCGGTACGGCAGCACCACCACATCGCTCGCCAGGATCCAGCGGTCGAAGAGGACGTCGTTGACGTAGCTCTCGTGCAGGTGCGCGGCCGGGTTTGCCGCGATCATTCGCCGCAGCATGCGCAGATACGCGTCGTGCTCCGGGGTCGACACACGCACGGACCCGACGATGTCGAGCCGGATGTCGGGGTGCTTCCCGAGAAGCTCGAAGCATCGCGCCGCGCGGTCGAAACCCTTGTGGGGCTGGATGAACCCGATGCACAGGAACACGAAGGCACGGTCCGCGATGCCCAGAGCGCTGCGCGCCTCAATCTTCTCGCCGTGCGTCTTGGGGATGAAACCGGCGCCGTGCTCCACGACGCCGACACGCGATGGATCGAGCTGGAACGCCTCGATGATCTGGCCGCGCTCACGGTTCGTGTGCACGAGCACGCGCCGAGCCTGCTGCCACATCCAGCGCAGCACGGCGAGCCGGATACCAGCGCGTGCCGCGGCGCCGTAGTCGGCCTCGTGCACGTAGACCTCCAGGTTCCTGCCCCATCGAAAGAGAAGCCCCAGCGTGAGCACCTGACGAAGGCGTTCGAGGCGCGAAGGTCCGGGCAGAAAGAACAGTGGATGGAACTGCACCAGCGTGCGGTCCGCGCGCCGCGACAGCCGCATGATGCTGAGCAGGCCGGCCACCGTGCTGAAATCCGCGCTGTGCTCGGCGCCGGAGGGCGCCGGCGAGACAACCTCGACCGTATCCCCCCGCCCGCGCAGGCTCTTCGCGAGCTGCACCGCGTAGCTGGCCAGGCCGTCGCGGGCAGGCGGATACGGCGTGACCAGCAGCACTCTCATACGCGTTCCGCCAGCGCGGCGGTCACCGTGTCCAGGACGCGGTCCCAGCTGCACTCGTTCAGCACGTACTCGCGCCCGGCGCTCGCGATCGCATGGACCGCCGACGGCTGCTCGTGCAGCAGGCGCAGCGCCTCGGCGAACTCGTAGCGGTCGCGGTAGAGGAGGCCGGCGCCGGAGCGCTCTGCGTGCCACGAGACCACGTCGCTGTGCGCATTGGCGATGACCGGCGTGCCCGCGAGCCACGCCTCGAGGACGGTGCGCGAGAAGCTCTCCATCGCCGACGGCTGCACGTATGCCGCCGCCGCCGCGAACGCGTCGGAGCGCTCCTGGTCGGACAGGAAGCCCAGGTCGCGCACGTCGACGTTGGCGGGAACGCTGCCAACCGAGCCGACACCGCACGTCACCAGGGGGATCGAGCGCTGCAGCGTGTCGTTGGCGAAGGACACACAATCGAGCAGGTCGGTCCATCCCTTCATCGCCTCGCGACGTCCCGCGTACAGCAGGAAGGGCTCCTCGATGCCGTGGCGCCGGCGAAAGCCGTCGGCGTCGTACGCGGCCGGCGGCGTGATGCCCGAGCCGATGACGCGCGCACGGTTGGGGAGGTCGAACAGCCGCTGTGCCAGCGACATCTCCGGTTCAGAGAGGAACCACACGGCGCTGGTCGTCTCGAGCTCGCCACGGAAGATCTCGAGCCGGGCGAAGGGCTCGTCGTGCAGGCATGGGATCGTCACCGTCTGCTGCGGCGCGATCTCGGCGCTCACGAAGCTGGTCCATGCCTGGTATGGCGCGCATATCAGCGCCTCGTATTCCTCCGCATGATCGACCAGGTGCTGGAAGACGCCGGGGCAACGCGGGCCGGTGTTCATCCACACGAGCTGATCGGCCACCGACACGTAGTTGCCGGACAGGATGTTGTGGCCGATGGGGTCCGCGCCACGCTGCGCCGGCACCGCGCGAAACCGGTGCACAGGGATGCCGTCCTCGTCGCTCACGCCCTCGGCAAGATCCGGGCGGTACGTGTAGAGATCGGTTGCATTCGACGTCAGCACCTCGATGTCGAATCCGCGCCGGCGGAGGCCGAGCGCCAGCTCGCGCAGCACCGTTTCCGCGCCGCCGACCACCGAGGCGCCGTAGCGCGCCGAGACGATGCCGATCTTCCCGAAGCGTTTGGAAGATGGCTCAGGGCTGGGTGGATCGGCCGTAGCTGAAGACCCCCTCCGCGCCGTGGTCACGAGGACAGGGTACGGGAAACGCGGGGCGCCGAACGCGGGCGCGCGCACTTCCGGCTGATACCCTATTTGCCGCATGGCTTCCCGCCTGGTCCAGAGCGCGATGCACGGGCTGCGCCTGCTGTCGCCGGGGGCTCAGCGGGAAGGCGCCGCTCGTATCGCGGCCCTCAATCAGCAGCTGGCCGCGGCCCGCGAGGAGCACGCGCTGCTCCGCTCGCACGTGGCGAAGATGGAAGCGGAGCAGGCGGAACTGGCGATGGCGGTGCACCACGAGCTGCTCGCCATCACACCCGGTCTTGCCGAGGTGAAACGGCTCCGAGCCGAAGATCGCGCTGAGGTGACGAGCCTGCTTGCGGTTCTGCGGCGCGCGCGCGCCACAAAGACATCGCGCAATGCCGGCGCTGCCGCGGCGGAGATCGACGACGTCGACATGGCGGCGTTCTACGAGGGGTTCGAGCGGCGCTTCCGTGGCACGAGAGAGAGCGTTCAGGACAAGATGCGGCCCTACATCGACGATGTGCGCCACCTGCGCGGCGGCGACATGCCGTTGCTGGACGTCGGACCGGGGCGTTGTGAGTGGCTCGAGCTGTTGCAGCGTGAGGGCGTGCCCAGCTACGGCGTCGACGTCAACCCGCGCTTCGTGGAGGCGGGCCGGGAGCTCGGTCTCGACGTGCGCCACGAGGATGCCATCACGCACCTGCGCTCGCTCCCGCCGCAGAGCCTCGCAGGCGTCACAGCGTTCCAGGTCATGGAGCATCTGGAACCGGCCGCATTGTTCGATTTCGTCGCGCAGGCGCTGCGAGCTCTGCGCCCAGGCGGCCTGCTGATCATGGAGACACCAAATCCGCTCAACGTGCTGGTGGGCAGCGCGCAGTTCTGGATCGACCCCAGCCACGTGCGTCCGATCCATCCTGAGTTCCTTGAATATCTCTGCGTGAACCGGGGGTTCGACAGGGTCGAGCTCCGTTTTGCCAACCCCTCGGCAGAGAAGTCCGAAGCGATGGACTACGCGGTGGTCGCCGTGACGCCGCCGGCGTCACCGGTCACAACGCCGGCCGAGCCCGCCGCGGTCGAGTCCTCAGCCGCGAAGGGCTGATGGCTGCGACGAGCGCCGTCGCCGGGCTTGTGGGCCGGCGCCGCGAGGCCGTCCGGCGTACGGCGGGGCTGACGCGGGAGCTGGCATGGACGCAGTTCAAGCTCAAGTACACCGGCTCGGTGCTGGGCTACCTGTGGTCGCTGCTGAAGCCGATGATGCTCTTCGGCGTCATGTACGCCATCTTCGTCGGCGTGTTCAAACAGACCCAGCAGGACTTCGGCATGCAGCTGCTGGTGGGCATCGTCATGTACACGTTCTTCACCGACTGCGTGGGCGCGGGCATGGGGTCCATCGCCGCCAACGGCAATCTCATCCGCAAGGCATTCTTCCCCCGCGCGGTGCTGGTGGTCGCCTCATCGCTCACAGCCGCGATGACGTTCGTGATCAATCTGACGCTGATCATCGTCATCGCCACCCCGCTCGGTCTTCTGCACGTGGGACTGCGCACGCTCGCGGTGCTGCCGCTCATCGCCGAGGTGTACGCGGTCGCTCTGGGTCTCTCGCTGTTGCTCTCCGCGCTGTTCGTCTTCTACCGCGACCTCGGGCACATCTGGGAGATCTTCTCCCAGGTGCTGTTCTACGGATCCGCCGTGGTCTATCCGGCGTCGCGCGTGCCCGTCGGTTGGCGGGGCATCGTCTTCCTCAACCCGCTCGCGCAGATCATCGAGGATGTGCGCCACGCGATGGTCATCCCTGACGCTCCGTGGTCGTACTCCCTCATCGGGATCCGCTTCCTCGCACCCGTGGCGCTCTGCGTGCTCGTGCTGTTCGGGGGCACGTGGGTGTTTCGCAGGCTCACACCGTCGTTCGCCGAGGCCCTGTGACCGTCGCCATCTCAGCGCGGTCGCTGACCAAGCGCTTCCGCATCCCGCTCGATCGCAGCACCACGATCAAGTACCGGCTGAGCCACTGGCGCAGCACGTCGCGCTACCGCGATCTTCTCGCCGTGGACGGCGTGACCTTCGATGTGAAGGACGGCGAGTTCCTGGGCATCATCGGCCGCAACGGGTCGGGCAAGAGCACGCTGCTCAAGCTGCTCTCGCGCATCTACCGGCCGAGCGGCGGTTCACTCACCATCAACGGGCACGTCTCGCCGTTCCTGGAGCTGGGCGTGGGCTTCAACCCGGAGCTGACGGCGCGCGAGAACGTGATGCTCAACGGCGCCGTGATGGGGCTGCCGCGCAAGCTGCTCGAGTCGCGCATGGACGAGATGATGCATTTCGCGGAGCTCGACCAGTTCGCCGACGCCAAGCTGAAGAACTTCTCGTCCGGTATGCAGGTGCGCCTCGCGTTCACCGTCGCCATCCAGGGCGAGTCGGCGATCCTGCTGATGGACGAGGTGCTCGCCGTGGGCGACGCGCGCTTCCAGGCGAAGTGCTTCGACGTCTTCAACCGCTACAAGTCAGAGGGCCGCACCATCGTGCTGGTCACCCACGACCTCGGCGCGGTGGACGTGTACTGCGACCGCGCGATGCTGCTCGAGCACGGCCGCGTCGCCGCCGACGGCAGCGCTGCGGACGTGACCGCGACCTACCGGAAGATGGTCGGCGAGCTGCAGGATGCAGAGCGCATGGCCAGCGGCGGGGCGCTGATCGACATCGCGGACATGACCTCGAGCGCGAAGCGCTGGGGCAACGGCGACGTGCGCGTGCGCGCCGTGGAGCTGCTCAACCAGGACGGCACACCGCACGTCAACTTCACCGCGGACGAGCCGATGCGCATCGGCATCGAGCTCGAGGCGGCGCGCGACGTCAACGACCTCGTGGTGGGCATCGGGCTGCACCGCGGCGACGGGGCGGTGGTGGCCGGCACCAACACGCACATCGAGCGCCTCCGCCTGCCCAGCCTGCACAGCGGGGAGCGCATACGAGTTGAGTACTCCATGCCCCACCTCATGGTGCTGACCGGAACGTTCCGCCTCACGATCGCGCTGCACCCGTCGACCTCGGAGACGACGTACGACTGGCTCGACCAGGCTTTCGAGTTTCGCGTCACCGACGACCGCGGCCGCGCGGGCCTCTTCGAGCTGGCCGGCACGTGGGCCTACTCCAAGGCCACCCCGTGGGCGATGTCCTTGCCGGCGAAGTAGCTGGTCGGCGGCACCGTCAGAGCGGGAGCGCCGCCGAACTCGTGCAGCCCGCCCCAGCCGTCCTGCACATAGCCCATGTGGCCACCGCCCGGCAGCAGCACCAGCGCACGCGCGATGTCCCAGCCGTACCAGTAGCCGGTCTTGGCCACTGCCGGCGCATTGCCGAACTGGTGGAGGCCGCCCCACCCGTCGAGCACATACCCGCCGAGCCCGTCGGGGTCCAGCGCGATGGCGCGCGCGATGTCCCAGCGCGCCCAGTAGCCTGAGATCGCCGGCGTCGGCGGGATGTCGCCGGACACCCCGAAGGGATGGACGCCGCCCCATCCGTCGAGCACGAAACCGCTCTGGCCATCTGCGCGCAGCACGATCCCGCGGGCGATGTCCCAGTGCGCCCAGTAGGCGCTGACCACGACATTCGGCGCTCCGCCGAACGGCGTCACGCCGCCCCACCCGTCGAGGATGTAGCCGCTCTGGCCGTCGGGCCGGAGCGCGATCCCCCGGGCGATGCCCCATCCCGGCCAGAGCGAGCCCTGCGGGATCCAGGGTGCGCCGCCGAACCCGTGCAGGCCCCCGAAGGCATCGAGCACGTAGCCGCTGGTGCCGTCTGAGCGCAGCGCGATGCCGCGCGCGATGTTCCAATCCGGCCACGCCGGCTGACCGGCCGTCTGGCCCGGCGCCAGCTGGTGCACGCCGCCATAGCCGTCGAGCTCGTCCAGCGCACGGAACGCGTTCACCGTCTGGCTCACCGATCCGGTGCTCGGCACGAAGGCAGAGTCGCCGGAGTACACGGCGGTCACCTGGGTGGTCCCGGGGAGCACGCCTGTGGTTGTGAGGGACGCCTGGTTGCCGCTGAGCGGCACGGTCCCGAGCACGACGGAGCCGTCCTTGAAGGTGATCGAGCCGCTGGGCGCGGCCTGGCCGCTGGGCACGCCGCTGCCCTCGCTCACCGACGCGTTGAACGTCAGCTGCGTCCCGATCTCGACCGCCTGGGTGGAACCGCCGTTCACCGACGTGCTGGTGGGGAAGAGCACCGTCTCCGCCACGGGAGTCGACTGGTTGTCGGATCCGGCGAAGTTGGCGTCGCCGCTGTAGACGGCGGAGAGCTGATGCGGTCCGTACGACAAGGTCTGGCTCAGGGTGAGCCGGCCGCTGCCGTCCAGCGTGCCCGAGCCCAGCTGGGTAGAGCCGTCGTACAGGGTGACCGATCCGGTCGGCGTGCCTGTTGCGGGCGCCTGCGCCGAGACGGTGGCGGTGATGTCGAGCGGCGCGTTGACCGGCGCCGGGTTGGCGGCCGTGGTCACCGCGGTGACCGACGACGCGCGCGACACGCTGAGCGCCGCCGCGCCGCTGCTGGAGCTGTACGCGCTGGAGCCGCTGTATGTCGCGCTGATGGTGTGCGATCCCATCGACAGCGATGCCGTGGTCAGCGTGGCCACGGCGTTGGTGAGGGTCGACGTGCCCAGAGCGGTGCTGCCGTCATAGAACGTGACGCTCCCGGTCGGCAGTCCCGGGTTGGGCACGTTCCCCGTCCACGCGGTCGCGGTGATGGTCACCGGCTGGCTGTACAGCGTGGACGTGGCCGAAAGGCTCACCGCGGTGCTCGACGAGGTGGGCACCAGATAGAGCCAGTGGTCGTTGGCGCCGGCCAGATTCCAGTGCGTCGCCAGGTACGAGCCGGCGGCCGGTCCCGGATTGAAGTAGTCGTTGAAGTTGCAGTCGAAGATGAGGGTGCCGTTGGGCGCGGGCGCGCACACGGTGTTGTGGTACAGGCCGGCGCGCGGACCGCCGTCGTTGTAGCACATGACGTCGTACCCGTCCGTGCAGTGCCAGAGGCCTGTGGAGTCGGGCGCGCTCAGCTGCACCGCACCCATCGCGTGGCCGTTCTCATGGGCGAACACCTGGGCGCCGTTGCTGGCCGACGTGAACCCGTAGTTCACCGAGAACTGGTAGCTGCTGTTGATCAGGTTGCTCGCGTCCGGCGTGTCGTCCTCCTGGATGGTGCTCTGGCCGGCGTAGCCATACGCCGCCAGCGGGTTGCCGTCCGTCCAGATCCAGTAGTGCGCCAGGGCGTTGCTGTGCCCCTGATTGACCATGTCGTTCGCGATGGCGGAGAAGTTGGTCGCGCCGAGCGGCGTGCTCAGGGCGATGTCGTGCACCGCGGGGTTGCCGCTGCCGTCGCACTCAACGAAGAGGTGCGCGCCGACGCCGAAGTACGTGGTGGAGTCGTAGTTGATGTAGTTGCCGTCGACGTCGCGGAACATCTGTTGGATGTCGGCGGCGTGCGCCGAGTAGTTGTCCGGCTGGTCGCTGAAGTGCGCGTAGTACAGCTCGATGTGCGGGTGGGTTGACGTGTCGACGCACTGCTGAGAGCTCAGCGCCGCGACGGCGGCATGGGTGCCCGGCGCAGGCGTGCTCGTCAGCACCGACGCCAGGTCGGGCGCCGAGACCGTGTGCGGCGTGCCGCTCCTCCCGAAGCGCATCACCCACGAGCCGTTGCTCTGACACACCGGGCCCTGGCCCGCGATGTCGACGTAGGACGAGGCCGAGGCGCACGCCGCGATGGCCAGCTGCGAGCGAGCCGGCGTCCGCGCAGGGGGGCTCGGGGCAGCTGCCGGACCGGTGGCAGCCGCGGCCGCCGTCGTGCCCAATGCCGAGGGCAGCGTGACCGTTGCTGTGCCCAGCGCGGAGACCGCGGCGGTGAGCACGATCCATCCGCGGAACGCTCGTGCGCTTGCCATCACCGGCGCGAGCATGCCGGGCACTTGCAGAATCCGATCGGGGCGCCACCGCGTCGTCACCGCGCGGCGGCATCGCCGTCAGGAGTCGCCGCTGACTCATACGACGCGCTACTTGGTTGGTCAGCTAACCAGGGGCGCCGGAAGGGCAGGCGGGTCGCGCAGGGCCAGGGCCAGGCCGGCCAGGATGAGGACGCCACCGGCCACGGTCGTCACGGGCGGCACGGCACCGAGGATCGCCAGCGCGAGCAGCGCCGCCAGGGGAGGTTCGCCCAGGAACGCCAGCGACACGGTCACGGCACGCACGTGCCGCAGCGCCCAGTTGAGGACGGTGTGCCCGGCCACCGTGCACACGGCGGCGAGCGCCAGGCAGAGTGCCGCCACGCGCAGGGAGGGCAGGTGCGCCGTTCCTCCGGCTGCCGCCACCGCGGCGGCGGCGGCCGCGACCCCGGCATAGACGGCGGCGGAGTACCCGGCCGCCCCGAGCGAGCTTCGCAGGTTGCGGCCGATGAGAAGGTAGCCGGCGAGGCAGAGGCCGCCCGCGATGGCGAGGAGGTCCCCTGTCAGCGCCCGGGCGTCCACCCGGAGGTCGCCGGCGCACGTGATGAGCGTGCCGGCGACCGCCAGGCCCATGCCGGCATAGGTGGCGGCGCCGGGGCGCTCGCCGAGCAGGCGCCGCCCCAGCGGGGCGACGACGAGCGGGTGCAGCGACACCAGCAGCACGCTTGCGGCCACCGAGGTGTAGGCCAGCGATGCGGTCCAGAACAGGAAGTGGCCGGCGAGAAACACCGCTCCGGCCGCGACGAGCCCGAGGTCGCGCCGCTCCCGGGGCGCCCGGCGCAGGCGCACGTCGCGCGCCGCGAAGGGGGCGAGGAGCAGCACCGCGAGGCTCATCCGCAGCCAGACGATGGTCGCGGCGTCGCTGCCGGCGAGGCGTATGAAGATCGCTGAGAACGACACCGCGAGGGTGGCGCCGGCGACGCCGAGCGACGCGGGAAACGGCGAGCGCCGCGGCGCACGCGTCTGAGAGGCGGCGTGCGCGGGCACCGGCACGCCGTATTCTAGGCGCCGCCGATGCGGAGCCCCGGTGTTGCACGCGGTGCACGCGCCGACTGGTCGGCTCTCGCGGTGGCCGCGATCCTGCTCGGCGGGCTCGGCCTGTACGCGCTGGTCTACATCGTCGCGCGGAGCCACATGCCGATCGACGCCGACGGCCAGGGTTACTACGCGTACCTGCCCGCCTACCTCGTCGACCACG
>Ga0213880_10000047_pt1 | contig 11307 bp, 10 predicted proteins | sample BarmaccoBMER_R07_FD_165047 | JGI IMG/M metagenome (GOLD analysis project Ga0213880, IMG submission 165047) | Barbacenia macrantha exposed rock microbial communities from rupestrian grasslands, the National Park of Serra do Cipo, Brazil - ER_R07 ... | reverse complement strand
GCGGCCACGCTGGCGAGCGGCGCTGAGCCGTACACCGCTGCCTCGAACAGCAGCAGCACGCCGAGGATCAGGGTGGCGAAGCTCGGCGAGCGCAGCAGCATGAACACCGCCCCGGCAACCGCCGCTACCGCGATCAGGCTCTCCGTCCGCGAGGCCGCGAGGGCATGCCACAGCCGGCCGCCCTCCTTCTTCTTGGGAGTGCGCAGGAACTCGGCACGGCTGCTGATCAGGCCGCGCACACAGGCCAGTGTCACGACCCAGCTCAGCGCGAACCAGACGCGCAGCGCCTGCACGCTGTCGCGGAAGGTGCAACCGGTGGTGCGACGCATGGCCCATGTGGCACGCAGCAGCCCTGTGACCGCGAACGCGAGCGGCACCACCAGCACGGCGGCGGTGAGCTGACGCACCGGCAGCTGGTGGTGCAGCGACGTGACCAGCGAGGTGAGCAGCAGCAGGAGCGTGAAGATCGCAGTGAACGGCTCGCCGAACCACTGCAGGGAGCCGAGCAGGTAATGCATGCGCTGCGCCCCGGTCAGCTCCAGGCGGTGACGCCCGATGGGCAGCAGCTCGCGCCACCACATGCGCAGGATCTGGATGCCGCCCAGCGCCCAGCGGAAGCGCTGCTTCTTGAGGCCGTCGAAGTCGAGCGGCATCATGCCGGCGCCGTACGCGGCGCGGTCGTACACGCCGCGATATCCCTTGCCCAGCATGCGCAGGCTGGCCTCAGCGTCCTCGGTGATGCAGGTCTCGCTCCAGCCTCCGATGTCCTGCAGCGCCGAGCGCCGGATCAAGCCCATCGTGCCGCAGAAGATGATCGCGTTGCGGTGCGCGCGGCTCGGCATGGTCACGTCGAAGAAGTAGCGGAAGCTGTAGAAGAGCCCGCGGAGGTAGCTGCTGTCCTCCCAGTCGCGATAGTTCTGCGAGCTCTGCGCGAACGCCACCGACGGGTCCTCGAAGTGTCCGACCATCTTCTCCAGGAAGTCCGGGCGCACCGCGTAGTCGGCGTCGATGATCCCGATGATCTCGACCTCGCTGGGCAAGCGCCGCGTCGCCTCGTTGCACGCGCCGGCCTTGAAGCCCGGCCAGGGCTCGAGGTGCATGAACTGGAACCGCGACCCGAGCTCTTCGCAGAGACGCTGCAGCGGCTGCCAGACCTCGGGGTCCTTGGTGTTGTTGTCCACCACCTGCACGATTAGGTGCGGATACTCGATGCGAGCCAGCGACTCCAGCGTGGGGCGCACGATGTCGACCGGCTCGTTGTACGTGGCCACCTGCAGCGCCACCCACGGCTGATGCTCTGACCGAGGATGCTGCAGCGGAGGGTCGCGTCGCGACAGCACGTCGACGATCTCGAACGCGTACGACACCGACAGGGCCAGCGCCGCCAGCTCCACCACCAGCAGCACCGTTGACGCGATGACGATCCCGACGCTCAGCTGCAGCGCATATGTCTGATATGCCGCGTATGCCAGATAGAACAGCGACGCGAGCAGCACGCACGAGAACAGTTGCGCGCCGAGCCAGCTCCAGCGGCGCTGGTTGAGCCGGCTGAGCAGCGTGAACAGCACCAGCACGGCGCTCAACGCGATCTCGCCACGCGAGTCCTGGGACAGCTGTGTGGCCAGCAGGGCAGCGGCCGCCATCGCGATGAAGGCCAGCGGCAGCGTGAACACGAACCGGCCTCGGATCGCACCGGGGAGCAGCGCGACCACGGTCGTGCAGCCCAGCGCGATGCTGAAATACGCGACAGCCTCGAGGATCACCTGATGAGCGCCCTCCTGCATGCCCGCGCCGGCCCGCGGCCGGCAAAGCTGACAGCCACACTATCATGTGAGATGGTAGCCAAGCTCCGAGATGGATTCGCGGAGGCAATCGCGTGTCCGCCCTGAAGTCCGTCATCGGCGGGTTCCTCAACAGCTATCCGGGTCGCCTCATCCAGGCGTACGCCGGCAGCCAGGCGGGCAACTACGCGTCGGGACTGGCCTTCACCGCGTTCATCAGCATGTTCCCGCTGATCCTCGGCGGGCTGGCAGTCCTCGGGCTGGCCACGCAGTCGCGCGACGCGGAGCAGCACTTTCTGAGCGCCGTGCTGAGCTTCTTTCCGGGCGACGCGAGCAAGCCGCTCACAGCAGCGCTGGACGGAGTGCGACACCACTCAGGCCTCCTCGGCGCTCTCGGCCTCGTGGGTCTGTTCTGGAGCGGCAGCAGCCTGTTCGTCGCCATGGAGTTCGCTTTGGGACGGATGCTCGGGGCCCGGCAGCGCGACTTCCTGCGCCAGCGGGCGATGACCGCGCTGATGACGATCGTCTTCGTCGTCGCCGTTGTGGCCACGATTGTCGTCAACAGCGCGCTGTCACTGCTGCACGGGATCGCCGAGGTGGGCCCGATCATCGGCCTCCTCGTCTGGTACGCGTTCATGGCAGCCGTGTACCGCCTCGTGCCCAATCACACGCACCGGCTGCGTGAGATGTGGCCCGGCGTGCTCATCGCCGGCACGCTCATGGAGGTGCTGACGCTGCTGTGGCCGCTGTACACGGGGCTGTCGCACGGCTTCTCCACCTACGGCGTGGCCCTGGCCCTGTTCTTCGTGCTGGCCGCATGGCTGTACTTCCTCGCCCAGTTCATCCTGCTGGGCGCGGTGGCCAACCGGATGCACGCGGGCCGTCCCAGCGCGCACGGCCTGATCGCCTCGCCGGAGCCGTCGCCGCTCGAGACCGAGGCGACACGGGCAGCCGACCAGCAGGCCAGGCGGCGGCGCGCCGCCTAGCCGCGCATGCCACGTCGAAACCTGATAGGCAGGCTGGCGCATGTTATGATAGTGACTGTATCGGTATTCGCCTGACCAGCCACAGGAGGACATTGCTCATGGCTGACAAAGTGCGAAACGAGCCGCAACGCGGCCACCCCAACGACCCGTCCAACTGGGCGGAGGAAGAGGTGGCCGGCGAGCACGGCACCACGGCGATGCCCAGCTCGCTCGCGGACGAGGCGCATCCCGAGGTCGACCCGCAGACGCCCGGCGGCGCCATGCGCAAGGTCAAGGAGGAGGCAGGCGAGGGCGAGGGCCTGGGCGAGAAGGCCAAGCGCGCTGTCCAGGAGCTCGATCGCCAGATCTCCGGCGAGTACGAGCGGCGTGAGGACCCCGCGGCGGCGCCGCGACACGGTGAGCCTCATCCCGGCGTGAGGTAGCGCTCCGCTGCCTCGCGCCGGACGCTCAGCCCCAGGCCCGGACGCTCGGTCGGGCGCAGCTCGCCTCGCTCCGGAGTCAGCACACCGTCGAACAGCATCGAGTCGACGCGCGCGTGCGTGTGGAAGTACTCGATGTGGCGCAGGTTCGGCGGCACACACGCCGCGTGCGCGTGCAGCGCCGGCCCGCAGTGGGCCGAGAGCGGCGTCTGATGCGCGGCGCACAGCGCGGCGACGCGCAGCCATTCCGTGATGCCGGCGCAGCGGCCCGCGTCCGCCTGCATAACGTCCACGGCGCGCGCGTCGAGCATGGTGCGGAAGTAGTCGAGGTGGTACCCGTACTCCCCGGCCGTCACGTCCAGCGGCAGCGCGTCGCGCAGCTGCGCCAGCCCCTCGAGGTCATCCGACGACACCGGTTCCTCGAACCACGTCACGCCCATGGCGGCGTACTCGCGGCCGAGCCGCAGCGCCTGGGTGCGGCCGTAGCCGCCGTTGGCGTCGACGAAGAGCTCACACCCGTCACCGACGGCATCGCGCACCTTCGCCACGCGTTCCAGGTCGCGGCGCCAGGACGCGCCCCGGTCCATGCCCACCTTCATCTTCACGCGCGGTATCCCCTGCTCCGCCCAGCCGCGCAGCTGACCCACCAGCTCCTCATCGCCGTAGCTGGTCAGCCCGCCGCTGCCGTAGACGGGGACGGCTTCGCGCACCGCGCCGAGCAGGCGGTGCAGGGGCAGCGCGAGCGTCCGAGCCTTCGTGTCCCACAACGCGATGTCCACCGCAGCGATCGCCATCGAGCACAGCCCGGGGCGGCCGAGGTTGCGCACGCTGCGCACCATCGCCTCCCATGCGCCCGTGACGGCGTGCACGTCGTGCCCCACCGCGGCGTCGCGCAGATGCTCGCGGATGAGCACCGCCATCGCCGGCGAGCCGTACGCGTAGCCGAGCCCGCGCAGTCCACCTTCGAGCACGGGCTCAACCACCACCACGACCGTGTCCTTCCACTGCAGCGTGCCGTCGGCCTCGGGCCCCTCGGTCGGCACCGTGTACACGCTGACCTCGAGGTCGCGGATGACCGTCTCAGCCGTCATCGCGGGGCCTCCGCTGGTGGGGTCGCCGCAGTGTACAAGGTGGCTATCATGAACTCGACCATCGTACGTGTCATGTAGCTCTGGGAGGCAAGCTGCCATGAGCCAGACCGTGGGGGATTTCCTCGTCGAGCGCCTTGCCGAGTGGGGCATCACCCACATCTACGGCTTCCCCGGCGACGGCATCAACGGATTCCTCGGGGCGCTGGAGCGCGGGCAGGACAAGCTGCGCTTCATCCAGACACGGCACGAGGAGATGGCCGCGTTCATGGCGTGCGCGCACGCGAAGTTCACCGGCGAGGTCGGCGTGTGCGCCGCGACGTCGGGGCCGGGTGCCATCCACCTGCTGAATGGCCTGTACGACGCAAAGCTCGACCACACGCCGGTGGTCGCGATCGTCGGCCAGACCGTGAGCACGGCAATCGGCGGTGACCAGCAGCAGGAGGTCGACCTGCTCAGCCTCTACAAGGACGTCGCCGCAGCGTATGTGCAGCAGGTCAGCGTGCCCGCGCAGATGCGCCACGTCATCGACCGCGCAATGCGGATCGCGCACGCGGAGCGCACCGTCACCGCGGTGATCGTGCCCAACGACGTGCAGGAGATGGAGGCGATCCCGCAGCAGAAGCTCAGCCTCAAAGCGATCCAGACGGGCATTGGATTCGCCAAGGTCCGCGTGCTGCCCGAGAACGCCGAGCTTGACCGTGCCGCCGACATCCTCAACGCCGGAGAGAAGGTGGCCATGCTGGTCGGCGCCGGCGCACTCGACGCAACCGACGAGGTGCTCGCGGCAGCCGACGTGCTCGGCGCCGGCGTCGCCAAGGCGCTGCTGGGGAAGGCGGTGATCCCCGACGACGTCCCCTTCTGCACAGGGTCGATCGGACTTCTGGGTACGCGCGCCAGCTGGAACATGATGCAGGAGTGCGACACGCTGTTCATGGTCGGCTCCGCGTTTCCATACGCCAACTTCCTGCCCAAGGTGGGCAAGGCGAAGGGCGTGCAGATCGACATCTCTCCGCGCATGCTGAGCGTGCGCTTCCCGATGGACGTGCTGCTGTGCGGCGACTCGAAGGCGACGCTGCAGGAGCTGCTACCGCGCCTGCGGCGCAAGACGGACCGCTCCTGGCAGGAGAAGGTGAGCCAGGACGTTGCCGAGTGGTGGCGGCTGATGGACTCGCGCGCGCAGCCGGAGCAGCGCAACGGCCGCATCCGCCCGCAGACACTGTTCAGCACGCTCTCCGAGCAGCTGCCGGACAACGCGATCATCAGCAGCGACTCGGGCAGTGCCGCGAACTGGTACGCGCGGCATGTGAAGCTGCGCCGCGGCATGAAGGCATCGCTGTCGGGCAACCTCGCCACCATGCTGCCCGGCGTCCCCTACGCCATCGCCGCCAAGTTCGCGTACCCGGACCGGGTCGCGATCGCGTTCGTCGGCGACGGGGCGATGCAGATGGGTGGCATGGCGGAGATGCTCACCGCCGCGAAGTACTACCGCGAGTGGAAGGACCCGCGCCTGATCGTGCTCGTGCTGAACAACGAGGATCTCAACCAGGTGACGTGGGAGCAGCGCGTGATGGAGGGTGACCCGAAGTTCGAGGCGTCGCAGGCCATCCCGTACGTCGCGTTCGACCAGTGGGCGGAGATGATCGGGCTCACGGGCATCAAGGTCGACCGGGTCGAGCAGGTGGAGAGCGCATGGCGAACCGCGCTGCAGGCGGATCGTCCGGTGATCATCAACGCGCTGACGGACCCGGAGGAGCCGCCGCTGCCGCCGCACATCACGGTCGAACAGGCGAAGAAGTTCACCGAGTCGATCGTGAAGGGTGATCCGCACGGGATCAGAGACGCGGTGACCGCGATGCGCGAGAAGTTGGACGAGTTCGTCCCAGGGCGCTGATCGCATGCGCTGGTTGCGTCCGCGCCGCGAACCGGCAGACGAGGCCACCTATCTGCTCGACCGCATGGTGCGCAACGTGCGCACGGGACGCTTCGAGCGCTCGTTGAGCGCGCTCACCGCGGTCAGCGCGCTCGTCACGGGCGCAGAGATCTACTCCGAGCACTACCGCGCCAGCTTCGGCGACCCATGGATGTGGAGCCCCATCGTGCTGACACCACCACTCGTCGTCGCCGGCATCGGCGGCGCCTTCAGCCGGCGCTGGGCCAAGACGGTGCTGCCCGTGACCGCCGGCCTGTACTTCGCCAACGGGCTGATGGGCCAGTACCTGCACGCCCGCGGCATCGAACGGAAGCCCGGCGGATGGTCGGCGGCCACGTACAACGTGCCCATGGGACCGCCGCTGATGGCGCCGGGGCTCATGTCGATGGTCGGCGGCATGGGACTGCTTGCCGCGATCCTGCGCCGGGAGCGCTGATGCCGCGCGGCGACCGCTATCGCAATGCCGAGCACCTGCCCAACCTGCGCGCCGGGCGCAGGGCGCCGCCCGCGGCGACGCTACCGCGTCAGCGGCGCGGCACGACGCCGCAGATGGTGGGCCGCTATCCCGATTACGACGTCATGGACTCGGCGCACACCTGGGACGCGGCCACGCGCCGCGTGGTCGAGGCGCGCTTGCGCCCGCGCCCGGGCCGCCGATTCTTCAGCGACGACGAAGCGGACACCGCACGCGCCTTGTGCGACACCGTCACAGCGCAGGACCGCGACCCGCGCATCCCCGTGATGCTGATGGTCGACGAGAAGCTCGCGGACCGCCGATTCGACGGCTACCGCTACGAGGACATGCCCGATGACGACCAGACGTGGCGCCTCGTGCTCCGCGGCCTCGACGAGGTGGCGCAGCGGCGATACGGAGCGCCGTTCGCGCGCTGCGCCGAGGACGCGCGCGAGGCGATCTGCGAACAGTTCTCGCGGGGCGTGCTCCAGGGCCGTGTGTTCGATCAGCTGAACTGCAAGCGCGCCTGGACCGTGGTCACGCGCGCCATCCTCGCCGAGTTCTACTCGCATCCCTGGGCGTGGAACGAGATCGGGTTCGGCGGCCCTGCGTATCCGCGCGGGTACATGCGCCTGGGCGAGGGCCTGCGCGAGCCGCATGCGCGGCCGGAAGCGGTGCACGACGACCCGGTGCGCGAGCTCACGCCGCCCGCGCCATGAGCACCGCGCTCGCCGGACTGCTCAAGGGCTCGCGCCGTCCGCGCGACAACGACTCCGCCTGGCTGCTCGACCCGCAGCGGCGCGGCGTGCCCAACCGTGACCGCATGCGCCACTACGACGACAGCGACGAGGTCGATCTCTGCATCGTCGGCGCTGGTGCGGGCGGGAGCGTGCTGGCGCAGCGCCTGGCGCGGCGTGGCTGGCGCATCGTCGTGCTCGAGTCCGGTCCCTTCTGGAATCCCGACGAGGACTGGGTCAGCGACGAGGCGGGGTCGCACCAGCTGTACTGGACCGAGACGCGTGTCGTCGGCGGCCAGGATCCGGTCGAGCTTGGCAAAAACAACAGCGGCCACGGTGTCGGCGGATCGATGGTGCATTTCGCCGGGTACGCGCCGCGCTTCCATCCCTCAGACTTCCGCACCCGCAGCCAGGACGGCGTGGGCTACGACTGGCCCATCTCGTACCGCGACCTCAAGAAGCATTACGAGGCGATCGAGCGCGAGCTGCCGGTCGCAGGCCAGCACTGGCCCTGGGGAGAGCCACACTCGTACCCGCACTCGCCGCACCCGGTCAGCGGGATGGCGGCGCGCGTGTGGAAGGGGGCGCTGCGCATGGGCATCGAGATGCGAGTCGGCCCGGTCGCCATCACCAACGGCGTCATGGGCAACCGGCCGCACTGCATCTATCGCGGCTTCTGTCTGCAGGGCTGCAAGGTGGACGCCAAGGCCAGCCCGTTGATCACGCACCTCCCCGACGCGATCGAGCACGGCGTGGAGGTCCGCGCCGAGAGCCGCGCCATCCGCGTCGAGGTCGACGACGCCGACCGCGCCACAGGGGTTGTGTACATCGACCGGCGGAGCGGCGAGCGGCGGATGCAGCGGGCAGCGAGCGTGGCGGTGGCCGGCTACTCCATCGAGACTTCGCGGCTGCTGCTGCTGTCCACGAGCGCCCGCTTTCCCAATGGCCTGTGCAACAACGAGGACCAGGTGGGCCGATACGTGATGGTGCAGGGCGCGCCGCAGGTGGCCGGGCGTTTTCCGGACGAGATCCATCCCTACAAGGGGCCGCCGCCCGAGGTGTCGTCGGAACAGTTCTACGAGACCGACGAGACGCGCGGCTTCGCCCGGGGCTTCTCGCTGCAGACGGTGGGTGGGCTTCCCATCGGCTGGGCTGAGCACGTCCTTGCCGACGGGCACTGGGGTCAGGCGCTGCGCGAGTACATGCGCGACTTCAACCACTGGGCGGTGATGGGTGTGCTCTGCGAGCTGCTGCCGCTGCCGAACAACCGCGTCACGCTGGCCGACGAGAAGGACGCATACGGGATGCCCGTTGCGCACATGGCGTACACGCAGTGCGATAACGACCGGCGCAACATCGCGTACGCCCGCGAGCTGATGCGCCAGCTGTGGCTGCAGGCCGAGGCGCAGGACGTGCTCGCCATCGACCGGTACGCCCACCTCATCGGCGGCTGCCGCATGGGCTTCGGTCCGGACGACAGCGTCTGCGACGCCGACCACACGACGTGGGCGGTGCGCAACCTGTTCATCGCCGACGGCAGCTGCTGTCCAACGCAGGGCAGCGCCAATCCCGCGCTGACGATCATGGCGCTCGCCTCACGGCTTGCCGAACGCCTCGGCTCGCGCTCGATCTCCTTTCAGCGCGCCGCCTGGCGGTCCGGACGGCAGCGCGCGGTGGCGGCCGCCTGATGTCGCCGCAGCGTCAGGTCGTCGTGGTGACCGGCGCCTCGGCCGGCGTGGGACGCGCCGTGGCCCACGCGTTCGCCCGGCGCGGCGCGGCCGTCGGCCTGATCGCGCGGGGGCTGGACGGCCTCGAGGCGGCCCGCCGCGAGGTCGACGACCTCGGCGGCGCCGGCCTGGTGCTGCCGGCGGACGTGGCCGACCCGGACCAGGTGGAGGCGGCCGCCGAGCGCGCCGAGGCCGAGCTGGGGCCCATCGACGTCTGGGTCAATGACGCAATGGCGACCGTGTTCGCCGAGTTCCTCGACGTCGAGCCCGACGAGTACCGCCGGGCCACCGAGGTCACGTACCTGGGGACCGTCAACGGCACCCGCGCCGCGCTCCGGCGCATGGTCCCGCGCGATCGGGGCACGGTGGTGCAGGTGGGCTCCGCGCTCGCCTACCGCGCCATCCCGCTGCAGTCCGCGTACTGTGGCTCGAAGTTCGCCGTGCGCGGGTTCACCGACTCGGTGCGAACCGAGCTGCTCCATCGCCGCAGCCGCGTCTGGATCACGATGGTGCAGCTGCCGGCGGTGAACACGCCCCAGTTCAGCTGGTGCCGCAGCCGCCTCCCCGACCACCCGCAGCCGGTGCCGCCCATCTACGAGCCGGAGGTGCCCGCCGAGGTCGTGGTCCACGCCGCGACCCACCGGCGGCGCGAGTACCGCTGCGGCGGCAGCACGGTGGTCGTCATCGCCGGCAACGCGCTGGCGCCCGGGCTGGGCGACCGCTACCTGGCCCGCACCGGCTATTCGGGGCAGCAGGTACCGGGGTGGCCGGTTCCCGAGGACCGGCCCGACAACCTCTACGCCCCGGTCCCCGGCCTGGCCGCCACGCACGGCGCCTTCGACAGCCGGAGCAAGCGATTCAGCCTCCAGGCGTGGCTGACACGGCACCGCTGGGCGCTGGCCCCCGCCGCCGCGATCGGCGTGGCAGCGGCCGCGATGCTGCGCCGGAGTGTGAGCTAAACCTTCTACCCTCGGTATCAGCTTTCTTGACAACGAGGGCGTAATTCGACTAGGCTCTTTGTGTCCAGACCAAAGGGGGGAAGGAGGTCGAATGGTCGCACTGATCCTCGCTCTGATCGTGATCGCGATCCTGTTCGGTGCAGGAGCCGCGCTCCACGCGCTCTGGTGGATCGCAATCATTGCCCTCGCGATCTGGCTGATCGGCTTTGCCTTCAGGCCGGGCGGGCGCACCTGGTACTACTGGTAAGGCGGACGAGACTTCGCATGAAAAGAGGGCCCCGGCCCGGGGCCCTCTTTTTTTGTTGCCGGGTGCCGGCGCGGCGCCGGTCAGCGCGCCGCGACGCCGGTCCGCTGCAGGACGGCGAGCGACTCGCGGATGAAGGCGTCGAGGTCGTCCGGCTTGCGCGACGTGACCAGGCTGCGGTCCACCACGACCTCGCGATCCACGACCTTGGCGCCGGCGATGGCCAGGTCCCGCTGCACCGTCTGCCACGCCGTCATGGTCCGGCCCTTGACGACCTCCGCGGTGATGAGCAGCTGGGGCCCGTGGCAGACCGCGAAGACGGGCCGTTCGCGCTGGAAGAAGGCACGGGTGAAGTCGACCATCCGCTGGTCGGCGCGCAGGTGATCGGGCGAGTACCCGCCGGGGATGAAGAGCGCGTCGAAGCCGTCGGCTGAGACCTCGCTGATGCCCTTCTCGGCGCGGGCCGTCTCCTGGCCCTTCTTCCCTTTCAGCTCCTTGCCCGCCTCGAGGCCGATCACCGTCAACTCGTGCCCGGCGGACGTGAACCTGTCATAGGGTTTGCGGAATTCGGAGTCCTCAAAGTCGCTGTCGAGCAGACATGCGATGCGCATGGCCTTCCTCCTCATTCGCAGCGTGTTCCTGAAGCAAAACATTATAGCTCGGGTATCACAATGCGCCGCGGTTACACGCTGCCCGCGTGGGACGGGCATGCGCCAGGCGTCTCGGTCACGCCGCACGTGGGTACAGTCGGTGCGATGACGTGCAGCCGTTCTGAGGCGCCCGCGTGATAGGCGGGGGCCACCGCTGGGCGGGCCGGCTCGGCGGGCCGGGCGACCGCCCCAGCGGGCGCGTGCCCCGCAGCCGCCTGGTCCGCGACGTGGCGCAGCTCTTCCGCCCGTACCGGGTGGCCGTCGCCGGCATCGTCGTCCTGGTCCTGTTCACGGCGGGGATCGGCGTGGCCAACCCGCTGCTCATCAAG
>Ga0213880_10000046_pt1 | contig 11336 bp, 9 predicted proteins | sample BarmaccoBMER_R07_FD_165047 | JGI IMG/M metagenome (GOLD analysis project Ga0213880, IMG submission 165047) | Barbacenia macrantha exposed rock microbial communities from rupestrian grasslands, the National Park of Serra do Cipo, Brazil - ER_R07 ... | reverse complement strand
GCCTCACGCACGGGAGCACCAACCTGGTCATCGTCGTCACGGCAGGAGCCGTCCTCTTCGTCCTGGTGCTGTGCGCAGCAGCGCTGCTCTTGGTGCGCCGCCGCGTCCTGGGCGCGTCGCTGCCCCGCGTGCGCGGCACCATCGAGGTCGCCGGGCTGGCGGCGGCGGTCACCGTGGCGCGCGACGCCGCCGGCGTTCCCCATGTCGCGGCCGCGGGCATGGAGGACGCGGCGTTCGCCATGGGCCTGGTCCATGCGCAGGACCGCCTCTGGCAGATGGAGACGACGCGGCGCGTCGCCCAAGGCAGGCTCAGCGAGCTGATCGGCACGGAGGGGCTGACCATCGACCGCTTCATGCGCCGTCTCGGGCTGGTTCGGGTGGCCGCGGCGGAGCACCGCCAGGCGGGCCCCGAGGTCAACCGCATGCTGGAGGCGTACGCGGCGGGCGTGAACGCCGGCATCCGCAGCTCCCGCGCGCTGCCCCTCGAGTTCCGGCTCCTGCGCGCCAGCCCCGAGCCCTGGGAGCCGCTCCACAGCCTGCTGGCGGCAAAGCTGCTGGCGCTCGGCCTCAGCCTCAACTGGGACGTCGAGATGCAGCGGCTCGAGCTGCTGCGCGCGATCGGCCCGGAGCGCGCCGCGCGCCTGGACATCGTCTATCCCGACGCCAACCCGACGATCCTGGCCGACACCGCGCGCCACGCCGGCAAATCCCCCGCCGCCCAGACGGCGGCGATGTTCGCCGAAGCCGCCCGCTGGATCCCCACCGCGGGCGGGGCCAGCAATTCGTGGGTGGTGTCGGGCGAGCGCACGAGCACGGGCCGGCCCCTCCTCTGCAACGACCCGCACCTCGCGCCGACCGTGCCGTCGGTCTGGTATGCGGCGCATGTCAGAGCGGGCGACGACTTCGAGTCGACGGGCGTCACGCTGCCCGGGCTGCCCTTCGTCGTCATCGGCCACAACCGGCATGTGGCCTGGGGTTTCACCAATTCCTTCGCGGACGCGCAGGACCTCGTCATCGAGGAGTTCAACGCGCCCTCAGCCGAGCGATACCGCACAGAGCGCGGTTTCGAGCGCACGCGCATGGTGCGCGAGATCATCCGCGTGCGCGACGCGTCCGACGAGGTGGAGGAGGTCGTCATCACCCGCCACGGGCCGATCGTCGAACGCGTCGCCGACCCCGTGCGCAACGTGTGGCGCGGACTCGCGCTGCAGTGGACGGCGCTGACTCCGGGCGGCGCCGCCGAGACCATGCTGCGCCTGCAGCGCGCGCACGACTGGGACAGCTTTCGCAGCGCGTTCAGCACGCTCGACGCGCCGTCGCAGAACGCGGTGTACGCGGACGTCGACGGCCACATCGGATACCTCCTGGTGGGGCGCATCCCGGTGCGGCGCCGCACGCCGAGCGGCCTGCCCGTTCCCGGTTGGGGCGGGGAAGCGCTGTGGACGCGCTTCCTCGGCCCCGAGGAGATGCCGTCGCTGCTCGACCCGCTCGACGGCGTGATCGTGACCGCGAACAACCGCATCGTCGGCCCCGACTACGCGCACTACATCGGCAGCGACTACATGAGCGGCTATCGCGCGCTGCGCATCGGCGAGCTGCTCGACGGCGACTCGATCGATCCCTCCGCGATGGCCGCGGTGCAGCTGGACGTCGTGTCGCCGCCGGCGCGGCAGGTGGTGAAGCTGCTGGGCGCGATGACGTGCGAAGCGCCTGTCGCAGAGCGGGTGCGCGCCCGCCTCGCCGCCTGGGACGGCGCGATGTCACCGGACCGCATCGAGCCGACGCTGTACGAGGCCTTCATGGCGCGCTTCGCGGAGAACGCGCTGCGACCCGCGTGCGGGGACGCATGGCGCATCGTTGCCGGTGTGGACCTGACGCATCCGGTGTTCGAGTACCCGGGCAACCTGGCGGGACGGCTCACCCCATCGCTGCTCGAGCGCTGGGAGCGCGACGACACGGCGCTGCTCGGAGGTTCGCAGTGGGCCGACGTCGTGTCCCGTTCACTCGAGTCGGTGCCCAGCGACCTGCGGCGCCGCTACGGACGCCGCACGCGCGCGTGGCGTTGGGGTCGTGTGCACGCGCTGCATCTGACACACGCAGCGGCGCGGCGGCGTCCGCTCGGTCTGATCCTCAACGCCGGCACACTGCGCGTGGGCGGCAGCATCGACACGGTGATGGCGACGTCGTACATGCCCGCCGACCCGTTCGCCACGCGGCTCTTCGCGCCCTCGTGGCGGCAGGTGATGGACGTGGGCAACTGGGACGCGTGCACCGGCGTGCACAGCCCGGGGCAATCCGGCCAGCCCGCGTCGCGCCACTATCGCGACCTGCGCAAGCGCTGGTTGCGCAATCGGCAGCACACGTTGCACTGGAGCGACGACGCCGTGCGCCGCAACGCGCGGTCGCGCCTGGTCGTGCGTCCGCAACAGCAGCGATGACGCGGCGTCCTGCCGAGCGTGGCGTCGTGCGTGGCTGCTGCCTCGGCGTGATCCTCCTGCTGGTGCTCCTGGGTCTGTCCGCCTTCGTCGTCGACCGCGCAATGGCCGCACCCGACCTGGGCGCGCCGCCAGGCGGAAACGACGACGGCGAGACGCAGCAGGCAATCGCGGTGTCGCTCGGTCTGCAGCTGGGCCGCGATTTGGTCACCCAGCCGCATGGCGTGGTGACGCTGACCGAGCACGACCTGTCCGTCATCGCCGCCGCGAACAACCCACACCCGGACCGCTATCACGACGTGAGCGCGCGTGTGCGCGACGGCTTCGTCGTCGTCTCCGCCCTCACCAGCTACGGCCCGATCAGCACCACCGTGGTTGCGCACATCGGCGTGGCGCTGCAGCAGGGTGGCGCGCGCCTCGTCGCCACGGTGGTGCACGTCGACGTCGGCGACCTGCCGATTCCCGGCTGGGTGCAGGACCACTTCGTGGGCTCGCCCACGATCCAGCTCGACCCGCTCTTCAACAGCAACGCCGCGCTGCAGGTGCTGCGGGCCAACATCGAGTGCGTGCTGGTGGCGCCTGACGGCGTGCGCGTCGGCGTGCACCGCCCGGGCGCGGCGGCGAGCCCCGGCGTCTGCGGACAGGGCGCATGAAGCTGCAGGACATTCTCGAGTGGAGCGCGCGGCTCGCAGGCTGCGACGAGGTGCCCGCCGACTCGCAGGTGTACGTCGAGGCGACGCACGATGTGCGCCGGGTGCTCTTCGGCGTCGACATTGACGTCGGCGAGCTGCTGTACGCGCGCGACGCGGGATTTGACGCGGTGATCGCGCACCATCCGATGGGCGACCGGGCGCGCACCGGCTTCTCGCGCGTTGTGTGGCGTCAGGTCGAGCAGATGGTGTCCGAGGGTGTGGACCGAGCGGCGGCCGAGACCGCGGTCCAGTCGCGGCTCGACGCGCCGCACCGCATGGTGCACATCGCCAATGTCAACCGTCTCGTGGACACGGCGCGGCTCATCGGCGTCCCCGTGGCGAACATACACCTCGCCTGCGACATCATCGGCCGGCAGATGCTGATCGACCGGCTGGCGGAGCGGAACCACCCGGGCGCCACCGTTGCCGAGGCCATCTCCTGGATCGAGGACTTCCCCGAGATGGAGGCGGGCCACACCCGTCCCGAGGCCTGGCTGGGCGATCCGGAGAACGCGCTGGGCCGCTACACGGTCGCGATGGCGGGGGGAACCAACGGCGGCCATCCCGTGTTTCGCGAGTACTTCCGCGCCGGTGTCGACACGGTCTTCTCGATGCACATCGCCGAGGACGACCTTGCGCGCCTTCGCGCCGACGAGCTGGCCAAGGGACGCACGCTGGTGGTCACCGGGCACATGAGCACCGACAGCATCGGCATCAACCGTGTGATCGCCGGGCTGGAGGAGCAGGGCATCGAGGTGACGCGCACCTCGGGGATTGTTCAGTGAGCGAATAGGGATTCACTTCCCTGTTGCCACCCCCTCGGTGCTCGCGATGAGAAATGCGGCGTGGCTCTGCACCTGCGGGTAGTTGCCCTGCGCTGAGTGGTCGCCCGGGTTCGCGACCTCGCCGAACAGGTTCAGCGCGCCGCGCGTCGCGAAGGCCGCGCGGAGATGGCGGGCGCCGTCCATCCCTGCGGCAGCGGCGGCCTCCGCCATCCAGAAGGTGGGGAACACGAATGGATGGCACGGGTCGGGTATCGCGTCGGGCGTCCCCTCGTAGCGCTCCAGCAGGCCGTTGCGGTCGAGGCGCTCGCGCAGCAGCTGGAGCGTGCGCACGTTGAGCGGGTCTTCGGCGGGGAGGAATCCGACGTGCGACACGAGCGCGAGCGCCGCGTCGGCGCCGCCGCCGTCGCGGTGCAGCTCGAGGGCGCCGCTCGCGGCAGGACGGATCTCACGGCCGACGGCATCCGCCGCGCCGCGCCATGCGCTGTCGTTCCCGCGGAGCACGCCGCGCGCTGAGAGGTCCGCGGCGCCGCGCAGCGCCATGCACGCCATCGCGCGCGAATGCGTGTAGTGGCGCGCCGGCCCGCGGATCTCCCAGATGCCGTGGTCGGGCTCGCGCCAGTGGTCAGCGATCCAATCCGCGCACATCGTCGCCGCAGCGGCAAGCGCGCTGGGGACATGGCCGTGCGCCGCGAGCGCCCACACGAGCTCCATCAGCTCGGCGGGCGCGTCGAGCTGCGCCTGCGCAGCGGCGGCGTTGCCGAAGCGCACCGGCCGCGCGCCGCGATATCCAGCGAGGCGCGGTTGCTTCGCCTCCTCGGCCGGCAGCCCGCCGTCGACGCGATACACGGGACGCACGCCGTGCTCCATCACAGCGCCGCCGAGGAAGTCTCCCAATGTGTGTGCGGCCTCGACCTGCCCAACGTGCGTCAGCGCGACCCCGGCGAGCGCGGCGTCACGCATCCAGCAGAAGCGGTAGTCCCAGGTGCGCCCCGATCCGGGCCACTGGGGCAGTGATGTCGTCGGCGCCGCGACGATGCCTCCGCCGTGCTGCGCCAGCCCGAGAATCACGCAGATCGAGGTTGCCGCCGTGTCGCGGATCGCCATCACATCGGATGATGCGGCCGCAAGCGTCGACGGCGTGAGGCGCGCAGCGCCGGATGAATGTCTGCGCCATGTCGAGATGTCGCCATCTATGTCCGCAACGTTGGCCGAGCCTGGAGCGGCGAGAATGACTGCGAACTCCTCACCCGCGGCTACGGTGAAGCGCGATACCGCGCTTCCCTCGCTGACCGTCCAAGGCGCGGCGCTCACAAGGTGCAGCCTGGTGCGGGCAGCGACATCGAGAGTATTGGCCTGCGCCAGCAGCCGGCCGGCGCAGCCGAAGCGCACCTCCACCTCGACCTCGCACCCTTCGGCCCGGACGCGCCGCACCAGCGCCGGCCCGCTGCGAAGCAGCAGCGCGTCTTCCGCGATCAGCGTGCCACCGGCGACGGCCCATCTCGTCTGCAGCACCAGCGTCGACGCGTGGTAGGCGCGTGTGGGTCGACCCAGAGGCGCCGCCGGCCGGACCGAGAAGCAGCCGCCGCGCGTCTCATCCAGGATGGAGAAGAGCAGCGGCGGCGAGTCGACGCGCGGCCAGCACATCCACGCCACATTGCCCTCGGGATCGATCAGTGCTGCAGTGCGCGAGTCGGCCAGCAGCGCGTGGTCGCCGATGTCGTGCTGCACCGCGCGACTCTACGGCTGCTGATCCGCCCTCGACTGTTCAGGGAATCGTGCGCGCGATGCTGGCGATCTTTGCCGCCCAGCCCGGGTCCGACGCGTAGTCCACGTTCATCCCGCGCAGCGTCGGCCCGTGGTAGAAGGGCCCGGAGGAGCTGAGGTAGTTCGTCGCCACGAAGCGAGCCACGGCCTGGATGCAGGCGTCGAAGCTCGGGAAGCTCGTCGCGTCGCCGTATGGGTTGGCGTCGTCGGCGTTGAATCCGAAGAGGTTGTGCTTGTCTTGGGCGATGGCGCTGGTGCCCCAGTCGGACTCGAGGATGGCGTGCGCCACGAAATACCGCGCGCTCACGTGGAACTGCTGCTCGGCATGCATGAAGCTGTCGCCCAGCCCCGCCAGCGCAGTGCCCTGCAGGAAGGAGTTGATGCGCGCCGCGGTCTCGCCCGACGGCTGGGTGAGGTCGGTGTCCTCGGTGAAGACGGCGCCTGCCACCGGCAGGTAGACGGTGCCCGCGGCCCGTGCCGCGGCCAGCGCGGCCTCAGCGGCGCTGAGCTGCGTCTGCGCCTGCTGCACCGCGTCGTGCGCGGCCACATCCGCCATCTGCACCTGTTCCTCCTGCACTGCGATCAACGCCCGTGTGGTCTGCGCCTGCTGTTCCGCCACGGTCAGCTGCTGGCGGGCCGCGTCATCCTGCGCGAGCGTCGCCGCCGCGCGCTTGGTGTCGTCGTTGATGCGGTCCACGAGCTGCTGGGCGGCTGTCGCGACGTGGTCGACCTGCACCTTGCGCTGGATCGCCGTGGCGATGTCGCCGGCGGAGATGATGTAGACGAGGTCGGCCTCGGAGCCGCCGTTCTCGTACGCCTGGCGCAGGTACGTGGCGAGGTGCGCTCGGTCGGCGTCCAGCTGCAGCCGCAGCGTGTTCAGTGACGCCGTGTCGCCGGCGATGGCGGCGTCGAGGCCGGTGATGCGCTGCCCCAGGTCGGCGAGCTGCGCCGTCGCCGCGGCCAGCTGCGCCTGCGCGTTGCGCAGCGCGGCGTCGGCGCCCTGGGCCTGAGCCTGCGCGTTGTGCAGGTTCTGGTTTGCGCTGTTGACGTCCGCGTTGGGGTCACCCGCCGCGGCGGCGGGCTGCGCGATGAACGTCAGCATCCCGACCAGCGGCGAGGCGAGGGCCACGCGACGGCGGGCAAGCCAAAGCGACGTCGGCTGCATCTCGGGCAGTCTCCCACCCGTCGATGGAGCACCCGGGCGGCGTCACCGCGCCGTCAACAGGCGTCGCGGTTCCGTGACAGCGGAGGCTAGGAGGCCTTGCGCTCGAGCAGCTTGCGCCGGATCTCCGCGGCCGTGGCGCTCATCTCGACGACGCTGCGCGGCCCGCAGTTGGAGCAGACGTGGTAGCCGCCGACGGGTTCGCCGTCAGCGCCGTAGTACAGCACGGAGAGCATGTCGCCGCCGCACGCCTTGCAGTGCTCACGCTCCTCCATCTCGCTCTCCATAGACCCGATTCGCCCGCGCTCCGTCTCGACAATGATCGCATGAGTTGGAGCCGCATGGAACAACCGATTCAGGCGCACCGGGCGGAGCTGACCCGCTATCTCGAGGAGATGGCGCGCTGGAACGCGCGCACCAACCTGACGGCGGTCCCGCCCGGAGAGCGCTGGACGCGGCACGTGGAGGAGAGCGCCCGTCTCCTGGCGGCAGCGGCGCCGGCCGCCGGCCAGGCCGTGGTCGACGTGGGCTCCGGCTCCGGCGCCCCCGGTCTCGTCGTGGCGATCCTCCGTCCCGACCTGGCGGTGACGCTGCTCGAGGCCGACACGCGCAAGGCGGCGTTCCTCGACCACGCGGCAGGTGAGCTCCGTCTCGGGAATGTGCGCGTGGCGCCGCGCCGCGCCGAGGATGCCGGGCGCGACCCCGGTATGCGCGAGTGCCACGACCTTGCCCTGGCCCGGGCGGTGGCCGCCCCGGCGGTGCTCTGCGAGCTGGCGCTTCCGCTCGTGCGCCCCGGCGGCCGGCTGTTGGCCCTGGTGTCGGATGCCGCCCAGGCAGCGGAGGAGTGCGCCGCCGCCGCGGCCGTGCTCGGCGGCGGACCGCCGCAGGGCGAGGGCGGCATCCTCACCGTGGCCAAGGCGGCGCCGACCCCGGAGCGCTTTCCGCGCCGCCCGGGCACACCCCGCCGTCTCCCGCTGGGCTGAGTCAGGCGCCGGCGAGGCGGCGCCGGATCGCGTCCTCGGCCACCGCCCGCTCGTCCCATGGCTGGGCCGTGGCTCCGCTGATGAGCGTGCTCTCGTGGCCCTTGCCGGCGAGCAGCACGGTGTCGCCCTCAGCCGCGTGGGCCACGGCGAAGTCGATGGCCTCGGAGCGGTCGGGCACCACCACGACGTCCTCCCCACGGCGCCCGCCCGCCTCGGTGGCGCCGGCGGCGATGTCCTCCAGGATGCGCAGGCGATCCTCCAGCCGGGGGTCCTCGTCGGTGATCACGCTGACGTCGGCGAGCCGGGCGGCGACGGCCCCCATGGCCGGCCGCTTGGCCACGTCGCGCTCACCGGCGGAGCCGAACACCACCCAGAGGCGTCCCGAAGTCGCGGGCCGCAACTCGGTGAGCGCCTGGTGCAGCGCCTCGGCTGTGTGCGCGTAGTCGATCACGACGGTGAAGGGCTGCCCCGCCTCCACGCGTTCCATGCGCCCGTCGACGCGCTCCAGGCCCTCCAACCCGCGCACGGCGCCGTCCAGGCCGGCTCCGGTGGCGCACGCGGCGGTGAGCGCGGCCAGGGCGTTTGCCGCGTTGAACCTGCCCGCCAGGCGGAGTGAGAACTCGGCGCGTCCCCACGGCGTCGCAGCTGCCACCCGGAGGCCCCGGGGACCCTGGTCCAGCCGCTCCGCGCGCACGTCGGCCGGCGCGTCCGGCGATGTGGTGTAAGTGAGCCGGCTGGCCACGGGAATGCGCGAGAGCAACGGGTAGGCGAAGTCGTCTTCGGGGTCGAGCACGGCCACGCCGTCCGGCCGCGGCCCGACCAGTTCCAGCAGCCGGGCCTTGGCTCGCAGGTAGGCCTCGCGGCTGCCGTGCAGCTCCAGGTGCTCCGAGGTGATGCGCGTGTAGACGCCGGCGCGGTAGGCCACGTGGTCGGCCCGGTGCAGCTCCAGCGCGTGGGACGACGTCTCCACCGCCGCATGCGTGACGCCGTCGGCGCGCAGTCGCGCCAGGTGTTCCTGCAGCTCCGGCGCCTCCAGGGTCGTCTGCCGGCTCTTGTTCGCCGTGACCGTGCCGCGGCTGCGCCAGTCGACCGTCGTCAACGAGCCCGCGGCGAGCCCCGACGCGGCCCACGCCGCCCAGAGCATCGTCGCCGTGGTCGTCTTTCCGTCGGTGCCCGTGATCCCGGCCACGCACATGTCCCGGCTGGGAAAGCCATGCCACGCCGCCGCCAGGGCTGACAGAGCCACCCGGGTGTCGGGTACGACGACGAGCGCCGCGCGAACCTGCGCCATGCCGTGGCCGGCCACGACCGCGACCGCCCCGCGCTCCACGGCCCCGGCAGCGAAGTCGTGTCCGTCGGCGTGGAAGCCGCGCACCGCCACGAAGAGCGACCCCGGCTCACAGGACCGCGAGTCGTAGTCGATCCGCGTGATCTCCGGGTCGGAGCTTGTGGCGGCATCGATGCCGGCCGCAGCCAGCAGCGTGGAGAGGCGCATGAAGGATTAATGCGCCGGCGGGGTCAGCCGGGTGGCGGGAGATAGCGGGTGGAGAGCCAGCGGCCGTTCTCCGCCTCCAGCACCCAGGTCGAAGCCTTGGACCAGCGGGCGTCGTCGCGCAGGACGAGGCCCGCCGCTGCGAGGCGCTCGAGCACGGCAGGCACCAGGTCGCCGTGCGTGCACGCGACCAGCGACTCCCCCTGTACCGCGTCTTCGAGCAAGCGCATGGTGTCGTCGGGATCGTGGCCCTCGAGCAGGCGGGCGTCCTGCTCGACCTCGAGGCCGCGCGCCGCCGCCAGCGCCTCGACCGTCTGAACGCAGCGCAGCGCCGGGCTGGAGACCACGCGGTCGAGCCGCTCTGTCTCGAGCAGGCCGGCAAGCGCGTCCGCCTGGCGCCGCCCCTTCTCACTGAGCGGCCGCTCCTCGTCCGGTCCCGTCCAGCGCTCGCGGTCGCCGGCGTGGGCATGGCGCACCAGGAACACGCGGTTCACGCCCAGCCCTTGGGCCGCGCCTCCACGGCGTCCGCCCACAGCGCCGGCCACGCGGCTCGCGCGGCCGCCGCCGCCGCCCGCTCGGCGCCGATGAGCTCGCCCATCACCATCGCGTCCGACCCGCGCGACGCCGACTCACGCAACCAGGCCTCGGCGACGACCGCATCGTGGTGCTCACCGAGCTCATCTTGCACCGCGGCGACGGCGCGGGCGAAGCGAGCCACCGCGCTGCGGCTCACCGGCGCCACCGCCTCGGCCGCGTATCGCGCGCGCTTGGCCAGGATGCGCACCTCGTGCAGCTCACTGTCGGCAGGCTCGGGGCCCAGGTCGCGCACCCGCGCCTGCAGCCGACGCCACGGCTTTTGTGCCAAAGATGGCAGCAACGTGGACGCGCGCCCGGCGGCCGCATCGGATGTGCGTGGATGAGCGGCCGCATCGACGAGCTCGTCGAGCAGCCGTGTGTACGTCTCCGACCGCATCTCCCTCAGCAGCGTCGCGCGAGCTCGGTTGCGGTCCGCGGTCAGCGACGCGAGCGGCCGTCGCGCCGCGCGCCGCTCGCTGCCGGGCAGGCGCGCGGTGGCAGCCGCTAGCCGCGCGCGCATCACCTCGGCGTCGCGCACCGCACCCAGCAGGTCGGCGAGCCGGTGCAGGTCGTCGCGCACGCTCCGCGTCCACGCCTCGTCCAGGAGCGGCGCGAACGTGCGCAGGTCGGATCGCAGGCGCCGCGTGGCCACGCGCGCCTGGTGCACACCCTCTGGGTCGGTGCCTACTCGCACGGCGGCGTCGTGCATCAGCAGGCGCAGCACGGACGCGGCGATGGCGCGCTGGATCGCATCGCGGGCAGAACCGTGCTTGGTGGCCCGGTGCACCACGACGTCCGGCTCCACAGCGGCGGCGGCCAGCGCACGGCGCAGCAGCGGCGCTCCGTCGCTCTGCTCCGCACCGAGGCCGTGGAGGAGGCGGTCAAGCGCTTCGACGACGCGGGCGCCGGTGTCCTTGGAGCGCGTGATCACCTCCACGTCGTGGAAACGACCGGCGATGCGCCGCCCGGCGAAGGCGACGACACGGCTGTCGCGCACCTGGGCGGCTGCGCCTGCGCTTCGCTGCGCAACCGTCGACGTCACCTCCTCGATGCGCGCGCGCAGCACCGGCCGGAGCCGCGCGCCACGCGTCAGCGCGGTGAGCAGATCCGCCGCCTCCTCCGGCACGTCACGGCCGGATGGCGCAAATCGCAGCTCCCTGGCGACGAGCTGCGGGCCGGTGTCATCACCCGCCGGCAGCGTCAGCAGCCACCCCTCGTCCTCATAGCGAGCCAGCGCGCAACCCCAGCGCGTGAGGCGCAGGTCATCGGTGTCCACATGCACTGCGGTACGGCTGCGCGAACGCGTCCCGCGCACAGCCAGGCCCTGCACCCCCGTGAGCACGACCGCGCGCTCGCGTGGACGCGCAGGCAACGACCATGTGTGGACCTCCGCGCCCGTCACCCCTGCGTGCGGGCGCGCTCGAGTGCCAGCTGCTGCAGGCGCTCC
>Ga0213880_10000045_pt1 | contig 11565 bp, 12 predicted proteins | sample BarmaccoBMER_R07_FD_165047 | JGI IMG/M metagenome (GOLD analysis project Ga0213880, IMG submission 165047) | Barbacenia macrantha exposed rock microbial communities from rupestrian grasslands, the National Park of Serra do Cipo, Brazil - ER_R07 ... | reverse complement strand
TGAAGATATTCACGCGCATATTGTCGGAGCGGGCGCGGAAGAGAGCGCATTGCGGCAAAAAGCGGCGCACATGCCCGGTCGCGTGCATTTCCACGGATGGAAAAGCGGCTCGGAATTGCTTTCGTTCTATGCGCACGCGAATGTCTTTCTCCAACCCGTCCGGTGGCCGGAGCCCTTCGGCCGCACCGTGGCGGAAGCGATGGCATGTGGCTGCCCTGTGATCGCCACGGAAAACACCGGCTCGGCCTGGGTCGCAGGCGAGGGCGGCCTCACGATGAAGAAAAACGACGCGGCGGATCTTGCAGCAAAAATCAAAGAAGCGCTCGGGAGCGATCGGCACGCGGCACTCGCCCGCGCCGCGATCGAACGCGCGCGCGTTTTCGATGTCGCGAACGTCGCGCGCGACTTTCTTGACGATCTCGAACGCTTCGCGAAAGCGCGAGCACTATAAAATCGCCTCGATAATATGCTCCGCACGCGCCTCCCAGGTGTAGGCTGTTACTTTCTCCCGCGCCGCACGGGCGAGCGAGTCGGCATGCGCCGCGTTTTCGAGCACGCGCGCGATCGCGCGCGCGAGCGAATCGGCGTCATCAGGCGTGAAGAATTCCGCCGTGCGCTCGTCAAGCACTTCGCGCAGGCTCGGCAGATCCGATGCAACGATCGCCCGCCCCGATGCCATATAGGTAAAGAGTTTCAAGGGCGAGGTGTCGCGGCTTGAGATCGCGTGCTTCCCTGAATTGGGAAGCACGAGCACATCCGCCGCCGACTGATTGTTCGCGAGCTCACGATACGGCCGCGACCCGAGGAACAGGACCTTCGGGTATTTCGTCTTAAGCGGCGCGATCTGATCGTCTTTGCCGCCGATCACCGCGAGCAGAATGTCGTCGGGCACGTGGGCTGACGCCGCGAAGAAGGTGTCGGTGCCTTTCCATGCATCGATAAGTCCGATATAGAGCGCGATCTTTTTCTCCTTCGGCAGATTGAGCCGCGCGCGCGATGACTCTCGGCTCTCCGGATGTGCGAAGTCGCCGAGGTCGACCGCATCCGGCGAGACCATGAGTTTGTGCGGCGCGACGCCGTGCGCGGCAAAATAAGCGGCGAGCCCGTGCGTAAGTACCGGCATCGATCGCGCCTTCCGCGCAGCGCGCCGCATCAACATGTTCCATCTGCCTTCGTGCACCTCGAAGATGTACGGCGTCCCCCCGAAGCTCAAAAACAACGCGATCAGCTCGTCGCGCGTGTGGATCACATCACATCGGGCTTGCCGCGTGAATCGCCAAGCCGCAAAAGCGAAAACGAGCCGGTGCCACCAATAGGTGATCATGTCGTACGGAATAAATTCCGGCGCGCGCAATTTCTCGATCCCAAACCGTGTTTTGATCGCGTAATACGCGAACGGGTCTTCGCGGATAACGTTCTCTCGGTCAGGCACGACGAGCGTGACCTCGTGCCCGAGGCGCGTATAAGCTTCGCACATTTTCATTATCTGGAGCCCGTGCGCCTTCTCGGTCGGCATGCGGACTGCTGCGACATAAAGGATCCGCATAGCTACGCTGCTTTCGCGACGACGACTAAGGTCTCCACGAATTTATCGGTGAAGCGCGCGAGGAAAGCGTAGAGAATGTTCAGCATCTTTTTCTTCCAGCTCTCCCTGTGTTCGTAGCCGAGCGTGTAGAGGAACCCCACATCAGCGACCTGCATACCGTTCTTTGAAAGGAGCTGCCGCAGCGTTTTTTCGTTGAGATACATCGTATGGTCGGGATTTACCGTCGGCTCTCGTTTGGTAAGTTTCTCCGTCATATTGAACAGATTGAAGGTATTCGGTGTCGTAAGGATGAGCCTGCCGCCGGACTTCAGAGATGTTCTGCAGCGTTCAAGAAAGCGGCCAGGATTCGAGAGGTGCTCGATGAGATCGCCGGCGAATATGACGTCAAAAGAGATTGGGAATTCGAACTCCTCGGCATTTGCAGCACGATAGTGATCATTGTTCTCATATTCAGGGTCGAGCGCGAGATCGAGCCCATAGACGTCTGCGGCGCGGGCCTTGAGCAGCGCGTGCGGCCACTCGCCGCTGTCTTTCTTGATCCCCTGTCCGCGGAAACCGACGTCGAGGACGACATCTCCGGGCTGAATGAGGCGCTCGATGAGCGCGCGTTTGGTGGCATAGATCATACCGAGAGTTCTTCGACAAGCCGAGCCGAAAGACGCGCAAGCGATTGATCTTCGGCGAGCGATCGAGCGTGCGCGCGAAGCGACTCCTTTTCGCTCTCCGAAAGCGCGAGGATCGTTTCAAGACGCGCCGCAAGCGATTCAGCAGTGCCATCAAAAGCGAGGCGAGCGTCCGCGATCGCCGCGAAATCCTTGCTCATCGCAAGCGGTATCGCGCCGCACGCGGCCGCTTCGAAGATCATCTTGTCATACATGCCGCTGCCGCCGAGATTCACAAAGATGTCGGCTGTGCTGAAGATGCGCGGGCCTTCGTCATTCGGAGCCCCCGGCTCGAACCGAATCATGCTATCGAGGCCCTTCTCGCGCACGCGGGCCGTGAGCTCCTCCAGGTACAGCGCGAATTCCGGGAGCGGCGTACCGCGAACGACTGCGGAGAAATCTCGGCCGCGTCCTTTGAGCAAGGCAAGTGCCGCGATAAAGACATCCGGCTTTTTCGACGGCGCGAGACGCGCATAAAAGAGGATCGAACGCGATATCCGAGCGACCCCTGATTGCGCCGCAAAAAACGCGGTGTCGATGCCGACGGGCATCAAGACGTTATTGCGATAGCGCGCCGTATAGGAAAATCTCGATGTGCAAAATACTTTCTTCGACAACCCGGCAGCGATACCGGTCAGGAACGTGCCCGCGTAATGATTGCGCCAGAGGTATACTCGTTTCCCTAAGAGTCGCCACAAAAGCCCGCCAAGGAGGATGTATTCCTGATTTTGATGCACAAGAACCGCGTCGTACTCACCGCGCAGCTTCCAGAGATATGTATAAAAGAGCCGGATGTATCGAAGGCGCGACGGCGCCCGCTCTTTACCGAGCGAATACACGCGCACGTTCGAGGGCAGCGCATGCTTCCCTTCCTTGAGGCAGATCACCTCGATCGTTTCAAAATGCTTCGAAAATTCGAGCAGCCATCGGTGGAAAAACCCGAGGTAGAGATCCTCGACGTCGACCGCCTGCGTCAGGATAAGAAGCCGCATGCGGGCATTGTACCGTTATTTCTTTGCGGCGCGCTTCTTCGCGCTTTTCACGACGGACGGGCCATAGACGCCTGTCAGGAGGTCGAGATCTTTGTCGGATGCAAGCAGAAGGGCGATATTCTTTTTCTGCGCGGCCCGCAGCATCGCCGTACCAAGCGGCTCTTTCACGACCTTCTCGTAATGGCGCGTGAACGCGGCCATGTCTTTGATGAAACAGAAGCCGCCCGCGCCGCGGCCGCCCTTATGTACCGGATTCGAATAGCGGTTCGAGATCAAAGGATCCGTTTCGATCGCGCGCTGGATCGGACTCCACGAGGCGCCGAGTTTTTCCGCGATGTCGTAGACCGTGTTGAACGTAAGGATCTGCATATAGCCGCTGATGTTATGAGCATATTTGATGAGCTCTGCCTCTTCGCTCGTGCAGACCTGATTGAGCGGCGCGCGCTTGAAGAGCGAGAGCGCGTAATGGGCGTCCTTCTGCTTCTGCGCGTCCTCCGAGGCGACACCTACGACGTTCATGATCGGATTCGCGACATCGTACGCCGCTGTGGCGACGCTCAAGAATTCCGGGCAGAAAAGCACCGTGATTTGCGGGTACTTCTTCTGCAATTCGCGCGTCATTCCAGGCACGATCGTTGATTTGATGAGCGCGATCTTGCCTTTGCCGACGAGCGAGAGCGCGGCTCTAACGATCGAACCGTCGAAGCCCTGCGGCGTCGAGGGCGTCGGCACCGCGACGATGACGACGTCGCAGTTTTTGATCTTCGATTTGTTCTTTATGTACGGTTCCTCGAGTGAGTACCGTATCACTTCGTAGCCGCGTTTTTCGAAATCATCCGCGTAATTTTTCCCGACGTATCCCTGCCCGACGAAGCCGATGAGCGGCTTTTTCTTATATGCCATGGGCGCGACTATACTATGCCGCGAATGTCGTCGCAATACGCCGCTACGTACTCATCGAAGGTTTTATACGGATAGGAAGCGAGCGCCGCGTGCCGCGGACCGCTTTTGAACCACGCGCCGAGCGCCTCGGCAAAATCGCCTTCCGCGATGATCGCTCCGGCCTCACGCGCAATGCCGACGTCAGTCGAGAGCACCGGTTTGCGGGCCCCGAGCGCCTCGACGATCGCCATCCCGTAGCCCTCGTATACCGAGGTAACGAGCAAAAGATCGATGAGCGCGTAATAGGGCGCTGCATCCTTCTCCCCCTCGAAGAATACGCGATCCGCGACGTCCTTTTCTCGGGCCAGCGCTTCGAGCGCCTCTCGATCGTGTCCTGTACCGACGACGATAAGGCACGCGTCACGGGGCGCAGCCTCGGCAAAGGCGCGTATCGCGGCGGCACAATTTTTCTCGGGCTCAAGGCGGCCTACAAAAAGCAACTTAATCGTAAACGAGCTGAAGCGATTCGCAAACGTAGGGTCAGCAGATTGCGAACGAAGACGCTCGATATCGGTAAATATCGGAAGTACTTTGATCGGCCGCTTCGGCGTAAGGCGCGCCTCGATGTGCTCTTTCACGCGCTCGGAGACGACGCGAATGCCGTCGGCTTTTTTCAAAACATAGAACGCAATATGGAGCTTTAAAGAATTCGCAACGGAGTGAAGTCCGTAGGAGATCGCAAAGATATCGGTGTGGACTTGGATATGCAGCGGCACGCCGCGCCACCGCGCGATCCAGAGCGCGAGCAATCCGCACGAATGCGGATCCTGCGCGGAGACGACGTCCGGCTTCTCAAGCGTACGCGCGATCATAAGCGCGTACGTGCCATAGAAAAGCTTGAACGGGGCATTCGTGGGATACACAGCGAGATTTCCTGAGCGCGACGGCGCAGCGCCGTCCTTTTTGAGCGAACAGCCGATGATGTCGAGTGCGCCGAAATTCTCCGCATACGCTTTTTGGCGCATGTATGCGGGCGAGCCGGGAAAGAGTATTCCCCGCTTCGACCTGTCGGCACCGATCTGCAGGACTCTCATAGCGTTTCGAATATTCTGACATGCTCGTCTGCCACGTCCTTCCAATCGCGGCTTTCTCTAATCGAGGCAAAGCGCTCCGCGAAAGACGCATACTGTGTGTCGTCAGCGAGCATTTCGATCTTCGCCGCAATGTCTCCGACCGAACGCGGATCGATCGTAACGGGAAGCCGCGACCCAATGGAGAGATAATTCTCACTCGTGACGAGCGCGGGAAGGCCGATAGCGAGCGCTTCATAGACCTGGTTGGGCGATATGTCAGTCCAGCTCGGTAATACGAAGGCGCGCGCGTCTTTCACCCGCTCAAGCACTCCAGAGAGCGGCATCGCAGGAAAAAAGTTCATACGATCGTTCACGTTGAGCTCGCGAGCAAGATGTTCGAGTCCAGCCTTTTTCGGTCCGTCGCCGATGATCGCGAGCGTGAAATCTTGCGGTATCTTCGCCGTCGCGAATGCTTTGATAAGGGACGAGAGATTTTTCATCGCCACGATGCGACCCCAGAACACGAACTCTTTTGATGCAGTACTACGATGAATTTCCGCCGTTTCGGTTCGCGGTATTGGATTGCGGATCACTGCCGCGCCGCCTACGCCCATATAGCGCTCATATAACTCACGCTGTTTTTCCGTGTTGAAAATGACCCGCGCAGCCTTGCGCAATACGCGACCGATCATATATCGGTGCGGACCGTATTGCGCTGCTCTATAGAGACCTTTTGCATAAAAATCCGCAAGCGGCAGTGGCGGCGCACCGGAAGAAAGATAACGCTCCCACAAATAATCGCCGCCGATGCGGACGACATATTTCTTTCCCGCAAGATCTGCCGCAAGCGACGCTGGAAAGCCTGCGGCAAACCAGTCAAGAAGATAGACGATGTCGCACTGCCGTGCGGCGCGTCGAACGGCAAAAAACATTTTGATACGGTTCGCAATCTTGCCGCGCCGGAGGACGCGCTCGAGCTTAAAGCGATAGCGTGCATCCGCATCGTACTGCGGTTTGTCAGAATAAGTAACCAGCTGCACGTCGTGTCCAAGCTCCGTGAGCTTTGCCGCAAGGCGCGGCGCGTACGTCGCCGGGCCGCCGATATCCGGCTCGAAAATACCGGAGACAATGAGTATCCGCATCTCGAAACTGTATAGTAAATGACGAGGGGGCGCGAGGCGCCCCGACGTAGATTTGAGGTCAGGCAGTTCTGACCGGGAACAAGAGTCCCATGACGACGAGGCCGGGAACGATCGACCAGGTGCCGAGGCCGCGCGCGCTCTGGAAGAGCTCTTCGGCGATCGGCATGAACGGGCGCGAGATTTCGACGCTGAAGTCGAGCATCGCGTTGAACGCCCGGACTTCAGGCGGCTTCGGCGGATTGCTGACAGCGATGCGGAACCCCGCATGACGGGCAGCGGCTCGTGCGGTTCGCAGCATGACTTGTGACCCTCACAGTGATTTCGCTCTCTGAAGCAAACACCCGAGCGAGCAAAGCTCCTAATCGAGTTATCCCCTCCTCGTAAGCGGTTCAAAGATGCGCGTACGCATGTTCGCGGCGACGATATTCCAGTCATACTTCTCCGCGACCAGCTTCTTCGCATTTGAAACCATCCGCGCGACGAGCGCCGGATCATTCATATAGCGCGTCACTGCCCGCGCGATCGATTCCGAATCATGCACATTGCAGAAAAGCCCCGTCGGCTCTTTATCGGTATTTTTTACCGGGTCAAAAAGGAAATCGGGTATGCCGCCGACAGGCGTTGCAATGACCGGAATCCCGGCGGCGAACGCTTCGACGAACGAGATGCCGAAGCCTTCGATGATCGAGGGCCGCACAAAAATATCGGAGACCTGATAGAAGGCCGGCAGCTCCTCGCGTCCGATGTGCCCCGCGAATATGACGCGCTCCGCGACATTGGCGTCGTGCGCGATACGCTGCAGCTTCGTCTCATCCTCTCCGCTTCCGGCGATGAGCAACTTCACGTTCTCCGGGAGCAATGCGAGCGCGCGAATTACGTCTTCGACGCCGCGCGAGAGGACGAGCCGCGACGCCGTAAAGAGGAATACGTCGCCCATTTTCTTGCCGAGCCGCTGCTTGAGCTCGATCAACTTATCCTGCGCGACCGGCATCGAGAATTGCGCGACATCGACCGCATTCGGGATGACCTCGACCGGCTTTTGATAACCGAGCGATCGCGCTTCACTCGCGATGAAATTCGAAATGGCTTTGATCATATTTGCGCGCAGGTAGACGCGTTTATAGAGCGGCCAAAAAAGGCGCAGTGCGGCACGACGGTCCTTTAATTCAGCAAACGGTCGGCCATCCTGCAGTTCCAGGAGGTACGGCGTCTTTCGATGCGTCCAAGCGAATAAAAGTGCCGCGAATCCGGCCTGATTCGCCATCATCGCCCACGAAAGGTCGTACACGTTCCTAAGATCAAGCCGCCACGCTTTGAAAAAACCGGAGAGCGGGAAAAGCATTTTCGCGAAGCGAAGCCGCAGCGGGAGCGCGCGATCCGAGACCTTCGCGTTGGCGATCGAGGGGCCGATGCGGTAAACCGTAACATTGCCGATCTTCTCGACTTTCGGCAGCGCCTTATCAAAGCGCAAGGTGACCATATCGAACGAGTACTCCTGTGGATCGAGGCGGTCGGTGATCTCTTTGATCGCGACCTCCGCACCGCCGACGTACGGGAAATACGTGAGAGAGAATATAAGGACGCGCTTCATGCGAGGAATCATATATAAAAGATTGCGGGCGCGCGACCGAAGGGCGCGCGCCGCAGAAGAACTTCCATCGATCACCGCGACTGGTTCGTCGGTGCGAGCGAGCGGGCGCTGACCGGGTAGCCCACGAACGATGTCGACCCGCCAACATCGACTCGCGTCAGCATGATGCCGGTAGCGCGCTTGCGGTACATTTCAAGTACCTTCAGCGCCTTATCCTTGTGCGGCATCATCTCCGCAAAGAATTTCTGAACGACCGGCGGGACTTCACCGTGCGTCTGCGATACGGACGGATCAATGAACGGCTCGAAGAGCCATTGTCCGCCCTCGACGAGAATCATGTCCGGGCAGTTTCGTGAGATGTCGCCGGTGATCCAGGTGATACGGCTGATGATCTTGTTGACGCACATTTCTTCGAGATGCAGGCATTTTCTTTTGATCGGTCGTACTTCACGAACATAGTGGAGTAGCCAACAGGCGCCGCCGGCGCATGCGATCAGCCCGATCGTATACAGGATTGCTTCCATGCGGACCTCCTCGATCCGTTGCTCCGATTACCCTAACGCGACGCACGAAGTGCGTCAAAAATAAAAGCGCCGCGAGCGCAAGGCCCGCGGCACTTCACAAGGATCGGAACGACCGATCAGATCATCGTCGGCTGACCGAGATCGCGCACGTACGTTTCCGACGCCGTGAGCCCCGCATAGCCTGTAAAGCTGCCCGTACCGGAGATGATCAGCTGCTTGCTCTTCGCGGCCGGCACCTCGTCGAAGACCGTCGGTGAGCGCGGCAGCTTCCCGTGGCGCATGACGCTAATCGCGTCACGCATCGTCCGCTCGATGTGGTTTTCCGAAGTGACCACGATGAGCTCGCCGAGGCGTTCGCCGACGAGTTCGTCGATGATCGGCACCGCGTACTGGAACGACTCCGCGGTATTGCGGCTTTCCTGCTCGGCGACGGAGATGCCCTGGATCCACATCCTGTAGTCGCCGTCCGTCTTGAAGAAACCCGCGCCGAAGAATGCCGGGAAATTTTTGCGGAGCAGCTCGTATGCGCCGATCGCTTCGAACATGGTGTACTCGGCCTCGCTCATGCCGTCGACCCAGCTTGCGCCGGTCGACCAGATCAGTTTGCGAGCGCCCGTATGGTGCGCCATGTAGATGCCCATCGGGATACGGCCGGGCAGGTTGACACCGCCCCACATAACGCGCTGCCAGTCGTCGTAGAGCGCCTGCTTCGGTGCTCCCGATTTGTCTTTCACTTTGGGCGCGAATGCCCGGAGTTCAGCGAGCGAATAGCCGCTGACATGAACAGCAGTGAGAATAGCCATTATCGGCCCCCTCGTCCGTTGATTGCACTATCCTGATTATAACACATTCTTATAGAAAAGCAATCACTGCGTTTTGCAACTCTTGAGCATCTCGACGTATTTGCGGACATTCATTTCCGGCTTCCAGCCGAACTCTTTTTCGATCTTCGACGTGTCGATCGCCGAGAGCATGCGGTTGCCTTTGCGCTCGGGAAGCATCGTGATGTTGTCGCTGAAGAGCTTCGCGAGCTCGAGGATGGAGATTTTCTCGCCGCTCCCGATCGCATAGCCGTCACCCTGCCCTTTCTCGCCGACCATAAGCAGTGCCCGCGCGGTGTCTTTCACATACGTAAACATGCGCTCCTGCGATCCAGGCGAAGTTACCGTAATCGGCTCTCCTTTGCGGTACTGCTCCTTGAAGCGGCCGATGACGGACGCGTACGGCCCTTCGGAAAGTTCGCGCGGTCCGTAATTGTTATAGAAATACGTGATCGCATACGGCAGCGAGAACCAGGTCCCGTAATTCTGCACGAGCTCGGTGTTGGTCGCCTTCATCCATGCGTAGGGCGACTGATCGCGCCCGAGGCCGTCGTCGGCGAACTTGGTCGAGGATCCCGCGTAGACGAGCCTGCAGCCGCGTTTTCGCCAGTACTCGAGCACGCGGAAGGTGCCGTGCACATTCAAATCCCAGATGAGCTCGACATCGTTAAAACTCTGCTCGACACGCGAGTATTCACCGAGATGGAAAATAATGACCGGCTTCTCATTTCCCAAAAGTTGCTCGATATCTTTCGTATGCCCCTCGATATATTCCGCGCCCTCGATGTGGCTCGACTCTTTGCCGATGAAGTAGTTGTCGAGCGAGATGACGCGATATTTCTCAAGGAGAAGCTCGATCAAATGCGAACCGATCAATCCCGCTCCTCCGGTCACGATCACCGTTTCCTTTGCCATGACACTACCTTACATCTTACTTTGGCGTGAAGCGAGTCCTCAACGGATTTTCATTCGTCTTTGAAATGCTTAAGCGCGCGGCCGGGAGCGCTTCGAATGTTGCATTAACAAAATAAGCATATGAAAACTAATGGGATATCTAGAGGATGGGAGGATATGGACTTTATTGGTCAACTGAAAGCCCGCGAAGCTGCAGAGCGAGCGTTAGCAGAAAGAGAGGCGGGCGAGAGAGTAGCTGTTCAGAATCTCGAAGAGGAAGAGGCATCGAAAACCGAGACCGCTGAAAAGCCGATTGTATTACCAAGAGCGTGGCAAGACATTGTCACAAATGATAATGAGGCGATTATCATTGATCTGTATGCCAAAGGCCTCTCAACCCGTGAAATCTCAAACCACATGCGCTCACAGCGTAGCGTTGAGGTTTCCCCGTCGTCTGTATCGTCAATAACGGATAAGGTCTTTCCGTTAATAAAAGAGTGGCAGTCGCGAGTCTTACCGACAACGTACGCAATAATCTTCTTAGATGGTTTGCGCTTCAACGTGCGGGAAGCAGGAAGAGTCGCAGCCAGGGTCGCTTATGTGGCAATGGGCGTGACAATAACCGGACAAAAAGAACTGCTCGGCTTTTGGGTTAGCGATTCGGAAAGTTCTAAGTTCTGGATGGGCGTGCTAAATGAGATTAAGAATCGTGGCACTGAAGACGCGTTAATAGTTTGCGTTGATGGGCTAAAAGGATTCCCTGAAGCGATTAAGAACATCTACCCATTGGCTCAGATTCAAGTCTGTATTATTCATCAAATTCGACACACTATGATGTTTGTTCCGACAAAACATCGCAAGGAGTTTTGTGAGGATTTGAGAGAAATTTACGCGGCGCCAACTGAAGAGTCAGGCATCGAAGCACTCAATGAAGTGATACGGAAATGGCCACAGTATCGACCTTACCTGAAGAGTTGGGAGGATCGCTGGCAAGAACTGAACACGTTCTTCGAATACCCCAGCGCGATACGAAAATTGATCTACAGCACAAATGCAATTGAGAATCTCAACCGACAATTTCGAAGAGTAACGAAAACTACGATCGTATTCCCGCATGACGAAGCCGTACTTAAGTTATTGTGGCTAGCTCAAGTTGCAATTACCGAGAAATGGATTCATCCGATTCATAATTGGGGTGAGATCATGGCGGCATTGAGCATAATGTTCCCCGATAGAATTCGCATCTAATTACAAAAGGCGACAGCGAGCGCTCACCGAGCCGTATTATCCACATTAATTAATCTCGATGTCATAAAGCTCTCTTATAATTATGGAGTTCGAACATAGTCATCGTGAATGGAGAAACCCCTGCATCGCTGCAGGGGTCTCCTTTTGGGGCGTTAAGAACCGAATGCTTCGTTACAACCTTCCTCCATTT
>Ga0213880_10000044_pt1 | contig 11807 bp, 11 predicted proteins | sample BarmaccoBMER_R07_FD_165047 | JGI IMG/M metagenome (GOLD analysis project Ga0213880, IMG submission 165047) | Barbacenia macrantha exposed rock microbial communities from rupestrian grasslands, the National Park of Serra do Cipo, Brazil - ER_R07 ... | reverse complement strand
TCCGCGCTAAACACGGGCACCGCTTCGTCGATGAGATGACCTATGAGAAGGCGTCGATCATTCTCGGCCATATGGCGGACACGCCGACGGCCGCTAACCTGATGCGGAAAACGCTTCGCCGGCTGTGCCGCTACGCCGTGCAGATCAAGATGCGCAGCGACAATCCATTCGACGCGACACGGCCGTTCAAGATCAAGTCGAAGGGCCATCATCCGTGGACCGACGCCGAGGTCCGCCAGTTCGAGAATCGCCACCCGCTCGGCACGCGGCCGCGCCTCGCGCTCGCGCTGTTGCTTCAGACGTGTCAGCGCCGCTCCGACGTCGTCCGCATGGGCCGGCAGCACACGCGTGACGGGCGCATCGCTGTGACCCAGGTGAAGACGGGCACGCAGCTGCTGCTACCGATGCTGCCCGAGCTCACCGCCGCCATCGCCGCGATGCCGGCCGACAACATGACCTTCCTGGTCACGGCCTATGGCCGGCCGTTCACAGCGGCGGGGTTCGGCAACTGGTTCCGCGCGCAGTGCGATGCAGCCGGCCTGCCGCACTGTTCGGCGCACGGCCTGCGCAAGGCGGCGATGCGTCGCATGGCCGAGGCCGGGTTCACCCAGCAGCAGATCAAGGCATGGAGCGGCCACAAGAGCGACGCCGAAGTCGCGACCTACGTCCGCGATGCCAGCCAGATCGCTCTCGCCGACGCTTCGGCCCCTATGCTCGGTGGGGTTGAATTGGCTAACCTTGGCGACCGGGTAGCCAATTCGGCGGACAAGTCATTGATCACAAAGGCGTCCTGAATGGGGATGGTGCGCCCGAAGGGAATCGAACCCCCGACCTGCGGTTTAGGAAACCGTCGCTCTATCCGGCTGAGCTACGGGCGCACGCGGGGGCGGGGTACGGTCTGCCGGCGCGGCGGTCAACGCCGGCGGCGCGTAGGGACGGCCGGCGGTCAGCGACGGGATGCGCGCACGGGTGGCGGCGACGGCGGCCGGGTCGATGTCGACGATGGCCGTACCGGTGCCCTCGCTCATGTCGAGGAGGACCGTGCCCCACGGATCGACGACGAGCGAATGGCCATAGGTGGCGCGGCCGTCGGCGTGCTCCCCCGACTGCGCCGCGGCGACGACGAAGCACCCGGTCTCGATCGCGCGGGCGCGGAGCAGCGTGTGCCAGTGCGCCGCCCCGGTCGGACGGGTGAAGGCGGCCGGCACGGCGATCAGCTCGGCCCCGGCGAGCGCCAGGTCGCGGTACAGATGGGGAAAACGCACGTCGTAGCAGACGGTCATCCCGATGCGGCCGAACAGCGTCGCGGCGACGACGGCGCGGTCGCCCGGTGCATAGGCGGCCGATTCGCGATACGCCTCGCCGCTCGGCAGCGTCACGTCGAACAGGTGGATCTTGTCGTAACGCGCGGCGATGCCGCCGGCCGCGTCAATCAGGAAGGCACGGTTGACCAGCGTGCCGCCGGCGCGCAGCGCAGCGCTGCCGAGCTGGACCCAGACGCCGTGGCGCGCGGCGGCGGCGCGCACGGCCGCCAGCACCCCGTCGTCGCCCTCGCCGGTGATCGCCGCCGCCGCTCGCGCCCGGTCGCGATCGACGAGGTTGCTCATCTCGGGCGTGAAGACGATCTCGGCACCGGCTGCGGCAAGCGCGGCGATGGCGTCGGTCAGCGCTGCGGCGTTCGCCGCCGGGTCGATGCCGGTGCAGGTCTGGACGAGGCCGAGACGCGTCACGCGAGCAGCGGGTCGAGCTTGCCGGCGCGGTCGAGCGCGGCGAGGTCGTCGCTGCCGCCGATGCCGACGCCGTCGATGAAGACCTGCGGCACCGTCGTCCGCCCGTCCGACCGCGCCAGCATCTCGGCGCGCTTCGCCCCGCCCATCGTGATGTCGATCTCCTCGACCTGAACGCCCTTGGCTTTCAACAGCTTCATCGCCCGGGCGCAGAACGGGCAGAGGAACTTGGTATAGACTTCGACCTTGGCCACGGGGCGGCTCCCTGACGGACGCGTCATTATGCGGTCACAGCGCGTCGCGGACAACCCGCGCCCAGGTCAGGACGCGGACCTCGCGCGCGCCGGCGCGGCGCAGCAGGCGCGCGCACGCCTCCGCCGTGGCCCCCGTCGTCAGCACGTCGTCAATCAGCACCACCGCGCGGCCGCGGACGGCGGCGGGGCGGGCGACGGCGAAGACGCCGCGGACGTTGGCGGCGCGGGCGCGGCGGCCCATGCCTTGGCTGCTCCGCGTCGGCTTGACACGGACCAGCGCGTCGACCGCAAGCGTCGCGCCGCTGCGCCGGGCGACGGCGCGGGCGAGGAGCGCGGCCTGGTTATAGCCGCGCCGCCACAGCCGCCCACGGTGGAGCGGCACGGGGACGAGGACGCTATCCTCGTCCAGCCAGCCGCGCCCGGCGCGGATCATCTGCGGCGCCATGACCCCGGCGAGATGCTGGCGGTCGCCGTGCTTGAAGCCGAGCAGGACCTTGCGCGCCGGCCCGGCATAGGCGAGCGCGGCGCGGGCGGCGGTAAAACGCGGCGGCGTCTCCAGGCACGCGCCGCAGCGCGCGTCGGGGCCGCGGGCGACGTCGAACGGCGCGCCGCAGCCGGCGCACATAGGGTCGGTGATGAACTCGAGCCCGCGCCAGCAGTCGAGGCAGAAGCGGCCCTGCCGGTCGACGATGCCGCGGCACGCCGGGCAGCGCGGCGGCAGCAGCAGGTCGAGCGCGTCGTTGCCGAGCCGGCGCAGGCCAGCGGCAGCGGCGAGGATCGGCACGGCGGCAACCATCGCCCACCCTAGGCGCGGCGGGGTTAACGGAGCGTGGCCGGCGCGACTCGGCGCGATCCGGCCCGAGCGACTCGGCGCGACCCGGCTGGCGGCGCGCGGCGAGCTCGGCCGGCGCGGTGTCCGAGTCGTTAGCCTTTCAGTAAGGCTAAGTTGACGAAGGTCGCCCACTGCCCCCGCCGCGCCGCCCCCGCCGGGACGTCCCGGCGTCAGACGGGGGCGGGAGGAGGCGCGCAGCGGCATCACGGGAGCGAATCTGCCCGGCCAGGGGCGTGTAGGACAGCGGAATCTGGGGTAAACCGGGCCGGCCTGCGGGCGCCACCGCGAAGCGCGGCATGAGGACGAAGGAGAATTCGAGGCGCGCAACACAAGCGGTCGCCGCCACGCTCCTGCGGCGCCGCCGCCCCGATCGCCGAACGCGCGCCTAGCGACCCCGCGCGGTCAGCGTCGAGCCGTCCCCTCGACGCCATCGCCGACGGCGCGCGTCGCGACCCACGCGATCGGCATCCAGCCGCGCTCCCGACCACATCGCCAATCGGGCACCCCGCGACAGCGGCGGCTCGTCACCCGACCACAGCGCGGCGCGGCCGATGACGCCTGGGGTCCGCCGCTGCGGCCGACGCCCCGCGGTCAGCGCCCGACGGCGCTCTTGACCACGTCGCGGACGGAGCGGAGCGCGCGCTCGGCGGCGCTCGGGCGGTAGCGGCTCTTGGTCAGCTTCGCCAGCCGGTCGTCGGTGTCGGGGCGCCAGATCTCTGCCGAGCAGCTGACGGCGAGGTACATCGCTTTGCGGACGCCGGTGATCGCAGAAACCGGATTGACGTCGTGGAAGGCACGGTTCGACTGTAGCGAGGCGACCATGAAGTCGCCCTTCGCCGGATAGATCTTGTCGATCACCGGCGTGTAGCCGTCGAGCCCGTACAGCCGGTGCTCGCCGCCGACCATGTCGGGGTTGTCGTCGATGTAGATCAGGACCGAAACCAGCCGCGTCAGATTGTCGACGTGGATGCCGTTGCCGCCGGTCTTGATGCCATAGTTCAGCCGACCGATGCCGATGTCGAGGCGGGGAAAGAGGAACGCCTCCTCGCGCGTGTTGCCGACCTTGATCAGGTCGTCACGCCGCTCGTACGGCTCGGGGCGGATCGGCAGGGTGCGGGGGTCGCGGATCAGGTCGCCGTTCTTCACATAGCGGTCGATCTCGGCGTCGAAGATATCGACGAAGGTGCGGACGAAGCCTTCGGAATAGACCCAGTCATGGAGCTTCCTGTACGCCGGCTCCTCGTCGATCAGCTTGACGTACTCGGGGTCGGGCCAGGTCAGGTCGCCGTGCATCCGGATCTGCGGCCCGAAGCGGTCCTCGGCGGGGAAGGCACGGCGCAGCGCCTCATAGTCGACCAGCGTGTTCGCCGTCGCGACATGGGGGTAGGGCGAGGCGATGACCTCGTCGGGTGCGATCGAACGGATGGCCATAAACCCTGCCAGACTCGCGTGGTGTCTTCCCCGCTAGAATGCCTTGTGCGCCGCGGCAAGGCCAGAGGCGATCGGTCCGAAGCGGCACATTCGCTTGGCAGGCGCGGCGGGCTGCGGCATCGCCGGCGCGATGGACCCCGCCGACCCCTTCGACCGCGCCGCCCGCCGCCGCCAGCAGCGGCGCGCGGTGCCCGGCTTCCTCCACGCGGCGATGGCCGAGGAGGTCGCCGCGCGCGTCACGGCGGCGGGGCGCGGCTTCGACCTTGCGCTCGACATCGGCGGAACCGGGGTGCGTGGCAGGGTCGCGACGTGGGCGCTCGACGTCGCGCCGCGTCCCGGCGTCGCCGTCGTCGCCGACCCCGACCGGCTGCCGGTGGCGGACGGCAGCGTCGACCTGATCGCCGCCTTCGGCCTGCACGCCGCCGGCGACCTGCCCGGCGCGCTGATCCTCGCCCGCCGCGCGCTCGCCCCCGGCGGATTGTTCGTCGCCGCGCTGCCGGGCGGGGCGTCGCTCGCCGAACTGCGCGCCGACCTGCTCGCCGCCGAGGTGGCGCTGACCGGCCGCGCCGCCGCGCGCGTGATGCCGACGGTCGACCCCGCCGCCGCGCCGGCGCTGCTCCAGCGCGCCGGCTTCGCCGACCCGGTGGTCGAGGTCGACCGGCTGACCGTGCGCTACGCCGATCCGTGGGGGCTGCTCCGCGACCTCCGCACGGCGGGTGAGGGCAATATCCTGTCCGCTCGCGAGCCGCTGCGCCGCGACGTGCTCGCCGACGCGGCACGCCGCTTCGCCGCGCGCGCCGACGGGCGGGTCGCGGTCACGGCCGAAATCCTGTACCTGACCGGCTGGCGGGGCGCGGCCGGCTGACCGGCCGCCCGCGTCGGCGGCCTCGGTCTACGCCAGCACGCCGCGCAGCGCCGCCAGCGTCGCTGTGTGCGTCAGGTCGAGGTGGAGCGGCGTCACCGCGATGGCGCCGTTCCGCACCGCGTGGAGGTCGGTCTCGCGCGCCGGGTCGGCCATCTCGCGGCCATAGCCGAACCAGTAATAGGGAAAGCCGCGCGGATCGACGCGCGCGTCGATGCGGATATTGCCATAGTCGCGGAACCCCTGGGCGGCGACGACGACCGGCGGGTCGGCGGTGACACGCGCCGGGAAATTGACGTTCATCAGCACGCCCGCCGGCCAGTCGACCGCCAGCAGCCGGCGGACGATGCCCGCGCCGAACTGCCGCGCCGGGCCGAAGTCCTCGCGCCCGACGGTATAGTCGGCCATCGCCTGGCTGAGCGCGACCGCGCGTATGCCGGCCAGGCACCCCTCCATCGCCGCCGACACGGTGCCCGAATAGGTGACGTCCTCGGCCATGTTCGGGCCGCGGTTGACGCCCGACAGGATGAGGTCGGGCGGGGCGTCCTTCATCACGTGGCCGATCGCCATCATCACCGCGTCGGTCGGCGTGCCGCGCACGGCGAAACGGCGCGGCCCAAGCTGGCGCAGGCGGATCGGCGCGGTCAGCGTCAGCGAATGGCCGGTGCCCGACTGCTCTTCCGCTGGCGCGACGGTCCACACGTCGTCGCTGAGCTCGGCCGCGACGTCGGCGAGCGCGGCGAGCCCCGCCGCCTCGATGCCGTCGTCGTTGGTGAGAAGGATGCGCATCGTGTGTCCTTCGTGATCCTCCCCGGACCGGGGAGGGGGACCATGCGGAGCATGGTGGAGGGGCCGCTCGCCACACGACGATCGGCTTGAATGCCGCGAGCGACCCCTCCGTCACCGCTGCGCGGTGCCACCTCCCCGTTCCGGGGAGGAGCATACGCTGCGCCCGTGCCCGTCAAGCCGGACGCAACGCCGTCACCCCGCCCATGTAGCTGCGCAGCACCTCGGGCACGGCGACCGAGCCATCGGCGCGCTGATGGTTTTCCAGCACCGCGACCAGCGTCCGCCCGACCGCCAGCGCGCTGCCGTTGAGCGTGTGGACGAAGTGCGTCCCCTTCTGCCCGCGCACCTTGTACCGCCCGCCCTTCGGCTCGTGGACGTCCATCCGCCGCGCCTGGAAGTCGCCGCAGTCGGACACGCTGCTGATCTCGCGGTACCGGCCCTGGCCCGGTAGCCAGACCTCGAGGTCGAACGTCTTGCGCGCCGAAAAGCCCATGTCGCCGGCGCACAGCAGGACGCGGCGGTAGGGCAGCTGAAGCGCATCGAGCAGCGATTCGGCCTGGGCGGTCATCGCCTCGTGCACCGCCGCCGCCGCCGCCGCATCGGCGACGATGGCGACGAGTTCGACCTTGTCGAACTGGTGCTGGCGGATGAGCCCGCGCGTGTCGCGCCCGGCCGACCCCGCTTCCGCGCGGAAGCACGGGGTCAGCGCCGTCAGCCGCAGCGGCAGCTCGTCCGCGTCGAGCACCCGGCCGCGGATGGAGTTGGTCAGCGACACCTCGGCGGTGGGGATCAGGTAGCGGTCGTCGGTGGTGCGGAACGCATCCTCGGCGAACTTCGGCAGCTGCCCGGTGCCGAACATCGCGCGCTCGTGGACCAGCACCGGCGGCGCGACCTCGGTCCACCCGGCAGCGACGTTGGCGTCGAGCATCCACTGCCCGAGCGCGCGGTGCAGGCGGGCGAGGGAACCCTTGAGGATGGCGAAGCGCGCGCCAGCGATGGCGGCGGCGGCGTCGGGGTCGTAGCCGAAGCGCGCGGCGAGGACGTCGTGCTCGGCAGGCGCGAAATCGAAGGCGGGGAGGGTGCCGCGGGCGTGGACGACGACGTTGGCGGTTTCGTCGAGGCCGTCCGGAACGTCGGAAGCGGGAAGGTTGGGGAGGGTGGCGAGCAAGGCGCTCGCCGAAGCTCGCTGAGCAGTAAGCTGCACGTCGAGTTCGCGCTCTCTAACCTTGTCTGCCGCAACCTGGTCCATCAACTCGGATTGTTGATTAACCAGTACCGCATAGTCGTCGGTGCTCGCATAGTCGCTCGTTTCGACAACATTGCTGGAGGCAGCGCGAGATCTTGCATAAGCCTCCGCCGCCATTTTCTGTCGAACTCGTACAAGATCGAGGTTGGTTTGAGTGGCGCTCGCGCTGTTAGCGAGACGACTGGCTTCAAAGCTCGCTGGTTCGACCCCGCGCCGCGCCAACCCCGCGTCGAATGCGGCCGGATCGGCGCGGATGGCTTTGATGTCGTGCATGGCGCGGGAGCCTATGGCGGGCGGCGGCGGTGGGGGCAAGGCCCTCCTCTCCCGCTTGCGGGAGAGGCGACTCGCGCGGCAGCGCGGCGGGTGAGGGTGTACCCCACGCCGCACGCGCGGCGACGGCGGGTCAACCACGGCGACCCCACACCCTCACCCCGGGGCCCCGCCTGCCGGCGCGTCTCTCGCCCTCTCCCGCAAGCGGGAGAGGGAGCACGCCTTTGCCCTCCCGCCCCAAACCCCCTACATCGCCCCCGTGTCCGCCCCCCTCACCCTCGCCCCGGCCCCGCGCGTCGGCATGGTTTCGCTCGGCTGCCCCAAGGCGCTGGTCGATTCCGAACGGATCCTGAGCCGGTTGCGCGCCGACGGCTACGCCTTCGCGCCCGACTATGCCGGGGCCGATGTCGTGCTGGTCAACACCTGCGGCTTCCTCGATTCGGCCAAGGCCGAGAGCCTCGCGGCGATCGGCGAGGCGGTCGCCGAGAACGGGCGCGTCGTCGTCACCGGCTGCCTGGGGCACGAGGCCGACATGATCCGCGCCGCCCACCCCAAGGTGCTCGCGGTGACGGGGCCGCAACAGTACGACGCCGTCGTCGGCGCGGTCCACGCCGCCGCGCCGCCGGTGCCGTCGCCCTATACCGATCTCGCAGCCGTCAAGCTGACGCCGCCGCATTATGCCTATGTGAAGATCAGCGAGGGCTGCAACCACCGCTGCCGCTTCTGCATCATCCCCAGCCTGCGCGGCGACCTCGCCAGCCGGCCGGCGGCGGCGGTGGTGCGCGAGGCGCACGAGCTGGTCGCGCGGGGGACAAGAGAGCTGCTCGTCGTCAGCCAGGACACATCCGCCTATGGCGTCGACCTCGGCCATGCCGTGTCAGCATGGCGCGGGCGCGAGTACCGGGCGCACATCACCGACCTTGCCCGCGCGCTGGGCGAGACGGGGGCGTGGGTGCGGCTTCACTATATCTACCCCTATCCGCACGTCGACGCGCTGATGCCGCTGATGGCGGACGGCCTGGTGCTGCCCTACCTCGACATCCCGTTCCAGCACGCTTCGCCCCCTGTGCTGAAGGCGATGCGTCGCCCGGCGAACGAGGCCAAGGTGCTGGAACGCATCGCCCGCTGGCGCAGCGTCGTGCCCGACCTCGCTCTGCGCTCGACCTTCATCGTCGGCTTCCCCGGCGAGACCGAGGTCGATTTCCAGTACCTGCTCGACTGGCTCGAGGCGGCGCAGATCGACCGCGCCGGCTGCTTCAAGTACGAGGCGGTGGCGGGTGCAGCGGCGAACGACCTGCCGGGTGCGGTGCCCGAGGCGGTCAAGGAGGACCGCTGGCACCGCTTCATGGCCGCCCAGGCGCGGATCAGCGCGGCGCGGCTGGCGGCGAAGGTCGGGCGGACGCTGGAGGTCATCATCGACGCGGTCGATGACGCGGGCGGCGCGAGCGGTCGGTCGAAGTACGACGCCCCGGAGATCGACGGCGAGGTCCACCTGCGCGATTGCAGCGGGCTGAAACCCGGTGACATCGTGCCGGTTCTGGTGGAGGATGCCGACGAGGTCGACCTGTTCGGGGTGCCGGCGTGACCGACTTTGCAGCCCTGCTCACCGCCGACACGGGCCAGCCGGCGCTTACCATCGTCCCGGTTACGGCCGAGGGGTTCGCCGCGTGGCGGGCGGCGGCGGGGGTGCGGGCGCTGGCGGCGGCGGATGCGGCGGGATTCGCGGGCAAGGCGGGCGAGGTGCTGATCGTGCCCGGCGACGCGGCGGGCGCGTGGTCGGTCGCGGTTGGCGTCGAATCCGGGTCGCTCGGGCCGTGGGCGCTGGCGGCCGCGGCGGAGAAGCTGCCGGCGGGAACGTACCGACTGGCCGGCGATGCGAGCGAGGAGGGCTCGGCGCTTGCGGGTAGTGCCGACCCGAGCGCGGCGCTGTCGGGCTGGCTGCTGGCACAGCATCGCTTCGACCGCTACCGCGCGCCGCCGGCGGGGGCGGCCGGACCGCGCGTGCTGGTGTCCGACGCCGCCGCGATTCCGCCCGCGATCGCGCTCGCCGAGGCGACGGCGCTGGTCCGCGATCTGGTCGACACGCCGGCCGGCGACCTCGATCCCGCGGCTCTGGCGGACGCGATCCGCGCCGAGGGCGAACGCTTCGGGGCGGAGGTGCGGGTGATCGACGGCGAGGCGCTGGAGCGCGGCTTCCCCGCCGTCGCCGCCGTCGGCCGCGCCGCCGCCTGCCCGCCGCGGCTGATCGACCTGGCGTGGGGCGATCCCGCCCACCCCAAGGTGACGCTGGTCGGCAAGGGCGTGACGTTCGATTCGGGCGGGCTCGACATCAAGCCGGCGAGTGCCATGCGGCTTATGAAGAAGGACATGGGCGGGGCGGCCGTCGCGCTTGGGGTGGCGCGGCTGGTGATGGGCGCGAGGCTGCCGGTGCGGCTGCGGCTGATCGTCCCGGCGGTCGAGAACGCGATTGCCGGCAATGCCTTCCGTCCCGGCGACGTGCTCAGGACGCGCGCCGGGATCACGGTCGAGATCGGCAACACCGACGCCGAGGGGCGGCTGATCCTGGCCGACGCGCTGACCTATGCGCAGGAGGAGGACGCGCCCGACCTGCTGCTCGACTTCGCGACGCTGACCGGGGCGGCGCGGGTGGCGCTCGGCCCCGACCTGCCGGCGCTGTACAGCCACGACGACGCGCTCGCCGCCGATCTGCTCGCCGCGGGCACGGCGGCGGGCGACCCGCTGTGGCGGATGCCGCTGTGGCGACCCTATGCCGAGATGCTGAAGTCGACCGTCGCCGACATCGACAATTCGGGCGAGGGCGGGTTCGCCGGGTCGATCACGGCGGCGCTGTTCCTCGACCGCTTCGTGCGGGCGGAGCACGCGTGGGCGCATCTCGACCTCTACGCGTGGAACCCGACGGCGCGTCCCGGCCGGCCGAAGGGCGGGGCGGCGACGGGCCTGGCGGCGGCGTGGGGGCTGTTGCGGCATCGCTACGGCGGCGGCTGAGGCGGCAGAATCGTACCCGGCATGAAACAAGTGCCGGGGCGGACAGTTGAACTTCGCGAGGAACGTTCGCCGGCATCGCCGCCGGCGAACCGAACTTGCGAGGCTTGAGTCATGCGTACCGCCACCCCCGACATCGGCCAGCCGCTCTCCGCGTGGATGGGGACGCTGATCGACTATGTCCAGTCGGCGCGGCCCGACCTGACCAACCGCCAGATGGCGCTGCTGATGGTCGTCTACCTGCTGCCCGGACCGCATACCGTGCGCGGGCTGGCGGCGCGGCTCAGGGTGTCGAAGCCGGTGGTGACGCGGGCGCTCAACACGCTCGGCGCGCTCGGCTATTTGCGGCGGCAGAAGGACGACGCCGACCTCAGGAACATTTTCATCGAGCAGACGCCGCAGGGCCTTGCCTTCCTCGAAGAGTTCGCCGAACTGATCGAGCGGACCGAGGGGCATGACGAACGGCGTGACGGGCAGCGCGATCGCAAGCGGACCGCGCACTAGGCCGCATCGCCTCCAGGGTCGGATCGAGGGGCCGTCGCTGCGGCTCGACCGCCGCGTTCATGCCATTCGCGACGATCTCGCCGACGTGTTCCTGGCCGGCTCCGTCATCGCGCCGCGCTACGTCGAGGGGGTGGCGCGACAGGGGATCCTGCCCACCGCGACGATGCACGCCCGGCCCGATGCGGCGTCGACGGTGATCAGCCAGCTGCTGCTCGGCGAGGCGTTCACATTGTTCGACACGGCGGGCGATTGGGGCTGGGGGCAGTGCGGCCACGACGGCTATGTCGGCTGGACCCGGCTGGCGGCGCTCGGCGAGCCGCTCGCGGCGAGCCACCGCGTCGCGGCCGCCACGGCGGCGGTGTTCGCCGCGCCCGACATCAAGGCACCACTGATCGCCACGGTGCCGCTCAATGCGCTGCTTGCAGCAAGCGACGCCGGCGAGCGGTTCGTCGCCGCCGCCGGGGGCTTCGTCCACCGCCGGCACGTCGCGGGCTTGACCGACGCTGCCGCCGATCCGGTCGCCGTGGCGCTCGGGTTCGTCGGATCGCCCTATGTCTGGGGTGGGCGAACGCGGCAGGGGATCGACTGCTCGGGGCTTACCCAGGCGGCGCTCCTTGCCTGCGGCATCGCCTGTCCGCGCGATTCCGATCAGCAGGCGGCCGCGTTTCCCGCCATCGGTGCCGCGGCGCGACGGGCCGGCGACCTCGTCGTCTTCCCCGGCCATGTCGGTATCCTGGTCGATCCGGACACGATCCTTCACGCTAACGCCCACTGGATGGCGACCGTCGTCGAGCCGCTGGCCGACGCCGCGCGTCGCCTGGCGCCGGCCGGCTTTCACCGTCCCGCAGCCCGCGCAAGGTCTTGTTAGGGCGTTGGAACCCCGCTATGG
>Ga0213880_10000043_pt1 | contig 12137 bp, 6 predicted proteins | sample BarmaccoBMER_R07_FD_165047 | JGI IMG/M metagenome (GOLD analysis project Ga0213880, IMG submission 165047) | Barbacenia macrantha exposed rock microbial communities from rupestrian grasslands, the National Park of Serra do Cipo, Brazil - ER_R07 ... | reverse complement strand
CGTGGAATTTACAACGGCGGGCGATTTCGGCTACCACTGCAAATTCCACGGCGCGCCCGGAAGCGGCATGTTCGGCGCGGTTACCGTAGTCGGTACTGGCACGGGCACGGGAACCGGTACTGGAACTGGTACCGGAACAGGCACAGGCACCGGTACTGGGACAGGAACGGGGACCGGTACAGGCACCGGCACATCGAATCAGTGCCCGGCAGGACAGGCCTGGCAGCAGTCGTGTCCGATGAATTCAAGCTCAGGCGGCACCAACAGCTGCACCTGGGGCTGCTACTCCACGACGCCGCCGGATCAATCCAGCAGTTCGGGCAACTCGGTCGTGGACAGTTTGCGTGCGCAAATAAACGCACTCCTCGCGCAGCTCGGCACGTTGACCGGGAATAATACCGACAACGGCAATACGACGACCTCGACCGGCGGACGATGCCCGGTCCTCTCGCGCATTCTTACGCTCGGCTCGACCGGCGCGGATGTGACCGACCTCCAGAATTTCCTGAAGGGTGAAGGCTACTTCGATGGCGACGCGACGGGCTTCTACGGTCCCGTCACGATGCAGGCGGTGCAAAAATGGCAGAGCGATATGGGCATCGTCTCGAGCGGCACGGCCGACTCGACCGGCTGGGGCGCCGTCGGGCCCGCGACGCGCACCAAGATCATGGCGCGCTGCAGCAACCGCAGCGGATTCACGATCCCCGGCTCCGTGACGCTCATCCCCGGACAGACCGCCGTATCGACCGACAGCAAACTTTCGCTCACGCTCACGCAGATCGAATCTGCGCAAACGGCGACGGTCGGCTCGACCCCGGTACCGTCTGCGGCGGACGTTGACGCAAGCGTATCAGGTAGCGTCTCGCATCTCGTGCTTGTTACCGGCTCGACGACCGTCGCGAGCGGGTATTCTTTGAAGCTCAACTTCCTCTCGAGCGCGAATGCGACGATCGCTGTCGCTAAAACAGGGACGGGCACGGGCACGGGAACCGGAACAGGAACCGGAACGGGAACAGGGACCGGCACGGGGACTGGTGGCGTACTCGCTGCGACGCCGAAATCGGGCATCTCGCCGCTCACCGTCCGATTTACCTGGCCCATTACGTCCTTACACGCTGCCGCTGATTACGCACTCGATTTCGGTGACGGCGCGACTGGCAAACCCGACACTCCGCCCGCCGGCGCGCAGACGTTCGGTGTCACGCACACGTACGCCGCCGATGGCATCTATCCGGCGACGTTGCGCGTCGCCGCCGGCGCTGATTTCTCGAATATCGGCACGGTAACCATTCGTGTCGGTGTGAAGAACGCCGGCAACTGCGTCGCGATCACGCACACCATGCAGGAAGAAGATACCGATGCGACGACCGGGGGAGATGTCTCCAAGCTGCAGGCCTTCCTCGCGAAAGATGTGAATATCTATCCGGAAGGCAAAGTGACCGGCTTCTACGGACCCGCGACCATGCACGCGGTCCAGCGTTGGCAGGCAGCCAACGGCATCGTCTCATCCGGCACGCCGGAGACGACCGGCTACGGCAACGTCGGCAAAAAGACGCTCGCAGCGATCAGCCAAGGCTGCGTCGATAATTCCGCGAGCCAGCTCAAGGTCTCGTGGAGCTCGGCAGGACCGAACGCAAATATGACGTGCACGCAGATCAACGAGCCGTCCGATCCGGACACGTGGAGTGACAACTACCTCTGCACTTCGCGCCCGATCGGTCTGCAGTGGTCGTACGCCGGGAAGATCGATGGCATGAACTGTACCTCGCTCAATGTCCCGTCGGAACCGGGAGCACAGGCGTGGGCCGACAACTATCTCTGCCTCCCTTCGAATAGTGCATACACGCTGACGTGGTCAACCTCCGGCCCCGTAGCGAATAAATCCTGCGTACAGATTTCCGAAGCTGCCGATCACGACGGCTGGACCAACAACTACCTCTGCTTCGATCCGGCGGTCACTGTGGTCACGGGTTCACCCACGAATTCCAGCATTCTCACTGCCGATCCTGCAACCGGCACGGCGCCGCTTTCCGTGAAATTCACCGCCAATGTGAACCAGGGCCTTGGCGTATTCCAGATCGACTTCGGCGATAATTCGCTCTCGCAAACCTTCGCGTGCACGCAGGGCGTCGCGAACTGCCCGTCGAGCTGGACGGTGAATCACACGTACGCCTCGAACGGACAATACACCGCGAAGCTCCAGAGCCTCGGCACGAGCGACACGATTGATGCCAACTGCGCCGCCGGGTCCGATTGCGCGACCATCATCGGCGCGGCTAACACACAGATCAAGACGGTGCTCGGCACCGCAAGCGTGAATGTAGCGGCGAAGACGTGCCCGACCGGCCAGACCCTCAACAACGGCGGACAATGCGTACCGAACACGTGCCCCACGGGACAGACACGCGATAACAACGGCGCATGCGTGGCGATCACTTGCGATTCCGGCAAGGTTCTCGATACCAACGGCAACTGCGTGGTCGACGTCTGTCCGAACATCGACGGCGTCCAGACGAGCGTGCCCTCTGATAAAGTCCTGACCAACGGACAATGCGTCGCTCCGCCTCCGCCGGCAGCAGCGTGCACAAGCTCGAAATTCGGTGCACAAGTGCAGCACTTCGAAGGCCTCGTGCGCTTCCCGCTGCCTGGATCTGGCATGTCGAATCTCGAGTTCATCAACTTCCCGGGAACGGACACGAAGGGTGGAGGTTTCGGCGCAAGCGCATATGCGACCGCTTCGGAATATCTCTCGATCCTCTGGGGCACGCCGACCTCGATCAGCTACCAGAGCGGCGCGACGGTGCGAGCCGACGACAGTTGGTATACCGGCGCAAGCGGCACCGGCGTGCCCGCCAACGTGAATTGTGCGATCCCGGGTTCGCACTGCGTGACCTATACCTGCAATAACGGTTCGTGGAGCGCCGGCGGCGGGGCAACGGCTTCTGCGAGCGTAGCGCGTAGCGACCAAGGCATCGGCGGCGGAGCTGCGGCGCCCCTCATGAGCGTGAACGTGGGCGGCTATGCGCAGCCGACGCAGGCATGCGGCCAGGGTTTCAGCTGGTGCTCGCTTGGCCAGAGCTTTGCGTGCCTCCCGTCCTCCATCTGCGGCCAATAGGCAATCCCCATAAAGGCAAAAAAGCCGAAAAGGCGCTGCTACAATGAGGGCATTATCGTAGCAGCGCCTTTTACATGTATAAAAAATTAGCCCCGCTCCTCATCGGCACCGCGCTCATCAGCGCGTATTTCCTGCCGGCCGCTCCCGCATATGCGGTTTGTGCGATGCAGTATCCCACCGTCGCGACGATCGCAGGTACCACCCAGCAAGGCGACTATACGACCTTCACGCTCTCGCATGCCGCCGCCTTCAACGCGGCACTCTTCCCGAACTCGAGCACCAATATCGATCAGTACAATTCGCTCGCTACCGCATATGCGCAGAATAATTTCCAGGTGCCTTCGCAATATGCGTATGTCCCGTATACGGGCGAAGACGCGACGACGATTCAGAATAATCTCCGCATCTCCGTGCCGACTGCGGCAATACCGACCTCGAACCTGTATCCCAACGGAAACATCGTTGTAATGGGTCCGCCGGGGGGCGGCGCGTGCAATCAGTACGGATTCGTCGGCTTCTTCGACACGACCGGCACTATTTATTACGCCGTCTCGCAGAGTACCGGCAGCTTTTCCTACGGCTCCGACACGCTGACGATCACGCCGACGACTCCGCAATACGATTGCTCGACCGATTCGTCGGGCGATACGACATGCAAGGTCCCGATGATCTACTCGATGAATGGCGCGACGAAAACGGTGCAGTCGGATCCGACAGTCGGCGGCACCGGTCGCGTAACGCTCTCTGGGAATTTCTCAATTGGCTGGCTGGTGAAGAGCACTTACATGACGCTCCCCGACAATATGTGGATGGAGGATTTCAGTCCGTCCGCCATCGTTCATACGATCTCGTTCGGCAAGCCGACAACACCGCAGCCTGATTCGAATCTGCAGGCTTTGATCAATTCGCTGGTCGCGCAAGTAAAGGCGCTGCAAGCGAAGCTCGCGGAGCTCCTCCAGGGCCGACACACGCCGCCGCCGAGTCCGCCGACGCCGCCCTCCCCGGGCTCGCAGTGCGTGCGGCTCTCGAATAGTCTCTCCGTGGACGACACCGATGCCGACACCGATGGGGAAGTGACGCTCTTGCAGCAATTTCTCGCGCAAGATCCGTCGATCTATCCAGAAGGCAAGATTAGCGGCTACTTCGGGCCAGCGACAATGCGTGCGGTACAGCGCTGGCAGTCGCGCATGGGCATCATTACCTCCGGCTCGCCGGAAACGACCGGCTACGGATATGTCGGGCCGAAGACGCGCGCAGCGATGGCACAGGCATGCAGCGGCGATGACTGGCGGCAGCAGCCGCCTCCGCCTCCGCCGAGCGGCTTCACTGCAACACCGCGATCAGGTTCCGCGCCGCTTACCGTCGCGTTCTCCAATCCGATCTCAAGCGCGGACAACAACTTCAGCGTGAGCTACAAAGTCGATTACGGCGATGGCACAAACGGTCTTATGCAAAAGCACGCGACCGCTTGTCCCGTGCTTGCAGGAAGCACTGATTCAACGGGATGTGGTGGCGGCTCATGGGATTCAACACATACGTACGCATCAAGCGGCACTTATACCGCGACCCTGCATAAGCTCGTCTCTTCGAGTTTCGCCCAGGACGACAACTGCAACGGCGATTGTGGCTCCATCCTCGACATCGCGAATCGCGCCGATGATATTGTCGTCGGTACGCAGACGATCACGGTCGGCGGAGGCCGCTGTAACGGAGCGTCCGATGCGAATTGTCCGAATATAACATTGACCGCAACGCCGAATTCGGGCGCCGCGCCGCTTTCCGTGACGTTCGCCTGGAACGGTGTCACGCCGACATCGATTGATTACGGCGACGGCACCGTCGTACAAATCGCTACCATCGCCCTCTATCCCGCGCCGACTGCCGGAACCATACAGCACACCTATAGCGGGAACGGCACCTATACCGCGCGGCTCTACAAAGATACATGCCCTGCGGGTGCCCAGTGCTTCGTCGGACCGCAACAGGTCGGCAGCGCGACGGTCACCGTCGGCGGAGGCACATCCGGCGTTACACTTGACCCGACGCCAAGTTCAGGCCAAGCGCCACTTCCCGTGCATTTCCGCATCACGGCCGGCAGCCAAAATAGCCAGTACACCGTTGATTTCGGAGACGGAACGACAGGGAACGTGACAGCGACACCGCCGCCCTGTGCCTCCACGGTAACTTGTCCGTTCATCGGACAGGCGGACCACACGTACGCAACGAATGGCACGTATACCGCAAAGCTCCGCAGAACGCCGGGCGCGAACGAATCGAATTGCTACGGCGTAGATTGCTGGGTCGTCGCTCGCGCGACGATCACTGTCGGCGGTACGACGAATAACACGATGACCGCGACGCCGAATTCCGGCGCGGCACCGCTCACGGTCACCTTCAGCGGCACTGCGAGCGGCAACTACAGCATCGATTACGGCGACGGCAGCGTCTATCAGTCCCCGATCTGCGATCCGCTTCCGGACGGTACGGGATGCGGCTCGCATCAGTTCACGCAAACGCACACGTATACGACGCAGGGCTCGTATGCGGTGAAGCTCAACGGTCAACAGACGGGGACTATCACGGTCAATGGGGTCTCGGGCCCTGCATTCAGCGGCACGCCGACATCCGGCGCGGTCCCGCTCACCGTGAGCTTCACGTCGAATTCGATTCCGGCAGGCTACGTGCTCGACTTCGGTGACGGGGCGACGGGATCGCTCGTCCTTTCATCTGCGTGCTCATCGTGCGCGACTGCGACACACACCTACGCCGGCACGGGCATCTTCGACGCGCAGCTCTACACGCCGGCGAGCAACAACACGAGAAGCGTGATCGGCACCGTCCGCATCTACGCGGGCGTTACGCCGCCGTCTTCGAGCATGATCACGCTCACGGCACCGACAAGCGCAGCGCAGGGGAGCGACATCACGCTCTCATGGGCGACGCAGAATCCGCCGTCGAATGCGAATGTGGTGCTCAACGTGAGCGAGCTCGGCCGCATCCAGCAGGGTCTTCCCATCACCGGCACCTTCACTTGGCATATACCGGGATCGAACTGCAACGCGAATGGCCAGTGCACCGCGATGACCGATAATCCGTACGTGTGGTACACCGCTGCCGGCTCGACGTACCATCTCTATGCCTCGCTCTATACGCCTGCAGGCGCATCGCTCGGCGGCGGGCTGCTCGCCCCGTCCAATGATCTCAAATATGTCGCGTCGTCGACGCCGATCGCTCTAACCATCAACGCGCCGGGAACGGGAACCGGTACCGGAACAGGAACCGGTACAGGCACCGGAACGGGAACGACTTCCGGCGTGCCTACGACAGTGCAGCAAAAGTATGACGGACTCGTGCCGGTCTACGGATCATCGTTCGGCGTCACGATGTCGAAATGCACGAAGGGGAGCACGACCGCATGGACGGTGACGGGAAGCGGCGGCTACACCGGCGCGACCTACTACTACGACGGCAGCGGCACGCTCCTCGGCACGGTGACCTTCCAGGACACGCCGCCGTATACATCGGGCACCGCGCCGTTCGACACGACACAGTACTCGTGCGTCCAGGTCCAGACGACCGGATCGCAAGGCTACTAATCACTCGTGATGGATCTCCGCGCCTGCGTTCTCGACGCGCAGGCGGAGTGCCGCGTGCTTTGAAAGCGTCGTATCAGCTTCGACAAGCGCGCGCGCTTCAGTGCGCGCGGCCTCGATAAGACGCGGGTTTTTTAGCGCCTCCATGCCGATGTCGGACACACCCCACTGCTTTCTGCCGTAGAGATCTCCCGCGCCGCGGTTCTCGAGGTCGCTCTCCGCGAGCTTGAATCCGTCGGCGCTCGCTTCGAGGGCGCGCAGTCGCTTGAACGAGACGTCACTTTTCGTTTCCGGAAGAAGAAAACAGAACGGCGGGTGCGATGAGCGCATAACGCGCCCCCGCAACTGATGCAGCTGCGCGAGCCCGAAGCGCTCCGCGCCTTCGATCATGATCGAGGTCGCGTTCGGGACGTTCACGCCGACCTCGACGACGGACGTCGCGACCAAAATATCGATCTTCCCTTCGCTGAATGCTTTCATGACCGCATCCTTTTGTGCCGGTTTTAAGGAGCCGTGCAGGAGTCCCACCGTATATTCAGGAAACACATCTTTTTGCAGACGCGCCGCCTCCGCTTTCGCGGATTTTGCCTGGACAGCATTCCATTTATCGGGATCGGGTTCGTCGATACGCGGGCAGATCACATAAGCCTGTCGACCCTTCTGGAGTTCGCCGCGCACGCGCTCATAGGCATCGGCGCGCTCCTCGGGCTTTACGATCTTCGTGGTGATCTTCGCGCGACCGGGCGGGAGCTCATCGAGTACGGAAAGATCGAGGTCGCCGTACATCGTGAGTGCGAGGGTGCGCGGGATCGGCGTCGCTGTCATCGAAAGAAAATGCGGCGAAGCATCGCCCTTGTGGGCGAGGGCGCGCCGCTGTTTCGTGCCGAAACGGTGCTGCTCGTCAACGATCGCGTACGCGAGGTGCATGAATTTTACGGATTTTTGAATAAGTGCGTGCGTCCCGATCAGCATCGCAATTTCCCCGTTGCCGACCCACTTCAGAAGTTGCACGCGCGAGATCGGGGTCGGCTTGTCGCGGGAGATCTTCGAGGGGTATTTCCACGCGCCCGATCCCGTGATGAGCGCGATGTTGATAGGAAGTTCTTTGAAGTACTCCACGAATGATTGAAAGTGCTGCTGCGCGAGAATTTCCGTCGGCGCCATGTACGCGACTTGTAAGGTGCCGCTTTGCCGCCCCGGCGGGCGCGAGGTCACGACCGCGTATGCCGTTGCCGCCGCGACGAGTGTCTTGCCCGCGCCGACATCGCCCTCCAAAAGGCGGGCCATTGGATGCCCCGCCTCAAAATCCGCGAGGATTTCCGAGATCGCACGCTTTTGCGCGCCGGTCGGCGGGTAGGGAAGCGCTTCCAAAAATCGCTCTGCGGCCGTCTGCGCTTCCGGTATCGGAAACGACGGCTCCGCGTCGTTCGCCGCGCGCTCGAGCGCACGCGCGACCTGCAGCGCGAAAATCTCCTCGAATGAAAAGCGTTTCCGCGCCGCCTCCGCGTGCGACTCCTTTTCCGGCTGATGGATATGGATGAGCGCCGTTTTGATATCCGGTAGATGATAGCGAATGCGAATGTCCGCGGGGATCGGATCCTCGAGCTGATCGAGCGTGCCTTCCTCGAAGATACGCTTCAGCGCATGGTAGAACCACTGCGAGGAGATGCCGCGCGTCTCCGGATAGACGGGAAATATCCCGGGCGGCGCGCCCTCGCCCTCGAAAAGTCCTTCAGCGACGGTCCCGGGCGGGACCAGCTCAAGTTTGGGATTCGCGAGATACGGCTTATCCGCCGTACCCGAAACGCTTCCCGTCACTTTCACGGTGCTTCCTTCAGGATAGTACGAGGCGATGTACGGCTGGTTGAACCACATCACCTGCACGGCGCCGGAAGCATCGCGAAAGGTCCCGGTCGTCGCGGTGCGCTTGCTCTTCCAGAGCTTTTTTGCTTTCAATTTCGTTATCTCGCCGATGAGTGTCACCTGTGAGCCGGGCATAAGCTCGTGGACCCGCACCGACGCGCCAGCGCGCTCGTACCGCGAGGGGAAATGATAGAGCAGATCGCGCACCGTGAGGATGCCGAGGCGTTTCAAAGCGGCGGCATGCTGCTCGGAGAGACGAAAGTGATCCTTCAGCGGATCATCGGGGCACATGCTCGCGATTGTAGCCGAAAGGTTATGCACAGTCATGCCGCGCTCGACTTGCACGGGGGACGAGCATCAGTACTATGGTGCCAGTTACACGTTAGGTAAGAATCACATCAGTATGATGACGGATGATGAGCATAAGCGCGACGATGAGGAGACAGAGCTCTCCGAGCATGCGCTAGGCGAGACTTTTGATGAAGAAGTTGATGACGACGAAGAAGAAGAGACGCCGGGCGGCCTCGACGAATTCGGCGGGGGCGACGGTGAAGAGAAACAGTGGGAATAAGTGAAGCCGCCGGAGGGCGGCTTCACTTGTTATGCACGAATTCCGTGCGATACTTGCCTCATGAAGTTCGTGCTTCGCTACCTCGGGACCGTCGCGGCGATATTGCTCACCGTCTATATCGTGCCGGGGATTACGATCACGGGCGGGTGGCTCACCATATTCCTCGCGGCACTCGTCTGGTCCGTGATATCGCTCGTCGTGAAGCCGATCCTGACCATCCTCACGCTCCCGATCACCATCATCACGTTTGGCCTGTTTTCTTTCATACTAAACGCGCTCCTCTTCTGGGGGATGACGCTCATCGTGCCGGGATTTTCCATCGCCGGTTTTTGGACCGCGCTTTTGGGCGCGCTCGTGCTTTCGATATTGAGCTGGCTGATACACAAGGTGTTGTAACAGCATGAGAGGGGGCACACAGGTCCCCCTCTGCACGAACGGAGTCGGTTAGAACAGATGCGACATCGATGCCGCGATCGTTTTCACGTACTGATCAGTCGCGGGCATTGCCCACGCGATCCAGGGCCATTCGAGCACGACGAAGAGCGTGAGCGCGAACGGCAGAGCGACGAAAAGCGGCGTCGAAGACGCGTTGCCGGCTGGTTCTTCTGTTGACCGGGCCATTACCGTTACCTTCCTTTTTTGGTCGCAGCCTCTACGGATCACAGCTGCGATCGATTTCGACTGATTCGATTATAGTTCCGGAAAACGGTCAAAAAAGCGCTCAAAACCTCGCAAAACAGGGGATAACTTTCGTGCTACACTCGAAAACATCATGCACGAGCGCATCGCGAGCCCTGCATTTTTTATCGGCAAAGGCGACGAGACGCTCATTTCCTTCGGCTCGGGACAGCCGGATCTGCCGCCGCCGCCCGCGGCATACAAAGTGCTGGAGCATTTCAAGTCATTCAAATACGGCCTCGTGCAGGGCGAGGAGAGTTTGCGCAGCGCGATCGCGAAGGAGTACCCGTTTGCCGAACCGGAGGATTTCGTGATCACGAACGGCGCCTCCGAGGCGATCGATCTTGCGATGCGGGCGATCGCGCAGGATGCGCCCGGATCGAAGGTGCTCCTCCCGCGACCCTACTACTATTCGTATCCGCACAATGTCTCGCTCGCATGGATGATCCCGGTCTACACCGATCTCGAGAATGGCAAACTCTCGTTCGAGCGATTCGTGCGCGACGTCGAAGGTTGCCGTGCGATGCTCATCAACTCTCCTTCGAATCCCACCGGCACGGTGCAGGACATCGAGGTCCTCAAAAAGATCGAAAGTTACTGCGAAGAGCGCGGCATCTATATCGTTTCCGACGAGGTCTACAAGGACCTCATTTATGTGCGAGAGAATTACCTGCTCCACGGTAAGCGGGTGATCACCATCAATTCGTTTTCCAAGACCTATGCGATGTGCGGGTTGCGCGTTGGCTACCTCTATACCAAAGATCGCGAGGTGATCGAGCGCGCCGTCGAAATGAAGTCGCACACATCAATGAACACCTCGCTCGTCGGTCAAGCAATGGCGCTCGCCGCGATGGGTGAGCGTGATGCGTATGTGGCGAGCCACGCGAAGATCTGGCGCGAACGGCGCGACCTAATGTACCGCGGCATGCTCGATCTTGGTCTCGATCTCTGGGAGCCTGAAGGCGCGTTCTACGTACTGCCGAAATTCAAGAATCCCGAGCGCTCAATGCACGATCTCTACTACAACTACAAAATCATTACGTACAACGGCGAGTGGTTCGGCGCGCCGGATCGGCTGCGCTTCAGCTACGCGCTCGATACGGACAAGATCCATGAGGGTTTGCGGCGCGTGAAGGAATTTCTCGGCAAAGAGTACGCCACATACTGAATTGCTATAGTGTCTCCATGGATGTCTGCGCTCCCTTTAGCGGCAAACAAATAACGATACTCGGTCTCGGCCTTCTCGGCCGTGGCGTGGGCGACGCCGAATTCCTCGCCTCATGCGGCGCGAAGGTGACCGTGAGCGATATGAAGACGGCGGAGGAGCTCGCGCCGTCGGTCGAACGTCTCAAGAAATTTCCCGATATCGTCTTCCATCTTGGCGAGCAGCCAATCGAAGATTTCACCGATACCGATCTCGTGATCAAAGCGGCGGGAATTCCGCTCGACTCGCCCCATATCGCTGCGGCGCGCGCGGCGGGCGTCCGCGTCGCCATGTCGACTGCGCTGTTCGCGAAAGCGGCGGTGGAGATCGGCACGATCATGGTCGGGATCACGGGCACCCGCGGAAAAACGACCGTGACCCGCATGATCTATCACGCGCTCGTCCGCGCCGGGCTGCCGGCGCACCTCGGCGGCAATATCCGCGGCGTCTCGACGCTCGCGATGCTGCCGAGCCTAAAAAAGGGCGACATTATCGTTTTCGAACTTGATTCATGGCAGCTGCAGGGGTTCGGCGACGAGCATATCAGTCCGCGCGTGGCGGTATTCACGAATCTGCTTTCAGACCACATGAATTACTACGGCGGGGATATGGACCGGTACTTTGCCGATAAAGCGAATATATTCCGGAACCAAAAAATGGGGGATACGCTCATCGCCGGCACGTCGATCATCGAACGGATCCGCAAAACGAATCCGCCGGTTATGCCGCAAACGCCGGCACCGCTCCCGGCCGATTGGCAGCTTCTCCTTGAGGGCGAACATAATCGCGAGAACGCATCCTTTGCTGCGGCGGCGCTGCGCGCGCTCGGCGTGAGCGAGGACGATATCAAAGCGGGGCTTGAGTCATTCGAGGCCGTCGAGGGTCGCTTGCAGCTCGCGCGCGAAGTCGGCGGCGTGAAGATCTATAACGACAATAACGCGACGACGCCGGAGGCGACCATCGTCGCGCTCAAGACCCTGCAAGGTAAACGTCCGCTCACGCTCATCGTCGGCGGCACCGATAAGGATGTCGCGCTCGAGGATCTCGCGCGCGCCATCAATGAAACCGTTGACTCGCTCGTCCTCTTCGCCGGGACTGGCACGGAACGCCTGA
>Ga0213880_10000042_pt1 | contig 12368 bp, 14 predicted proteins | sample BarmaccoBMER_R07_FD_165047 | JGI IMG/M metagenome (GOLD analysis project Ga0213880, IMG submission 165047) | Barbacenia macrantha exposed rock microbial communities from rupestrian grasslands, the National Park of Serra do Cipo, Brazil - ER_R07 ... | reverse complement strand
CCACACCTGGTGCGCGCGCTGCCGTTTGTCGCGCCCCTCAACGGCGCGATGGCGCCGCTGCACGGCGCGCTGACGGAGATGGGCATCCGCGCGGGCGACGCGATGCGCATCGCCGCGGGCACGCGCGGCGCGGTGCTGCCCCGGCCGCGCCGCATCAGCCGGCACGAGGCAGTGCGCCTGGTGCCGGCGCTCAAGCCGGATGACCTGCGCGGCGCGATTCTCTTCTGGGACGGGCAGATCGAGGACGACGCGCGCCTCGTCATCGCAGTGGCGCGCACCGCGGCGGCACACGGCGCGATGGTGCTCACGTACTGCGAGGCGCTGCGGGCGGAGCGCGGACTCGTGCGCGTGCGCGACGTGGTCGGCGGCGACAGCTTCGACATCGCCACGGACCATGTGGTCAACGCAGCGGGCGTGTGGGCCGGACAGCTCACACCCCGCGTGCATCTCACGCCGAGCAAGGGCACGCACGCGATCCTGCCCGCGGCCACGCTGGGCGGCCCGCGCGCCGCCCTGGTCGTGCCCATCCCCAACGCGAGCGCGCGCTGGGTGGGCGCGACGCCGACAGACGAGGGCCGGGTCATCGTGGGCGTCACCGACGACCCGTACGACGGCGCCATCGTCGACGAGCCGCGGGCCGCGAAGGGTGAGGTGGATGCGCTGCTCGAGGTGCTGTCGCTCGCGCTGCGCGCGCCCGTCGGCGACGACGCGGTGGTGGGTCAGTTCGCCGGCTTCCGGCCGCTGCTGGCGGGGAAGTCGGGCGCCACGGCCGACCTGAGCCGCCGCCATGCCATCGTCGCGGATGCGGACAGCGGCGTGATCACCGTGGTGGGCGGCAAGCTCACGACGTACCGGCACATGGCGCAGGAGACGGTCGATCGCCTGGTGGACACGCGCGCGCGCCCATGCGTGACCGCGCGCGCGGCGCTCATGGGCGCCGCGCCGCACGCCCTGTTGCGCCGCGTGCCTGCGCCGCAGCGCCTGGTGCGGCGGTACGGAGACGAGGCGCCGGCTGTGGCGGCGATGGCCGGCGGGGATGCGTCGCTGTTGCAGCCCGTTGCTCCGGGCCTCGCTCCCCTCGGTGTCGAGCTGCTCTTCGGCCTGCGCCACGAGGGCGCGCTCACCGTTGCCGACCTGCTGGACAGGCGCGTGCGCCTCGGCCTGGTGCCGGCCGAGCGCCGGGCGGCCGAAGCGATGGCCGCCGCGCTGGTGCAGACTGCCGCTGCATGACTGAGGCGGCCGTTCCGCCGCTCCGCTGGTACGGCTGGGGCGACCGGGCGGTTACACCGCCCGCCGGGCTGCTGCGCCTGCTCCACGAGGAGCTCGGCGCCTCCGCCGGCGTCGTGTCGCCGCCGGTCGCGCGCGACCAGGTGGTGCTGCCGCCGTCGGGGCTCTCGGACCGCCTCCGTCGCCGGCTCGTCGCGGCGCTGGGCTCAGCCCATGTGCGTCGCGGCGACGACGAGCGCCTGCGGCACGCAGCGGGACGCAGCTACCTGGACCTGCTGATGCTGCGCGCGGGACAGCTGACGGAGGCGCCAGACGCGGTGCTGCATCCGGGGACGCCTGAGGAGGTGTTGCGCGTGCTGCGTGTGTGCAGCGACGACGGCTGCGCAGTCGTGCCCTTCGGCGGTGGGACGAGCGTGGTCGGCGGCGTCGCGCCGCTGCACGGCGGCCGCCATGCGTTGGTGACCCTTGCATTGGATCGATGCGCCGGCAATGCGGGCGTGGACGCCGTGTCGCAAATGGCCACGCTGACGGCGGGCACGAGCGGGCCGGCAGCCGAGTCGATGCTGTGGCCCTTGGGCTTCACGCTCGGGCACTGGCCCCAGTCATTCGAGTACGCAACAGTGGGTGGCTTCGCCGCAACGCGTTCCGCGGGTCAGGCATCGTCGGGGTATGGACGGTTCGACGACGTTGTTCGTGGCGCACGGCTGGTGGCGCCGGCCGGAGAGCTCGCGCTGCGCGCTGCGCCACCGGATGCCACGGGTCCCGGCCTGCTGCAGATGGTGCTCGGCTCGGAAGGAACGCTGGGTGTGATCACCGAGGTCACGGTCCGTGTGCGCAAACGTCCGCGCACGCGTCACTACGCCGGCTGGTCGTTCGCCGGCCTGGAGGCCGGGGCGGCAGCGCTGCGCGAGCTGGCGCAGCACGCAGCGCTGCCAGACGTGACGCGACTCTCGGATGCGGAAGAGACGCGCGTCTCGTTCGCGATGGCGGGTGAGGGAACCGCCACGCGCGCTGCGCACGCATATCTGCGCGCACGCGGCCAGTCCGCGCCGTGCCTCGGGATCCTCGGATGGGAGGGCAGCGGCGCGGACATCGGCCGTCGCATGCGCGAGGTCGCGCCGCTGCTGCGACGGCACGGCGCGATTGCGCTCGGTGGCGCACCCGGTCGCGCGTGGCTGCGCTCGCGCTTCGAGGGGCCGTACCTGCGCGATGCGCTGCTGGATCGCGGCCTGCTGGTCGAGACACTGGAGACGGCGGCGACGTGGACAGAGCTGCTCACGGTGCGCGAGGCGGTCAACGCGGCGCTGCGCGCATCGCTGGGCGCGCGCGGCACCGCGCCGCTTATCGGCTGTCACGTGTCGCACGTGTATCCGGAGGGTGCGTCGCTCTATTTCACGGTGCTCGCGCGGCGGGACTCCGCTGATCCGGCAGGCCAGTGGCTTGATGCGAAGCGCGCTGCGACAGACGCGCTGCTCGCGGCGGGCGGAGCGCTGTCACATCACCACGGAGTGGGGCGCGACCACGCGCCGTGGCTGGGTCGCTTCGCCGGCGACTTGGGGGTCACCGCGCTGCACGGGCTGCGTGCGTCACTGGATCCCGCAGGCATCATGAACCCTGGGAAGCTCACGGCCCGCCACTAGATGGAGATTCGGGGCAGCGTCATCATCATCACCGGCGCGTCGTCGGGCATCGGTGCTGCGACAGCGCGCCTGGCGCATGGGCGCGGCGCAAGAGTTGTGATGGCGGCGCGGCGCGCCGACCGCCTGGAGGAGCTGGCGCGAGAGCTTCCCGGTGCTCTTGCTGTGACCACCGACGTCACCGTCGACGGCGACCGCCGCGCCATGGTCGACCGCTGCATGCGCGAGCACGGGCGCATCGATGCGCTGATCAACAACGCGGGGCAGGGCCTTCATGTTCCGCTCGAGGATGTCGCGCTCGAGGCGTTCCGCGACGTGCTCGAGCTCAACCTGGTGGCGCCGCTCGCGCTGATCCAGCTGGTGCTGCCGGCGATGCGCGCTCAACGCAGCGGTGCGATCGTGAACATCAGCTCCGGCACAGCGCGCATGTCTCTGCCCGGCGTCGGCGCGTATGCGTCAACGAAGGCGGCGCTGAATCTGCTCACGGCGACCGCGCGCAGGGAGCTGGCGGATGACGGGATCACCGTGTCGCTGGTGCTGCCGTCAGTGACGGCGACCGAGTTCCACGAGGTCCTGCGCCAGGGTGTGCGGCCGGACCGGCGCCTCCCCTTTGCGGGAGCGTCACCTGACGAGGTGGCCGAGGCGGTGCTGCGCGTCGTGGAGACCGGTGAAGAGGAGATCGCGCTGGCTCATCACCGCTAGCGCTTCGGATAGCATCAGCCGCAGCGCGCCCCGTTCGTCTAGTGGCCCAGGACACCGCCCTCTCAAGGCGGAGATCATCGGTTCGAATCCGATACGGGGTAGATCAGCGCAGCTAGATCTGGTTCGGCGCAGCCATGCCCAGCGTGCGCAGCGCGTCACCCAGCGTGGCCCGCGTGGCGGCCACCAGCGCGCGCCGGAAGCGGCGCACAACAGGGTCTGTCTCGCGCACGATCGCCGGTGTGTGCTCATAGAAGTCGCTGAGTGACGACGCGAGCGCGAACGCATAGGTGGTGAGCACCGACGGGGCGAGGCCCGTCGCAGCCTCCGCCAGTGCGCGGCGGTAGCCGTCGACGCGGTGCAGCACGGCCCGCTCCACCGGCTGGAGTGAATCCGGCACCACGAGCTCACCGCCGTCGTCGGGCACCTTGCGCAGGATGCCGGAGGCGCGCGCGTACGCGTACTGCAGGTACACGCCGGTGTCACCGGTGACGCGGAGCGCCTCGTCGAAGTCGAAGGCGATGATCTGGGTCAGCGAGAAGCGCAGCAGGTAGTAGCGCACCGCGCCCGCGGCGACCAGCAACGCGGTCTGCGCGTCGCGCGCCTTGTCGCGGATCCGCTCCACCGCGCGGTCGAGGAGGTCGTCCGCGCGCACCTCGATGCCGTGCCGGCCGCTCAGCGCATAGAGCTCACGACCAGCCGACACGTCGACGCCGAGCACCCCCGCCGCCGCGGGTGTCAGCGCCACCACCTCATATGCCAGGTGGATCGAGCTGTCGGCCTCCCGCTCATGTCCCAGCCGGCGCAGCGCCCGCTGCACGATCTGCTGCGGGTATGCCTGGCGCGCGTCGATGACGTTGACCACGCGCTGCGCGTGGCCGAAGTGTGGCGGCACCTCGTCCGAATGCTCATGCGAGGCGGTCGTGACCGGCGAGTCCGGCGTCGAGGCATCCCACACGCGGTAGTGGAAGTCGCGTCCGATGAGGCCGAACTTCCACATCTGGTAGGCGATGTCCTTGGCGGTGTACGTGGCCACGCCGTCCGACTTGACGAGCACCTTGGTCTCGTCGTCATCGGTGTCCTGCTCCGCTCCCTCTGGCGGCATCACCCAGCATCCGGCATGCTTGCCCTGTTCGGCGAGCACGATCGCACCGGAGTCGCGCAGCAGCTCGAACGCCTGCCGCCAGAACCCGAGGGTGATGATGTCCGACTCCCACGTCAGCAGGTCGTATTCGATGTCGAACCGCCGCATGGTGGCGAGATGCGCGTCGACCACACGGTGCGTCAGGTCCCTGACGAACGACGTGACGTCAGGGTCGCCGCGCTCGATGCCGTGCAGCACCTCGGCGCGCCGGTGCTGCAGCTCCGGCGTGGCCTCGTAGCGGCGCGACACCTCGACGTACACGCGCGAGCAGAACTGGTCGAAGGGCTCACCCTCCTCGGGTTTGAGCCCGAGGTCGCGGATCCCCACAACCACATCCGCCACCTGCACGCCGGTGTCGTCGATGTAGTTGTCCACCTCCACCTGGTGGCCGGTGCGGCGCAGCACGCGCCCCACCGTGTCGCCGATGCACGCGTTGCGCAGGTGTCCGATGTGCGCCGCCTTGTTCGGGTTCGTCGCCGTGTGCTCCACCAGCGTCTTGCCCGCCGCGCGCGAGTAGCCGGCAGGCAGCTCGATGGCAACGCCCGGGTCGAGCTGCAGCGCAGCGGCGATGACCTGCCTGGCCCACACGCCGTCCTGCAACGTCGCGTTGACGTAGCCCGGCGGGGTCACCGTCCACTCACGCACGAGCTCGAGCGGCGCGTTCGCCAGCTGCGCGCGCAGGTCCTCAGCGATCTGCAGCGGCGCCCGGCGCAGCACACGCGCAGCCGCGAGTGGGGCCGGCGTCGACCAGTCGCCGAACTCGGGACGCGCGGACGGCTCCACCACTGCGTCGACGCGCGCGCCCAGCGCATCGAGCGCGCTGCGCACGGCGTCCACCAGCGCGCTGCGAACGTCGAGCATTCGCGCAAGGGTACCGGCGACCGTGGTGCACGGTCGGAGCCCCAGCGGCGACAATGCCCCGCCGTGACCGTTCGCCACTGCGTGATTCCGGCCGCCGGCCTGGGCACACGGTTCCTGCCCGCGACCAAGGCGCTGCCCAAGGAGCTGCTGCCGGTGCTGGAGCGGCCCGTGATCGAATGGGCCGCCGAGGAGGCCGTCGCGGCGGGAGCCACCGACCTGGTGCTCGTGCTCGCCGAGGGCAAGGACAGCGTCGCCGACCACCTGCGCCCCGACCCGGACCTGGAGCGCATCCTCGACGAGCGGGGCAAGACGGCCGAGCTCGAAGCCGTCCGCCACGCCGGGCATCTCGCCCGGGTGAGCGTGGTGCACCAGCGGGCGCCACGCGGCCTGGGCGACGCCGTGCTCTGCGCCGCCGGCGAGGTGGGCGAGAACGCATTCCTCTGCATGCTCCCCGACGACCTCTCCGTCGCCGAGCGGCCGATCCTCGCCCAGCTCTGGGACGCGCACGTGGAGCTGGGCACCACCGTGCTGGCCCTCATGCGCGTCGGCCCGGACCAGATCTCGCGCTACGGCTGCGCCGACATCGCGGAGAGCCGGGGGCGCCGCCATCGCGTCCGCGGCCTGGTGGAGAAGCCCAAGGCGGACGAGGCCAAGAGCGACCTCGCCGTCATGGGACGCTACGTGCTGACCCCGGACATCTTCGCGGCGCTGCGCGACACGCGCCCAGGCGCGCTCGGCGAGGTGCAGCTCACGGACGGGATCGGGGCCCTGCTCGAGCGTGGCGAGGTGTGGGGCGTGGAGTTCGAGGGTGAGCTGCTCGACGTGGGCACGCCGGCGGGCTGGCTGCAGACGAACATCCGCCTCGCCGCGCGCGACCCGGCGTTGCGCCGCGCCCTGGACGCGGCTCTGGCCTCCGCCGCGGCATGAGGCCGCTGCTCCGCGAGTGGGGGGCGGTGACCTTCGTGGTCACCGTCATCATCGGCGCGATCGCCGTCGCGATCTCGCTCGTCCTGACGGGAGCGCACGCGCCGCCCAGCCCCACGCTGCCGCCCTGTCCCACGTACACGCCGTACGTCACGCCGGTGCCGACGCCCACCGTGTCCGCGTCGCCGCATGCCTCGGCCAGCGCATCGGCCTCAGCCTCCGCAGCGGCGAGCGCGTCACCGGTGGCCACGCCCAGCGCGACCGTGTTCAACCCCGCATTCGCCAACTGCCCCACCGCGCCGCTCCCGCCGACGACGGCGCCCACGCCCACACCCAAGCCCGGCACCACGCCGACGCCCACCCCGACTCCGACCAGCGCCGTGCCGACGCCGCTGCCGTCCTAGGCGCGAAAGAGCAGCAGGGTCCCGTTGGTCGGCGTGATCGCCGCGCGCTGCATCTCCAGGTCCACGGTGGGGGGTGTGCCCGTGTCGAGCACGACGGAGATGCGCTCCGCCAGGCGCAGACCACCGATGCGCACACAGTCGCGCAGGAACGTGAACGCCAGCGGGCGCACCAGGTTCCAGACGTAGCCGCGGTGGAGGTCCGCGGTGGTGGCCGCGGCATCAGCCAGCCGCGGCTGCAGGCTGCGGTCGCGGAACGCGAGCACGCACACCTCGTCGGTGAGCCGGATCGGCGGAGTCCAGGTGTACGCGTCGTCATCGCCGGTGTCGCGCAGCATCGCGTCCTTTTCCGCGAACAGCGCGAGGCGCTCGACGAGCACCTGCATCGGGCGTGGCGGCCCCTCGACAAAGAAGGGCACATCGCGCAGCGGCTCACCGGGCTCCTGCGCCGGGTAGCGGGCGCTGAAGCCGAGGTCCTCGATGCCGGTGAACGGCGCCGGCACCTTGATCACCAGCTCGTCCATGTCACCTCGTCACCGCGGCGCGGTCATCGCGCTGCTCGGGCGGGATCCAGCTGAGGCCGAGCGCCGCATAGACACTCTCCTCGGTGTCGCCGGCGATGCGCTCACCGCCGTCCACGCGAAACACGCCGTACTCGTTGAGGGTGAGCCCCATGCGCAGCGCACGCCCGCGCAGCTGCACGTTGTGCGCCTGCGAGCCGGTGAAGTACTGCATCGCAGCGCCGAACTCATGCGGCGCGACGGCACGACAGTCGACCTGGAAGCGGAACGCGACGTGCACGGAGCATTTCGTGTCACCGCGCAGCAGCACGCGCTCCACCTGCGGCAGGGCGCCGAACGCGACCAGTACCTGGCGCGGCTCGCCCGTCGCCACCACGATGTCGAGGTCGCCCAGGTCGGCCCGGCCGCGGCGGAACGAGCCTGCGGGTTCGACTGCGCATGCCTCGGGCATGACACGCAGCGCATCGACCAACGCCGTGGCGATCGGCTCAACGTCCGCGCGCGGCCGGCGCTGCTTCACCCCGTGCGTGTGGCGCTCGTCGAGCGACGCGGCGATGCGCTCGAGCGTCTTGGCCCCCAGCCGGGGCAGGCCACCGAGCCTGCCGCCGCGGATCGCGGCTTCAAGCTCGTCGACCGTGGTGATGCCTGCTTCGTGCCAGAGCACGGCAGCCGTGCGCGGGCCGACCCCGGGGATCTCGCGCAGCTCAAGCAGCGTGGGGGGAATGTCCGTTTCGAGCTGCTCCAGGAAGCCCATGCGGCCGCTCTGCAGCAGGTCACCCACCTTCTCGGCGATGGCCGGCCCGAACCCGGGAAGGTCGAGCAGGCCGCCCTCGCGCGCCGCGATGTCGGCGAGCGGCTCACCGATGTTCTCCACCTGTGACGCGGCCGAACGATAGGCGCGCACATTGTAGACGTTCTCGCCCTTGATCTCGAGCAGGTCCGCCACCCGTTCCAGGGTGCGAACCACGTCGTCGTTGCTGACCATGGTGGGGGTGAATCGAATCTAGCACAGGCGTTTCGCGGCCAGGGCGCAGCCGGGTGACGCTACACTCGCGCGGCCATGACTGCGCTCGACGACGTGCGCGTGCTCGATCTTTCGCGCTTGCTGCCGGGGCCGTTCTGCACGCTGCTGCTTGCCGATCTCGGCGCCGACGTCATCAAGGTCGAGGACACGGAGTCGGGCGACTACCTGCGCTGGATGCCGCCGCTCGCCGGCGAGTATTCCGCGATGTTCCACCCGCTCAACCGCAACAAGCGTTCCGTGTCGCTCAACCTCAAAACGGCGCCGGGCCGCGAGGCCTTTCTTCGTCTGGCCGACACGGCCGATGTGGTGCTGGAGAGCTTCCGCCCCGGCGTGATGGACCGGTTGCAGCTCGGCTGGGATGTGCTGCACGCGCGCAACCCGCGGCTCATCCTCTGCAGCATCTCGGGTTATGGCCAGGATGGACCATATCGCGACCGCGCCGGGCACGACCTCAACTATGCCGCGCTTGCGGGCGTGCTCAGCCTGAGCGCGGGCGCCGCCGGTGAGCCGGCGATGCCCGGTGTGCAGGCCGGCGACCTCGGTGCCGGCGCGCTGCACGCTGCGGTGGCGATCCTCGCCGCGCTGCACCAGCGCGCCCGCACCGGAGAGGGGCAGCGCTGCGACATCGCGATGCTCGACGGTCTGGTGAGCTGGATGACGCCGCACGCGGCGCTCTACTTCGCTGAGGGCGAGGTGCCCCGGGCCAACGGCATCACGCTCAACGGACGGAACCCGTGCTACCGCATCTACGCCTGCGCTGACGGGCATCTCTCGCTGGGCGCGCTCGAGCCCAAGTTCTGGCGCGCCTTCGTCGAGGCCATCGGTCTTCCCCATCTGGCGGAGAGCGGCCTTGCGCAGGGTGATGAGGGTCGGCGCGTGTCCGAGGAGGTCGAGGCCGTGCTGCGCACGCGCACGCGGGCGGAGTGGAGCGATGTCCTCGCCGGACGAGACGTGTGCTGCGAGCCGCTGCTCACGGTGGACGAGACGTTCGCCAACGAGCAGGTGCTGCACCGCGGCATGCGGCTCGAGGCGGGCGAGGCCGGGCCCACTCCGCAGTGCGGCGCGCCGATCCGCATGAGCGCGAGCGCGTTCGCGGTGCGCCGCCGCGCTCCCGGCTACGGCGAGCACACCCGGGAGGTGCTCCGCGACGCGGGCTACGACGCGGCGTCGCTCGATGCGCTGGTGGCAGAGGGCGCGGCGCGATGAGCGCGCAGCAGCGCCCGCGTCTGTCGCCCCGCAGCAAGCGCAGCGTGCGCACCCGCGAGCGCATCCTCGAGGCCGCCACGGAGGTGTTCGCGCGCGCCGGCTTCCACGGCGCCCGTGTCGCGGACATCGCCGAGCAGGCGGGCATCGCGTACGGCCTCGTGTACCACTACTTCCACAACAAGGACGACATCCTGGCCGCCATCTTCGCGGAGCGGTGGGGCCAGTACGTCGAATATCTGCACGAGGTGCGGCGCACACCGCTGAGCTTCACGGAGCGCATGCGAAGGCTGGTGCACTTCTGGGTCGAGGTGTACCGCCGCGAGCCGGACCTCATGACCATCATGATCAACGAGATCACGCGGTCCTACGAGTTCCTCGAGTCGCACGACATCGGCACAGTGCTCGTGGCATTCGACGCCATCGAAGAGATGATCCGCGACGCGCGCGCGGCAGGCGAGGTGGAGGACGACATCGACCCGCAGCTCGCCACGTACGTCATCTTCGGCGCCGCGGAGATGGTGCTGACCGGCTACGTCATCGGCACGCTGCAGCGGCGTTCACCCGAGGCGTTCGCGCGCGACGAGGAGCAGATGCTGGACCTCCTGCTCCACGGGCTCACCCCGCGGGCCTGAGCGTCTCAGGCGGAGATCTCCTCCGCCCACCAGCGGCGCACCTGCTCCTCGGTCGACGCGGCGCCCGCGCTGTTGTCGATCACCCACGTCGCGCGCTCGCGCTTCTCGTCGATGGGCAGCTGCGCCTCCAACCGCTTCGCCGCGTCATCCGCGCTGAGGCCGTTTCGCTCGCCCATGCGGCGCATCTGCACATCACGCGGCGCGTACACGAGCAGCACACCCTCGAACATGTCCTCCCGCTTCGCCTCGTACAGCAGGGGGATGTCGACGACCACCACGGGGGCGTCGCGCGCGAACGCCTCAGCGATGCGCTGCTGCATGAGCTCGGCGATGCGAGCGTGCGTGATGCGCTCGAGGTCGCGGCGCGCGTCGGGGTCGTCGAAGACCAGCGCGCCCAGCCGGGCGCGATCCAGCGAGCCGTCGGCATTGAGCATGCCCTCGCCGAAGCGGCGCACCACGGCATCGTACCCGGGGCGGCCCGGCTCCACCACCTCGCGGGCCAGCAGGTCGGAGTCGATCACGGTGGCGCCGAGGCGCTGCAGCATGGCCGCGACGGTGCTCTTGCCGGTGGCGATGCCGCCCGTGAGCCCGATCAAGCGCATGTGATTGATATTGTCCTGCCGTGATCAACTCGGTTCGTCCGTTGCTGCTCATCGCGGCGGTCGTGGGCGCGCTCGCCGCCTGCGGCGGCTCCTCGCAGCGCAGCGGCTACCCGGCGATCAAGTTCGTGGGCAACTCCACGTGCCCCTCGGACGGCGCGTCGGCGTACGCCCCATCGCCGCCCAACGTCAACAGTCTGCCGCCTGTGGGCGAGGCGATCGACGAGATGCCGCACACGCATGTCGCGATGGGCACGCAGGTCACGTACAACCACAACCCGCCGACGAGCGGCTGCCACTACAACCTGGGCTACGGCAGCGCGCCGATCCAGAGCGGTGTCTACAACCAGGAGATCCCGCCGGAGTACTGGGTGCACAACCTGGAGCACGGGTACATCGTGGTGCTCTACAACTGCCCCAGCGGGTGCGACACGCAGTTCAACCAGCTGCGCACCTGGTACCACAGCCTGCCCGCGGAGCCAAACTTCAACTACCCGAAGGTCGTTGTGCTGCCGTACACGGAGATGACGGTTCCATTCGCCGCCGTGTCGTGGGACTGGTACCTGCCGATCCCCGTGTTCAGCATCAACGAGGTGAACCGCTTCTACGAGAACCACCGCGGCAATGCCAACGAGGCGGCCGGGCCCTGAGCGATACTCCGGCCGATGGCTAGCGTCGGCACACCGCAGGAGGCCCGGGCGCCACGCACGATCTCGTGGCGGCACTGCGCGCTGGGCCTGGTGGTGGGCGAGGCGGTGCTGCTGCTCGTGGCCAACCTCGGCAGCCTCGCGGCCAACGCCGCCTTCGGGCCCTCGGGAGCGCAGCACGCGGACGGCGGCATCGTGGGCGTCAGCACCCTGCTCGCCGTGATCCTCGGCGGCTGGCTGGCGGCGCGCACCGCGGGACGTTTCGGCCTGTACCAGGGCATCGTGGTGGCCATCGGCTTCATCGTGTGGGGCGCGATCTTCCAGTTCCTGCAGGAGGCCCAGGTGGTCGCCGGGTCCATCAGCGCGGGCGGCCACACGCTCGTCGACCTGGGCGCCATGGACATGGGCAGCCTGATCACCGGAGACCTGCTCGCCCTCTTCGGCGGGTCTGTGGGCGGCCTTCTCTCAGGGAAGAAATAGGCCGGGACGCGAGCCGCGCCTAGCGGACGGACGCGGGCTCGGCCGGGATCTGCCGCTCGATCGTGTACGGCTGCCCGATCAGGTCTGCCCGGCCCAGCGAGCGGGCGAACTCGAGGCACGCCGCGCGCGTGAACCGCAGGTGCTTGCCGGGCGTGTGCCACGCCTGCAGCTGACCCTGTGCGACGGCCCTCCGGAGCGTCGATCGGGAGACCCCGCACAGCGCGGCAGCTTCACCTGTGGTGAGGATCTCCTCCTCGGGCTGGGCCATCTCCTCTCCTCCCAATGCGAACGCAGGACTGCACGCTGAGACCTGAAGCTGTGTTTATACACCACCCATGGTGCGTTTGTGTCGTTTTTCCCCGGCCT
>Ga0213880_10000041_pt1 | contig 12589 bp, 12 predicted proteins | sample BarmaccoBMER_R07_FD_165047 | JGI IMG/M metagenome (GOLD analysis project Ga0213880, IMG submission 165047) | Barbacenia macrantha exposed rock microbial communities from rupestrian grasslands, the National Park of Serra do Cipo, Brazil - ER_R07 ... | reverse complement strand
CGCGCCCGCCGCTGACTCGGTTGCCATTGGCGCGGTCCTGGGGGCTCCGTTCCTTCTCCTCACGCTCGGCTCGTGCATCACCGGCGTCGCCGTGCTGACGCGGCGCGGCAACCGCACCCTGGTGCTGGAACCCGCGCAGCCGCGCCGCGACCTCGGCGTGTTCATCCCGGCGTTCTCCGCGGCGCTCGTCTGCATCGTGCTGCCGTTTCCCGCGCGCGTCGTCGCCGGCGCGCTGCTGCTTCTCGCGTACGCCGGCTACGTGCTCGCCACGCTGCGCGGCGGCACTCCGGTGGAGGAGATGCCCGAGCCGCTGCACATCGTCCGCTGGCGGGCCGGGCAGCCACACGCGCTGCTGATCACGCTGCAGCTCGCCGTCGCGGTGGGCATGCTGGTGGCAGGCTCCCAGCTCTTCGTCGACGCGCTGCACAGCACAGCGGACGCGCTGCGCGCGCCGGAGCTGGTGCTTGCGCTGGTGATCGTGCCGCTCGCCACAGAGCTGCCGGAGACGCTGAACAGCGTGCTCTGGGTGCGCACGCGCGATGACATGCTCGCCTTCGGCAACGTCGCGGGCTCGGCCACCTTCCAGTCCTGCATCCTCGCATTCATCGGCCTGGTCTTCACCAGCTGGAAGCCCGGCGGCAGCGGGGTGGTGAGCGGCGTCCTGACGCTGTTGACAGCGGGGTTCCTGCTCGCCGTCCTGGCGCGAGGCAGGGCGCACGGTGGAGTGCTGTTGCTCGCGGGTTTGCCGTGGGCGGGATTCGTGGTCGCGCAGCTGGTCAGCGGCGGGCACCTCGCCTCATGACCGCAGGCCGGCAGCCATCGCACCCGGCGTGGCGCGACACCGCGGACGTCGAGGAGTACGCCGCCGCGGTGCTGCCCTTTCTCGAGGCCGAGCCCTGCTCGCGCAACGTGCCCCGCTGGATCATCGAGCTGGCCCGGCGCGGCGTCGGCGGCTGGACCGCGCCCGCGCACTTCTGGTGGCTCGAGACGCGCCAGGGCGCTCGCGCCGGGGCGAGCTGGACGCCGCCGTACGACCTCATCGTCACCGACGTGCCCGCAGCGTCGGTGGCTTCGCTGGTCGAATCGGTCCGCGCCGTGGCCCAGGGCAGCGGCGACCGCGTCGCCGGGGTCACCGGGCCGCGGCCTGTGTCGGAGGCGGTGGCGGCCGCCTGGCGGGAGCAGACGGGCGACACCGCCACGCTGCACATGGCGCAGCTCATGCACGAGCTGCGCGCGGTCGCCGACGTGCCGCGGCCACCCGGGATGCGGCGCCGGGCCACCGGTGACGACCTGGAGCTGCTCACGCAGTGGCTCGTGGCCTTTGCCGCCGAAGCAGGCCTTCCCTCGGGCGCGGACCCGCGCGCCACGATGCGCACGCTCATCGCCGACGGCGGCTGCCACGTGTGGACGGTGCGCGACGAGCCCGTGTCGATGACGGGGAGGCGCGAGCCCATCGGCGGCGTGGCGCGCGTCGGCCCCGTGTACACGCCGCCGGAGCACCGCGGCCGCGGCTACGCGCGCCGCCTGGTCGCGGAGGCGAGCCGCGAGGCGCTGGAGACGGGTGGCGCGCAGCGCTGCATGCTCTTCACAGATGTTGCCAATCCTGTCTCGAACGCGATCTACAGGCAGATCGGCTATCGCCCCGTCGAGGAGCACGCGGAATACTCCTTCGAGCCTGCTCGCGCGTGAGGATCGACTTGCGCCCGGCGGGACCGATCAGCGAAGCTCTCGCGCCATGAAACTCGACGGCAAGGTCGCTGTGGTGACGGGGAGCGGGCGGGGGATCGGGCGCGCGTACGCGCGCGCGCTGTCGGTGGCCGGGTGCGCGGTCGTGGTCAACGACGTCGACGAGGACGTCGCGAGTGAGACCGTCGACGGCATCAACGGCGGAGGCGGCCGCGCGGTGGCCGAGGTCTGCGCGGTGGGCAGCGCCGAGGCGGCCGACCGGCTGGTGGCGCGCGCGGTGGAGTCGTTCGGCCGGCTCGACATCATGTGCACCAACGCGGGCATCCTGCGCGACCGAGTTCTCTGGAACATGACCGATGACGACTTCGACGCCGTCATCGAGACGCACCTTCGCGGTACGTTCAGGTGCGCGCGGGCGGCGGTGCGTCGCATGCGCGAGCAGGATGAGGGCGGACGCGTGGTCGTCATCTCGTCCATCGCCGGGCAGCGGGGCAACTTCGGGCAGACGAACTACGCCGCCGCGAAGGCGGGCATCGCCGCGTTCGCGCGCACCTGGGCGATGGAGTGCGCGCGCAACCGCATCACGGTCAACGCAATCGTGCCCAACGCGATCACGCGCATGATCTCGACCATCCCCGGCATGGCGCCGCTCGTCGAGGCGGCCGAGCGCGGCGAGCCGCTGCCCGACATGGCGCGCAAGCAGATGGGCATGGGCACCGCCGAGGACGTGGCGCCACTCCTCGTCTTCCTCTGCTCGGACGCGGCGTCTGACGTCACAGGTCAGTGCATCGGGCTCGGCGGGGACAAGCTCTCCCTGTGGGCACATCCCAGGGAGATATCGGTGGCGTACCGAGACGGCGGCTGGACCGCGGACGACATCGCGGAGGTGTTCTCAGCGTCGGTGGGACAGCAGCTGGAGACCTATGGCATCCCCTTCCTCGGCGGCCGCTCCTGAGCGCGCGCAGACGCTGACAGGGCCGCTGATCGGCGGCCACGTGTCGACACGAGGCGGCATCCACCGCGCCGTGGACAACGCCGTGGCGATCGGCGCAGAGGTGTACCAGACCCATCCCACGCCGGGCCAGACGTGGCGCCCGCTGCTCGTCGACGAGATCGTGCTGCAGCAGTACCGCGACAAGGTCGCGGACGCCGGCCTGGAAGGACGCCATTACCTGCACGCGCCGTACCTGATCAACCTCGCGAGCCCGAAAGCTGCGCTGCTGAAACAGTCGGTTGCGTCTCTGGTGCACTACATGGAGCTGGCCCGTGAGCTGGATGCCGCCGCGGTCGTGTTCCATCCCGGTTCGCATCTCGGCGTGGGCTTCGACGCGATGCTGCCCCAGATCGGCGCGGCGCTGCGCGAGGTGGTCGAGCGCGGCGGCTCGGATGCGCTGCTGCTGGTGGAGAACAGCGCGGGCTCGGGCGGGTGCATCGGCTGCAACCTCGAGGAGATCGCGCGCATGGTCGACGCCTCCGGGTCGTCCCAGGTCGGCGTGTGCTTCGACACGCAGCACGCGTTCGCCAGCGGCTACGAGCTGCGCACCGACGAAGGAATCCAGCGCACCCTCGACGAGCTGCAGCGGCTCATCGGCTTCGAACCGCTGGCGCTGGTGCACGCCAACGACTCGCGCCGCGGGCTGGGCAGCATGGTGGACCGGCACGCCAACATCGGCGAGGGCGAGATCGGCGTGGAGGCGTTCACCCTGCTGCTGCGTGACGCGCGCATGCGCCGTGTGCCATGGCTGCTCGAGGTCCCCGGCGACGGCGTCTCCGGCCCCGACCTGCAGAACATCAACCGGCTGCGCACGTGCGCGGGGCGGGAGACCCTGGCCGCGCCGCGCTAATCCGGCGCGCGGATCGCGTGCGCGGGAGGCCGTGACGCCATCACCCAGTGGCCGAGTGCCGTGATCGCCACGAGGCCGAGCGCCACCAGCGCGAGGAAGAACGCGATGCCGGACCGCTGCGTGAAGTACCCGGCCAGGCTGAACGGCGCGCCGCTCCCCGCGGCGAGCGCGTCGATGCGCGTCAGCACCGCGCCCTGCACGCGCGACTGGTCGATCGTCAGCGCGACCAGCGCGGCGACCGCGAGCAGCGCCGCGGCGGGCAGCACCGGGCGCGCGCGCCGCGGCCACACCAGCAGCGCAACGCCGATGAGAAGCCCGAGACAGCACGCGACGAACGCGAGCAGCGCCAGGGCTTGCACGCCGAGGGCCGCCTGCGCCGGGCGGGGCGGCGAGGCCGACGGCGTGAGCCCCTGCTGGCTGTTGCGGCATGCGGTTGGAATCGTGGTCAGCGCCTCGGGAGCCGAGCCGAACGCCAGGTCGATGCCGGTGTAGCTGAACAGGCTGACGCTGTTCAGCGCGTCCAGGCACGAGTCCACCGCGGCGGTGCCGGTTGGACTCCCGGTGATCCCGGCTGCGGTGTGCAGGGTCTGCTTGGCCGCGTCCGTGTTGCACGACACCGCGTTGAACGTGAAGAAGAAGCACAGGATCGCCACGGCAAATCCCACGGGCGTCACACCACGCGCCGCGGTCTCGCTGCGGCGCAGGTGGTGCGGCGATGGTTCGGCCGGCGCCGGAGCCTCGGTCACGTCACTCATGTGAGCGCCAACCGTGGCACACCGGCGGGCTCGTCGTCGACGTCCGCGACGCGGCGTGCGCGCACGCGGCGCAGCGCGAGGGCGCCGAGCACGAAGCACGCGGCGCCCACGGTGAACATGACCCTGTAGCCACCCGTGCCGCTCGACCCGTTTGCAGTCCGGGTGTGCGCGTTGACCACGTCGATCACCGGGCCCAGGAATGTGGGCGCGGCGGCCTGCGCGCCGGCGGTGGCGAGGTTGGAGAAGCCCAGGAACTTGCCCGCGCGGCGGCGCGGCGCGAGGTCGGTCATGAAGGCCCAGTCCACGGACACGACCATCCCGAAGCAGAGCGCCATCGGCAGCGCGAACAGCACCACCTCGGTGACCGTGCCGGCGATGGTGAAGAGCGCGCAGGCGAGCGCGCCCAAGAGTGCGGCGCTGACCAGGATCGCGCGGCGTCCCGCGCGATCGCTCAGCCGCACCGCCGGATAGGTGACGGCGATGCCGAAGAGGATCACGACGGCGAGCATCGCCGACGTGGCCGTCTGAGCGGAGCCCAGGTCGATGCCGAACAGCGCGTAGTGGCCGTGGAACGTGTCCGCGATGTAGTACGCGGCAAAGCGCTGCACGCACGCCAGGCTGGTGAAGATGAGGAAGCGGCTGAACACCACCCAGCAGAAGTCGGGATAGCGGGCGAACTCGGCCGCGTATGCACGCAGGCGCTGCGTCACGGACGCCGCGCTGGTCACGCGCTGCTGCGCTGAAGCCGGGTCCTCCGGGATGCGCGTGACGGTGAGCAACGCGCTGGCGAAGAGGACGGCAGCGATCACGTAGCACGCGGTGCGCGCCGCCAGCGGCCCGGCGACGACGACGCCCGCCACCTGGCCGGAGAGCGTGGCGATGCCCAGCCAGCCCGACGCCGCGCCCCGCTGCGCGCCGGACACCGTGTCGGGCAGCAGCCCCTGGTACGCGCCCTGCGCGATGTTCATGAACAGCTGCAGCAGGCAGTACGCCGCGACCAGCAGGGCGAAGCTCTGCGCGCCCGCCACCAGGAGCAGGCTCGCGGCCGCGCCCAGCGCGCCGACGGCGATCAGCGGACGGCGGCGGCCCCAGCGCGTACGGAGCGTGTCGGAGAAGGCACCCGCGGCGGGTTGCACCAGGATCGCGATGAGCAGCCCGCCGGTCTCGAGCAGGCTGATGGCGGTGTTCTTGCCGGCGGCGGGGACCAGCGCTGGGTTGCCCGGGCCGGCGTGCTCCGGCACCAGGATGAAGGGCAGGGCGACGCTGAGCAGCGCGCCCCACACGAAGGAGATCCCGAACCAGAAGACGGCGAGCGTCAGCTGCCGCCCCAGGCTCACCCGGGGCGGAGCCGACGACATGCGCCGATCACTCCACCGTGGCGCGGTCAGCCGATCCGGTCCCCCGGCGCGCACTCCCGGTCGGGACGCAGCAGCACGACGCGGTCGCTGCCCTCCTGGTAGGCGCCCAGGATCAGCACCTCGCTGCGCACCGGGCCGATCTGGCGCGGCGGGAAGTTCACGACGCCGACGACCAGCGTGCCGACCAGCTCGTGGGCCTCGTACAGGTCGGTCAGACGCGCCGACGAACGGCGCTTGCCGAGCGGGCCGAAGTCGACCTCCATGCGGTACGCGGGTCGCCGCGCCTCGGGAAACGCTTCACAGCTGAGGACGCGCCCCACCCGGATGTCGACGCCGAAGAACTGCTCCGCGGGAACCTCGGGGAGAACCTCGCCGGATCCGCCTGACACCGGCGCAGTGTATCCACGTCTCGCCGGCCCCGAGGCCCGGCGCCGGGCGCGCCTATACTCGCGGCGCGTCGGTGAACACTCACACGATCTTGCGCACGTTCAAGCGCGTGGCGGCGCCGCTCGTCTGCACGAGCGTGCTGCTCGCCGGGTGCGGCGGCTCGACTGCGGACCCCGCAACGCTGCTGCGTCAGGCCAAGCAGGCCGTCGACGGCGCGCAGTCGGCTCATTTCACCCTGACCAGCTCGCAAGCGCAGAGCAGCAGCGGCCCGCTCATCACCGGTGGCTCCGGTGACATGAAGCGTCCGTCGTCGTTCACGGGCTCGCTCGACGTCGACTTCAACGGCCTGCAGGTGAGCATCGGCGTCGTGTCCGTCGGGGGCGTCTTCTACGCGCAGCTGCCCACCGCGACCGCGTACCAGAAGACCGATCCAGCGGCGTACGGGTTCGGCGACCCGGCGGCGCTGCTCGATCCCAACCACGGGCTCTCCAGACTGCTCACCCTCTGCCAGCAGCCGTCGGCGCAGAGTGACGACCGCAACAACGGCGAGCTGCTCCACGAGGTCACCTGCAAGATCCCGGGCAGCGCCGTCGCGTCACTGCTGACGGACGCCAACCCCACGCAGGCGGTCGACGCGACGTTCGGCATCGCGGCGAGCAACAACGAGCTGCGCAAGGTCGTGCTCTCCGGACCGCTGTTCTCCGGCTCGGGCACAACGACGTTCACGCTGATCATCGATCGATACGGCGAGAGCGTCACGATCACACCGCCGCCGAACGCGTCGTGAGCGGCGCGCCGCCGCGCGCCGCCGCCGGGACACCGGCGCGCGACACCCTCGGCGCGCCGCGCCTCACGGTCGGCCTGGCGGCGGCGGGCGTGCTGGTGGGCGCGGCCGACACCTACGTCATCGTGCTGGCGCTCCCCGCGATCATGGCCGACGTCGGCATCAGCCTCGACCAGCTGCAGCAGGCCACGCCCATCATCAGCGGCTTCCTCACGGGCTACGTCGTGCTCATGCCGCTGCTGGGGCGGCTGAGCGACCTGTACGGGCGCACTCGCCTGCTGGTCGTGTGCCTCGCGCTGTTCGCCGCCGGATCGCTGGTCAGCGCGTCGGCGCACGACCTGACGTCGGTGGTCGCGGGACGCGCGCTGCAGGGCCTGGGCGGCGGCGGTCTCGTGCCGGTGACGCTCGCCCTGGTGGCCGACCAGTGGCCGGCGGAGCGGCGCAGCGTGCCCCTCGGCGTCGTGGGCGGCGTGCAGGAGTTCGGCAGCGTCATCGGCCCGCTGTACGGAGCGCTGATCCTCAGCGTGAGCACGTGGCGCGCAATCTTCTGGCTGTACATCCCGATCGCGCTGCTGCTCGGGAGCGCGCTGGTGATCGCGTCGCGACGGCGCGACACCCCTCGTGCGGCGCGGAGCCGCGCCGACGTCCCAGGCGCCGTCCTCGCCGCGGGCGCCGTGATCGCCGGCGGGCTCGCGGTGGCGGCGCCGGACGTGCTCCGCAACGGAGCGGGGACCGGCACGCTCTACGCGCCGCTCGTGCTTCCCTGGCTCTCGCCGCTGCTGCTCGCGGCGGTCGTGTGCGGGCTCGGTTTCGTTGCCTGGGAGGCGCGCCCCGCGGGCGGCGGGCCCCGGATCGTCGACGTGCGGCGCGCGGCCCAGGTGGCACGCGACGCGGACTGGGTGGGCGCCGTGCTCATCGCGGCCGTACTCGGGGCGGTCATCGTGGCGTTCGCGACCAGTGACCCCGCGCAGAGCCCCATCGCTCCTGCCGCCGTCTGGCTGCTCCCCGCGGCGGCGGTGTGCGCCGGGTTGTTCGCATTGCGCCTGCGCAGCGCCCGAGCGCCGCTGCTCGATCTCGCCGCGCTGCGCGCCCCGGGATCCGCGGGAGCGCTCGCCGTCAACCTCGCCGCCGGCGCAGCGCTGATGGCTGCGCTGGTCGACATCCCCATCCTGGCTCGGACCACCGTCTTTCGCGACTCTCAGCTGGGCGCCGCCCTGGTGCTGCTCCGCCTCCTGCTCGGCGTCCCCGCAGGCGCGCTGCTCGGCGGGTGGCTGGCGCTGCGGTTGGGCAACCGCGCCGTCGCCGCCGCGGGCCTCGCGCTTTCGGCGGGGATGTTCGCGCTGATGGGGACGTGGACCACGACCACCCTGTCGGACCCGCTCGGCACCGGCTGGCTGCACCCCAGCGACCCCGTGCTCGTCCTGTGCGGCGCCGGCTTCGGCCTCGCCATCGCGCCGGTGAACGCATCCATGCTGGCTGCGGTGCGCGCCACCGCACATGGTGTCGCGTCCGCGCTGGTTGTGGTGGCGCGCATGGTCGGCATGCTCGCCGGCATCTCCGTGCTCACCGCGGTCGGGCTGCGCGCATTTCACATCGCCGCGTCACAGCTCCCGACACCCATAACGCTGTGCCCTCACACGCCACTCTCGTGCAACGCGTACGACACGCTGGTCACCGGCGCGATCGTCACCGAGCTGCGCACGGTGTTCGACGGCGCCGGCATCTGCGCCGCCATCGCCGCGCTCGCCGCCATGCTGCTGCTGCGCGACGGGAGGGCTCGGCGCGTGCCGGCTGCCGCGCATGGCTGACCGAGTGCGCGTCGTGCGCCCGCGGCCGCTGCACGTCGACGACGTGCTCGACGAGGTGCGCGGCGCCGCGGCGGCGCTGGGCGTGGAGACGTACCTGGTCGGCGGTTTCGTGCGCGACCGCCTGCTGGGGCGCGAGGGCAAGGACATCGACTTCGTCACCGTCGACTCCGACGGCACCGAGGTGCTGGCGCGCGTCGCCCGCGCGTTCGGCTGGGCGCCGCCGCAGCGCTTCGAGCGCTTCGGCACCGGGCAGGTGCGCGGCGACGGCTTCGTGCTGGAGGTGGTGCGCGCGCGCGCCGAGCGCTACGACCCGGAGTCGCGCAAGCCGGACGTGCGCCCGGGCACGCTCGAGGAGGACGTGACGCGCCGCGACTTCACCGTCAACGCGCTCTGTCAGACGCTCGACGGGCGCGTCATCGACATCACGGGACGCGGTCTCGCCGACCTGCGCGCCGGCGTGCTGCGCACGCCGCTCCCGCCGGACGAGACGTTTTCCGAAGACCCGCTGCGCATGTTTCGCGCCGCGCGCTTCGCCGCGCAGCTGCAGTTCACCGTCGATTCCGAGATCGTGGCCGCGATGCGTGCCCAGGCTCGGCGCGTCGCCATCCTCAGCGTGGAGCGCGTCAACGAAGAGCTGCGCCGCACGCTGACTTCAGCGCGCCCCAGCCTCGGGTTCGGCCTCCTGCGCGAGGGCGAGATCCTGCAGCGCGTGCTGCCGGAGGTGAGCGCGATGATCGGCGTGGAGCAGGGCGGCTGGCACATCTACGACGTGTACGAGCACACCATGCGCGCGCTCGACGACTCGCCGCCCGACCTGCTCACGCGCCTGGCCGTGCTGCTGCACGACGTGGGCAAGCCGCCGACACACGCCGTCGCTCCGGATGGACGGCACACCTTCTACGACCACGCCGGCGCCGGCGCGGACATGACGCGCGACATCCTCACGCGCCTGCGCTTCAGCAATGACGAGGTAGACGCGGTGATGACCCTCGTCCGCCTCCACCTTCGCCCCATCCAGTACGACGAGACCGCATTCGGGGACGCCGCGGTGCGCCGCCTCATCCGCGACGCCGGAGAGCTGCGCGAGCGCATGCTCGACGTGGCGCGTTCCGACACGCGCGCGTCGTCATTCCCGTCGACCGACGGCATCGACGCCCTCGCGGAGCGCATGGCCCGCCTCGACGCCGGCGGGGAGGTGTCGCGGATGCGCGACCCGCTGGACGGCGAGGAGATCATGCGAATGGCGGGACGTCCGGCGGGCCCGTGGGTCGGGCGCGTCAAGCGCGCGATCCAGGACGCAATCCTGGAGGGGTCGATCCCACCAGCAGATGCGGACGCGGCGCGATCTTGGCTCAAAGCGAAGCGCGAATTGCTTACCGGCGACTGACTGCTCGCGACGGTGACTCCACCGGCACCGGCGAGCCTCGCCGACGGTGGAGGGGCCGGCCGACGTGAGACGCGGTCGGAGCCCACCCTCACCCCACGAAATCTGCGATTTCGCGGGGACCCCAGACATAGGGCTCCGCCGCTCGACACTCGGCTCGCCCTGCGCTCCGAGCCGGGCCGGCTCGCCTCCGTGACGCTCCCTTACAGCCGACCCCTCCACCGTCTGCGGCTTCGATTCCAGGAGTCACCGTCTGCGAGCCGCATAACGCAGCGACGTACAATTCGCGCTTCGATGATGAGGAGAGTGCGCGCCGCGAAGCAGCTGCTGGTGGATCTTCCGCGCAGTTTGCGTCTGGCGTACTGCTTGATGCGCGACCCACGCGTCCCGGCGTACGTGAAGGCCGCATTCGCAGGATCGCTCGTTCTGATCGCCACGCCGGTCGTCAACCTGCCGCAGCGCATCCCGGTGGTGGGGCAGCTCGACGTGGTCGCGCTCACCGCGCTGTCGGTGCGCCTCTTCATCTCGGCGTGTCCGCGGTATGTCGTCGAGGAGCAGGAGCAGCTCATCGTGGAGCGGCGCAGCCGGTTCGACAGCGATGTTCGCCGCGGCGAGCGCATCGCGGTGGCGCTGTATCAGCGGTGGCGGCCCGGGGACGTCGACGTCCTGGGCACGCCGCACGAGGGGGCCGGCGCCGCGCAGGGAGCGACCGCATGAGAGTCCTGTTTTTGAAGGAAGTGACCGGAACAGCACAGGCGGGCGATGTGAAGGAGGTCGCCCCGGGCTACGCGCGGAACTTCCTGTTCCCCAAGCACCTGGCCGTGGTGGCGGATGACCGTGTGGTCGAGCAGGTGCGCAAGCGAGAGGAGGCGGCCCGGCGCCGCGCCGAGAAGGAGATCAACGACGCGCGGGACGTCGCCCAGCGCCTGCGCAAGCTGACCGTCACCGTGTACGCCAAGACCGGCGAGGGCGGCAGGCTCTTCGGCTCGGTCACCAACACCGACGTCGCGCAGCAACTGAAGCGGGAGGCGGGAATCGACGTGGACAAGCGCAAGATCGAGATCGACCCGCCCATCAAGTCGCTGGGGCCGCACGAGGTGCAGGTGGAGCTGCACCCGGAGATCACCGAGACACTGAAGGTGGTGGTCGCGGCGCAGTGAGCGCGCCGCCGCGCCCAGACCTCGTCGCGACCGCGGAGCTGACCGGACGCGTCGTCGCGCCCGAGGCTCGGGTGCCGCCGCACGACGACAACGCCGAGCGCGCAGTGCTCGGCTCGATCCTGATGGACCCGGACGCCGTCGCCCAGGTGCGCGAGCTGCTCGAGCCCGACGACTTCTACGCGGAGCGCCACCAGCACATCTATCGCGCGGCGGTGCTGCTGTCCGAGCGGGGCGAGCCGGTGGACATCGTCACGCTGCCCGGCGAGCTGGAGCGCGGGCCGGGCGTGGGCCGCGCGGGCGGCATGGACTACATCAGCGACCTCAACTTCTCCGTGCCCACCGCGGCCAGCGTGAAGCACTACGCGGAGATCGTCGTGGCACACGCGCTGCGGCGCCGCCTGATCGGCGCCGGCGCCGAGGTAAGCCGGCTGGGGTTCGACACCACCAACGACGTCACCGACGCGATCAACAGCGCCGAGCAGACCGTCTTCGCCCTGGGGGAGCGCGGCCGCAACGCCGAGGCCACGCACATCGCCCCGATCGTGCGCGAGACGTGGCAGCTGCTGGAGCGGCGCCTTCACGAGAACCGCCTCGTGCACGGCGTGCCCACCAACTTCTCCAAGCTCGACCTGCTCACGCAGGGCCTGCAGCCGGGCGAGCTCATCGTGCTCGCGGCGCGGCCGTCGGTGGGCAAGACGTCGTTCGCGCTCAACATCGCGCGCAACGCCGCGGTCCTCGCGCGCTCTCCCACTGTGATCTTCTCGCTGGAGATGTCGAAGCAGTCGCTGGTGCAGCGGCTCATCTGCAGCGAGGCGAAGGTGGACTCGTACATGCTGCGCACGGGTCAGGCAGACCAGCACGCGTTTCAGCGCATCGCGCAGGCGATGGACACGCTGACCCAGGCCGATCTCTGGATCGACGACACACCGGGCCTGACCATCGGCAACCTGCGCGCGAGGGCCCGGCGCATGAAGGCGCAGATGGGCATCGCGCTGATCGTCATCGACTACCTGCAGCTGATGCACGGCGGCCGCCAGGAGTCACGCGTGCAGGAGGTGTCCGACATCTCCGCCGGGCTGAAGGGGATTGCGAAGGAGCTGCAGGTGCCGGTGCTGGCGCTGTCCCAGCTCTCGCGCGAATCGGAGCGACGGGAGAACAAACGTCCGCAGCTCAGCGACCTGCGCGACTCCGGCAGCATCGAGCAGGACGCGGACGTGGTGCTCTTCCTCTACCGCGAGGGCATGCACAACCGCGACGTCGACCGGGCCAAGACAGACCTGCTCGTGGCCAAGAACCGCAACGGTCCGACGGACGATCTCAAGCTCGTCTTCATCGAGGAGCAGACGGCCTTCAAGGAGCCCTACCTGGCGACTGAGTGACGGCTCGGTCGCGCCGGGGAATGCAACTTTTCGCCGGCTGTGAC
>Ga0213880_10000040_pt1 | contig 12880 bp, 18 predicted proteins | sample BarmaccoBMER_R07_FD_165047 | JGI IMG/M metagenome (GOLD analysis project Ga0213880, IMG submission 165047) | Barbacenia macrantha exposed rock microbial communities from rupestrian grasslands, the National Park of Serra do Cipo, Brazil - ER_R07 ... | reverse complement strand
AAGTCCCGGGCGGCGGGACGGGCACGACCGTGATACAGGAGGATCAGAATGCACCGAGCGGTCAATACATCGCGCGGGCGCAGACGACGAACGATATGTATTGGCGCGTGGATAGCGATCCGTTCGTTTACGGAGGCATAACGACCGCCCTCAACTGTACGATCACGGCGTCGCCCTCGACGATTGTGAGCGGACAGACGGTTTCACTCCGCTGGAGCAGTCTCGGCGCATCCCATGCCTCATGGAAACAAGACGCTTCAGCCAATCTGCTCGGCCTTCCGTACGGAAACATCGCGGCAGACGGCTACCAAACCTTTACGGTGAGCGGCAAGAGCGGCACGCTCTATCCTGTCCTGATTGTGTCTCGTGACGATGGACTCTCCGGTACCTGCAACACAGCGATCAACGTCACGGCACCGGCGAGCCAACCGTCGGGCACGTTCGACGTGACCAACATGCAGTATTTCATGTCGTCACCGCTGATTACGGGAAGCGCGAGCAATGTGTCGAGCATTACGGTCGCCGTAAAGGGAGGGAACTCCGCAAGCTCGAATGTGGTCAACGGCCGCTGGCAGGCTTACGTATCGCAGCTCTATCCTGGTACGTATCCGGTAGAATTGCTTGATAACGATTACGGCCCCAATTACAACAAGGTACTCGCAAGCGCGACGATCACGATCGGCGTCCAGCAGGCGTCGACGAATCCGAACGGCCTGCCGCAATGTCCCGCGAACGCGGCGTCGCAGCGCGGCCAGAGCGGGACCTTTGACTGTTTCTGCCCGCCCGGCTTCTCGATCAAAACGATCTGGGGCGGTCCTTGGTACTATGCGGATCTCTCTGACATCTGTACCGCCGGTATGCAGAGCGGACAAATGAATAATACATACGGTGGCGAAGTGGATTACCAGCTCGCGCCCGGGCAATCCGTGTACGGCGCGTGGACGTCGAACGGCATCACATCGGTCTCCAACGGCGCATGGCCGGGCAGCTTCCAGATCGTAGGTCCGAAAGGCTGATTCTCCGGCGGATTCGTGATACAGTAGCGCGCATGAAACATCCCAAAGAAGAGCGAACGCTCGTCATCATCAAGCCCGACGCTATCCAGCGGGCGCTTATCGGAGAAATCGTGCTGCGCTACGAGCGCATCGGTCTCAAGCTCGTCGGCCTCAAAATGATGGTCCCGACGGAAGAGCATATCGAGCAGCACTACACGCTCGATCCCAACTGGCGCCGCGTGACCGGTGAGAAGACGATCAAATCGTACAAAGATCGTGGTCTCACGCCGCCCTCGGAAGATCCGCTTGAGATCACCGCGAAGATCCTCAAGAATCTGAAGAAGTACATGACCTCGGGACCCGTGATCTGCATGGTGTGGGAAGGCGCGCATGCGGTAGAGCTCGTCCGCAAGATCACCGGCGGCACGGAGCCCCGCGGCGCCGCTGTCGGCACGATCCGCGGCGATTTCGTTATCGACTCGTACGTTATGTCCGATGCCGACGATCGCGCGGTGCGCAATTTGATCCACGCGTCCGGCTCCGTCGACGAGGCCAATATGGAGATCCCGCACTGGTTCGAGAAAGGAGAGATCATCGACTACAAGGTTTCGCACGAAGACATCCTCTACGAGAAGGAGCTCCAGGGTATCCTCTCGTAAATGCATGGAGTACCTGCACCAGTCGCACTACGGACATGCAGGCGGCTTGCATACCGCGCGGCCTATCATGGCGATGGACAAGGGGCATATCTACGACATGAAGAACGGCCGGCCGGACCTGACGAAACCGATCTATCGCGTCGCGGATTCGAAGGTCTATGCGACCGAGCATCATCCGGATGGCGCCTCGCCGCACGCGCTTTTCGAGATACGAGGCGATAAAGTGCACACCACGGAATTCCATCCTGCGCACAGTCCCGCGACGCACGTGTATGAAGTGCGCGGCGGGCTCGAAGCACGCTCATCGTGAGTCGCGCGTGAAGCGCAATCTTGTTTTTTGTCGCAGGAGAGTATACTTATTTTCAGCGGCCGGTACTAAAACCTGCTTGGTGAAGTACAGGGTAGCCTCATATCGCGCCCGCCAATGAGAACTCTTCGCGAGATTTCAGCGGCTGGAGTTGCTGCGGGCTCCCACCTGGATCCAAAGTCCAGGCGCCGTACCAGCCGCATAAAAAAGTCCTTCTTCGGAAGGACTTTTTTATTTGAGAACCCACGGTTCTCAACGCTCGCTCTGCTCGCTGCTCTCCTCCACGAGGAACCGACGCGGTTCCCCGAACCCCTCCGCGCGTTCGCTTCGCGCACGTATCAAAATGACCCGCCGTATGGCGGATTTTTTGATGTAGGATACCCAGATGGCAGTGCGAGTCTTTCTTCTCGGCATCGTCGCGTTCGCTTTGATGAGTGCATTCGAATACTACGGACTTGTGAAGGATCTGTTTCTCACCAATTGGTGGATTGATCTCCCCATACACTTCTTCGGCGGCGTCTGGGCCGCCGCGATCGCTGCTTGGTTTATCCTCATGAGCAGGCAGAGACCGGATATGGTGCGCTGCATCGTCTTCGTGGCGCTCTGCGGGATTGCGATCGAAGTATTGGAGTTCTTCAGCGGCATGCGCGGTTCGTATTTTCCATACCCGATCGACACCGTGAAGGATGTCATTGTTGATTTGATCGGCGGCTACGCGGGCTTCGCGCTCATGCGGCACTTTTTGCTATGGCAGAAATAACATTTTGCGGTGGAGCCGGGGAAGTAACGGGCGCGAATTTTCTTTTTGATGCTGGCAGCGCGCGATTTCTCGTCGACTGCGGATCGCGCGAGGAGGAGCATGTGTGCGCTTCCTCGAATCTTGAAGCATTTCCGTACGATGTCAGCTCCATCGACGCGCTCTTCGTCACGCATTCGCACCAGGATCACATCGGCAGGATCCCGCGGCTCATTCGCGCCGGTTTTGCGGGGCCGATCTATTCGACGCCCGCGACCAAAGACATCGCGCGCATCATGTTCGATGATGCGATCGGCATTATGCAATCGCACGCCGAGCAGTACGGATGCGAGATCCTGTATGAAAAAGAGGACGCAGAACGGGCGCTCGATAAGTGGCGGACGCTCGAATACCACGCACCGATCGAACTGAAAGGAGTGAACGTCGAGCTTTTTGATTCCGGCCATATACTCGGCTCCGCTCTCGTAAAATTCACGCAGGGCGAGCGCTCGATCGTCTTTACCGGGGATATCGGCAACGCGCCCGAGCCGCTTCTCCATGATCCCGAGATCCCGAGCGGTGCCGATTATCTCGTGATCGAGAGCGTCTACGGCGATCGCGTACACGAAGACCGGTCGCAGCGACGCGCGTATCTCAAAGAAGCGATCGAGGATGCGCGCGCGCGAAAGGGGACGCTGCTTATTCCGTCGTTCTCGATCGAGCGCACGCAAGTCTTGCTTTCCGAGGTTAACGATCTGATCCGCGAGGGACTCGCACCGCTTCCCGTGTATCTCGATGCGCCGCTCGCGACAAGGCTTACCGAAGTCTTTCGTGCATACAAGGGCGCGTTCAACGATGAGACGCGCGCCCGATTCGAAAAAGGAGACGACCCGTTCGATTTCCCGGGACTCACCGTGATCGACAGCTCGAAAGGCTCACATGGGATCGACGCCGCGCCCGATCCGAAGGTGATCATCTCGGGTGCCGGTATGTCATCGGGCGGCCGAATTCGCGCCCATGAACGCGCTTCATTGAGCGATAAAAAAACGATCGTGCTTTTGACGGGCTATCAGGCGCCCGGCTCGCTCGGGCGAAGGCTCTTGGACGGCGTAAAAAAAGTACGTATCGATGAGGACTGGGTGCGCGTGCATGCGGAAATCCGATCGCTCACCGGTTATTCGGGACATGCGGATCGCGAACAATTACTCTCGTTCGTCGAATCGATCGGGGCATCGCTCAAGAGCGCGTACGTCGTTATGGGGGAGCCGCGCGCAGCGCTTTTTCTCGCGCAGCGCATCAAGGATTTCCTTGGGATCGATGCCATCGTGCCGCAGCGAGGCGACACCGCGCATATCGATTGGTGAGAAGTGATATACTATTGCAAATGCTCAATCGTTCGCTTCATCCGAATCATGATGCGGTGCCGCAGAATTTCTGCCGTCTGCCGGATGGTTACGGCGTCGTGAAGATCGGCGTTTCAGGCTCCGCCGACACCACATTCACCGGTCTCGATGCGTTCGAACGCGCCAAAGAGCTCGGCCGCACGATCGCTCGCAAGGGCGCTATCATCAATACCGGCGCGACGACGGGATTTCCGCTCTATGCCGCGATGGGCGCGAAGGACGAATGCGGATTCTCCATCGGCTTTTCTCCCGCTGCGACGGAGCGCGAGCATGTGGAGACCTATAAGCTCCCGCTCGATTACATGGATGTCGTCGTCTACACCGGTTTCGGCTATTCGGGGCGCGATCTTCTCCTCGTCCGCTCATCCGACGCGATGATCATCGGCCCGGGGAGGATCGGCACCTTAAACGAATTCGCCGTCTCGTTCGAAGACCACCGTCCGACGGGGATTTTGCAGGGCAGCTGGGACACCGATGAGCTCTTGCAGCTGGTCATCGAGGCCGCGCACCGACCGAATCCGAATATCATCTACGATGCCAATCCCGAGTCGCTCGTCGAACGCCTGATCGAGATGGTGCAGAAACGAAAGCAGGAAAATCAGCTCGTCTACAACAATCACGACGGCTGGTCGGCTACGGGCAAGAATGCGGAGATGATCCTCTAGAACTCGTAGACGTAGAGCGTCTCCTCGCCGTGATAGCCGCGCTTCTCCGAGAGGCGAACGGTCCGCATCGGTTTTTTATCTTGAAATTGAAACGCACATGAGGCGAGCCGCACATTTTTGAGTTCGACCTCAAGCTTCGGCAGGAGCTTATTCATGATCGGCGTGAGGAGATACGAGTAGATCTTCGTGGCGTCGCGCAGGTCCGTTTCAAAGAGATCAGCACAGCGATACTCGATATTCGATGGGTTCCCCGTGCGCCGCGCGCGCCAAGCAGCGTAGCGCACGAGAGCGGGGTTGAGCTCGATGCCGATGAATCGCGCTTCGGGAAAGCGGCGCGCTGCCCACAGAAGAAAACGCCCGTCACCGGAGCCCAATTCATAGACGATATCGCCGGACCGGATATCCAGCGCCTCGGTGATCTTTGCAAACGAGCGGCGATTCGTGCGCACAAAGGGCACGTCGGTGATCGCATCCGAGATGATATGGACGAGCGCGATCACGATGAACGCACCCGAGAGGAAAAGGAGCGCCACCTGTAAAAAAAGCACCACGAAGGGCGCGATATCATGCATGGCGCAACTCTAGCACGCCGCTATTTGACCGATTCAACGATGCGCTTGAAGGCTTCCGGGTGATCCTTGGCGAGCGCGGCAAGCGACTTCCTGTCGAGCGTGCTGTTCGCTTTCTTCAAAGCACCCATGAGCTTCGAGTAGGAGAGGCCGTTGTCGCGGGCGGCGGCATTGATGCGGAGCGCCCAGAGATTGCGGAACTCGCGTTTTTTCGTGCGGCGGTGGCGGAAGGCATGCACGCCGGCATGCTTGATCGCCTCCTTTGCAACGCGCTCTTTGGACTTGCGACCGAAGCGGTAGCCTTTGGTCTGCTTCAGAATGTAGCGGCGATGCTTCGCCTTCATCGTACCTCGTTTGACTCGTGCCATAGGTTAGTTGGGAAGGAAGCGGCTACGGAGGTCGCTCGTCATGACGATCGAATCCGCGCGTCCCTTGCGGCGGCGCTCGGCCCCCGAGCGCTTAGCGTTGAAATGGTTGTGTCCGGGTACGCGCGAAACGATCTTGCCCTTTCGGGTGACGCGCAGGCGCTTGGTGAACGACTTGTTGGTTTTCATAGGTATTATTCCGCCGACTGGGCCTTTTCGGGCTTCGGAGCCTTCTTGGAAGAGTCCCGTTCGAGCGCGACCGAGAGGCCTTTCGGGCTCTTCTTGATCTCGTCGGCGATTTTATACGATTCCGGGATGATTGCAAGGAAGCGCTCCAGGCGTTCCTTGAGGAATTCGAACTCCATGTATTTGTAGCGGCCCCAGAGGAAGAGGTCGATCTTGACCCGGTGCCCCTCGCGCAGCCACGCCGCGATCTTCGAGGCCTTGATGCGCATGTCGTTGTCGGAGGTCCCGATCTTGACCTGCGCCTCCTTGGTCTCGGTCACGCGCGCTTTTGACTTCACTTCTTTGTCCTTTTTCTTCTGCTCGTATTTGAATTTGCCGTAGTCGGTGATCTTCGCGACCGGCGGGTTGGCATTCGGCGAGATCTCGATAAGGTCAAAGCCCATTTCGCGCGCTTTCGCGAGGGCTTCGTCGATCGGCAGGATGCCGTAGTTTTCGCCTTCAGGGCCAAGCGTGCGCACTTCCTTCGCGCGGATGCCGTCGTTCATTCTGACGCGCTCTTTTTCTGCCTGCGTTGTGTATTTCGTGAATCCCATCGGTGGCGCGCACTATAGCATTCAATGCACATCCGCGGAAGGCCGCAACATCTCGTTCAGTTTCCGCAGACACCCGGTGCCCATAGCCCCTTTTGCGCTTCGCGCGCTGCAGTTTCCGCCGCTTTGAAATCTTTTTGGTATTTATACGGGATCGCGTACGTATATTCGTGCCCGTATCCTTCGGCGATCATATATTTATTGACGAGTAGTCCCTCGGGATTCGAGTTGAGCGGTGCATACACATAGGCAAGCGTGCGACCGTATTTATCGAGCCTGCCTTGCGAGGCGTCATATTCCAGTCGCACCGATTGGCTGCTTATCAATTTCTTCATTTCAGCAGACGCTTCCTTGCCAAAACACTGTACCGGCTTTCGCGGATCGACGACCTCGGGCGTATCGAGCCCGATCAAGCGGATACGCACCGTTTTCCCGTCTTTTGATACATCAATCGTATCGCCATCGACGACTTTTACGACCGGATACCAGTCATTTTGCACTTCCGCCGCATTGGTCGTTGTCGCCGCGACCTCTGAAAGCGCTTCGTGCGCCTGATTTGCCGGAATAAGGTGTAACTGGGCAAGCAGAATGCCCGCCATGAGCCCGAATACAAAGCCGCTCGCGAACTGTCTGCCCGTCATCCGGCTATTTTCGCACACCTAAGAATGGGCCCGCGAGGGCGGGCCCGTCATCTTTTATTTATGCGCGTGATGCAGCTTGCGCGTTCGCGCGAGCGCGATGCCGGCGACGGCGAGTGCCGCGACCGCAAGGACAAAAGTCGAGAGTTCGCTTGCGCGCGGCCCAACATTTCCGGCACCGACGACGTCATTCACGACGCTGGTCACCGAATACGGTCCCACTTTGGAGAAGTCCATGTTGCCCGAGGCGTCCGTCGGCTGCTTCGCCGCTGGGTCGTTATCCCAGTTCACAATCGAGCCGTCCGCATAGGTCTGATATGCCTTCCATGAAAGCGAAGTCTCCGTCGGGGGGGCTTTTGCGCTGAAGGTGAAATCGTCGCGCTCGCCCGCGGGGATTCGACCGCCCGTCCAATCGATCTCGGTCACGTTCCCCGCAGAATCTTTCTTCATCGTTATCTTCCATCCCGGCTTCACCGTGGGGCTCACATATTGCAATCCCGCAGGCATAACGAGGCGAAGCGCCACGGTTGCGAGCGGTTTCTCCGATGGCACGCCCATAGTGAAGGTCTGGAATGAGGCGACGCCGACCGAGGATGGCTTCACGACGACATGCGCCGAGGCGAGGAAGGGGAAGAGGCTGATAAGGAGAACGGCGATAAATGCACGGTTCTTCATAGATACGTTATTGGCTGATAGGTTTTGCCTTTCGACGGTCATACAGTACCGCTGCCAGGAAAAAAAGAAAGCCGCCGCCGAATATCACAAAATGCAGCGCGTGACCCTTGAAAAACGAGGCGACAGGGGAGATGGCATTCGAGCCGTAGGTCGCTACGCGCACGTCATATAGCACCGTAAAGGGGGTGAAGCTGGACCCGTCTTTCGGCGTGCCGACTACCTCAAGCGCGTACACGTCGGGCTTCGGAAAGACGAAGGTCGCATCCGCATTCAGTTCATCGCCGCCGTGCGTGTGCAGAAAAGCGTCCGATGCCTTAGAGGTGTCGATCGAGTCTTTCTGCGCGTACGGCGCGATGTACATGCGGCAATCGCACTCGCTGAACTTGAACCGACCGGCGGTATCTTTGAATGCGAGGTAGATCGGCGTTACGACGCCCGCCTGCGGCTCGTCTTCCGGATCCAGGTGCAAAACGATACCCATCGTACCGCTCGTCTTTAAGACGTGCGCGGAGGCGGCCAGGGGAAGCGCGAAAAGTGCCGCCGCGATAAGAAGGCTAATGCTGGTGCGCGCCGTGAGCATACGTGTGTAGAAAATTGAGTATGAACAATCCGAAAAGAATGACAAGGGCGATGATGACAGGGAAGAACAGCCATGAGTACTGCGGATATTTCGCTGAGAGGAGGCGGTTGAGCAGGATCGCGTGCATAAGCACGAGCGCGAAGAAGATCACCATCCAAAAGGTCGGAATGAATGCGCCGAGCGATTGAAAGTGCGAGCCCGCCATCGCGGTATGCGCAACGACGAGAAAGGCGCCGGCGTACACCGTTCGATGCAGGCGTTTCCAGTTCTTGCCGAGTTTAATACGCATATAATCGAACGACGTGCCTGCGAGCGCGGCGAGAATAAGCAGCGCGAGGAAGCCGAAGATCATCGCCCAGAAATAGGGGCCTGGGAGGTAAGGGATCCCCGCGAATCCTTCAAGCAGTCCCCAGAACGCGACCGTACTGTGCAAGAGCGCGAAGTAGAAAGTCGAGATCCCGAGTCCCGACAGATACGCGCGGTGCGCGATCGAAAACGGCGCATTCGGAAAGAGGCGATAGAAGGGGCCGGGGAGGAGGACGAGGTAGAGGAGCGCGAGGGAAATAAATCCGTAGTACTGCGTGAGGTCGAGATAAAATTGGCTTGATAGAGGGACACTCGCATGCTCGAAAAGCGCGATCGCGATACTGACCAGAAATGAGGCCGTGATTAGCGCCCGTTTCGGGGTAATCATGAGGGGAACTATACCTTATCCACAGGTTTTTCATCTCTGGTGAACTATAGTTCACCGTATACTTTCCCTATGGCCGAATACGAGACCTACAAACGAAAGATACTCTTGTTCTACGAGAAGCACCGCCGTATGCCGCTCTACAACGAGATCATGGCGATCACGGGCTTCCGATCCAAGAATGCCGTCTTCAAGCTCATAGGAAAGATGGTCGACGAGGGCGTTGTAGCAAAGGACAGGGCAGGACACCTCTCGCCCCTGCAGCTCTATGAAGGCGTGCCGCTTCTGGGGCTCGTCGAAGCGGGATTCCCCTCGGCAGCCGAAGAAGAACTGCTCGATGTCATGAGCCTCGACGATTTTCTTGTGCCGAATCGCGAGTCGACCTACATTCTGAAGGTAAAGGGCGATTCGATGATCGACGCCGGGATCCGGCCGGGCGATATGGTCATCGTCGAGCGCAAGAATTCCTACAAGCCCGGGCAGATCGTGATCGCATCCGTCGACAACGAGTTCACGATGAAGTATCTCCGCAAGAAAGGCGAACGCTACTATCTCGAGCCCGCGAATCCGAATTACAAACCGATCTATCCCACCGATAACTTCCGCGTGGAGGCCGTCGTCACGGCGGTCGTCCGCAAATACTGATATGAAACGCATCGATACCTGGCTTGATATCAAAAAATACATCGACGAGTCCGCGCGCGCCGCGGCAGCCGTCATCCCGCGCCCGGGGGAAGTAGAGATGTTCGCCCGCGCGTCGCGCAGAAAGCGCGAGCGCGGCATCATCCGCCGCACCCACATCGTATGAAGCGAGGCGTGATTAAACTATTGCTGCACAATCTGTTTGCTCCGCTCCGCGCGATGCTGCGTCCCCGCATCGTCCCGACGCGCCACGAGGTATGGAATGTTTAAAGGGGCGCGCCTTCGCGATCGTCGATGTCGAAACCTCCGGCACGAGCGCGACCTTTAATCGAGTGATCGAGATCGGCATCCTCCGTATCGAAGAGGGAAAGTGCGTCGAGGAGTATCGCACCTGTCTCAACCCCGGTCGCGCCATCTCGCCCTGGATCACCTCACTCACCGGCATCACGCAGGAGGAGGTCTCGGCAGCGCCGTCATTTGAAGATGTGCTCGACGAGATCGAGCGGCTGCTGCAGGGCGCGGTATTCGTCGCGCACAACGCCCGCTTCGACTACGCCTTTATAAAGAATGAATTCAAGCGCGCGGGGCGGGGCTTCCGCGCCAAGTGCCTCTGCACCGTGCGTCTCTCCCGCGCGATGAATCCGCGGGCGCGCAAGCACGATCTCTCGTCGATCATCGACCGCTATGGATTCCGCTGCGAAGCGCGCCACCGCGCATTCGACGATGCGCGCGTGCTTTGGGACCTCTTGCAGCATTTCGCGCGCACGTACGGGGATCGGCTCGGTGCGGAGATCGAGAAGCTTCTCAAGGCAGATACCGTGCCGCAGCTTTTGGGCAGGAAGGACCTGCAGGATCTCCCCGAGGGGCCGGGGGTGTACATCTTTTACGGCAAAGGCGGCGAGGCGCTCTACGTGGGGAAGAGCGTCAATATAAAGAACCGCGTACTCTCGCATTTCTCGGGTGATTACCGCGCGACGAAAGAGCTCTTGGTGGCGCGCGATGTCGCGCGGATCGAGACGCGGGAAACCGCGGGCGAGCTCTCCGCGCTCTTGTTGGAATCCTCACTCATCAAATCCATACATCCGTACTACAACCGGCAGCTGGTGAAGCGGCGGGAACTCGTGATCGCGCGCCTCTCTCGTGCGGGCGAGTACGCGAGCATCACGCTTGAGCGGGTTCCCGGGATACACCCCGACGAGCACCGCGAAGTCCTCGGCGTTTTCCGTTCGCTCGCGCAGGCAAAATCGTTTATCGACGAAGCGGCGCGCGAGCATGCGCTCTGCAAGCGGGTGATGGGATTAGAAAAAACGCGCGGCGCCTGCTTTTCCGCGCAACTCGGCATCTGCCGCGGCGCCTGCGAAGGCAAGGAAGACGCGGGGACCTACAACGAGCGCTTCCAAGCCGCGTTCGACGCGCGCCGCATCGCAGCGTGGCCGTTCCCGGGCGCGATCATGATCGAAGAGCGCGCGGATGATCTCGAGCGCCATTCATTCGTGATCAACGACTGGTGCCTCTTGGGCGACGCCAAGGTCGATGCCGACGGCGTCGAGTTCCGCGCGAGCGCGCCGGAATTCGACCTCGATCGGTACAAGATATTCGCCCGCTACCTGCGCGACCCGGCCAACAAAAAGAACATACGCCGCTTGCCGCGCGAAGAGTACGAGCGCTTCCTCGCTTCGCAAAACGAGGAGGCGGTCATTTCGTGATATGGCATGGGGTAGTCCTAGATCATTTCCGCGCGCGATTCTCCATATTGACGGAGATTCGTTCTTCGCATCCTGCGAGGTCGCGAAGGATCTGCGCCTCAAGGGAAGGCCGGTCGTCACTGGCAAAGAGCGCGGCATCGCGTCCTCGATGTCATACGAAGCGAAACGCATGGGGGTGAAGCGCGGCATGATCCTCTCCGATATTTTGAAAGTATGTCCCGATGCGATCATTCTACCCTCGGATTATGAGACCTACAGCCTTTTTTCCAACCGCATGTATGAGATCGTACGGCGCTATTCTTCCGCGGTCGAGGAATATTCCATCGACGAGTGCTTCGCCGATCTCACCGGGCTTCGGCAGAAACTGCGCATGAAGTATCCGGAAATGGCGGCGAGAATAAAGAAAGATCTCGAGGTCGAGCTCGGCATGACCTTTTCGATGGGACTCTCCGCGACAAAGGTCCTCGCGAAGCTCGGCAGTCGCTGGAAAAAACCCGACGGCCTCACCGTCATCCCGCTCCACGAAGCGAAGCCGTTCCTGCAGAAGACGCCCGCGATCAAGGTGTGGGGGATCGGCCCGAACACTGCCGGCTACCTCGCCACATTCGGCATCAAGACCGCGTTCGATTTCGCCGCGCGCGAAGAGCGGTGGGTCAAAGAGTCTCTTTCGAAGCCCGGGTATGAGCTGTGGCGGGAACTCAACGGCGAGGTCGTGAGCGAGATCGACGCGGTGGGTCGTGAGACGTATCAGTCGATATCGAAGACCAAAACATTCACGCCGCCCTCGCGCGATCCGAAGTTCGTCTTCTCGCAACTCTCCAAAAATATCGAGAATGCGTGCATCAAGGCGCGCCGGTGGGGGCTCTCGACGCCGGAAGTTTTTTTCTTTCTCAAGACGCAGGATTTCAAGTACCACTCATGCGAGATAAAACTCTCGCACGCGACCTGCGTGCCGCAAGACATCCTCAAAGTCGTCACGGATTATTTCCCGCAGATCTTCCGGCCGCGCACGCTCTATCGCGCGACGGGCATCGGGCTTCTCAAATTGCAGGATTCGTCGAAAACGCAGCTCGACCTCTTCGGCGGCGTCCTCAAATCGGAGGCCATGCGGCATATCTATGAGAGCGTCGACGAGATCTGCGAGCGCTACGGCAAACACACCGTTTTTCTTGCATCAAGCTTCGGCGCGATGACCCATGCGGCGCATCTCGGCGCGCGCGGGGACCTTCCGACGCGCACCTCAAATCTGATGAAAGGCGAGACCTTCCGTCAGCGGCTGAATTTGCCGCTTTTGGGCGAGGTCTAAACGCTTCACCTGTCCTTCACTGCCGGGGCGATACCGTGAGCAAGTCGCCTCCGGGCGACAGCTTATTCGCGCTAAAGAATCTCTATGGCAGATACAATTGTCACGAATACTCCCGGCGTTACCAGAAGCGTAGACGATGGATCGTCGGCGATCGGTTGGGTCGTCGC
>Ga0213880_10000039_pt1 | contig 13036 bp, 13 predicted proteins | sample BarmaccoBMER_R07_FD_165047 | JGI IMG/M metagenome (GOLD analysis project Ga0213880, IMG submission 165047) | Barbacenia macrantha exposed rock microbial communities from rupestrian grasslands, the National Park of Serra do Cipo, Brazil - ER_R07 ... | reverse complement strand
CCGACCTCGGCGTCGTCGGCGACGTGCTGAAGATCGTGCCGCAACTCACCGAGGAGGTGAAGGCCCGCAAGGGCTGATTACAGACCGGACTGTCAATTTCGCAGTCTTAAGACAGTCTGATTCGCCAATTCGCGGCTATACTCGGCTGGCGATGGACGACAAGGTCATCGTCGACCTTCTGGGACAGGTCGGTAATCTGTTCACGTCCAGTCTCGAGCTGAAAGAGACGATCGATTTCATGCTCAAGGCGGCGTCCGACCTGGTTGAGTGCGATGCGGCCACCGTGTTCCTCCTCGAGGAGGACGGCACGGCGCTGTCCGCAATCGCGACGTTTCCATTCACGGAGAGTCTCGGTCAGGTCGCGCGATTCGAGCTCGGTGAGGGCATCGTCGGCTGGGCCGCGCAGCGGCGCAAGGTCGTCTCCGTGGCGGACGCCACCAAGGACCGCCGCTTCAAGTCACTCGACCTCGCATACGCACCGCGCTCCTGCCTGGTGATGCCGCTCGAGTCGCCGCAGCGACTCGTCGGGGCGATGATGCTCACGCGCCGCGAGGTGCAGCCGTTCACAACCATCGAGCAGGCGCTGATGCAGATCATCGCCAGCCAGGCCGCCATCAGCATCGACAACGCCCGTCTGTATGCGGCACAGCAGCGTCAGCTGGCCGAGATCGCGTCGCAGAAGCGAGAGGTGGAGATCGCCAACGCGCAGATCGCGGAGATATCGCGGCTGAAGAGCGAATTCCTGGCCAACATGAGCCATGAGCTGCGCACGCCGCTCAACGCGATTCTCGGTTTCAGCGAGATCCTGAAGGACAACCTCGTCGACCTCACCGCCGAGCAACGGCAGGAGTGCCTGGAGAACATTCACACCTCCGGCAAGCACCTGCTGGAGCTGGTCAACGACGTGCTCGACCTGAGCAAGATCGAGGCGGGCCGCATGGAGCTGTCCTACGACCGCTTCGGGGTGCTCTCCGCCGTCAAGGAGGTGCACAACGTCATCCGCTCGCTGAGCGAGCGGCGCGACATCGACCTCAGCATCAAGGTGGTTCCCGAAGACCTCTCCGTGCGCGCCGACAAGAGCAAGTTCAAGCAGGTGCTGTACAACCTGCTGAGCAACGCGATCAAGTTCACCGCGCAGGGCGGGAAGGTGTGGGTGTCAGGGCACGCCGAGCGCGACGATCTCGTCGTGACGGTGGGCGACACCGGCGTGGGCATTCCCGCGGAGCATCACGCGCGCATCTTCGACGAGTTCTATCAGCTCGACACCGCCACCACGCGGCAGGTCGAGGGCACCGGACTTGGGCTCTCACTCACGCGCCGGCTCGTGGAGCTGCACGGCGGCGGCATCGGCCTGAAGAGTGAGCCGGGCAAGGGCTCGGAGTTCACGTTCAACCTGCCGCTCGCCGGCCTCGAGGCCACGAACGGTGACCGGCACAATCGCATCCTCCTCGTCGAGGACAACGCGAGCAACCGCGAGCTGGCCAAGATGGTGCTGGTGGGCAAGGGCTTCCACGTCGACATCGCCACCGACGGCGACGAGGGCCTCCACAAGGCGCGATCCCAGGTCTACGATCTCGTGCTCATGGACATCGAGCTTCCGGGGAAGGACGGGCTGACGGTCACGCGCATGCTGCGGTCCGACCCGAAGACGGCGTCGGTGCCCATCGTCGCGCTCACCGCCAACGCAATGAAAGGAAACGAGCAGGAGGCGCTCGCCGCCGGCTGCACCGGGTACATCAGCAAGCCAATCGAGGTAGCGAACTTCGTGCAACGCATCTCCACATACCTGGACAACGACGAGCAATGAGTGGCGCGGGCAAGACCATCCTGATCGTGGAGGACGACGCACCGAGCCGCGAGGTCGTGCGTCTCGCAACGGGCGCGCAGAACCACACGCTGCTCGAAGCCGCCACCGGCGTTGACGGGCTGACGATGGCGCGCGAGCAGAGCCCCGACCTGATCATCCTCGACGTCAACCTTCCTGGTATGAGCGGCCTCGACGTGTGCCGCCGGTTGCGCGCGGAGGGCTCGCGGGTGCCCATCATCATGCTGACCGCGAAGGCCGACACCATCGACGTGGTGGTCGGCCTCGAGCTCGGCGCCGACGACTACGTGACCAAGCCCTTCGAGGTGCGTGAGCTGATGGCGCGCGTGGGTGCGCACCTGCGCCGCAGCGAGATCTCCGCGCAGGAGCAGCCGCGTGACCGCTTCGAGTTCCCCGGACTCACCATCGACCTCGGACGCAGACAGGTGTTCCGCGACGGCGAAGAGGTCCTCCTCACGCTGACGGAGTTCAACCTGCTCGCGCTGCTCGCATCACGGCCCGGCCAGGTGATGAGCCGCGGCGAGCTGCTGCGCCGTGTCTGGGGTTACGAGGTGGAGATCGAAACTCGCACCGTCGACGCGCACGTGTACCGGCTGCGCAGAAAGATCGAGCCGGACGCAGAGAAGCCGACGTACATCCACTCCGTTCCAGGAATCGGATACCGCTTCAGCGGCTAGCCGCAGCGTTGTGCCTGTGTCGGCGGCGGATGCACCGCGCTCCGGTTGTCGCTGCTTGAACGCCTGGCGGCGTCCAATGCCGCTACCGTCGGCCGCGCGGACCGGCGCGGCCTCCTAACGCCCTCCGCCCGGTGCACCCCCCGCCGACAAGCACACACACGCTCACAGGCCACCAACGTTTCCGATGCACGCCTCACGGAGTGGATGCACGCAAGCGGCCAAAGCCAACAGCCGCCTGCGCACCTGCGACCGCCGCACCACGTGGCGCGACCGCCGATCAGCGTTCAGCGAGGAACCGTTCGCGCACTGTGCCGGCGGTGGGATGCCAATCGGCTGCCCGGACATACGCAGCCGGCCTGGTCCGGCCGGCGAGTAGCTGAGCGCGCTTGCAACGCCGAAGGCGTTGCCGCGCGTTCCAAGGCAGCCGATTGCATCCACCGCCAAGACACAAACGCGCGAAGGAGTTAGTAGATGAACCCCATGATCGACGCGTCGTTGCCGGGGATGGTGCGGCGGTCGATGCGCCCCCATCCTCCGCCGTTGCCGTAGAAGTTCATCTCGGAGATGAGGAAGCTGCCGTCCGGATTCACGTGCTCGACGTACGCGACGTGACCGGCCCAGCCTGAGCGGAACACCACGATCGAGCCCTGCACGGGCACGTGACCTTCCGGCCGGATGCCGGCGGCGGCGAACCACCACACCCACGCGTTGCCGCCCCACGTCACGTCGCGACGCGACGCCACGTACCACGTGCACTGGCCGTATGGGAAGCCGTCCGCTCCATGGTTCGTGGGCACGGTCGGCACGCCCCGCTCAGCAGCGGTGAAGCGGTTCGCGATCAGCGCTCCGACCGGCGCACCGCCGAGCGGCACCTGGAGGTACGTGCCCGCCTGCAGCGGGTTGTCGGTGGTGAGCGCGTTGAAGTCGAGCAGCGTGCTGGGATCCAGGCCGAGCCGCGTGGCGAAGCTGGTCGGCGTCTCACCGCCGAGAACGCGCACCAGGGCGCCGGACGACGGCGGCAGGAGCAACGACATCCCGGCTTGCGGCTGTCCCGTGCCCAGGATGCCGTTGGCCCAGCGGATGGCGGCGGCGTCGCTGCCGTACTCCGACGCGAGCGACTCGATGGTCTGCCCGGCGCGGACGACCACGGTGATCGCGGGGCGGCTGATCACCAGCGGCGCGACCGCCGGCCGCTCGATCACCGCGGCGATCTGGATCGCGTCGACGTTGCGCAGGGTCGTCGGCGTCGCACTCGCCTGCGCCTGAGGGCGCGTGACGAGCAGACCCAGCACCGCCGCGGTCGCGAGGACCGAAACGTGCCGGAGGATCCGGTGGACGTGCTGCCCGATGAGCCTACCCTCCAGTGCAAGCCCTTCCCACTAGGCTGAAATCGGCGTCCCCATTGGGAATCCGCCCCGCAACAAGGGGGGCAAGCTAACAAAGTCCAGGTGCGGAAGTCAAAGCGCATCGCACGAAAAGGCCGCGCCACACTCCAGGATTCGCGCGAGCGCACCGCTCGCCGCAAACCCCGGACGGGGCCCCGGCCAAGAGTGGCAGTGCCGGCCCGGCGCAGCCCGGCGACCGGACCGGCACCCACTTGGAGGGGAGGCTTATGTTATAGCTTGACTGTCAGATAGTGTGTGCATTAGGATCGCGCCCATGAGAAAGTACAAGCCTGTCGAACTGCCCCTCAAGGACGTGCCCAGCAACTTCGCGGAGGAGCACGCCACGTGCCCCAACTGCGAGAGCCGGACGCCCGGAGTCATAGGGCGGCTGGGCTTGCGCCTCGTCTTCCGCTGCGACCGCTGTCGCGTTCGTTTCCACCGCCCCACGGCGAGCGTGCAGCTGCTCTAGGCGCCCCGCCGGCTGGCACACTTGGCCGGCCGTGACCACGTCTCCCGCGCTGCTCGCGACCGTCTGGCGCGGGGATGTTCCTGAGGCAGCGATTCGAGGCCACGTCGCCGTCGTCAGCGCGGCCGGCGAGGTGCTCGCAGCCGCCGGCGACCCGCACGCGACCATCACGCTGCGCAGCTGCGTCAAGCCGCTGCAGGCGCTGCCCTTCGTCCGGGGCGCGGCGCAGCGGATCGGGGCCGGCGACAACCACCTCGCGGTGGCCTGCGCCTCGCACCAGGGTGAGGACGACCACGTGGCCACGGTTCGGAGCCTCCTCGCCCTGGCCGGCCTGAGCGAGGACGCGCTTGCCTGCGGCGCGCATGTGCCCTTCGACGAGACCGCCGCGAGGCGGCTGCTCGCCTCCGGCCTGCCGCCGCAGCGCGTCCACAACAACTGCTCGGGCAAGCACGCCGCGATGCTGGCGACCTGCGCGGTGGCGGGATGGCCGCTCGCCGGCTACACCGACCCTGCGCATCCGTGCCAGCGGGCCGTCACCGCCGCCATGAGCACGCTGATGGGCCTCGACCTCTCGTCCGCCCCCTGGGGCATCGACGGCTGCGGGCTGCCAACCTATGGCGTGTCCCTGGCGACGCTGGCGCGGGCGTTCGCGGCGGGCCAGGCGGACCCGGGATTTCGCCGCTGCCAGGACGCCATGGCGGCGCACCCTCACCTGGTCGGCGGGACCGGGCGGTTCGACACGGCACTCCTGGCTGAGAGCGGCGCGCTCCTCACGGCCAAGATCGGCGGCGCCGCGGTCTGGGCCGCCACCCTCCGGCCGGACGGACCCGCTGTGGCCCTGAAGCTGGAGGCCGGAGCGGGCGAAGCCCTGCCCCCGGTGGCCCTCGCCGTGCTGCAGCGCATGGGTGCGTTCCCGGAGGGGCTTCCGTCGGCACTCGAGGCCTTCGCCTCGCCGCCTCTGCGGAACTGGGAGGGAGCCGCTGTGGGCGGGACGAGGGTCTCGACCGACCAGCTGCCGGCGCTTTGACTCGGCCGGTCCTGACCCCTATAGTGCGGCCAGGGAAATGTTGATTCTCATGTCAATTTTCCGCGGGCCGGGCCCCCTCAGGGCCTGAGGTGCCCAACGCCGGACACGTCGGCCGCCGCTACGCGGCGCCCGGCCAGGTGGTCGATCCGGAGCGGGCTCGAGCCATGGCGCGGGCAATCGCCGGACCGGACGCGCCGTTCGAGCCGGAGGCGGTGCCCCCCACCTACGCCGCCGTGTACTGCCTGGCGCCCGCCTTCGCCCAGCTCTTCACCGACGAGGAGGTGGGCATCAATCTGGCGGGGCTCATCCACGGTGAGCAGGCATTCGAGTGGCCGGCCCGGGTGCGCCCCGGCGACACGGTCGACGCCAGCGCCGAGATCATCTCGGTTGAGGACAAGCGGGGAATGACCTTCGTGACGCTCGCCGTGGAGGCGGTGCGTCCGGCGGACGGCGCGGTCGTGTGCAAAGGCCGCTCGATGATGATCGTGCGAGGGGGAGGCGCATGAGCACCGCAGCTGGGTCCGCCGTGAAGGTGGGCGACGAGCTCGAGCCGCTCACCCGCGTGGTGAGCCAGGAGCAGATCAACGCCTACGCCGAGGCGTCGGGCGACTTCAACCCCATCCATGTCGATGAGGAGTTCGCGCGGTCGGTCGGGCTGCCCGGCACCATCGCGCACGGGCTGCTCGAGCTCGGCATCCTCGCCGAAGCGGTGGCGCGCTGGGCCGGCACGTCGGACGCGCTGCTCGCGCTCGAGTGCCGCTTCAGCAAGCCGCTGCGAGCGGGCGACGCCATCACCTGCACTGGACGTGTTGCCGCCGTCGACGACGCCGAGGGAGTTGCCACGCTTGACGTGGAAGCGACCTCGGATCGCGGCGAGCGGGTGCTGACAAATGGCCGGGCGCGCGTCCGGCTCTCACGCTGAGGTAGAGGACATGCCGCTCGACTTTTCGCTCACGCCGGAGCAGGAAGAGATCCGCAACCTGGCGCACGAGTTCGCCGAGAAGGAGATGCGCCCGGTGGCGGATCACTACGACGAGCACGAGGAGACGCCCTGGGACGTCATGCGCAAGGCGCACGACCTGGGACTCGACCCCGCGTCCGGATTCCCCGAGGAGTACGGCGGCGGCGGCGTCGACCTCGTGACCTCGCTGATCCTGCAGGAGGAATTGGCCTGGGGTGATGCGGGCATGGCCGTGGCCATCGGCGCAAGCGGGCTCGCCGGCGCGGGCATCATCGCCATGGGCACCGAGGAGCAGAAGAAGAAGTACGTGGGGATGCTCTGCGATCCCAAAGAGCTGCGCATCGCCGCGATGGGCCTGACCGAGCCCAACTCGGGGTCCGACTCACTGTCGCTGGAGACGACGGCGAAGAAGGTCGACGGGGGCTACGTCCTCAACGGCACGAAGCAGTTCTGCACCAACGGTGGCATCGCCGACATCCAGGTGGTGTTCGCCACCACTGACAAGGCGCTCGGCCCCGCCGGCATCGCCGGGTTCGTCATCGAGAAGGGCAACCCCGGCATGCGCCAGGGACGCAAGGAGCGCAAGCTCGGCGTGCGCGCGTCGCACACGGCGCAGGTGATCATGGAGGACTGCTTCGTCCCGGAGGACGCGCGGCTCGGCTTCGACAAGGAGGGCAACGCAACCGGTCCGGGTGCGGTCGGCGCGATGCTCATGCTCGAGGCGACGCGTCCGCTGGTGGCAGCGGGCGCCATCGGCATCGCGCGCGCGGCCTTCGAGTTCGCGCGCGACTACTCGCTCGAGCGGCACGCGTTCGGCAAGCCCATCGCCAAGCACGAGGCGATCGCATTCAAGCTGGCCGACATGGCCACCGAGATCGACGCCGCGCGGCTGCTGATGCTGCGTGCCGGGTGGATGGCGATGAACGGCATTCCCTACGCGCGCGGCGAGGGATCGATGGCAAAGCTCTTCGCGGGCGACATGGCGATGCGCGTGACGACCGACGCGGTGCAGGTGCTCGGCGGCTACGGGTACGTGAAGGAATATCCTGTCGAGCGCTTCATGCGCGACGCGAAGATCTATCAGATCTGGGAAGGCACCGCAGAGATCCAGCGCCTGGTGATCAGCCGCTTCATCCTCGGTGAGCGCCGCGCGATGGCGCGGCCCAAGCTGGTCAAGGACGAGCCGGCGGAGCGCCCGGCGGCCAAGGCCAGCTGAGCGCCGCGGCCGCGATGTTCGACCTCACCGGCAAAGTCGCGGTCGTCACCGGCGGGTCTCGCGGGTTGGGCCGGGCCGACTGCCTCGCGCTGGCGCGGGCGGGCGCCGACGTGGTCGTCACCGACATCCTGCTCGAGTCGGATCCCAACCTCGAACGCACCGCCGAAGCCGCGCAGTCGGCGCTGGCGCAGCTGTTCACATCGCAGCACGTCGTGTACGCCGAGAAGACGAGCGAGGAGATCCGGCAGATGGGCCGCCGCTCGGCCACCTTCAAGATGGACGTCACCGACCGCGAGCAGATCCGCGAGGTGTTCGCCGAGATCAAGAAGGAGTTCGGCTCCATCGACATCCTGGTCAACAACGCGGGAACACTCGACCACATCGCTCAGATCGAGAATCAGAGCGACGATCTCTGGGAGCGCGACCTCCGCGTGAACATCAGCGGCGCGTACAACTGCACGAAGGCCGCCTGGCCCTACATGAAGGAGCAGCGCTGGGGCCGGGTCGTCTACATGGCGTCGGTCGCCGGCACGCTGGGCGGCTTCGGCCAGGCCTCGTACGCGACGACCAAGGCTTCGCTAATCGGACTGGGCAAGTCGATGGCCCTAGAGGGCGCGCGCTACGGCATCACCGCCAACGTCATCGCGCCCGGCATCATCGCCACCGAGGCGTGGAAGATGGGCGACCCGAAGATGAATGACCGCATGATCCTGCGCACCGCGGCGCGCAGCCCGGGTGAACCGGAGGACATCGCGCACGCGATCGTGTTCCTCTGCTCGCCGGAGGCCCGCTACATCACGGGCCAGGTGCTGCAGGTGGCCGGAGGCATCGATCTCTTCGTTTACTGAGGCGGCGCGCACCGGCGCCGAGGCCGGCGCAACGCACTGGTCGGCGGAAACAGGACCCTACGTGTGGCACGAGTTCGACGCGACGCACGCTGCGGCGGAGCTGCGCGCCATGTCGAACTTCGGTGTGCGGGTGGTGCGCACCATGCTCCCCTGGGACGTGTTCATGCCCGACCGCCACGCCGTCCCCCCGGCGCGCCTGCGCGACGTCGAGACGTTTCTCCGCATCGCCGCGGAACAGAGCTTGGCAGTTGTCCCGGTGCTGTTTGTCCAGTCGCTGGGTGACTGCGTGATGCTGCCGGCCTACGCGATTGACGTGCGCGCACCCCGGCCGGGCGTGCGTGTGCTGACCGACGCGGTGGTGCAGCCCGGCGGGCCGCGCGACATGTACACCGACACGCTCATGCTCGACACCGCGCTCACGTGGCTCGACGCCATGCTCGCGGCGTTCGCCGGCCATCCCGCCGTCGCGTGCTGGGACCTGGGGCACGACCCGGCCACGGCGATGCGTCCGCGGCGCATCGACGACCTGCGACGCTGGACGGCGCTGCTGAGCGCGCGCGTTGCACGCTGACGCTGTCGACGAGCGACATCCTGGTCGCCCGCGGCGTGCGGCCACACGCGCTCGCGCCGGAGCTTGACGCGGTCGGGATGGTGCTCGAGCCGGCCCGGCTGCGTTCGGCGAGCGCCACGGATGCCAACGCCGCCGTGTTTCTGCTCCAATTGACCAATACCGTGATGGAGTCCGCGCATCACGTTGTCGCAACGATAGAGGGCGACGGCGAGGACGACGCCGTGGCCGTCGCCGCCTATGCGCGCAATGCGACCGCCGGCCTGATCGAGTCCGGCGCTGCCGAGGTGCACGCGGCGGCGTGGGCGAACAGCGGACCGCGCGTCGCGGACATTCCGCCGCTGGACAGAGAGTCGCGGCTGGGACGCCGCGGCCTGGTGAGCGTCACGGGCGAACCTACGGTGTTCGGCACCGCATGGCGCGAGCAGATGTCACGCGAGCACGAGCGGCGTGCGCGCACCACCATCGCGGCGCGCATGAACATCGCCGACTACTACGCGAACCTGCCCGAGAGTGTCGACGAACTGTACGCGGCATGGGAGGGCGGTCTCGGAGGCAACCCTGCTATGCTGGATTGAGCCGCGGGTCTGTGGCTGCACGGAAGCCCGCTGTAAACCCCATTCGCGCCCCGATCGTCCCGCTCGCTGGCACGGAACGCCAAACGTGGTCGCATCCAGGATGGGACTCATGACCGTTGCCAGCATGTGTCCTGGAGGATCGCTGTGCCTGCTGGCCGGATCAAGAAAATCATCCCTGACCGTGGTTTCGGTTTCGTTCGCGCAGACGACGGAAACGAAGTGTTCTTTCATCGCACGGAGCTGACCTCGGTCGACTTCGACAGCCTGCAGGAGGGCGAGTCGGTCACCTTCGACATCGTCGACTCCCCCAAGGGCCCCCGCGCCAGGAATCTGCAGAAGGTCGGCTAGCCGACGCTCATTTCCCTCTGATACGGCGTCGGCTCCTCCGCCGGCTCGGTCACGTACTAGCGGTACGCTCCCTCGCCTTGCTCGGCGCCTCCTTGTCTCAGAGGGCCTGAGCGCCGGCTGACGCTTAGGGCTCGGGTTTTAGTTCGCGCAGGCGAGCGGCGGCCGCCTCGACGCGGGCTTCGTCGGCGCCACGCAGGCGGATGACGAGCCGGCGCCGCTCCGTCTGAGGGTACGAGCCCACGAGCACGTCGGGAAACTCGGCTTCGAGCGTGCGCATGGGCGCGTACATCTCCGCCTCGGGCACCGAGGTGTACGCGATCTCGCGCACCCACGGCGCGGTGCGCCCACTGAAGAAGCGCGGAATCAGCTCCTCTTCGACGATGGCGTCGAACTCCCGCGGGATACCCGGCAGCACGAACAGCCACTGATCGCCGCCCAGGTCGAGCGCGATCGGCGGTGACATGCCCCGCCGATTGGGCAGGGCGAGCGCTCCCTGCGGGACCAGCGCGGCGCGGCGGTTGGCCTCGCTCATCTCGGGGCTGACCACCCAGCCGGCCTCGAACATCCGCCGCAGCAGCGCCGTGATGTGCTGCAGCGCCACCTCGTTCTCCTCGAGGGGACGTTCCAGAGCCTCGGCCACGGCGGCGAAGGTCCGATCATCGGGAGTGGGGCCGATGCCGCCGCTCACGACCACGCGGCTGACACCGGCCTCGCCGATGGCGCGCCGCACCGCTCCGATGATCGCCGCGGGCTGGTCCGCGACCACCTCGATGCGGCGCACCGGATACCCGGCTGCGTACAGCAACCCGGCGAGACGGTGCGAATTGGTGTCCTGCGTGTGGCCGCTGAGGAGCTCGTCGCCGACTGCGATGAGCACCGTGGAACCGTCGCCGGATTGCGCCATTCGCCGCCCAGCATAAGCCGCGACTGCGCCTGTCCCGAGGCCGGGCAGGTACAATCCTGCCGCCCAATCCGAGATCGGCGCGCAGCGCTGTCTCGTTCTTTTTCACTCTGGAGTTTGGCGAACGCATGCCTCAAGTCAACAACGCGGTGCTCATCCCAATCGGCGCCGCCGGTGTCGCCGCCCTTGCGTGGGCTGTCTATCTCATCTTCTGGGTGCTCCGGCAGCCCGAGGGCAACGAGCGGATGCGCGAGATCGCCCGCGCCATCCAGGAGGGCGCGCAGGCGTACCTGAACCGGCAGTACACGATCATCGCCGGGATCGGCGCCGCGATCTTCGTGTTCCTGACGCTCACGCTGGGATGGAAGACCGGCGTGCTCTTCCTGATCGGATCGGTGCTGAGTGGCGCGGCCGGCTACGTGGGGATGAACATCTCGGTCCGCGCCAACCTGCGCACCGCCGAGGCAGCGCGAGCCGGGCTCAACCCCGCGCTGCGCCTGGCGTTCCGCGGCGGCGCCGTCACCGGCCTCTTCGTCGTGGGGTTCGGCCTGCTCGGCGTGAGCATCGCGTACGGCATCTTCCAGGACTTCAACGCGCTGGTCGGGTTCGCGTTCGGGGCGTCGCTCATCTCCGTCTTCGCGCGCCTCGGCGGCGGCATCTACACCAAGGCGGCCGACGTCGGCGCCGACCTCGTCGGCAAGGTCGAGGCCGGCATCCCGGAGGACGACCCGCGGAACCCCGCGGTCATCGCCGACAACGTCGGTGACAACGTGGGTGACTGCGCCGGCATGGCGGCCGACCTGTTCGAGACGTACGCGGTCACGGCGGTGGCCACGATGCTGCTCGGCTACCTGCTCTACCCGGGCAACCTGATCTTCATCCTGTACCCGCTGATGCTCGGCGGCATCAGCATCATCGCCTCGATCGTCGGCTCAGGCTTTGTGCGCATCGGCCGTGGCGGCTGGATCATGGGCGCGCTGTACCGCGGGCTCCTCGTGGCGGTGGTGATCGCGCTCGCCGGTTTCGTGGCGCTGACGCTGGGGTTGAACAACGGCGGCTACTTCTCCGGCTTCAACCATCCGGTGTTCAACCTGTTCTGGTGCGCAGTGATCGGCGTCGCGATCACCGTGCTCATCGTCGCGGTGACAGAGTTCTTCACCGGCGCGCAGTTCTGGCCGGTGCGCACCATCGCGCGCTCCTCGCTCACGGGCCACGCGACCAACATCATCGCGGGCGTCGCGATCGGCATGGAGGGCACGGCGATCCCGGTGCTTATCATCGGCATCGGCATCCTGGCGTCGGCGGCACTTGGCGGCCTCTACGGCATCGGCATCGCCGCGATGGCGATGCTGAGCATGACCGGCATCATCGTCGCCATCGACTCGTACGGGCCGATCACCGACAACGCCGGCGGCATCGCAGAGATGGCCGACCTGCCCGAGTCGGTGCGCAACATCACCGACCCGCTGGACGCCGTGGGCAACACCACGAAGGCGGTCACCAAGGGATACGCGATCGGCTCCGCCGGGCTCGCCGCGCTCGTCCTCTTCGCGAGCTACACGGACATCCTGATCAAGCACGGGACAGGCGGTCGCGGGTTCTTCGACCTGACGCAGCCGCCCGTCATCGTCGGGCTGCTGCTCGGCGGCATCATGCCGTTCCTCTTCGGTTCGCTCGCGATGCTCGCGGTGGGCCGCGCCGCCGGCGGCGTGGTGACCGAGGTGCGGCGCCAGTTCCGCGAGATCAAGGGGATCATGGAGGGCACGGTGCGCCCCGAGTACGGGCGCGCGGTCGCGCTGGTGACCGCTGCGGCGCAGCGCGAGATGATCATTCCCGGGCTGCTGCCGGTGGCCGCGCCGCTTGCCGTCGGGTTCATCCTCGGGCCGCAAGCGCTGGGCGCGATGCTGCTGGGCACGATCGTCGTGGGACTCTTCGTCGCGCTGCAGATGACGACGGGCGGCGGCGCGTGGGACAACGCGAAGAAGTACATCGAAGAGGGCAACTACGGCGGCAAGGGCTCGGACGCGCACGCCGCCGCGGTCACCGGTGACACCGTCGGCGACCCCGAGAAGGACACGGCCGGTCCCGCGATCAACCCGATGATCAAGGTGATGAACATCATCGCCATCCTGGCCGCGCCCGCCGTCGCAGCGCACCACCTGTTCTTCTGACGCGGCGCGCGCCATCTGTGGCACCGTGAGCCCATGAAGCTGCGGCAGCCAGCCCCGGCGAAGAA
>Ga0213880_10000038_pt1 | contig 13325 bp, 15 predicted proteins | sample BarmaccoBMER_R07_FD_165047 | JGI IMG/M metagenome (GOLD analysis project Ga0213880, IMG submission 165047) | Barbacenia macrantha exposed rock microbial communities from rupestrian grasslands, the National Park of Serra do Cipo, Brazil - ER_R07 ... | reverse complement strand
AGCTCGGCGACGTCATCAAGCAGGACACCGTCCCCTTCCTGCCGGACAACGCGGCCGTGATGCAGGCGTACCGCGCCGACAACCAGGCCTTCTCCGCGGGCGCCGACGCTCGCGGCTTCGCGATCGTCGTGCTCGAAAACGGCCGCGGCATCTCCGCAGCGGACGAGGCGTTCTACGCGCAGCTGACGACCCGCCTGAAGGCGGAGCGACCGCGCGTCGTCTCGGTGCAGGACTATCTCGCCCACCCGGAGCTGCGCAGCACGGTGCGCAGCCGTGACAACCGGTCGATCTACATCCCGGTCGGTCTGCGCAGCCCTGTGGGCAGCGCCGAGGGTGACAGTGACGCTCCCTGGCTGCGGCGCGTTGCCGCGCAGGGAAAGCCCACGGATCTCGCCGAGCATGTCACGGGCGACACGGCGATCATCTCGGACTTCCAGACCAGCATCCAGGACAGCACCGCGCGCACCACCGCGATCACGGTGCTGCTGGTGCTCGTCATCCTGCTGCTGATCTATCGCTCGCCGGTGACGCCGATCATCCCGCTGACGACGATCGGCATCGCACTGATGGTCACGCGGCCACTCGTGGCACTGCTCGGGCTGCACGTGATGAAGGTGGCGTCGTTCACGGACACGTTCATCCTCGCCATCGTCTTCGGCGCAGGCACGGACTACTGCATCTTCATGATCAGCCGCTTCAAGGAGCAGCGCTCACGCGGTGAGGAGCGCACGCGCGCGCTGCGCACATCGGTGCTGCGCGTGGGCGAGGCCATCACGTGCTCGGCCGCGACGGTGATCGTCGGTGGTCTGGCGATGCTCCCGGCCAACGTGTCCCTGTTCAGCACGACCGGGCCGGCCATCGCAGTCTCGGTGCTGGTCACGCTGGTCGCCGGTCTGACGCTGACGCCCGCACTCATGGCGGTGGGAGGCGACCGTTTCTTCTGGCCCAAGCGCCCGGCGGCCGACCGCCCCGGACACTTCTGGACGGCTGCCGCCGCGCTCATCGCGGCGCGGCCGCGCCGAGTCGCGGTGATCGCGCTGCTGCCGCTGCTGCTGCTCGCCGCGCTCTATCCGACGATGGCCATCACCTTCAACGAGCGCGGCCCGCAGCCGGCGACGAACGACTCGATGCTCGGGCTCACCGCGCTGGGGCGGCACTTCCAACCCGGCGAGGTGCTGCCGGACTACGTGCTCGTGCAGTCGAACCACGACATGCGCAACCCGCGCGACATCGCCACGCTGGACGCGGTCACCGCGTCGCTCCTCAAGGTTGGCGGCGTGTCATCGGTGCGCAGCTTCACCCAGCCGAATGGAGCGCGGCTGCCCCAGGCGTCGGTGCCATACCAGGCCGGCGTCATCGGCTCCGGACTCGACCGCGCCGCGCAGCAGCTGCGGGCTGGCGGCGCCGGCGCCACCCGTCTGCAGGGTGGCGCGCAGTCGCTCGCGCACGGAGCATTGCAGGTGAGCGGCGGCGCGCAGCAGGCGCAGACCGCCACCGGCCAGCTCGCCGGCGGCCTCGGGCAGGAGAACATCGGACTGCAGAATGCCGTCGCCGGCCTGGCCTCGGCCGGCGGCGGCGCCACCCAGCTGCAGCAGGGTGCCGCGCAGCTCGCGACCAGCCTCGGAGCACTGCGCGCCGGCGTGGCGCAGGCCGTCTCGGGGATGGACCAGGTGCTGCTGTACTTCAACGTCGACCGCGACCCGGGCTGCACGCTGCCACCCAACGGATCGACGCCGTGCCAGGACGCGCGCCGCGGCCTGCAGGCCATCGCATCCGCAGAGCGAAACCAGGTGCTGCCGGGACTCGACCAGGCGATTGCGGGCGCGCGCGCGATCGCATCCGGCGACGGCTCGCTTGCGGGAGCGCTGGGGCAGATCCAGTCGGGGCTGCGCCAGGCCGACGCCGGCGTGCAGCAGCTGCAGTCGAGTGAGCAGGAGCTGCAGCAGCAGCTGGGACAGCTGTCCGGCGGCGCGCAGCAGCTGAGCGGCGGCGCCGCGCAACTTGCGGGCGGGGCAGGGCAGCTGACGAGCGGCACCGCGCAGCTCAGCAGCGGCCTGGCGCAGGCCTCGAGCTACCTCAACGGGCTGAGCCGGCAATCGTCGACGCCGGGCATCAGCGCCTTCTACGTCCCCGCCGACCAGCTGGGTTCGCCGCAGCTCGCCCTGGCGCGCTACTACTACCTCTCGCCGGACGGCCGCACTGCGCGGTTTCTCGTCTTCGGGCGTGACGACCCATTCGGCGACACAGCGCTGCAGCGGGTGGACCGCGAGCGCGCTGCCGCGACCGCTGCCCTGACCGGCACCGCGCTCGCCGGGTCGCCGGTCCTGCTGGCCGGCGATGCGCCGCTCAACGCCAACCTCAGCTCGTTCTTCGCCGGTGACTTCCGCTTCGTGGCGATCGCGGTGATGCTGGGTGTGCTGCTCGTGCTCGTGCTCCTGCTGCGGAGCCTGCTCGCGCCCCTGTACCTCCTCGTGTCGGTGCTGCTCTCGTACGCCGCGGCGATGGGCGTCACCACGCTCGTGTGGCAGGATCTGTTGCACAACGGCGCGATCGACTGGACCGTGGGCATCTTCGCCTTCATGATGCTCGTGTCCGTCGGGGCCGACTACAACATCTTCCTGATGTCGCGGGTGCGCGAAGAGGTGCGGCGTGACCCGGTGCGCGGCATCCAGAACGCCGTCGCGCGAACCGGCGCGATCATCACCTCTGCCGGTGTCATCTTCGCCGGAACATTTGCCGCGCTGATCGCGTCGCCGCTGGTCAACATCGCCGAGACCGGGTTCGCCATCACATGCGGGCTGCTGCTCGACACGTTCATCGTGCGGTCCTTCCTCGTGCCGTCCGTGGCGGTGATGCTGGGACGGTGGAACTGGTGGCCGCGTCGCGATCCCGCTCGGCGGCGGTCCGAGCTCCCCGGCGCGTTGTGGAACCCGCTACCCCAGCAGCCGGGCAACGGCCGCGTCGCCGCCCCGCAGGAGGCCGGCGCGCGGTAGGCGGCGCAGCAGCTCCGCCCAGCCGTCGTGGCGCCCGACTACCTCGCGCAACAGCGCTCGGGCGTCATCGTCGCGACCGGAGTCGGAAAGCATCACCGCGGCCCAGAAGGTGGCCTCGTCGTTGCCCTGCAGCAGCGGCCGGGCCGCCTGGTATTCGCGCAGGGACTCCGCTGTGTCGCCATCGATCTCCCGCTCCTCCGCGCGCTCCATGTGCCCGTAGCCGCGGTGCACGGTGAGCAGGCGCCGCAGCTCTCCCAGCGGGTCGGCGCTGTCCTCGACGCGCAGGTCGAGCAGCCGTTCCTGCCATGGTTGACTTGAAGACGTGCCGCTGACGATCAGCATGGCGGCGGATTGACTGCCGCGCACGTCACCACCCGCGGCCTCTCCGGCGTCGAGCGCGGCCATGAGCCGCTCGCTCAGGTCGCCGCGCGCACCGCCGTATGCCTCGAGCATCGCCGGCCACACGTCGCCGCTGCGCATCATGTTCGCCTGCGCGCTCACGGCCTCACCCGTAACGTGGCCCGCCTCCGCGATGCACGCGCCTCCCGTGTGCACGGCCACCGCGCCCTGCGCGTCGACGAACGCGACCTGACGGCGCGCCTCCTGCGCGTCACTCGTGACCAGCGCGTGCAGCGCTGTGGTCGCGTCCACGCCGAGGCGCATCAGCGCCAGCCCCCTGGGTCCGTATGCGGGCTCGGCGAAGGACTGCGTCGCCACCGCGCCCACGCCGGGCTCGGCCCACGTGACCACGCTGCCCACGGAGAACCAGTGCGACTGCACGGCCACGCCGAGCTGGCCCGTGGCCGCGTCGCGCGCCACGATCGAGTACGTCACACCGGCTCCTCCGTCGCGGTCGCGAGCATGCGCTGCGTCTCCTCGACGGCGAGGCTGTCGACACGCTCGTTGCCGGCCTCACCGCTGTGACCGCGCACGTGCTCGAAGCGCACGCGATGGTCGAGCAGGGCGTCGATCTCCGGGTAGAGGTCGAGGTTCTTCTTGCGCCGCCACGTGCCGCCCAGCCAGTTGATGACGCCCTGGCTGTCGGTCCGCACCACGATCCGCCACGCGGAGTCGCCGCCGACGCGAGCGCGGAACGCGCGCAGCGCCTCGCGCACCGCCTTCAGCTCCTCCCTGTTGTTGGTGGTCTGCAGCTCGCCACCCACGGCCTCGTCGACCGTGCCGTCGGGCCATTCGAGCCGGTACGCCCACGCGCCCGCGCCGGGGTTTCCCGAGCAGGCGCCGTCGGTGTACGCGATCACGGTGCGCGTCATGCGACCAGGATGCGGTCGCAGTTGGAGCACTGCACCACGCGGTCGCCGGTGCGCACCAGGCGGCGCTCCTCTATCGACAGCGGCAGATGGCAGCCGCCGCACGCGTCGCCGCTCATCGCAACCACGGCCGGCTGGCGCCGCGACGCGACGCGCTGGTAGAGGGCGAGGTCCGCCGCGCCCGCATCCCCGGCTGCCGCTTCACGCTCCGCCGTCGCTGCGCTGAGCTCTGCTTCGAGAGCGGCGATGCGCTGCCGCAGCGGCTCGAGTGCCGCGGCGCGGCGCGCCTCCTCGGCGGCAACCTCGCGACCCGCCGCCTCCTCCGCGCGCTGCGCGTACTCCGCGCCCTCGAGAGCGGCGAGCGCCGCGACCTCGGCCTCGGCCAGACGCCCGCGGAGATGCTCCAGCTCCTGCTGCATCTCCATCAGCTCGTGCGGGTTGTGCACGCTGCCACCGTACAGCCGGCGATCGAGGGTGCGCACCCGCCCCTCGAGGTCTTTCATCGTCGACTCGGCGGCTGCTGCAGCGGCGTCGGCCGAGACCCGCGCGTCATGCGCATCACTGGCCGCAGCGCGGGCGCGCTCCAGCTCGGGGTCGCGCCGCAGCGCCTCGCGCGCGCTCGCGAGATCTCCGCGCAGCGCGCCGATGCGCGTGTCCGCGTCCTGCACCCGCCGCAACGATGCGCCCGCGTTCACGACGTCACGCGCACAAGCCAGGTCGGGCTCAGCCGCGGCGTGCTCATGCGGCCTCGCGGTTGGACACCGCGACGAGCGCGTCCAGCCGTTCGCGGGCAGCGCCGCGGTCGATCGAGTCCTGTGCCAGCGTCACGCCGTCCGCGAAGTCGCGACCCTTGCCCGCGGCGACGAGCGCAGCCGCAGCGTTGAACACCACCACGTCGCGCGCCGGTCCCTGCACGCCCTCGAGCACGGCGCGCACCGTGCGCGCGTTCTCAGCCGCGTCGCCGCCATGAAGGTCGGTGATCGGCGCGGGATGCAGCCCGTACGCCGACGCGTCGAGGTCGAACTCCACGATCGCGCTGGGCGTCACGTCGTAGCAATGGGCGACTCCGTGCAGGCCCAGCTCGTCGAGACCGTCAGGCCCGGTGAACACGAGCGCGCGTTCATGCCCGAGCCGCTGCAGCACGCCCGCCATCAACGGCGCGAGCCGGGCGTCGCCCACCCCGAGGGCCTGGTGGCGCACGCGCGCTGGATTGGCCAGCGGTCCGAGCATGTTGAACACGGTTCGAAACCCGAGCTCGCGGCGCGTCGCGGCCACGTGGCGCATCGCGGGGTGAAACGCGGGCGCGTAGAAGAAACCGATCCCCGCCTCGTCGACGCAGCGCCGCACCCCCTCCGGCGGCAGGGAGATCGCCACGCCAAGCGCCTCGAGCACATCCGCGCTGCCGCAGCGCGATGATGCCGCGCGGTTGCCGTGCTTTGCCACCGCGCACCCCGCGCCGGCGGTGACGACCGCGGCTGCGGTGGAGATGTTGAAGGTGCCGTGGCCGTCACCGCCGGTGCCGCACGTGTCCACCGCGTCGACGTCCAGCTGCACCGTGACCGCATGCGCGCGCATTGATTCGACCATGCCGGTGATCTCGTCGACGGTCTCGCCCTTGGTGCGCAGCGCGGCCAGCAGCGCGCCGACCTGCGCCTGGGTGGCGGCGCCCTCCATCAGCACGTCCATGACCTCGCGAGCGGATTTCGTGTCCAGGTCCTCGCCCGCGACGACCCTGTCGAGCGCGGCACGGATGATGTGCTCCGTCATGGCCGGCTGACGGTATCACCGCCTCGCAGGCGAGCCGGCAGCAGCGCCGTTCATATACTCAGCGGCATGACGGCGCGCACCCTGGAGCCGTTCGACGCCGCCGCGGTGGCGCCGTGGTCCGTTGGCGACGGCCCGCGCGCCGCGCTCATGCTCCACGGCTTCGCCGGCACGCCCCCCGAGCTGCGGCGCCTGGGCGAGCACCTGGCGGCGCACGGCTGGCGCTGCGTCGCCCCCGCGCTGCACGGGCACGCGCGCACCCCCGAGGCATTGGAGTCGAGCACGTGGGAGCAGTGGGCTGCGGACGCGCAGCGCGCGCTCGACGAGCTCGCGGCGGCGCACGAGACGGTCGTCGTGGCCGGCCAATCGATGGGCGGCGCGCTCGCGCTGCACGTCGCCGCCACCGACCTCCGCGTCGGCGCGGTGGCGAGCCTCGCCACGCCACTGTGGCTCAGCGGGCTCCTGCAGCACTTCCTCCCCGTCATGCGGCACGTCGTGCGATGGCACCGACCGGGAACCGACGTCGACCTCTGGGACCCGACCGCGGTCGAGGAGCTGCACTCGTACGGGCTGCGCTCGGTGCACGCGATCAACGAGCTCAAGCGGCTGCTGGCCGTTGTTCGCGACGAGCTGCCGCAGGTGCGCGCGCCCGTCATGGCCCTGCACGGTGGCCGCGATCGCATGATCGACCCGGCGTGCACCGCCGAGCTCACGCGGCGTCTCGTGTGCAGCCGCGAGGTCGATGCGCGCGTCTATCCGCGGAGCGGCCACGCGATCTCCGTCGACGTCGACCGCGACGACATCAACGCGCGCGTCCTGGGGTGGTTCGAGCGCCACACCGCGGTCGTGCCGGCCGAGGTCTCCGCAGCGGGCTGATCAGCGCTCCTCGCTACGGCCGTCGAGCAGGCGCCGCGCGATCTCCGGGTCGAGCACCGGGTTCTCGGGTGGGCCCTCGTCCACCGGCGCGCGCTGCCGCGACCGCCGCTGCGCCGGCTGCTCCTCGCGGGCGCGCGCAGTGTCGCGCGTCAGCGCGCCGCACAGTTTGCAGCGCCAGACGGGAGCGGACGCGCCGCCCCCGGCGTACTCGCGGTGGGAGAAACGCATCTCGCCCCCGCAGATCTGACAGTGTCGTTGCACCTTCGAGAACTCCTTGTCTGATCTTTACGGATCTTCCCAGAGTTCGGACTGACAGCCGCGCGCGATGCGCGTACGTTGCCCTGTAACGGGGCGCCGTCTTAATACCTGGCGGAAGAACTCAGGAAGCCGACCCCAATGACGTCGGGTTCGAGGGGGAACGTCAATGGCACCGGACTACATCCAGAAACTGGTCGACGCGGAGGAGGCCGTCATCCGGGCGCGCTATGAGCGGCGCCGCCGGATGGTGGCCATGGTCGATGACGCGGCACGCCGGGCCGACGCGATGTCACGCTTGGAGGCGTGGCTTCGCTACCGCCCCGAGCCGCCCAGCCGCGCCGCGTAGACAGCCTCGAGCACCGTCTGCGAGCGGCGGTACAGCCGCTGTCGACCACGTCGCCGCCGCCACCCGGCGGTCGCCGGCGCGCGTCGGTCCTGCTGCTCTTCGACCCGGCGTCGGAACGGATGCCGCTGCTGTTCATGCTGCGCTCGCAGGAGCTGCGCTTCCACGCGGGGCAGATCGGCTTTCCCGGGGGCAGCGCCGAGGCGGAGGACGCGGGTGTGGTCGCCACCGCGCTGCGCGAGGCGCGCGAGGAGGTCGGACTCGACTCCGCGAATGTCGAGGTCATCGGCGTGCTGTCGCCGCTGGTCACCGCAACGTCGGAGCGGTGGCTGACCCCGGTCGTCGGCTTGCAGCGCGCGCCGTGGACCGTGCGCAGCGACGAGCACGAGGTCGCCGAGTGGTTTCGCATCGACCTCGAGACGCTGCTCCGCGCGCCACACACCATCCGTGAGCTGGAGCGCAACGGCATCCGCCGCGCGGTGCACTTCTACGAAGCTGAAGGCCGCGTGATCTGGGGCGTCAGCGCGGCAATCCTGCACGAGCTGATGCGCGAGCTGGGACGGACCGACTGAGCTGGATCAGCTGTAGCTCTGCACGCGCGCGTCGAGCGCGGTCGCGAGCTGCTCGGCCAGCGCTGTGTCGGCGGCGCCTGCCGTCTCCACCAGCACCGCGTCGACCGTGAGCGAGCGCACGAACGTGATGGCCACAAGGCCCTTGCCCGTGCTTGTGGTGCCGGCGTACTCGTCGGCCTGCTCACCGATCGAGGGTTTGCCCGAGGAGGACACGGCGGCCACACGACCGTGCGCAGCAGTGCGAGCCTGGCTGTAGTCGCCTGCGATTGCGCTCTGCGCTGACTCGACGATCACGTCCGCCTCGATGATCACGGAGCCGTCGGCGCTCGCGAACGTTCGCTGATCCGTCTGCGGGTGTCCGGCCAGCGGGCCGTCGCTCACCTGGCTGAACCCGCTCTCCGGTATGTCGGCCACGCTGAGGTTGACGGTGGCCGCTGCATTCGTGGCGGCGGACGGCGCCGGTGACGCGCCCTCTGTCCCGGCAGGACTGGCGGATGCGCGCGGCGACGCTGATGATGACGGCGATGAATTGCCGCTGCAGCCTGCCAGCGCCGCGCACGCGCACAGCAGCGCAGCGATTCCATAGACTCTCATGAGCACCTCATCCCTGAGCGGCCGCACGCCGGCCGCGCCGCGCGCACCCTAGCACGCGGGAAGCCGGTCGCGGGTTCAGCGGTAGCGCGGGTGCACCACGAAGGGGTTCAGCTCCATCTCCTCGCGGATGGTTGTCCGCGGTCCGTGGCCGGGGTACACGACGATGTCCGGCGGCAGCGTGTACAGCTTGTGCTCGATGGAGAAGAGCAGGGCCGGCCAGGACCCGCCGGGCAGGTCGGTGCGTCCCACCCCACGCTGAAAGAGCGTGTCACCGGCGATGAGGTCATCGCCGAACAGAAAGCACACCGATCCGCGAGTGTGCCCAGGCGTATGCACGACATTGATGTCGAGGCCGTGCCAGCTGATGCGGTCGCCGTCGTGCAGCTCCAGCTCGCACACGATGTCGGGCAGGTCGGGCGGCACGCCGGGAAGGTGGCGCACGGCTGCCAGCTGCTCGTGATCGTCCGGGTGGATCGCGGCATCGCATCCGTGGGCGGCCTTCACCGCCGGCACACCGTTCACATGGTCGGGATGACCGTGGGTCAGCAGGATGCGCTCGCAGCGCAACCCCTCTCGCTCCAACGTCTCGAGCAGGCGCGGATGCTGCAATCCGGGATCGACGACGAGAACGGATTGCGAGTCGCGGCGGCGAACGACGTAGCAGTTCTGGTCGAACACCGGGTCGACGACGATCGCGAGCTGGACCAGGTCGCGCAGGGTTTCAGTCATGACGCGTGGAGTCTGACATCGCGGTCAGAGCGGCGTCGACGCCCCCCAGTCGCGCAGGACCGCGCCTCCGAAGTACGCGACGGCGCCGGGCGACGCGGCAACGAGCGCTGCCTCCTGGTTGTGCTCGAGACCGCCGGCGCTCCAGTTCGCTGAGCCAACCAGCGCTGCGCGCTCCGTCACCAGCCCCTTGGCGTGCCCGCGCGTGGCGCGCACCGGATCCATGTGCCGCACTGGGAAATTGAGCAGCGCCAGGCGCCGGGCGTCGCAGGCGCGAGGGCGCTCGCCCAGCAGCAGCCGCACGTCGCGGCCGCGGCGCATCGCCGACTCCATCGCGTCAAGCAGCTGCGCCACGGAGCGCACGCGCGGGTGCACGTAGGGAGTGGTGGCGAAGATCCGGTCGTCCGCGTCCGCGATCATGCGGTGCAGCTCCGCCTGCACACCCCGCGCCCCCACGACGAGTCGCAACCGCGAAGCGCCCACCTCCACCTCGAGTGGCGCCACCTGCGGCTGCGGGCAGCCCACCGCTGCGGCGGGGAGGCCGCGCACGAGCATGTCGCGCCAGCGAGGCGGCGGGCGCACAGCGCGGCTCCACGCCTCCTCGAAGCGCTGCCGCGCGCGGCATGTGAGCGGGTCCGCGCCGTCGGAGAGCGTCCACCATTCCCGCGTTCCTGAGAGCGGGCGAGAGAACGGCGGCACACGACCCATCCGGTCACGCGGCGCATCGAGCCAGATGAGGTTGCCTGAACCGACGGCCAGTGTCCTGTCGTCGATCACCAGCAGCTTCCAATGCGCCGCGGCCATGTCGCTGCCGGACACGCGGCACTCGCCGCCCGCATCGATGACGCGACTGGCGGTCAGCGCGTTGCCGTCACCCACATGGGCGTCGAGCAACAGGCGCACTCGCACGCCCCTCCGCGCTGCGCGTGTGAACGCCCAGGAATATGAGGGCCCGACCTCGTACACGGCCGCATCGATGCTTCGCTGCGCGCGAGCCAGCGCCGCTGAGAGCACAGTGCCCGCACTGTCAGGACCCAGGGCGCAGGTCAGCTCCGGCACGCTGCACGCCGAGCCTTCGCGTATATCGTTGTCACCGGCGGACCGTATCCACCATGGGCGGCCGCCACACGCACCATGAGCGACACAGACAGCTTCACCCCGCCCTCCGTCCCGGAGGCGCCACCCCCGCCGCCGCAGCACTTCTTCCATCACGACGACGAGTCCGAGCCCGCGGAAGCTGCGCCGCCCCGTTCGCCGGCGGAGCCGCGCGTGACCCGGCGCGTGGCCGCTGTGCTGCTCGTCGGTGGACTGCTGGTGGGCGGCGGCCTCGCGTACGGCGCCACGCGTCTGCAGGAGGGCAGCTCGACCGTCCACATCGCGATCGACAACACACCGGTCAAGGCGCCGACGTCGAACGCCGAGGGCGTGGCGCGTCAGCTCGTGCCTGCGGTCGGCACGATCATCGCGCGGCAGCCGTCCTCCACCACCGCGAGCCTGGGCAGCGGCTTCGGCATCGCGCACGGCGGCGGGGCCACCTTTCTCCTCACCAACAACCACGTGGTGACCGGCTCGAGCGATCTGCACGTGGTGATGCCCAATGGCGACGCATTCACCGCGACGCTCGTGGGCACCGACACGCTCGACGACCTCGCGGTGCTCAGCGTGCCCAACGACTCGCTGCCGCTCGCAACCTTCGGCGACTCGGCGCAGCTCGTGACGGGACAGACCGTGATCGCCATCGGCAGCCCGCTGGGAAACCAGAGCTCGGTGACCGCAGGCGTCATCAGCGCGCTGCACAGGACGATCAGCGCGAGCGGTGAGAACTCGACGTCGAGCGAGACACTCGAGGACGTGTTGCAGACGGACGCGTCGATCAACCCCGGGAACAGCGGCGGCCCGCTCGTCGACGTGGAGGGCCGCGTCGTGGGCGTCAACGTCGCCATCGCGGGCAACTCCACCAACATCGGCTACAGCATCCCGAGCAACCTGGCGCGTCAGGTGGCGGCAGCGCTGATGTCGCACCAGAAGGTGCCCCATCCCTTCCTGGGCATCGGGTACCTCGATCAGATCAGCGCCATCGAGTCCAGCCGCGGCTTCAGCGGGCCGGGCGTGCTCATCACAACCGTCAGCCCGGGAACACCCGCTTCACAGGCCGGAGTGCAGACTGGCGACATCCTCGTGGCCATCGACGGCGTGAACATCGACAACGGCGAAACGCTCGGTGGTTTGATCCAGAGCAAGCAGGTGGGGCAGACGCTCACGCTCTCTGTCAGGCGCGGCGGCTCGAACCTGACCCTGCACGCGACGCTGGAGGAGCGCCCCGCAGGGACCTAGCACCGAACCCTCGCCGGCGGGAGGGATGACAACCTGCACGCGGTCGTCACGGAGGCGAGATGTCAGCTAGCTGCCGGCCGCGACGATCTTCTGCACGTGCATGATCAGGTCGTCGAGCACCTTGTCCTGCGCCTCCAGGTGTTGCTGCAGCTGCACGCACTCATGGAGGATCGCCTCGGCGTCCTTGTACGTCTCGACGGCGCGCTTGTCGGCGGCGCGGCCCTGGATGTTCTGCCCCACGATGATCACCGGCAGCAGCACGAGCTGCAGGAAGTAGCCTGAGATCGCTCCAACGAGGAGCACCACCTCGGCGTTGTTGGTGATGGCCGCGACGATGCCGGTGATGCCGATCACCGAGAAGAGATACGCCGCCCACATGGTGCCGACGGATGTGGTGATCAGCACCGCCACCTTGCCGTTGAAGCCGACGTGCTCGTCGCTGGTCTGCGGCGGGCGGCGGGTCTTCATCTCGTCCAGCCGGTGCGTGGGGGTGCGGTGATACATGTCCGCAATCCGCGTGCGGTGGTGCGGCGCTGCCTGGTCGGTCATGTCGTCAGTCTCCTGCTGCCGGCGCAGAGCACTGTTCCGCGCTCGCGCGTATCGTGCGGCACGCGGGGAGATTTGGGTGGGTCCGGTTACTCGAACGCTTCCACGCAGGACACGCCGCGCGGCCCTGCGTCGGCGCTGTGCTCGTACCCGGCTGCGATCCGGATGCCGGTGGGCGCCTCCAGCAGCTCTCCGTTGAAGCTGATGCTGCCATTGGTGACGAAAAGGCGCTTGGGCTGTGCATGGCTGTGCGGCGCAAAGTGCGTCCCGGGGCCGGCCGACCACGGCCGCGGCTCGAGTCCCGCCTCGCGCAGCGCCGCCTCCGGGTCGCGCGGTGGCTCGAGGCGCTCGATCACCGGTCGAGCTGGTCGATCTTCGCCGCCATGACGAAGTCGTTGCGGCTCAGGCCGTTGATCGCGTGCGTCGTCAGCGTGACGTCGAGATAGGCCCAGCCGACACAGATGTCGGGGTGATGCCCCTCCTCCTCGGCGATGCCCGCGATCGCGGTGGCGCGGCCGAATGCCGCGGCGAATGTCTTGAACGTGTACTGCCGGCGCAGGCGCGCCCCGTCCTCCACCTTCCACTCGCGCGAGAGCTCGGCGAGCATCGCATCGACGCCGGCGCCGGTGACGCGCGGTGTGGCGCCGGTGCACGCTTCGCAGCGCTCTGCGGCGAGGCCGCTCACGGCTCAGTCCAGCAGGTCGGGCTGGTCTCGCACGATCCGCTCGTACAGCGGCTGAAAGCTGAACCAGCCCGCGATGCTCGTGCCGACGACGTTGTAGGTCGACATCGCGTTGTCCTCGTCGATGATCACCGGAGTGCCGGCAGCCTCCGCCGCAAGCTGCGCCTGGCAGGAGCGCTCCATGGTGATGAACCACCACGCCGCTTCATCCACCGTCTTGCCCACCGTGAGCAGCCCGTGGTTGCGCAGGATGATCGCCTTGTGCGGGCCCAGGGTGCGCCCGATGCGCCGGCCCTCCTCGATGTCGATGACCACGCCGGTGTAGTCGTCGAGCAACGCCTGGTCCTCGAAGAACGCGCACGCGTCCTG
>Ga0213880_10000037_pt1 | contig 14638 bp, 12 predicted proteins | sample BarmaccoBMER_R07_FD_165047 | JGI IMG/M metagenome (GOLD analysis project Ga0213880, IMG submission 165047) | Barbacenia macrantha exposed rock microbial communities from rupestrian grasslands, the National Park of Serra do Cipo, Brazil - ER_R07 ... | reverse complement strand
TGGCGGCCTCGAGGCCGCGCGCGGGACGGAGCACCAGGGTGCGGAAGCTCAGGCGGCCGGGTTCCTGCCCCACGGCGAAGACGCCCCCGAAGACGAACAGCGGCACCACCAGGAGCGCGACGCACCAGAGCCATTCGCCCGCTGTGGCGTGCGACGCCTGGGGCACCTGCAGTGTCGCAAGCCAGCCCTGTGCCATCCCTTGCAACATCGCAGACCTGTACCCGGGCCCGTCCCCCGTTCTGCCGGACGATTGCCCAATCCGGTCCGGCTGGTGCATTCTTTCCGGTTAAGGGATGGCCAAGGCAGCCACACTCGTCGGCGGCAGCCGCGCACCGCTGTTGCGCATGCTCCGCCGTTTCGATCCAACCGCCTTTGACGCGCCGGCGCGCGCCTCCCGCGTCCGGCTGCAGGTGACGGGCGGCGACGCCTGGGACGCGGTGGTATCAACGCGGGGGGTGCGGTTGGTGCGTGCGGCCGCCGTCCGGCCGGACGCCGTCATCGCCGGGGACCTCGCCACGTGGTGGGAGATTGCCGGCGACGTCCGAGCCGGGCTCGACGCGTACCGCGCCGGCCGCCTGACGGTGCGCTACAACCTGCACTTGGCGGTCGGCCTGCTGGCGGCCACGGCGGCGCGCCAGCCAGGGCGGCTGGAGGTGCACCTGAGCCGGCCGCGCGGCAGGCGGATCTCCTCCATGGAGGCGGGCCGCGGTGAGCCCGTGCTGATGCTGCACGGTCTCGGCGCCACCAAGGCGGAGTTCCTGCCGATCATCAGCGCGCTGGCGCCGGAGTTCCGCGCCATCGCCGTCGACCTGCCCGGGTTCGGGGACGCGGACAAGCCGCTGTGGGCGCCCTACACCCCCGCCTTCTTCGCCGACTTCGCCGCCCACGTCCTCGATGTCTACGGCCTGGAGCGGGCCCACGTGCTGGGCCACAGCATGGGCGGCCGGGTGGCCCTGGAGATGGGCATGCGCCACCCGGACCGGGTGCGGTCGCTGACGCTGATCACCCCCTCCCTGGCCTGGCGCCGCGCCCGCCCCTGGGCGCCCTACCTACGGCTGGTGCGGCCCGAGCTGGGCATGCTCCAGGTCGCGCCGCGCGCCGTGATCGAGCCGCTGGTGCGGCGCATGATCCCGGGCGGCAACGAGCGCTGGGTGGCCGCCGGCATCGACGAGTTCCTGCGCGCCTACCTCGACCCGCGCGGCCGGGCCGCCTTCTACGCCTGCCTGCGCCACATCTACCTGGAGGCGCCGGAGGGCCCCACCGGGTTCTGGGACCGCCTGCCCGGCATCCACGCCCCGGCGCTCTTCGTGTGGGGCAAACGCGATCGCCTGGTGCCCCTGGCGTTCGCCCGCCACGTCGAGCGCGCCATCCCCTCGGCGAGCCACGTCGAGCTCGACTGCGCCCACGTGCCCCAGTTCGAGAGGCCGGCGCAGCTGCATGCCGCGCTGCTTCGCTTTCTCAGCTCACACAGGATGGCGCCGCCGCGCGGCGCGGCTGCGGGGGCGCGCTGAGGCACGTCGCCTCGGGGCCTGCGGCTTCTGGCCGTTGACGTCGGGCAGCTCTCGCTTCACCACCTTGCCCGTGGGGTTGCGCGGCAATGCGTCGACGAAGACGACGTCGCGCGGCACCTTGTACCGGGCGAGGTGCGAGCGCACGTAGTCGCGCACCGCCGTGTCGCTCAGGGACGCGCCGCGCCGCTTGACGACGTAAGCGCGCAGCCGCTGGCCCCACTCCTCGTCGGGCACACCGACCACCGCGGCCTCGGCGATGGCGCGATGCCCACCGAGCAGCTCCTCGACCTCGATGGGAAACACGTTCTCGCCGCCGGACACGATCATCTCGTCGTCGCGCCCTTCGACGAAGAGCAGCCCCTCGTCGTCCATATGGCCCACGTCACCGGTGGCCATCAGGCCGTCGACCACGTCCTTGCTGCCGCCGCCGGTGTATCCCTCGAACAGCATCTCGTGGCCCACGAAGATGCGCCCCGTCTCACCGGTGGCGACCTCGCCGCCTGATTCGTCGAGCAATCGCACGACGGTGCCGGAGGGCGGCCGGCCCGCGGTGCCCGGCGCGCTGCGCATCTCCTCCGGCGTCGCGATCGTCGCCCAGGCCACCTCGGTGGACCCGTAGAGGTTGTACAGCACGTCGCCGAACGCGTCCATGAAGCTCGCCGACAGCTCGGGTGATAGCGCCGAACCGCTCACCGCGACGACGCTCAGCGACGACGTGTCGTACCGCGAACGGGTGCGCGCAGGCAGGTCGAGGATGCGCTGCAGCATCACCGGCACCGCCGCGAGCGCCGTCACACGGTGCTCTTCGACGGCCGCCAGCGTCGCGGCCGGGTCGAAGCGCCGTTGCAGCACGAGTGTCGATGACAGCAGCACACCCAGGCCGAGGTGCGCCGCGCCCCACGAGTGAAAGATCGGCGCCGCGATGAGGGTCGGCTCACACGCGCGCATCGGGATGCGCGAGAGGATCGCGACTGCAGGATCCGCGCTGTGCGGCTGCGGACGCGTAGCGCCGCGCGGCGCTCCCGTGGTCCCCGACGTGAGCAGCGTGACCCGTCCCTCGCGCTCCGGCGGGTCGGGCTCGTGGTCCCAGTGCTTGTCGATGAGGCGCTCGCACGTCATGCCACGCGTCGAGGCGGAGTCGCGCCACGCGATGAAGCGGCGTCGCGCAGGCACTGAGTCGCCCACCAGGCCGGTGAACTCCTCGTCGAGGATGATGGCCGAAGCCTCCTCGCGCTGCATCACCTCCTTGAGCTGCGGCGCGGCGAAACCGCTGTTCACATACAGGACATCCGCGCCGAGCTTGCCGAGCGCGACGGTGGCCTCCACGATGCCGCGATGGTTGCGGCACAGCACTGCGACGCGGTCACCCTCGCGCACGCCCGACGCGGCCAGCCCGCCCGCCAGCGCGCTGGTGCGGCGATCCACATCCGCGAAGGTGAGTGAGCCGGCATCGTCGATGATGGCGGTGCAGTCGGGCATCAGACACGCTGCGGCCGTGTAGCCGCCGGGAAGCGTGAGGCCCCATTGATGCAGGCTCAACGCTGCCGCAAGGAAGCGATCCGGCCGGTGCGGCCTGATCACGCCCGCGCGGCTCAGCACCGCGAGCGATCGCAGCTGCTGCAGGCCCGCGTCGATGGGGCGCTCGCGCCGCACGGTGACCGCACCACCCGCGCAGCGCTCCTCGAGCGTCTGGAGCGTGCTGCGCATGTCAGCCCGGATCTGCCCCGCCGCGACCCGGTCGGCCACCAGCCCCCAGAGTCCGCCGGGCGACTGGTACGCGAGGCGGAGCGAGACCTGCACGACGCCCGGGTCCACCTCGCGCACCCTCCATCGCCCGCGCTGCGTGACGCCGGTAACCGCCGTCCATGCGATGTCGCACGGCTCACGGTGCTCGACGATCTCGACCTCGCCGCCGACATTGGCCGAGCCCACGCGCAGGCGCATGGCGTAGCGCGAACCGAGCACGCCCTTGTCACCCTCGCGGAGCAGCGTCCACCGCGTGACGCCGGCCATGAAGTCCTCGTAGCGCGACGGGTCGCCGACGTACTGCCACACTGCGCTGGGGCGGCAGCGCAGCGTGATCGACTCCTCGACGCGCATCTCAGCCCAGCACCGGCAGACGCCGTTCCTGCGCCAGAGCGGAGAGCCGCTCCTGCATCGCGCCGGTCACGTGCTCGTAGACGGTGTCCAGGTCTGGGCTGTCGCCGAACTGCTCGCGCAGGTTGATCGGCGGCAGGACGTCGATGGTGATCTTCGCCGGCAGGGGGATGTGCGTGAGCATATCGCCGACGTTCAGCCCCCAGGGCAGGGCCAGCGAGATGGGCAGCACCTTGAGCCGGAACATCTTGTCGAGACGGAGCAGCTTCGCGAGCCCCTCACCGCGGCTGAGGAACAGCGCCGTCTCCTGTCCGCCGATTGCAACCACCGGCACGATGGGAACGTCGCTGCTCAACGCCAGGCGGATGAACCCCTTCCGGCCGCCGAAGTCCACCTTGGACGACTCCCACGACGGCCGGTGCGTCTCGTAGTCGCCGCCGGGGTAGACGAGCACCGCGGCGCCCGCGTCGAGCGCGCGCTGCGCGTTGTCATGTCCCGCGGCGACGGTGCCGAACTTGCGCAGGTTCGGCACCCACGGCATGAACTGCCCGAGCAGCAGCACCAGGTTGTGCGCCAGCTGGTAGAAGGGGCGCTCCACGCCGAAGTGCGTCTCGAACGCCAGCGTGAACACGAATGTGTCCACGATCATGTTGCCGCCGGAGTGGTTGCCCACCAGCAGCACGGGGCCGGTCTCGGGGATGTTCTCAAGGCCGCGCACGTCGGCGCGCAGGTAGAGGCTGGAGAGCAGCCACAGCGACGGCAGGTGGTCCCGGATGTAGTCCGGGTCGCGCTCGTCGAGGTCGGCTTTGGGGATGCGGCGGCGCAGCTCGAACGACGCCGACGCCAGCGCCCGCTCCGCCAACCCGGGCTCGGCTTCCTCCGCCCGTTCCTTCCTCGCCGGCCTCACACGGCCGTTGCTGCTTGCTCGTGCCACCATCCGTGCCTCCTGCGAACGACCCCTCAGGGTAGCGTCATGTCACCGGATCGCCTCGGCAACCACGAGCGCGGCCCGCCTGGCGAACGCCGGCGCAACGCGGCCGAGCCAGAGGGCATCGCTCCAGTTGCGCGGATCCAGAGCCGCGACAGCCGGCCGCCGCCAGCGCGCTGAGATCTCGCGCGTGGTCGCGTCGAGGACCACGCGCACCGCCGCGCAGCGCCGCGCGCGAAGCGCGAGCAGGCCTGACTCCATGTCCGCCGCGATGTAGCCGCGCGCTCCCCATGCAGCGCGCTCGAGACCGGTGGCCATCGCCGGCAGCGTGACTATGCCTCCGCGCGCGGGCGTGTGTCCGAGCCGCTGCGCGGCAGCGAGCAGAGCCTCTGTCCACGCCGCGTCGCACTCGACAGGGTCGCCGTCGCCGACGGCCACATGGCTCGCGATGACCACCGTGCCGGGCTCGACGTCGTCACTCAATCCGCCCGCGAGACCGGCGGAGAGGACAACGGGTGTGTCGATCTCGCGCTGCCACGAGCGCAGCCCCACACCGGCTCTGCGCACCGGCATGCGCACACCGGCGGAGCGAAATGCGCGCTCCTCCGTGCGCGTGGCGACCACCACCGTCGCAGCGCCCAGCGGCGCGGCGCGATCAGGCGTATCCGTGCGTGCGGTACCAGGCGACGGCGCGCTCGATCGCGGGCACGATCGGCGTGGGACGGTATCCCAGCTCGCGCTGCGCCTTGTCACTGCTGACGTACATGCGCACGTGTCCCATGCGGACACCCTCGAGCGGCACGCGCGGCTCGGCGCCGGTGAGGCGGGCGCGTGCTTCGTCGACGCCACCCGCAGCCAGCGCGATCGCGTACGGAATGCGGAGTCGCGGCGCTCGCCGGCCCGCCGCCACCGCGATGACGCGCCACAGCTCCGCCAAGCTGAGGTTGACGCCACCCGCGATGTACCGCTCACCCGGCTCACCGCGCTCCAGCGCGAGCACGTGCGCCGCGGCGGCGTCCTCCACGGACACGACATTCATGCCGCCGCCGAGCGTGCCCCACATGCGTCCGCGCATTACGTCGAGCACCATGCGCCCGGTCGGCGTGGGGCGGTGGTCGCCCGGCCCCACAGGGGCCGTGGGCAGGACCGTGGTCACGGACACACGCGCGCGCAGCGCGGCGCGCTCCTGCAGCACCTTGGAGCGGTGATACGCAGAGGAGCCGCTGTGGGCGTCGGCCCACTGCTCCTCGGTGGCCGGGTGCCCGTTGCGCGCGGGCCCGACGGCCGCCGAGCTCGACGTGACCACGGCGCGTTCGACGCCGGCGATGTGCGCCGCCTCAAGCAGGCTTCGCGTGCCGCGCACATTGACGTCGAGGACCTCCGCTCGCTGCCGCGGCGTGAAGCTGTAGACCGCGGCCGTGTGCACGAGGTACCGGCAGCCGCGCATGTGCGTCACCAGCGCACCCGAGTCGCGCACATCGCCGCCGACCGCGGTGCAGCCGTCGCGCGCAGGCAGGCGCTCAGCGCCGCCACGCACCAGGGCGCGGACGCGATAGCCGCCCGCCAGCAGGCGGTCGAGCACGTGCGCGCCGACGAAGCCGGTCGCTCCCGTGAGGAAGACCTCGTCGCTCACCGCGGTCAGCGCCGGCAGCGCCTCACGCGGCAGGCATCGTGGGACGGTTGAACTGCCCGCGCACCGTCTCCTTGGCGGCGCGGAGCGACTCGCGCAGCGAGGATGCGGTGGCGATGATCGCGGTGGGCTCGTAGCCGCAGTGCGCCATGCACTGCGCGCACTTCTCGTTGCGCCCTCGCCCGTAGGAGTCCCAGTCGGTCGTCTCGACGAGCGCCTTGTAGCTGGCCACGTAGCCATCCGACATCAGATAGCAGGGACGCTGCCAGCCCAGCACCGAGTACGAGGGGATGCCCCACGCGGTGCACGCGTAGTCCACCTTGCCCTCGAGGAAGTCGAGGAACAGCGGCGAGTGGTTGAGGCGCCACTTCTTGCGCCTTCCATCGGCGAACGCCTCGGCGAACAGCTGCCGGGTGCGCTGCACGCTGAGCCAGTGCTCCTGGTCGGGCGCCTTCTCGTACGCGTACCCGGGCGAGATCTGCATGGTGTCGACGCCCACCTCGTCGTTGAGAAAGTCGAGCACGTCGCGGATGGAGGACGCGTTGTCAAGGTCGAAGAAGGTGGTGTTGGTGGTCACGCGGAAGCCGCGGCGCTTGGCCTCGCGGATGGCGGCAACGGCCTTGTCGAACACGCCCTCGCGGCACACCGACTCGTCGTGCCGCTCGCGCAGGCCGTCGATGTGCACGGAGAAGGAGAAGTACGGCGACGGGGTGAACATGTCGAGCTTCTTCTGCATGAGGATTGCGTTGGTGCAGAGGTACACGAACCGCTTGCGCTCGACCAGCGCCTGCACGATCTTGTCGATCTCCTTGTGCACGAGCGGCTCACCGCCGGCGATCGACACCATCGGCGCGCCGCATTCCTCCACTGCGTCGACGCACTGCTGCACCGTGAGACGGCGCGACAGGATCTCGTCGGGGTGCTGGATCTTGCCGCAGCCGGCGCACGCCAGGTTGCACTGATAGAGCGGCTCGAGCTGGAGCACCAGCGCGAACTTGTCGTTCTTGCGAAGGCGCTGGCGCGCCACGTACGCCCCCACCTTCACCGCCTGCCGCAGTGGTACCGCCATCTCCTTCGCCTCCTCTTAAGCTGTCTGGAATTGTCGCGCAGCGGACTCTGGCGCTGCAGTGCCGGACGACGGCGACGCGAGGCTGCCTGTCCGACTCGTCTCTTCGAATGCCGCCAGCGTCAGCGTGGGGAACACGTGGCGGTACAGGTGGTAGTTGATGTAGAAGTCACGGGGGAACCCCGTGCCGGTGTACTCGGGCTCCGGCCACGTGCCGGCCGACTGATGCTCGTGCAGGTAGGCGACCCCGCGGGAACACGCGGGATCGTGCGCGTGACCGGCCAGCTGCAGCGCGTGCAACGCCCACGCCGTCTGCGATGCGCTGCTGACGCCGACACCCGCAAAGGACTCGTCCTCATATGAGTGGCACGTCTCGCCCCAGCCGCCGTCCGGGTTCTGCCGCGCGCGGAGCCACCGCGCCCCGCGCTGCACCATGTCCTCACCCGTGCGCAGGGCCCGCAGCGCGCTCACGACGCACCACGTCCCGTAGATGTGGTTCACGCCCCAGCGCCCGAACCACGAGCCCCAGGGGCGCTGCTCGCGGCGCAGGTACGCCAGGGCCGGGGCCACATCGGGGTGCGCGGGCGTGTCCCCCACCGCGGCGAGCATCTCGATCACGTGCGCCGTCACGTCCTCCGAGGGGGGATCGAGCATCGCGCCGAAGTCTGCGAAGGGCAGGCGGTACACGATCTGGCGCGTGTTGTCCTTGTCGAACGCGCCCCAGGCGCCGTTCTTCGATCGCATCGCGCGGCACCAGCGCACCGCGTCCGCGACCGGCTCGGCGACGCGGTGCGGGTCGCCGGCCTCGAGCAGCGCCAGCACCACAACGGCGGTGTCGTCGATGTCCGGATAGATGTCGTTCTCGAATTCGAACGCCCATCCGCCGCAGCGGTCGAGCGGCGCCTTCACCTGCCAGTCGCCGCCACCCATGATCTGCTCGGCGAGCAGCCAGTCGACAGCGCGCGTGATGGCCGGGTGCTCGCGCGGCAGGCCCGCGCGCCGCAGCGCGAGCAGCACCCACGCGGTGTCCCACACGGGTGACATGCACGCCTGCAGGCGCCAGCCGCCGCCGTCGTGCAGCGAGAACAGGTCGAGGCCGGCGAGTCCCCTGCGCATCAACGGATGCGTCACGTCCATGCCCTCGAGGTTGAGGGCGATCAAGGAGTACACCCAGGGAGGTTGGATCCCGCCCCAGCTGCCGTCTGCCTCCTGCCGCTCGCCGATCCACCGCACCAGCTTGCTGCGCGACCGCGCGCGTCCCGGCTGCACGGGGAGGCGGTCGTACGCCTTCAGCGCGTGGTCGAGCCACCAGAAGAAACCCGAACCCGGCACGCGGTGCATGCGCGGCTCGCTGCCGGAAACCACGATCTCACCGACGTCGACGCCGAGCTCGCGCACCGGGCGGCGCGTGATGACGATGAGCAGCGGCGCGATGGTTCCTCGCGCCCAGCACGCGAAGTCGTACAGGTTGAGGGGAATGAAGCTCGGGAAGTTGACGATCTCCGGAGGCATGCTGGGGATGCCGTCCCACGGGTAGTTGCCGAACAGGGCCATCCAGATCTTGGTGAACACGCGCGCTTCCACGAGCCCGCCCTGCATGCGGATGAAGCGGAGCGCGCGGCGCATCTCGCCACGCTGCGGGTCGACGCCCAGCACCTTGAGGGCGACGTATGCCTCGATGGTGGTGCTGAGGTCGGCGGGCCCGTCGTAGTACAGCGCCCACGTCCCGCCCTCGCGCTGCTCCGAGAGGATGTGGCGGACTGCGCCCTCGCGGATGCCGGCGACGTCCACGCCGAGAAAGCGCAGCAGCAGCACGTGCTCCGCGGTCATGGTCACATTGGTCTGCAGCTCGGCGGTCCACCAGCCGGCGGGATCCTGCCGCTCGAGCAGCCAATCGACCGCGCGCGCCAACGTCTCAGACGGCATGTGCGAGCTCCTGCGCCGCCGCGGTGGTGCTGCCCGAGCCTGTCGCCGCTGTGTCCAGCACCGCGCGCGCCGCCGCGCGACCGCTGCGCACCGCCGACTCCATGGTGGCCGGCCAGCCGGTGTCGGTCCACGCTCCCGCGATGACAACGTTGCCGAGCGCGGTGCGCGGTCCCGGGCGTCTCAGCCCCGGAGCGGGCACGAATGTGGCGTCCGGGTCGCGCGTCGCGGCCCCTCGTTTCGGCTCGACGGTCTGCAGCGCGGGCAGCACCGCCGCCAGCTCCGCATGACAGCGAGCCACGAGCTCGCTTTCGGGCAGGCGCACGGCGTCGCCGGCGGCGCTGAGGCTGCAGCAGAGGTAGCCCGGAGCCTTCTCGAACACCCACTGCACCGGCGACCCGAGCAGCGCCGCAAACCCGGCCGCCCCCAGCACGCGCCCGCGCGCGACGGGGTACCAGAGGTGCACGTCGACGATGGGCTGCGTGCGGAAGGCGTCCAGTCCGTCGATGCCGAATGGCCGCTGTGGCTGCGCGGCGTCCAGCGCGCGCAGCCGCTGCGGCGGCAGCGCCAGCACGTAGGCGTCGAAGTCCGGCCGCGCCTGAGATTCGGTGCGGAGCGCCGATGCGCGCCGGCCGTCGTGCTCCACGTCGATGACCGCGGTGCGCAGATGCAGCGCATCCACGCGTGCCGCGGCGGCCTCGGCGATGCGCACGAGCGGCACGGTTGTGTACCCGATGCGGGCCGCGCGTCGGTCGCTGACGAACGCGGTGCGGATCACGAACAGCCCGTCCACCGCAGACGACTCGTCGAGCGGCGCGTTCAGCGCCGGCACGAGGAACGGATCCCAGAAGGCGGTGCGCGTTGCGCCGCTCTGGCCGTGCTTCGCGAGCCAGGTGGCCATGTCCCCTTGCGGCGCGCGGTCGCGACGCGCTGCGACGAGCGCGCGCGACACGCGCAGCTTGTCGCGCAGCGTGAGGTGCGGATAGCGGAGGAACGAGGGCATGAGGTGCAGCGGCGCGGGGAGCCTGGCCGCCCGGAGGCGCGACGGCGCGTGGCCGCGCGCCAGCACGGTCACCTCGAAGCGCGGCTGCATGCGCACCGTGTGTGACATGCCCAGCGTGTCGATGAACGCGGTGAGGTCGGTGCAGCAGGCAAGCGTGACGTGCTGGCCGTTGTCCACCTCGACGCCGTCGACGATGAACGACGTCGCCTTGCCGCCGGGCATGCGCATGCGCTCGAATACCTCGACGTGCGCGCCCGCGCGCTTCAGCTCGAGCGCCGCGCTCAGGCCGGCCAGGCCCGCGCCCACCACCGCGACGCGCTGCGCCGTCATCGCAGTGCCTGCAGCCACGCGCGCGCCATCACGGCGAGCTTGGTCGCGGCGGAGAGCGACGCGCGCCGCCGCAGCGGCAGCATCGGGTCCTCCTCGATGCGCTCCAGGATGCGCGCGTACATCCCCGCCATCGTGCGCACGCAGATCGCGGGCTGCGGTGGGATGTACTCGGTCACGCGGAGGCCGCTGTGGTGGAAGCGGCGCGCGCGCGCCGCCTGGTACTTGACCAGCGACGTCCAACCCGGGGGTGTGGCGCCGTTGAGGATCTCGTCCTCGCTGATGCGGAACCGGTGCAGCTCGTCCAACGGCAGGTAGATGCGCCCCCGCCCGGCGTCCTCGCGGACGTCGCGCAGGATGTTGATCAGCTGCAGGGCGACACCCAGCTCGTCCGCGCGCAACAGCGCGTCGGCATCCTCGAAGCCGAAGATGCGCACGCACATCCTTCCGACAACCGACGCCACCAGCTTGCAGTACGCGCGCAGCTCGTCGAACGTCTGGTAACGCGTGGTGGTGAGGTCCATCTCGACGCCGTCGATGAGCATCTCCAGCTCCGCGGTCGGTATCGAGTAGCGCGCCATCGCCACCGCCAGCACGCTCATGACCGGATCGGAAGCGTCGCCCGGCCGGGCTTGGTGCAGGCGGTGGCGGTGGTGCCGCAGCCGCTCCAGACGCGAGGACGAGCCGTCGAGGTCGGCGTCGTCGTCGACCTGACGCGCGAAGTCATAGAGCGCGTAGATGGCGGTGCGCTGGGCGCGCGGCAACGCGATGAAGCCCCAGTAGAAGTTGGCCGCCTCGCGCCGCGCCATCTGCTCACAAAAGCGTTCGGCCGCGCGCATATCCGGAGCGAGCGCGACGTCAACCATGCGTCACGCCCTCAGAGCGCTCGACATGCGTGGTTGGGCGGGGGACGCGCCGCGCCGCGAGTGGTCTTGGTCGGGGGGTGCGCCCATTCGCTTGCTCAAACACCCCTCCGCGCTCGACCTCGCGCTCGAATAAGCCTGCGGCATTGTCGCGCTCGGTCTCGCCGCTTCGGGAACTCGCCGCGAACGGGCGCACCCCCCGCCCTGACCCCGCGTCCCGCCGCTTCGACAATGTCGCGAGAGCGCGCGCCATGATGCCCACGCGTGCACGGCCCGACAGCGCGGGTCTCCGCTGCCGTGTGTCGAAGCCTTGGGCGGCGACAGCGTCGAGGATGGCTTCTCCACCGAGGCGGTACAGCGAGAGTTGCACGCGCAGCCGGCCGCGCACCATCGTCTCGAGCTCGCGCCCGGATGCGAGCAGGCCACGCGCGCGCTCGCACATCGCGCGCGTGGCGCCCACGTCGCCGTGCGCGCGGATCTCCTCCTGCAGCAGGTACGTGCGGCCGCGCGCGCCGTCCACGCTCACGTCCTGCGCGAAGTTGGCCAGCTGCAGCCCGATGCACACGTCATCGCTCAGCGCCTCGGCGCGGGCATCGTGCACGCCGAACAGCCCGAGCACCATGCGCCCCACGGGCGCTGCTGAGAGCCGGCAGTATCCGAGCAGCGCGGGCCAGTCCTCGTACGCGCTGACGCGCTGGTCCTGCAGGTTGGCGTCGATGAGCCCGAGGAACGGCTCGGCAGGCAGCGCGTGCCGTCGCACCGTCACCGACAGCGCGATCAGCACGGGATCGTCGACGGGTGCTCCGGCGAACATGGCCTCCACGGCGGCGCGCCATTGCCGCAGCTTCTCGGTCGCCAGCGCGGCATCGCCGGTATCGTCGCCGAGGTCGTCGGTGGTGCGGCAGAACGCGTAGACGCGCGCCAGGTCGCGGCGCAGCCGTGCGGGCGTCAGCCGCGACGCGACGGTGAAGTTCTCGTAATGGCGCAGGAGGCGCATGCAGTGCGCGTCGGCGGCGCGCAGACGCTCTGCTGCGGGAGTCACGCCCCAGCCTCCGCGATGCGTTCGAGCCGCGATGTGCCCCGCAGCGCCGCCGGCGACGCTGCTCCGACGCAGAACATGCACAGCCGCAGCTCCTCGACCATCACGTCCACGGAGTCCCAGAGCGCGTGCTCACCCACCGCCGCGGTGCGCAGGAGGGGGCCGGCGACGCCCGCCAGGTCGGCTCCGAGTGCGATCGCCTTGGCGACGTCCATTCCGCTGCGCACACCGCCGCTGGCGATGAGCGTGGCGTCAGGCGCGGCGGCGCGAGCCCGCTCCACCGCGACCGCGGTGGGAATGCCCCACCCCGCGAACGACGCGGCAACGCGCTCGCGCACCGCGCTGTTCATGCGGTGTCGCTCCACCTCGCTCCACGACGTGCCACCGGCGCCGGCCACATCGACCGCGGTGACTCCGGCGGACAGCAGGTCCACGACCAGGTCGGCGCTGATCCCCCAGCCCACCTCCTTGACGATCACCGGCTCCTCCAGCGCCGCGCACAGGTCCGCGATGCGCGGCAGGAGCGCGGCGAAACACGTGTCGCCCTCGGGCTGCAGCGCCTCCTGCAGCGGGTTGAGGTGCAGCACCAGCGCGTCCGCGCGGAGCATGCCCAGCAGCCGCTTGCAGTCCTCCGCGCTCACGCCGCGGTTGAGCTGGACGGCGCCGAGGTTGGCCAGGAGCACGATGTCGGGCGCCACCTTGCGCATGTCGAACGTCGGCAGCACATCCGGCTCTTCCAGCAGCACGCGGCACGAACCCAGACCCATCGCGAGCCCGCGCTGCTGCGCCGCAACCGCGAGGCGCGTGTTGATGCGCTGCGCCTGGTCGGTGCCACCGGTCATGCACGAGATGAGCAGCGGCGCGCGCAGCGGATGCCCGAGGAATGTCGTCGAGAGGTCGACGTCCTGGAGGTCGATCTCGGGAAGCGCGCAGTGCACGAAGCGGAGGCGGTCGAAGCCCGCGTCGACGCCCTTCGCCGACACGTCCTCCTCGAGGTTGATGCGGATGTGGTCCGCCTTGCGCGAGACCGTCGCGGGAGCCGCAGCCTCCAGCGCCGCCTCCCTACCGGTCGCGTTCGGCGACATGGATCGCAACCTCGGCGAAGTCCTCGAGCGCGGGCGCCGGCAGGTCGCAGGAGTCGAGCATGGCCACCGCGTCGCGGGCCAGGACCAGGGGCACGCCCGCCGTCAGCGCGGGGCCGCCGAGGTCCTCCAGCAGCGCGCGTAGGCGGAACTCGCCGCCGGGCTCCTTGTCGCTGAAGAGCCGGCGCAGCTCGCGCCTCCGCGGCGGAGAGGCGACCTCATAGGCGGCCACAACCGGGTACGTCAGCTTGCGCCGGGCCAGGTCGCCGGTGCGTCCCTTGCCGGTGACCTCAGGGTCGCCCCAGGTGCCGAGCCAGTCGTCGCGGATCTGGAAGGCGAGGCCGAGCAGGCGCCCCGCTGAGTCGAAGTTACGCACGATGTCCTCGCCTGCGCCCGCGAGGATGGCGCCCGCCGCCAGGCTGGCGCCGAGCAGGGCCCCCGTCTTGGCGGTGGCCAGCTTCAGGTACGTGGCCTGGGATGCGCCCGGCGAGCCCTCGAGGGCGATGTCCATGCACTGGCCCTCGACCACGTCGACGACAGCGGCGCTCAGCGCGTGGGCCGCGCGCATGCGCCGTTCGGCGCCGGGCCCCGGTGCGAGGAGGTTGCGCAGCGCCATCGCCAGCATCCCGTCGCCGGCGTTGATGCCCTGGGCCGAGCCCCAGATCGACCAGACGGTGGGCCGGTGGCGGCGCTGCTCGTCGCCGTCCTGGATGTCGTCGTGGATGAGCGTGAAGTTGTGGATGAGCTCCACCGCGATCGCCGCCGGCAGGGCGCACGAGGGCGGCTCGCCCAGGGCTTCGCAGGCCCACAGGCAGAGCGCGGGACGAACCCGCTTGCCCGAGTCGGCGAGGGCGGGCTCCCCGTCAGGCGTGACCCAACCCATGTGGTAGGCGGTCATCCGGCCCAGGTGCGACCGCGAGGGAAGCGCCGAGCGCCGAATCGCCGACTCTATGAGGGTCGTGTGACGGGTGAGCAGGGCAGGCCGCTGCTCCTGGTCAGCCGCCGGGTCGAGGTCGAGGATCCGTTCCGCCACAGGCCTCCCCGATGGTTATTCCGCAGCAATAGTTATCGCATGGTAACCAAGACTTCCGGTGGGCGGTCAAGGCCTCAGCCGATCGGCTCAGCGCGGGAGTGCGGCGGGGTGGGTTCGCAGGTACTGGGGCAGCGTG
>Ga0213880_10000035_pt1 | contig 16835 bp, 5 predicted proteins | sample BarmaccoBMER_R07_FD_165047 | JGI IMG/M metagenome (GOLD analysis project Ga0213880, IMG submission 165047) | Barbacenia macrantha exposed rock microbial communities from rupestrian grasslands, the National Park of Serra do Cipo, Brazil - ER_R07 ... | reverse complement strand
TCGCGCGGATCGCCGGTCGATTGGTTGTCGGCCTCGTCACGCTGCAGGATGTCGCCGTTGGGCGCGGTGATGAAGCTCACCGTGCGCGGGCGCGGATCGACGATGCCGACCGAGGAGACGTTGCCGCTGGCGTCGTAGGTGAAGGTCGAGGTGTTCTGCGACCAGTGCTCGGCGTCGGGGACGTATTTCTGGACCGAGGTCAGCGCGCTGTCCCACCAGGTATAGATGTTGGTGGTGTCGCTCTCCTGCAGCCAGCTGCCGTTCAGGTAGTTGTAGGAGACGATGTGGGTGACCGCGCCGCCCTGATAGGCGGTGGGATCGTTGGTCCAGTTGCCGTCGGCATTGGCGTCGGCGTTGTAGTAATAGTTGTTGACCGTCTTGAGCGTGCCGTCGCTGCGATAGGCCCAGGTCGTGTCGGTGGTGAGCTGGGACTTGTTGTCGTAGGCCGCCTGGCGCTCATAGGCGAGATTGGTCGTGGCGTCCTTGTATTCCTTGTAGTCGGTGACGCGGCCCATGCCGTCGCGCGTATAGGTCGCGGCGAGATAGCTGTAATTGCCGCCGGGAGGATTGCCGTCGTAATTGTGCGCGATGTTGACCTGGCTGAGATAGCCGTCGGCGTAGGTGTAGGTCTCGGTGTCGTGGTCGGTGTAGCTGTAATTGTAGGTGTGACCGTTTTCGATGATCTGCCAGGTCCCCGCCGTCGAGAACGTCATCGTGGCGCGGTCGCCGGCCTTGTCGTAGGTGATGTCCATGCCGCCCGTGCCGACGCCGCGCACGATGGTGTTGACGCCGTTGACGAGCTGCAGCTGGCCCTTGGTCGTCAGGAACCGGTTCATCGCGTCGTATTTGTACCAGTAGTCCTGCGTGATCTGGGTGTGGATGACGTTGCCCTGGTCGTCCATGCCGTCGTAATGCGACAGCATCTCGCGGATGTTGCCGTTGGCATCGTAGGTGTAGGTGATGTCCATCGGCGTCGTGCCCTGATCGCCGCTGTCGGTGATGGTGAGCTGGCGGTTCATCGCGTCGTAGGTCGCGGTCGCGTTCTCGAGCGAGACGGTGCCGTTCTTGTAGGTTTCGGTCAGTCGGTTGTTGGCGGCGTCGTAGGTATAGGTCGCGACCAGGCTGCCCGAGGTCTGCGACGATTGCAGCCCGGTATTGTACCAGCCCAGCTGGACGTTCTCGCCCGCGCTGTTGGTGCGCTGGACGAGCTCGCCGGCGAGATTGTAGGTGAAGGCATAGGTGTGGCCGCCGAAATCGGTCTTTGCGGCCTCGCGGCCGAAATAATCGAGCTTCTCGGTCAGCGTGAGGTTCGCGGGATTGACGGTGGTCTGGGTCCAGCCGCCGAAGGTGCCGAGCCCCGTCGTCGCGATCGTCCCGTCCCACGCATAGGCAGTGGTCGTGGTGTTGCCGCCCATGTCGGTCATGGTCGTGACGCGGCCCTGGCCGTCGTAATCGGTCAGGTCTTTCACGGTGCTGCCGTAGAAGCTGTTCCAGTGCTGCGTGCGCCGTCCGAGCCCGTCATAGGCGAAGTAGTCGGTCGTGCCGTTGCCGTGAAGCTGGCTGGTCAGCCGGTCCATCGCATCGTAGTTCAGCGTCTCGGTGACGTTGATCTCGTTGATTTCCTTGCGGACGTTTCCGAACACGTCGAATTGGCGCTGATAGACGCCGGCATCGGGGTGGAACTCCTTCAGCACCGACGCGTCGTCGCCGCCGTAGCCGGTATTTGCAAGCAGCGAACGCGTGTTGATGTTGCCATTGGCGTCCCTGGTGGCGATCAGCCGGCCCGACAGGTCGAAGTAGCTGTACGATGTGGGAGTCGCGCCGGTGGTCACGGCACCGTGTTCGTCGACGGTGTTGACGCCGGGATTGATCTGCGAGAGCACCTTGCCCATGGTGTTGTAGGTGAAATTGGTGCTGTTGCCGCGGCCGTCGGTTTCCTGGGTCACTTCGCCGAAAGCATTGTAGGCGCGGCCATTGGTGATGGTGGTGGTCGACGTCGTGGAGAGCTGGCGCGCCGGCTCGCGCACTTGCGTGGTCTGCTCGCGCTTGTCCAAGACGTCGATGGTGACGTTCATGCCGGAGGCGGTGGGATTGTCGATCGTGCTGCCGCCCGTGGTCAGCAGGTTGAGCGCCTGCGCCAGCGTGATCGTCGACCAGCTGTAACCGGTAGGCAAAGCGCCGCCCGATGAGGAGATCTCGAGCGTCTGGTGGCCGTTGGGATCGTAGACAAACAGCTTGACCGTGCCGTCGTCCGCGGTCGAACGCCACATGCGCCCGCCGCTGTCATAGGAATAGGTCTCCTGCCACATCCCATTGACGCCGCGCCCGCTGACATCGCCATAGGCGTTGTATTGGGTCTGCTGATTGTCGCCGAGGTACGACCAGGTGCCGTGCACGCTGTCGTAGGTCGCAACGGACTGGAATACGGCGCGCCCCATTGCGTCGTAGCGCGTGACCTGCGCTTCGGTGAGCTGTGTGGTTCCGTCGGATTTGGTCCGCGTGTACTTCGACATGATGGTGTTGCCGGCCTTGTCGTAGCCGTAGGTGGTGACGAATCCGCTGGCGTCCGTCATCGTCTGGAGTCGTCCGCCGGCGCCGTAGGCGTAGCTCGTCGTGCGGTCGGGATTGGCCTGCGTTGCGTCGCCGCGAACGATGGTGCTCGTGAGGTTGTTGAGGCCGTTGTAATACTGGTCGGTGGTCGGATGGACCGTCGTCCCGTTGTAGTCGGTATAGGCCGTCGTCGTGACGATGGTCTGCCGTCCGGCGCTGTCGTAGGTGTAGGTCGTGATATCGCCGGTCGCTTCCGTCTTTTGGGTGACCTCGCCGAGAGCGTTGTAGGTATAGGAGACGATCGAGTTGCCGCTGAGGCCCGAAGTCAGGTTGCCGTTCACATCGACGGTGGCGTAGGTCACGGCATCGCGCTTTTCGGTGAGCCTGCGGCCATTCTTGTCGTAAGTGAATTCGGTGACGCGGTCATTGACGGCGTCCGCCGGCACCGCCGGAGGCGCCGAGGTCGAGATCGTTCCGGTCCATTTGGTCGCGAAGCGCTTTTCGGTGACGACGTTGCCGTCGGGATCGAGGGTGTAGCTGGTGAGGTATCCTTCCTGGTCGAGTTGCGCGGTCTTTTGGCCCAGCTTGTTGTAGTAGAAGTAGGAAATGTTGCCGCGCGCATCCGTTTGCTTGATGACGCAGTCCAGCGCGCTCGAGGCGCGATAGACATTGGTGATGACGATGTCGGCGGTGGTCGTGGCATAGCTGGAGACGTACTGGCCGGTGAGCTGCGCCGCGACCTTCGTCGTCAGAAGCCTGTTTATGCGATCATAGGTGAAGGTCGTTTCGCGAAAGTTGCCCGTCCCCACGGGCGCGGTTCCGCCGCCCTGCATCTGGGCCATGTTGAACTGCGTCTCATAGACCTTTTCGTCAATGACGTTGTTGGTGGCGTCGTAGCTCCAGGTCGAGAGCGTGCCGGCCGCGTTCAGCGACGCGACCTTGCGATTGAGGTCGTCGTAATAGAACAGCGTGCGATCGCCGTTGGCATCGTCGCTCTCAATCACGTTGCCGCGCAGGTCGTATTTGAGCGTCTCGGTCGGCGTCACCGGCGAACTGCTGACCAACGTGACCGGATCGACGGTAACGACCGCATCATGCGCTGTCGTAATCAACCGGTTGAGCTTGTCATAGGTATAGTTGGTGGTGCGCGCGTCGGAAGTACCCGAGGCTTCGACCATCTGCTTGCGGTTGCCGCGCGCGTCGTACTGATAGGTGTTGAGCACGGTCGCGGTATGCTGGACGTTGTCGGAGTTATGGTAGACGACCTGTGTGGACTCCGACGTCAGCTGGCCCAGCGCGTTGTAGGTGTTGGTGGTCACGCCGCCGAGCTTGTTTGTGACGGTGGTGCGTTCGCCGAGGTCGTTCAGGGCATAAGACTCGGTGTTGTTCATCGCGTCGGTTACGGCGGTGATCCGGCCGAGCTTGTCGACGGTGAAGGTGGTCGTCGCGTCTTCTGACGCGTTCAGCGTGACTGTGGGCGCGACACCGGGGGTGATGGTGCCGTTGAAGGGTGTGAAACCGCGGGTCACGCTGGTCAGATCGCCGCGGACGTCATAGCCGTAAGACGTCCAATAGCGGGCCGCGTCGATCTCCAGGGTCTTCTTGCCCAGCGCGTTGTAGAAGCTCCAGGTAGAGCGGGGCGTCGCCGCTGTCGAGTCCTGAGTCGCGAGAATGACGTTGCCCTGGCCGTCGTAGCTGTAGTCGGTTTCGGTCGACGTCGTCGAATTGATGGCGCGGACCATGGACTTGACTTCGCTCAAGCCGTCGTAGGTCCAGGTGGTGCTGTTCGTGCCCTGGACCCTGGTGAGCATCTCATCAAGGGCGTCGTAGGTGTAATTGGTGATCGATTGCTCCGAAAGTCCCGGCGCATCGGTTTCGATCTTCAGGCGGCTGGCGAAATCGTAGACGTAGGTGGTGACCGATTCATCGCCGGTTGCGTAGGCGACCTTCTTGGTGGTCACGCGGTCGAGCGCATCGTAGTCGTAATGGGTTGTCGTCGCGTCGCTGCTGCCGTAGCCCTGCGTCTCGGCCGTCATGCGGCTGCCGGCGTCGTAGGTATAGTGTGTCGTGGAAGCATCCGCCGTAACGTTGGAAGCCACGGTCTTGTCGGTCAGTCGGCTCAAAACGTCGTAGAGATAGGTTGTATCGCGCTCCACCCCGGTTCCGTACGCCTGGTACTCCTTCGTCGACCGGCTCAATGCGTCGTAGTCGAAGCGGGTCATCGTGGCGTCGCCGGTGCCATTGGCATCGGTGCGATACGTCATGCGCCCGAGCGCGTCGTACTGAAAGTAGCTCTGGGTGGCATCGCCGGTGCCGTTGGCATCGGTTTGATACTTGACGTGATCGTCGGCCCAATATTCGTAGTGCGTCGTCGACGCGGCGGGCAAGCCGTTGGCCACCGTCTTGTCGGTGAGGCGGTTGAGGTCATCGTAAGAGTATACGGTCTGCAGGGCGGCGCCGGTGCCGTAGGCCCGGGTGCTGGCGGTGAGCCGGTTCGCGAGATCGTAGACGTTGTACGTGGTTGTGGTGGCGGCCGTGTTGGACGCATCCGTGCGGTATGTGACGTTGTTGAAGGCGTCATAGACATAGGCGGTGGTGACCTGCTCCGTCTTTCCATTCGCGCGCGTCGACGTCGCCAGCCGGCCGATCGTGTCATAGAGATTGTGCGTGGTGGTGGCGATGGTGGTGCCATATGCCTTGGTGAGATCGCTCACATCGCCGAAAGCGTTGTAGGCGTAATGCGTCGTGGAGGCGTCCGACGTCCCGTTGGCGCGGGTTTCGTCGGTCAATCGGCCGTTCAGGTCGTAGAGGAACGCAGTCGTCGTTGCGTTCGTATTGTCGTTGGCGCCGTCCGTGCGGAAAGACACCTGGCTGAAAGCATTGTATTGATATGACGTCGTGCTCGCCGCCCCGGTGCCGTATGCTTTGGTTTCCGTCGCCAGCCGGCCAAAATTGTCATAGGTGTAGGCGGTTGTGGTTGCGACGCTGCTGTCATTGGCACCGTCCACCTTGCTGGTCACATTGAAGGCGTCATAGGCAAAGGTCGTCAAAGTATTGACGAGGGAATGCGCCGCTTTCGTCTCGGCAGTGAGCCTGCCGTCCGTATCGTAGGTATCGTCGGTTTCGGTCGTTACCGCGGGGACGTTGTAGCCTCGGATCGTGTCCGCCACTTGGCCGAAGGCATTGTAGTCGACATGGGTGACCGTCCCAAGGACATCGGTCGTATCGCTGAGCCGCCCGGCGGCGTCATAGGCATAGTGCGTGGTGCGCGCGAGCGTCTCGCCGTAAGCCTCCGTCCTGTCGGTGAGCTGTCCCAGCGCGTTGTACGCATAATGCGTGCGGACGTTGATCCCGTTGTAGGTGTCGCTGAGACGGCCGTCGTTGTCATAGGTCATCTTGGTCTGGATGGCCGTCGCCGGAATAGTGTTTCCGATCTGCGTGGCCAAGGTGCCGGTGGAAGTATTGTCGTCTACCGCATAAGCACCGGCATACTGAATGGTCAGCGTTTCCTTATTGAGGTTGTCGTAACGATGCTCGGTGACATATCCAAGAGTATTCACATTGTAGGACACGCGGTGAAGTGAGTCGTAGAAGGTCCAATCGATGCGGTTGTCGGTGTCCGCGGCGTGGGTCTGGGCCCAGGTATTCATGACGGAATACGACTGGTCGCTGCTTATGGGATCGAACGCCGCGAAGCGGACCTGCTTCCTCACATAACCGTTGGCGTCGTAATTGAACTGGACGACTCCTCCGGTGCCATCGATGGTGTATGCAACACGGCCCGCATTGTCATAGACGGTCCAGCTCTTTCGGTTTTGGACGTTGGCCGTCAGTCCCGCGATGCCGATTTGCGTTGCGACATTCGCGGCCGTCCAAGTGGACGGCGCGGTTATGGATCCGGCATACTCGATCTTGTTCAGAAGATTGCCGGCCGCGTTGTAGTTATATTCGCAAGGCCGCAGAGTCGTATCGATCTGATATTTGAGCAGACCGCGATCTTCGTAGACGTATCGGGTATGCAGGTCTTTGATGTTGGTACCGACGGCGGCGATCAGCTGGGAGAGCGTGCCCTGGCTTTTCGTCGTGGGGTCGGTGATCTGGGTGCAATAGGCGATGACATCCGTCTTCGCGCCGGCGGCGTCGAACAGCGTCTGGGTCAAGTAGCCCATACCGTCGAGCGTGGCGGTCAATCGTCCGTCGTTGTCGTAGAAGTTTCTTGTCACGCGGTCGTTGGTCGGGTCGGCCGTCGGCAAAGTGATGGCGCTGGGGGCCGTTACGATGCCGGTGAGTTTGTTTGCGTAGCTCTTGCTCTGCACAAGATTGGACATGCCGTCATAGGTGAAGACAGTGGTGTCGCCCTTGCCGTCGATCACCTGGACCAGCCGATTGGCCGTGTCATAAACCCGCCAGGTCGCGAGATCGGCGCCCGCCTGTGGTACCGGCCGCACCGTTGAGATGTCGACGTCGCCGGAGGCGTTGGCAAGCGCAGGCATGTTGGCTGAAGTCACCGCATTCGCATAGCGAACGGTGCTGATCAGATTGCCGTAATTGTCGTAACCATATTCGATCATGGCGCCGTCGGGCGCGATGTCGGCGACTTTTCGGCCGTCCGCATCGTAAAGGTGATAGTGCTTGTTCGTATTGGCGTCCTGGACCATGGTGAGTTGGCCCAGGTTGTTGTAGGTGTAATTGGTCGTTTCCGCGGTGACATTTACGCCGCTCAGCGTGTCGGCGATCAATTGTCCCGCATAGTTGTAGAGCTTGGTGTCCGTTTCCGCCCCAAGCGCGATCGCGACCGTGTTCTGGCCGTCCGTCCAATTGTAGGTGGTCGTCGCGCCGTTCCGGTCGATATGCGTCTTGACGCGATTGAGACCGTCATAGGTCCAGCTTTCCTGATTCGAGATTCCGGACGTCAGGCGCGAAAGCGTGTTGCCGGCTGAATCGGCCGCGTAGGTCACCACAGTCTGGCCCGACACACCGGTGCCGGAGCTGTCGCGCACGCCCCAGCTCGTTGCCGTCGCCACAGTTCCCCGCGGTGCATAAGTCCAGTCGGTGCGTTCGACCAGCGTGAGGTCGCGCGCCGCGGCCCAGGTCGTGAGATTGCTCAGCGAAATCGTGTCGTTCGGCTGCAAGCCGCTCAGGCTGTAGTTGGCATCGCGATAGGTGATGGATACGGAACGATTGCCGGCGCCGTTGAGGCTGCCCTGGGGATAATATTGATACTCGGTGACCTCGCCTTGCGCGCTGACGACGAAGCGCAGATGATTGGCACTGTCATAGGCGTAGCGGATGGTGACCGGCGAGGTCGGTTGCCCCGATCCTGTTCCATCCGGATCGGGTCCGAGATAATGCGTCTCGGTCACGAGATTGTTGCCGGTGTCGTAGCCGTACTGGATCGTGTCGCCGGCTTGATCCATCTGCGAGGTCAAATTGCCGTTCGCGTCGTAGGTATAGGTTGTCGTGTTGCCGTTCTGATCCTTGTAGGTCAGGACATTGCCGTTGCCGTCATAGGAATACTGGACGTTGGGAGTCGCACCGTTGACGGTTGGGTATGTGATCTTGGTGAGACGGTCGTTGGAATCGAATTTGAGGATGGTCTGCCGCCCTTTGGCATCGGTGAGTGTGGTTTTCTTGTTGGCCGTGTCATAGGACAGCGTCGTGGCACTGGTGACGGTGCCGGAAAGCGACTGGGTGACACTGGACACGCACCAGACGGAGTTCACCTGCGTGTAAGCGAAGTCGACTTCCCCGCCGCCGCTTTGCGTGATCTTGGAGACCATCCCGCTGGTGGGATCGTAGGTATAGGTGCTGACCGTGACGGCAACGCCGTCGGTGGTCGAGTTGTCGGTGGGGGTGAGGTCGGTGGTGACCGTCGACAACCGGTTGTTGGCATCGTAGGTGTAGCTGACGCGGGTAAGTGTGGATCCGTCCTCGAGCGTCGTGACGACGGACTTGATGTTGTTGGTGCCGTTGAAATAGTTGAACGCCGTTTGTTCCGTATGGCCGTCGGAGTCGGTGGTGGTGATGTAGGAAAGCTTGCCGCCCCCGGTATAGTTGTAGGTCAGCGTATTGTTGTCGCAATCTTTGGAATTGACGATGCGGCCGCCGTTGAGGCTGTCGAAGGTCTCAACCCGCTTGGTCTCGCCGTCGGTCCAGGTCCAGACATTGTTGGAAAAGGTGAGGGTGTCGATGGGCCCCTGGCCGCCGCCTACGCCATCGCTGCCGGGGGGCTTGGAGCCATTGCCATCGGGGCTGTAGCCCACATAGGCGGAACGAGTCGTATCCCAGGTGTAAACCGTGTCCGACCCATCCCAATCGATGAGCTTAACCTGGCTTCCTGATTGGTTGAGGGTGCCGGCCGTCACGCCGATGACATGGCGCGAGCCGTTCATCATCCAATTGTCGCCGTTTTCGTCGCTGAAAGAGCCCTGGCTGTTGTAGGTGCGCCATACCTGGTCATCCAGGCCTGTGCCGACAAGGACCTCGTCCTCGCGATTGATCATCAAATTGCCGGTCGCGGCGTTGACGTAGACGTTTTCGCCATAGCGTCCGAAAGTCGGATCGCCGACGGCGCCGCGCTGACCCAGGATCCAACCGGAACTGCGTTCCAGGCCCAAGCCCAAGCCTGTGACGAAAGCAACCATCGGTCGACCCCCCATGCGCGGGCGGGAGGGCCTTCGCCTCCTACCCCTTCATAAACATGATCGGGAGATTTCCGGATCCGTTCAGTGTTTTGTTGGAAGGTATCATCGCGCTTCAGCGATCACAGGCAAATCAGCGGCTTGAGATCGAATCCTGGGCTCCCTCTCTCGGTTCGGAGACTGGCGGGAGAATGGGCCTTGGAGTTGCCTGATCCGGGAATCTCTACCCCGGGATGATCAGCAATACCGCGCGCAACACCGGGCTTTTCGGCGAACTGGCGCAATGGGGCTGCAGAGCAGGGACTGAATGGCGCAGGGCGCAATCTGGGGAATATCTGCTCCAATTTAACTTAGCGACGGTGGAGCTTGACGGATTGTTACCTTCGCAGAAGTTTCACGAAGTTGGGCTTCGCTTTGTACCGAAGCGCGAGATCGTCCAGGCACGATGGCGTTTTCACATGAATCCCTGGCGTCATTTTTGCGACGCGCCGTCCTGTGACGTCGGTGGGCCATAGCGGCCCGCTCCTAAGCCCCGGAGGCGCGCCCGGTCTTTGACCGAGAGAAGGTGTATCGGATCGATCATCTGCCCATCCACCTCTACCCAACCCATATGGTTGGTGCCGGCGGACCAGCCCAACAAGCGTTGGATTTGCTCGGGATAGCTGGCGACGAGTTCCGACGACAGCGACAAATACATGTTCTCTTCCTGCCGCATGTTCGCCGCGTCGAGGGCCAAACTGGCCGCGGTTCGATATTCGCCAGCCGTGGTATTCGCGCCGCCCGCGTGGAAGGTGGAGCCGAGGAAGATCAGTGCCGATCCCCCTCTCATGACCGTCGGAACAGTTTCCGACATATCCGGCTTTCGTTCGTCGTCCCACAAATGGCTACCGGGGATGACAAGCGTCCCGCCATTTTCTGCAGTGAAGTCCGAGAGCGCACAGATGATCTGCACCCGCCCTTCACGCCCATTCGTCGGATGACGCCAGAGAAATACCGTGTCGTCGCGATGCAGCGGTTGCGCGCCTTGCCCCGGTGCAAGTTGGATCGCCTGCGTGACTCCAATACGGACATCTGCAGCAATGCTTGTCCTGCGCTCACCCACCCAAACCTCGCGCGGCTGACATAGGAAATGCTCCGCGGGCTTGAGATATAGCGGGTGTGTGGCGATGGATGCGCAATGCCGCGTGTGCGCGAACAGCGCACTGAGCCGCCGCGTCCTGAAACCGGCAAAGCCATCGCGGCCGCTCGATTGCCGGTCCAATAGCGGCAAGAGGTCTCGGCGCAACCCTTCCAGCGTTTCGGACGTCAGGAAGTCTTCGACGATCACGCCGCCGTCGCCCTCCAGAACGGCGACGACGTCGCCGCAGGACGCTTTGCTTGAGAGCCTGTTCAGACCTCTCATGGCCACCTCCTTCCATGGCTCTTCGCTCTAGGTCGCTCGACCGTTCGCCAGGCGACGGGCGAGCACCGTGAAGCCGGCAAGGCTCGCCGCGATCGAAAACGCGAATAGGGCGTAGAGCGGGACGTAACCGTGGCCGCTGCTCAGAAGAGCGCCGCCGACCATGGGACCGAGGGCCGAGCCGATGGCAAGAGCCGCCGGCATGAGAACGGCAACCCGGGCATTGGGATCCGACGACGCGATCATTCCCATCTGATAGGCCATCGGGAAATTCCAGATGCCCACGGCAAGCAGTGCGCCGATGAAATAGCCGGCCAAGCCATGCCCAAGCATCAGCACGACCACACCCGCTATCGCGAGCAACATGCCAACAGTGAGTGGCTTCTCGCGGCCGAAGCGATCCCCAATCACCGCGGCGGCAATGCCCGCCATGCCGCTGACGGCAAGTCCGATCATCAGAAGGACAGCGACCGTCTGGTCATTGACACCGAAGCTCGGTGCAATCTGCGTGAGGAACGCCCAAAGCGCGGCGAGGCCACTGAAGGATACGAACATCGCACCCAATCCAAGCCAGGGAGCCCAATTGCGGATCATCGAAAGGTCCGTGCCGTGGCGCCGAAGCATCGCAAAGCGCTCATCCGGCGGCACGACGGCGCGGCGCGCGGGAATGCCAGCAAGACCCGCAAGAGAAACGATGCCGCTGATCGCCGCAAGCGTGAGAACGGTTCCGGCAAATCCCCAGCGCGCCTGCACGAACTGAGTCAGCAACAGCACAGCCAAAATGGCGAGCAGCACTTCGCTTGCGAGCTTGATACCGAATGCCCGATCGGGCCGGTGGTTCTCCGATACGATTGCGATCGTGACGGTATAGAGAATGCCAAGGCCCATGCCTGTGCAGAAGAGCGTCGCCAGAAGTGCGCCATAGCTATTGATAAAGGCCGCAGCCCCCAAGCTGACGACGGAGAGTGCGGTACCCGCGCCGACGAGACCCCGCCAATCGAAACGACGGATCCACTGACGAGAGGTTGCCGCCACAAGCGCAAATCCCGCTAGCATGCTGGAGCCGACCATGCCAATCTGCGCATCGTTCAGCGCGAAGCGCGCTGCCGCGGCCCCAAGAAGCGCCGGCATGATGTTGAACAACAGTCCGCCGACCGAAGACACCGTGCACGCGGAAACGAACGTCTTGAGCGCCTGGCGATAGACCGGTGCATGGGTCTCCGGCTTGCGTTCGACAAATGCCGCCGGCCGCGCGGCCAGCCCATTGGTTGGAGGAATGCGCACAAGGAGCTGCGCATACCCCTTGGTGAAAGGGCTTGCGATATGAACAGGCTCCGCGACAACTTCGATCTTCGGGAAGCGCTTTAGAATCTCCTCCCAGATCACGCGCAGCTGCATCTCGGCCAAGCGGTTGCCGACGCAGCGATGGATACCGTAACCGAAGGAGATGTGGCGGCGCGGATTCTGGCGATCGATGATGTACTCGTTCGGGCGCTCGATCACTTCATCGTCGCGGTTTCCCGAGACGTACCACATGACGACCTTGTCGCCCTTTTTGATCGTCTTGCCGTTGAGCTCGAAGTCACGTGTCGCGGTGCGCCGCATGTGAGCCAGCGGCGTCTGCCACCGGATCGTCTCGGAAACCATCGACGGGATCAGCTCGGGATGCTCGCGCAGTTTCTGATACTGGTCCGGGTTCTGATTGAGCGCGAGCACGCTGCCGGTGATGGTATTGCGCGTCGTGTCGTTGCCGCCGACGATGAGCAGGATCACGTTGCCGAGATATTCCATCGGCCCCATGTTCCGCGTGGCTTCCGAATGCGCGAGCATCGAAATCAGGTCCATCGCGGGCTCTGAGTTCACGCGCTCGTTCCACAGCTTGATGAAGTAGTCGAGGCACTCCAAGACAGCCGATGTCTGCTCCTCGACGGTTTCCACCAATCGGCCGGGGCCGGGAACGGTGGTGGTCACGTCGGACCAGTAGGTCAGCTTGCGGCGATCCTCGAACGGAAAGTCGAATAGCGTAGCCAGCATCTGCGTGGTCAGTTCGATCGAAACCTTGTCGACCCAGTCGAACGTCTCGCCGATCGGCAGCGCGTCGAGAATCTTCCCCGCGCGCTCACGGATAAGCGATTCCATACGCTCGAGGTTGGCCGGAGCGACGATCGGGCTGACGACCTTGCGCTGCGCGTCATGTTTGGGAGGGTCCATCGCGATGAACATCGGCAGCTCGGTGTCGTCTTTGGACTCGTCGAAGATGGTGATCTCGCGATGCGACGAAAACACCTGATGGTTGGTATCGACCGCCATGATGTCGTTGTACTTGGTAATCGACCAATAGGGGCCGAACTCGCTTTTGGCGCAATAGTGGACGGGGTCTTCCTTCCGCAGCCGCTCGAAATACGGCCAGTGCGTATCGCTGCTCCAGAGATCGAGTCTGCTGACATCGATCGCCTCCAGCGGAATGGATTTGGCGTCTTCGATTGCGGCTTTCAGAGCAGCTTGCGTTGCCATCCGAATCGATCCCTTTTCCCCGTGTTATTTTAACGCCGAGCCCGCGACGGCGACCGCGCGGATTTCAACGAGCAGTTCGGGCAGCGCAAGCTCGGTTACGCCGACAGCCGACCACGATGGATAGTCCTTTGGGAAGAATTCGTCCTTCACTTTGCCGAACTCTGCCGAGCCGCCGCGCAAGTCGATATGGAAGGTCATCAACTCGACGACGTCGCCAAGCGACGCACCTGCGGCTTCAAGCGCAGTTGTCAGCCCGCGGAATGCAAGACGCGCCTGCTCAGTCAGCCCTTTGCCCGGCCGCATATCGGCGTCGAGCCCAACCTGACCCGACACCCACACCATGTCGCCGACGCGTGTCGCCTGGGAGAAGTGATAGTTGTCGTACAGAACCTTCGTCGTGCCGGGATTGATCAGCGTGCGCGACATCGTGCGGTGTCTCAGCGAAGCTGCTGAAAGATGGGCGAGCGGAACGGCGCGCCGGGTTCAAGCCGCGCCATTTCATTCTGAAACAGCATGCCGTTGCGCGCGAACTTCGGCGTCCGGCTCACCGCCGGCAGCGGATGAAACGTCGCATTGTCGCCGAAGAAGCGGAATACGATGGTATGCCGATCCGGGAATGCGGCATCCACGGCCGCGCCCCCGTGAAGCGAGTTGGGGTGTAGCACCAGCACATCGCCGGGCTCCGTTGCCCAGGACAGCACATCCCAAGCATCCGGGTCGGTTTTGCGTTCCGCTTCGATGTCCGGCAGCCGCGGCAATGCATCGCCGCCATGCAGTGGATCGGTCGGGTCGTTGGGATCGGCAAAGGTGGGACCGTCATAGCGGGTGCCCAAATGTGAACCGCGCACGATCTCCAGCGCATTGGACTTCGGCACGGACTCAAAGCTGATCCACGCATTGCCCCAATGCATGCCGCCCCATGGCAGATAGGACGTGTCCTGGTGCCAGAATGTGCGCGGTCCTACGCCGGCCGTCTTGATGAATATCTCTTCGGCGAAATACCAAACGTGGCTCGAGCCCCAGAGATCGGCGAAGATCTGGCCGAACGGCATCTGCGCCATCATGGCATCGAGCTTTGCCTTGGCGGCCGGATTGGAATTATCGACGAACGATTGGTGCTCGGTGCCTATCAGCATCCCGGACGCGTTCGGTCCGGGGTTCGCCACACCCCAGTCGAGCGCTTCGCGGCACTTCGCCAGCTGCTCCTTATTCAGCGCTCCGCGCAGGAGAACAGCGCCATCCTCGAGATATCTCTGTCGCAACGATTCCTGGATCATGTCTCTTTTCCCATCCGCGTGAGAGAGAGACACTACCATCCTCCTCGATTTTACACAACGGTCATTTTTATAATTACAGATGGTGTTTTTGTCGCTATTTTCAAGCCCATGAGCCAAGCGCGCCTCCGCAGTCATAAACCTCGCAACAAGGGCGAAGCGACCCAACCGCGCCGCGGCCGTGGCCGCCCTCAAGGAGACCGCGCCGCGAAAAGCGGCGAGCTGATTGCCGCCGCACGCAAAGTGATCGCGAGAGAAGGCTATGCGGGCACGACGCTTCTTAAAGTCGCCCGCGAAGCAGGTGCTGCATCGACCGGTGTGGTGACCCACTATTTCGAGAGCAAGGAGGCGATGGTGCTGGCTGTCGCCGAGACCCTGTTCGACGAATACGACGCATGGCTGGCCGCTCAGAGCGATGCCTGCGATCCGCAGTCCCTCTGCAACAATCTTCTCGATTACATGACACGAAGTAAGGGTGAGAGCTGGATGGCGATGCTACAGCTCATTGTCGGCGCGCGTGGCGATGCGACGCTGGCGTCTCTCTATGCTCTGCGCAATGGACGGTTCATGACCAACTTGACCAAGCTGATCCGGCGCGGCCAGAACGAGGGCGTGATCCGTCGCGATGTTCCTGCAGACGTTCTTGCAGACCAATTGGGTGCGATGGGAGATGGCTGGGCACTTACCTATCCATTGGAGCCGAAGCGCTTCGGACATGGGCGTATCCGCCACCTAGTCGATAGCGCGGCCGCCATGCTTGCGCCGCCCATCTCCAGACGATGACGATCTGGCGCTGAGCGCCGGATGTGCGGAAACTTACCCCCCCGAACTGGGATCCGACACCGGGGGGCTCCGTCTCTCGATTCAGAGACAGGCGGGAGAATGGCGCTGGGAATTGCCGGATCGGCGAGTCTCTACCGCCGCACCAAACGGGCAATACCGCGCGGAATGCCGCGCTTTTCAGCGTGCTGGCGCAACGGGGCTGGAGAGCAAGGACTGAATGGCGCACCGGGCAGGATTCGAACCCACGACCCCCAGATTCGTAGTCTGGTGCTCTATCCAGCTGAGCTACCGGTGCGCGCGAGGGCGGTGAACCTATTGGTCGGAACGCGGCATGGCAAGCTTTTGCGGCCTTGCGCGGCGAGGATTTTCGGCCCCCTCGCGGCCGGCGGTCCCGGCGCGGGGCGGGCCGGGAGGTACCGGTGTTCCCGCGAAAAACTCCCAGGAATCAGGGGCCTGGACCCTTGTACCGGCTCGACGCGCTGGTTAAGACTGCTTCCCAAGGAACGCAGACGGCGCGGCGTCGCACGTGCCTCTTGCGGCCTTGGCGCAGGGGCTGGACCCGCGCTGAAGGGGCAGCGGAGAGCGGAAAATGAAGGCATCTCGGGCAGCGCGCGCAAGCAGCCATGCGGTTCTCGCATTGGCGGCGTGCCTTGGTCTTTCCGCCTGTTCCGATGTCGACAATGCGCTGTTCGGCTCGCCCGACGAGAACACCCAGGCGAGCGCGGCGCCGGGCACACTCGATGCCAACGCCTCGCAGCAGGCCGCCGCCCAGCCCAGCCAGTCCGGCGAGGCGTCTTCGCCGCAGCCGCAAACGAGCCAGGCCGAGCCGCAATCATCCGCGCAGCCGGTCGAGTCCGGCACGCTGCCGGAAACGCCAGCGCAGTCCGCGCCGGCTTACGCGGCATCGCCCGCGATCGCGCCGGTCCAGGTGGAAGCCGGATCGAACACCGGCACCGCCGTCAGCACCACGATCTCGGGCCTTCGCGCCGAGCTGATGCGGCTCGAGGACCGTATCGGCGCCAACGCGCAGCGGCTGGCCGGCCTGCACAGCCAGTCGGCCGCCGACGCGACGTCCTATTACGAAGCCAAGGCACACATCACCGCGCGGCTTCAAGTCGGCACGACCCGCGGCAACCCCGAGCTGGTGGCGGAGTGGAATACCGCGCAGGCCGCGCTCGATCAGCTCACCGTCAACATCAACGCGTTGAACGCGCTCGGCACCTCCGTCGCCAACGATTCCTCGAGCGCGCATTACATGCTCGACCAGATCTCGGCGACCTTCAACGTCTCCGGCGCGGTGGACGAGGATCACCGCCAGCTCTCGGTGCTTGAGGACGAGACCAACCAGACCATCGTGCTGATCGACCGGCTGCTCAAAAGCGTCTCGGAAGACATCCAGCGCCAGACCGCCTATGCCGCCAACGAGCGGGCCAATCTGACGACCCTGGCCGCGGCGATCAAGAACGGCGAGCTCTATGGCGCCGAGCTCGGCACGCCGATGATGGCGTCGCAGGTCTCGCCCATGTCGCAGGTCGCCACGAGCGGCACGCCGCTGGTAGTGATCCGCTTCGACCGCCCCAATGTCGACTATCAGCAGATCCTCTATGCGGCGCTGAGCCAGGCGCTGCAGACCCGGCCCGGCGCGGGATTCTCGGTGGTCGCCGTCTCGCCGAC
>Ga0213880_10000034_pt1 | contig 17047 bp, 15 predicted proteins | sample BarmaccoBMER_R07_FD_165047 | JGI IMG/M metagenome (GOLD analysis project Ga0213880, IMG submission 165047) | Barbacenia macrantha exposed rock microbial communities from rupestrian grasslands, the National Park of Serra do Cipo, Brazil - ER_R07 ... | reverse complement strand
AGACGTAATGCTCGCCGTCCTGGTAGAGGTAATTGTAGGTCTGGTAGTCGATGAACGCCTTCTCCAGGCTGTCCGTGGTCTTGTAGCGCTCCGCCACCTTGACCCCGTCGCTGATGCGGCGCATCTCGAGCTGGGTCACGGGCGTGCCCTTGCCGGGGTGGATGTTCTCCGCCGTCAGCACGATGTAGAGCTTGCCGTCCTTCTCGATGACATTGCCCTTGCGGACATTGCTCGCCATAACCGAAACCACGATGACCTCTTCGCCGTTGAAGGCGGGCGTATAGCAGGGGCAAGGAAAAGGTCCAAGAGCCATGGCGCCATGGTGGTCCCGCGATGCCCATGCCGACCGCCGGCCCGCGCTCGTCGCGCGCGGCCGGATCAAGGACGCCTTGCGCGCCTGGTTTCGCGCCCGGGACTTCACCGAGGTCGAGTGCGGCGCGCTCGCTGTCTCGCCGGGGAACGAGGCGCATCTGCATGCCTTCGGGACGGAACTGATCGAGACCGGCGGCGCGCGGCGCACGCTCTATCTGCACACCTCGCCGGAGTTCGCGGCCAAGAAGCTGCTGGCGGCGGGCGAGGAACGCATCTTCGAATTCGCGCGTGTCTTCCGCAACCGGGAGCGCGGGCCGCTGCACGCGCCGGAATTCACGATGCTGGAATGGTACCGCGCCAACGAGGACTATGCGCGCGTCATCGCGGACAGCATCTCGATCTTGCGTCTCGCCTCCGAGACTGCCGGCACCGACATGTTCAGATATCGCGGACGCGACTGCGATCCCCGCGCCCAACCGGAACGCATGACGGTCGGAGATGCGTTCCGGCATCATGCCGGTGTCGACCTTCTCGCGACGCTGTCGGACAGAGGCGAGGGCGACCGCGATCATCTGGCGACGCGCGCGCGCCGTGCCGGCATGGAGGTTGCTGACGACGACACCTGGGCCGACATCTTCTCCAAGCTGCTGGTCGCGCGGGTCGAACCCAAACTCGGCGTCGAGCGGCCTTTGATCCTGTGCGAATATCCGCGTTGCGAAGCCGCGCTGGCGCGGGCCTGCACCCACGATCCGCGCGTGGCCGAGCGCTTCGAGCTCTATGTCTGCGGCGTGGAACTCGCCAACGGCTTCGGCGAGCTCACCGATCCGGTGGAACAGCGCGCGCGATTCGAGGCGGAGATGGCGGAGAAGCAGCGCGTCTATGGCGAGCGCTATCCCGTCGACGATGACTTTCTCGCTGCCCTGGCGCAGATGCCGCCTGCCTCGGGCGTCGCGCTCGGCTTCGACCGCCTCGTCATGCTGGCCACCGGCGCGCGGCGGATCGACGACGTGATCTGGACGCCGGCGCCGTAATGATCCTCCCCCGTTTACGGGGGAGGGGGACCACGAAGTGGTGGAGGGGGCGCCCCCTCCGTCTGCGCCGTTGTCGCGGCGCATCCACCTCCCCCGCTTCGCAGGGGAGGATCAGAACTACATCCGCGCCGGCGCTTCGTGTTTGCCCTTGAAGAACGCGCTGATCTTGTGGCGGGTCTGTTCCCACCACACCACGCGGGCGTTGGTCACCCAGTTCAATTGGATGACCTTGCGCGGGCCCTCGAACGGTTCGAAGCCGTGCCAGGCATTGGGCTGGTTTTTGAAGATGACGAGCGTGCCTTCGTCCGGCGGCACCTCGGCCACCACGGCGTTGAGGTCGGTCGCCGAGCGCAGCAGGCGCAGCCTTCCCTTCGGGCTCTCCCACCGGCCGTTCATGTAGATCAGCACGGTGATCAGCTTGGTCGTGCTGTCGGTGTGGATCTGGCCGTCGCGGGCGCTGGATTGCCCGCGCACCGTGACCATGGTCGGGCGGTGCGAAAGATTGATGCCGAATTTGTCCGCCACCGCGGCGCTGAACTCGGGGCCGCGGATCGCATCCATGAAGGCCTGGAATGCCGGCCCGTACTGCAAGGTGGGAAGCGGAAAGCTGCCGGGATGAGCCACAGGGGGGAAATCCCGCTCGATATCGGCAATCGCCTCGCTTCTCACGAAGCCCGGCACCATCAGATACGGAAACGGCTCGGCGACCAAGGTCGCATTGCGCACCGCCTCGACATCGATGGGAAGCGTCATGCCTCGAGCCCGATTTCCATCGCCGTGTACGCCGCGCTGACGATGCCGCCGTCGACGGGGAGCACCGTTCCCGTCACGAAGGACGAGGCGCGCGAGCAATAGAAGATCGCGGCCCCGATCATGTCGTCGTCGCGGCCGATGCGTTTGCGAGGCACCGCCGCCTCCATCTGCCTGCGCGCCACGGCGAGCACGGGGGCCAGCATCTTGGTGTCGAACGGGCCCGGCGCGATGGCGTTGACGTTGATGTTGTCGCGCGCCAGATGCTTGGCGAGATTGCGCGTCAGGTGATGCACCGCCGCCTTGCTCGCCGAATAGGCATAGCTCTCGAGCGTCGGCTGCAGGATGCCGTCAATGGAACCGATGTTGAGCACGCGCGCGGGCTCGTCCTGCGTCGCGGCCGCACGCAACAAGGGCAACAGCGCCTGGGTGAGCAGGAACGTGGCCTTGAGGTTGACCGCCATCAGCTTGTCCCAGCCGGCTTCGGAGTACTGATCGATCGGCTCGGCCCACGCCGCGCCGGCGTTGTTGACCAGGATGTCGAGCTTCTTCTCGCGCGCCTTGATCTCGTCCGCGAGTTTGCGCACTTCCGACGGATCGCCCAGATCGTGGGCGAGCGGGATGCAAGTGCCTGTCTTCGACAACTCCGCCGCCGCGGCGTCGCAGGCGGCGGCTTTGCGCGAGGAGATATAGGTTTTCACGCCAGCCTCGACGAAGCCCCGCGCGATCATTAGCCCGATGCCACGCGAGCCGCCGGTCACCACCGCGGTCTTGCCATTGAGGGAGAAAAGATCGGAGACGGACATGGGCAAACCTCATAACAAAATTTGTCATGGCCCGCGAATGCGGGCCACCCAGGTGACACCCTGCGAAATCTCGCAATTTTGGCTTCGATCTCGCGCGACAAACAGCATTGTGCAGAACCCATCTGGGTGGCCCGCATTCGCGGGCCATGACAATCGAGAATCTACCGATACCCCGCATTCACCTGGGCGAGCGCGGCCGATCCGGGGCAGAGCTCCTTTTCGCCCAGCCGGTTCAGGGGCGCGCCCACCGTCTTCAGATGCGCATGCAGGTCTTCGGGTTCGGGATCGACATAGAGCAGCCCGGTCACCACTTCGCCCTTCGCGGACTTTTCCTGCAGGAAGGCCATCGCGGCGGCGCGGTTGGTCGGATCGTAATCGGCATGAAGCTTGGCGAGTTTGAGGTACGAGCCGTCATGCTGGCGCACGACCTCGGTCGTGCCGGGTTCGAAATCGACCGTGATCTCGCTGCGCGCGGGGATGACGTCGATGCGGTTCATCGCCTCGTTGTGCTCGCGCACATAGTCGAAGCTCTTGGTCGAGCCGGCATGGTTGTTGAACTGGACGCAGGGGCTGATGACATCGAGCACGGCCGAGCCCTGGTGGCTGATCGCGCCCTTGATGAGGGGCACGAGCTGGTGCTTGTCGCCGGAGAAGCTGCGCGCCACATAGGTGCAGCCGAGCACCAGCGCCAGGCTGACGAGATCGATCGGCGAATCCGCATTGGTGCCGCCGGCCTTGGATTTCGAGCCCTTGTCGGCGGTGGCCGAGAACTGTCCCTTGGTCAGGCCGTAGACGCCGTTGTTCTCGCAGATATAGACCATGTTGACGCCGCGGCGGATGCAATGGGCGAACTGGCCAAGTCCGATGCTGGCGCTGTCGCCGTCGCCCGAGACGCCCAGATAGATGAGATCGCGGTTGGCGAGATTGGCGCCGGTGAGCACGCTGGGCATGCGGCCATGCGCGGAATTGAAGCCGTGGCTCTGGCCGAGAAAATAGTCCGGCGTCTTGGACGAGCAGCCGATGCCGGAGATTTTCGCGACACGGTGCGGCTCGAGGTCGAGCTCGAAACAGGCCTGGATCAGCGCGGCGCTGATCGAGTCGTGGCCGCAGCCGGCGCACAGGGTCGAGATGCGGCCTTCATAATCGCGATGGGTGAAGCCGAGCGCGTTCTTGGGGAGGCCGGGATGATGCAGCTTGGGCTTGGCGATGTAGGTCATGATGCGGTTCCGAAGTGATAGCCGAAGTCCCGGATGTCGCCGGCATAACGGGCAGCGACAAAGTCTCGTCCCCAGCCGTCGAAGTAGGAAGGATAGGGGCCGTGCGTGCTCGCGTTTTTGCGCGCAAGCGCGACGGAAAGGCCCAGCTTGCCGGCCACTCGCGCAAGATCTTCGGCGAGTGTCTCGAAGCGGCCGATGAAATCGGCGCCATCGAGGCAGTCGCGCTGTGGCCGCAGCACGAACAATCGCTCCAGCCGGCCCGCGTCCGCATCGATCTGGCGCAGCCATTGTGCAAAGCTGAGTGTCTGGAATTGCGGGAAAGTCGGCCTCAGTCGTTCGCGCGCGTGGCAGTAGAACGACACAAGCCGCTCCCAGGGATTGCGCACAAAGCCGAACGCGAAATATCCGACGAGGTCGGGACGCCGGGCCATCAGCTCGGGCAGAGTCTCGTGCGTGGTCTCGTGCGACACGGCATCTTCACCGTCGGCATAGGGCGCGAGAGCCGCGCGCACGCTGATCCCGCCGGTCTTGGGAACATGGGCGAAGACGAAGCGGCGCGCGTGGGAGACGATCATGGTCCGCCATCCTTCGAGGCTCGCTTCGCTCGCACCTCAGGATGACGGCTGTCGAAAAGCACGTCACCCTGAGGTGGCTGCGTAGCGGCCCTCGAAGGGCGACGTGCGAGGCACCCCGTCGTCACTCCGCTGCCTCTTTGCGCGTCACCGAAAGCCGCTCGGCGATGGCGCCGTGGATGAACCGCGCCGTGATCGGCGTGCCGTCGTAATGCAGGATCGAGATGAACCGCGCCGGATCGAGGCCGCATTCGTTGACGATCAGCTTGAGGAGCTGCGCGTCGCGGTTCTGCTCGATGACGAAGACCTGGTCGTGGCCATGGACAAAATCGCTGAGCGCGTCGGCGAAGGGGAAGGCCCGCACGCGCAAGCCGTCGAGATGGACACCCTGGGCGGCGAGGCTGGCGAAGGCTTCGTCCATCGCGGCCGAGGTCGAGCCGAAATAGATCACGCCGTGGCGCGACTTCTCCTTGGCGGCTCGCATCACCGGAGCCGGCACCAGGCTCTTGGCGGTCTCGAGCTTGCGCAGCAGGCGCTGCATCACGTCGGTGTAGTCCTTGCCGGACTCGCTGTAGACCGCGTAAGCGTTGTGCGACGAGCCGCGGGTGAAATAGGCGCCCTTGGTCGGATGCGTGCCGGGCAGGGTGCGATAGGGTATGGCGTCGCCGTCGACATCGAGATAGCGCGCAAAGGCCTTGCCGGCTTCGAGTTCCTCGGCGGTGATGAGCTTGCCGCGGTCATAGGTGCGGCTGTCGTCCCAGCTTAGCGGCTCGCACAGCCAATCGTTCATGCCGATGTCCAGGTCCATCATCACGAAGATCGGCGTCTGCAGCCGCTCGGCGAGGTCGAAGCTCTGGGCGGCGAACTCGAAGCTCTCGCGCGGATCCTCGGGGAACAGCAGGATGTGCTTGGTGTCTCCGTGGCTGGCATAGGCCGCGAGCAGAATGTCGGATTGCTGGGTGCGCGTCGGCATGCCGGTGGACGGTCCGCCGCGCTGGATGTCAAAGATCACCGCCGGGATTTCGGCGTAATAGGCGAAGCCGAAGAATTCCTGCATCAGCGAGATGCCGGGGCCCGAGGTCGCGGTGAAGCTGCGCGTGCCGTTCCAGCCGGCGCCCAAGACCATGCCGATGGCGGCGATCTCGTCCTCGGCCTGGACGATGGCGAACTTATTTTCGCCTGTCGCAGGATCGACGCGGAAGCGCTTGCAATGCGCGCTGAAAGCTTCGGCGAGCGAGGTCGACGGCGTGATCGGATACCAGGCGCAGACCGTGGCGCCGCCATAGACGGCGCCCAGGCCGGCGGCGTCGTTGCCGGCGATGAAGATGCGCTCGCCCACCTTGTCGGAGTGCGTGACCTTCAGGCCGCAGGCACCCTTCAGGTTCTTCTCGACATAGTCGTAGCCGAGGCGCAGCGCGGTACCGTTCAGTGTGACGAGCTTGGTCTTGCCCTTGAACTGCTTTTCGATCAGCGCGTCGATCACCTTGAGATCGAGGCCGAGAAGAGCGGCGAGGGCGCCGACATAGACGATGTTCTTGAGCAGCTGGCGCTCGCGCGGGATGGTGCCGGCCATCGAATTGGAGAGCTCGGTAAAGGGCACGCCCAGAACGGTGATGTCGCTGCGCAGCTTCTGACCGGTGAGCGGCTTGGTCGAGTCGTAGAGCATGTAGCCGCCCGGCTCGACCTCGGCGATGTCGCGGTCCCAGGTCTGCGGGTTCAGCGGCACCACGAGGTCGACGCCGCCGCGGCGCCCGAGCCAGCCTTCGCCGGAGATGCGCACCTCGTACCAGGTGGGCAGGCCCTGGATGTTGGAGGGGAAGATGTTGCGCGTCGCAACGGCCACGCCCATGCGCAGGACGCTGCGAGCGAACAGCTCGTTGGCGCTCGCCGAGCCCGAGCCGTTGACGTTGGCGAACTTGACGACGAAGTCGTTGGTGGCGGCGAGGGGTTTCATACGAGTTCACGACCTTTCAGAAGCACGTCACCCTGAGGTGGCCGCGAAGCGGCCCTCGAAGGGCGACGTGCGCCAGGTCGTTTCGCCAACAATTTCAGCCTCTCCCAGTTCCCGCGAATTGCAGCTTCCTTTTTTTCGCGGCGCCAGCCTTTGATACGTCTCTCGCACTCTTGTGCGTCTCGAAGGTCGCCAAATTTCCCGGCCCAGACCAATTCTACAGGTCGTCGCGAATGGGTGTAACCTTCGAACCTGCCGTCATTGTGCTCGCCAACGCGGATGTCAATGTCACTATAGGACGTCGAACCAACATAGTAGCTGCCATCAGAGCAGCGCAGCATATAAGCCCAGCCGCTCATTCTTCGCAGCCTTGCTTCGAGTTCCGCGCTACCTGCTCGGTAGGGCTGCACGGACGTGGGTACCCCACCCGGGTTTTCCGCCGCGCGTCGCCCTTCGAGGCTCGCTGCGCTCGCACCTCAGGGTGACGCGCTAAAGTAGAGCAGCATACCAGGGAGATCATCGTCCGCATGCCTGCGCCGTCTCCAGATAGAATTTCTGCATGTCCCAGGCGCCTGTCGGGCAGCGCTCGGCGCACAGGCCGCAGTGCAGGCAGACGTCCTCGTCTTTCACCATGACGCGCCCGGTCTTCAAATAATCGGAGACGTAGAGGTCCTGCGTCGTGTTGGGCGCCGGCGCGGTGAGATGGGTGCGCAGCTCGGGCTCGGGATCGTTGCCGGTGAAGGTGATGCAGTCGACCGGACAGATGTCGACGCAGGCGTCGCATTCGATGCAGAGGTTCTTCTCGAACACCGTCTCGACGTCGCAGTTGAGGCAGCGCTGCGCCTCCTTGAAGCCGAGCTCGCGGGTGAAGCCGAGCTCGACCTCCATGTTGACGTTGTGCAGCGTCAGCTCATGCGGCGCATGCGGCACCTTGAAGCGCAGGTCGAGCGACACGTCGTTGTCGTAGGACCATTCGTGGATGCCCATCTTCTGGCTGGCGAGGGTGTGCGGATCGGCCGGGCGCAGCTTCACATCCTGGCCGCGGCAGAGCAGGTCGATCGACACCGCGGCGGCATGGCCGTGCGCCACCGCCCAGATGATGTTCTTCGGCCCGAATGCCGCGTCGCCGCCGAAGAAGATCTTCGGATTGGTCGACTGGAAGGTCACCGCATCGACGACCGGCATCTCCCATTTGTCGAACTCGATGCCGACGTCGCGCTCGATCCAGGGAAAGGCGTTCTCCTGGCCCACCGCGACCAGCACGTCGTCGCATTCCAGATGCATGTCCGGCTCGCCGGTGGGCACCAGATTGCGCCGGCCCTTGGCGTCGCGCTCGGCCTTGACCTTCTCGAACAGCACGCCGTTGAGCTTGCCGTCCTTGTGGGTGAATTCCTTGGGCACCAGGAAGTTCAGGATCGGGATGCCTTCCGACATCGCGTCGTCCTTCTCCCAGGGCGAGGCCTTCATCTCCTCGAAGCCGGAGCGGACAACGACTTTGACGTCGGCGCCGCCGAGACGGCGCGAGGTGCGGCAGCAATCCATCGCGGTGTTGCCGCCGCCCAGCACGATGACGCGCTTGCCGATCGAGGTCGTGTGGCCGAAGGACACCGACGACAGCCAGTCGATCCCGATATGGATGTTCGCCGCCGCTTCCTGGCGACCCGGAATCTCGAGCTCGCGGCCGCGCGGCGCGCCGCAGCCGACGAAGATCGCGTCGTAGTTGTCAGCCAGAAGCGCCTTCATGCTGCTGATCTTCTGGCCGAACCGGGTCTCGGGCTCGAGGCCGAGAATGTAGCCGCATTCCTCGTCCAGCACTGTCTCGGGCAGGCGGAATTTCGGGATCTGCGTGCGCATCATGCCGCCCGCGAACGGGTCCTGATCGTAGATCGTCACGTGGTAGCCGAGCGGCAGAAGGTCGCGCGCCACCGTCAGCGAGGCCGGGCCGGCGCCGATGAGCGCGACGCGTTTGCCGTTTTTGGTCGCGGCCGGTCGTGGCAGGCGGGCGCGGATATCGTCCTTGTTGTCGGCGGCGACGCGCTTGAGCCGGCAGATCGCCACCGGCTGCTCCTCGACGCGGCCGCGGCGGCAAGCGGGCTCGCAGGGCCGGTCGCAGGTGCGGCCCAACACGCCTGGAAAGACGTTGGACTTCCAGTTGATCATGTAGGCGTCGGAATAGCGCCCCGCCGCGATCAGCCGGATGTATTCCGGCACCGGCGTGTGCGCCGGGCAGGCCCATTGGCAGTCCACCACCTTGTGGAAATAATTGGGGTCGGCGGCATCGGTCGGCTTCATGCCCGGGCGGCGCACGGCGCCACGAGCCGGGCCTTCAGCGATCGCGGAACTCATTCTTTTCTATCGAACTCCCGGCACGATGGACGGCGGGAAGGCGCCGGCCGCGGCGCCTTATAGCGGCCCGAACGAAGCAACGCCCCCTTTTTCTGATATTAGTCCCGAAGCCCCTTGAGGCAACAGCGGATTTCGCCCGGAAAGCGCGCCATGGACATTCGTCTCAATCCCGACCAGCAGAACATTGACGACGCGGTAACCAGGCTCTGCGAGGGCTTCGACGACGGCTACTGGAGCGCATGCGAGGCCGAGGCGCGCTTTCCGCACGAATTCCACAGGGCCGTCGCCGAGGCGGGCTTCCTGGGCATCGCCATGCCCGAGGCCCTGGGAGGGGCGGGGCTCGGCGTGGCCGAGGCCGCGATCCTCATGCACGCGGTGGCGCGCAGCGGCGGCGGCTTCGCCGCGGCCTCGGCGATCCATCTCAACATCTTCGGGCCGCATGCCATCGTGGTCCACGGCACGGAAGAACAGAAGCGGCGCATGCTGGTGCCGCTGATCCGTGGCGACGAGAAGGCCTGTTTCGCCGTCACCGAGCCCGACGCCGGCCTCGATACCACCAGCATCGCGACCTTCGCGCGGCGCAGCCATGCGGGCTACATCGTCAGCGGGCGGAAGATCTGGACCACCACGGCGCAGGAAGCGGACCGCATTCTCCTGCTCGCCCGCACCGCCAAGAAGGCCGACGGCAAAAAGCCGGCCGACGGCATGACGTTGTTCTACACCGCGCTCGACCGCAAGAAGATCGAGGTCCGGCGCATTCCCAAGATGGGCCGCGCTGCGGTGGATTCGAACGCGCTCTTCATCGACGACCTGTTCGTGCCGGACGAGGACCGTATCGGCGAGGAGGGCAAAGGCTTCCGCTATCTGCTCGACAGTTTGAATCCGGAGCGGATTCTGATCGCTGCGGAAGCCATCGGTCTGGGCCGCGATGCACTCTCGCGCGCGGCGCGTTATGCGAAGGAGCGCGTGGTGTTCGGACGGCCCATCGGCCAGAACCAGGGCATCCAGCATCCCCTGGCCGAGGCGTGGGCCTATCTCGAAAGCGCCTGGTGGATGACGATGCGCGCGGCCTCGCTCTTTGACGCGCGCGAACCCTGCGGCGCCGAAGCCAATGCGGCCAAGCTGCTCGGCGCCCGCGCGGCGTTCGATGCCTGCAAGAAGGCGATCATGACCCATGGCGGCATGGGCTATGCCAAGGAGTTCCAGGTCGAGCGCCTGTTCCGCGAAAGCCTGATCCCGATTCTGGCGCCGGTGAGCGAGCAATTGGTTTTGAGCTACATCGCCGAGAACGTGCTCGACCTGCCGAAGTCGTATTAGTTCAAGGGGCGCCGCCCGGCGCATAGCGCGCAGGGAACGCAGCAAATGCTTCAGCCATTGCGCTCATCGGGTGACGTGGAAGGATAGTGACATGAAGGTCAACTTGCAGGGCCAACATCCCAGTCGAGGCGATTACCGTCCTTGAAGAAGCGGATGGAACTCTCGCCGACGATGAGCTTGGTTCCATAATTGTAAGCTCGATAATCTTCGAGGATTGTAGCGTCGCTCGGCGCCGCGAGCCCCAGTTGGTGGGCTGCTGCGAGATATTTCTGGCGGAACTCTTCTTCTGTGTAGCGCATCGCACCAACTCCAAACGCCCGAAGAGTGCAGCACGTTCCCTGAAGGGCAGGTTAAAGCAACCTTTTGATAACGTTTAGCATTCGGAACGACCTGCGGCGAAAAAATGGCGGAGGCGCGGTTGCGCCCGCAGGATCGCTTGCCGGTGCGGCGCTCCGTCCTGGCTCAAGCACTTCCTGTCCCTAGTCCTGATAGCTTCGCGCTGCATTGGTAACGGTTTATTGACTGCTTGGCGAACTTGCCTCAAGATTGATTCCGTTCGTCTTGCTCGCGGGGCTCGAATGGCAGGGGATGACGTCGACGCCGGTCATGATCAGATTTCCAGCTTCAATCTCGGTACCGATGCTGCCAAGTTGCTTCAGGCACGGCTGGCCAAAGGGGACGATATCCTCCGGCTGACGGAGTTTCAGGGCCGCACCATTGGTTATTTTGTCTCCGCCGATGTTTGGCGCCTCATTTCGTTTGTCTTTCATCTGATCTCGGAGGGCGATAGTGAGAAACTTGAGATCATTATGACCGGTAAATACGGTGAGCGTCATCTCGACACGGTGGCTGGGGATTTGTCGTTGGAAGAGGTCTTCGGACGGGCTGCCAAGAGAGCGAGCCGCTGATCCACAAGAAGACATTTCCGGGGCGGGGATAATGTATCTATTCACGGGTTTGATCGGGCCTGCATCGTTTAGATTTGGGTCGGCAGCAACTAAATACCTCGCTCACAGCCCGAGCCCGATCGACAAGGATTGTCTTGAGGCCTTTTTCCTCTCTCTTCAATCGGCGCCTGTCCAGGCCAAGTTTTTTCGTACTTCCTCGACATTGACTGTCACCGTCTGCAATCACGCAGTTGTCTTCACGTCAGCAATGAACCGCGTACTTCTGGTCGAACCGTTGAGGCCCTGACAATGCACACCCATCTCTACACCGCTGCCAAGGCGGGGCTAGCCATCGTGGGGGGAATCTTCGAGCTAGCGGGCGTGTTCGCCATGAGTGCGCGTTATATAAACGTCGACCTTTTGGAAGTATTGCCGGGCTTGGCCAGCGCGTTATGGCGGGGCCAATTGGCCCGCGATATAGCAAATCTCGAGCAGATTACTCGCGAAGACGTCGTGACCACATTGCAAGGCTTGAGCCTAATCGGCCTTGGCTTTCTATTCTCAACGGCCGCGAATGTCCTGGCTGCATTTGACTGACACCGCGAAAGTTTCTCGATTCACACAAATCGCTTTCCGGAACGAGGCCTTCCCTTCGCATCGCTCGGTGGGAATGACCCTTTGAAAAGCGCGTGCAGAAATAGGGTGAGCCGAGGTCGGGACAAGAACTAGTTGCGACCCCAAGATTTGTTTCTTTTCGTCCTTGGACGGATGCAGGTAATGTGGACCCATGACAATCCCGATCCTCGAAACCGAGCGCCTCATCCTACGCGGCCACATGCTCGAGGACTTCCCGGCCTATGCGCAGATGTGGGCCGATCCGCAGGTCACCCGCTTCATCGGCGGCTCCCCCCTGAGCGAGGAGGAGGCGTGGGCGAAATTCCTGCGCGTCGCCGGTCATTGGGCGCTGCTCGGCTACGGTTTCTGGAGCATCGTCGAGAAGGCCAGCGGCACCCGCATCGGCGAGGCCGGCGTTCTCGGCATGAAGCGCGACATGGAGCCCAGCTTCCACGACGTGCCGGAACTCGGCTGGGGCCTGCTGCCCTCGGCGCAGGGCCAGGGCTTTGCCGGCGAGGCGATGCGCGCGATTCTTAGCTGGGCCGAAACCCGCTTCGGCAAGGTGCGCATGGTCTGCATCATCGATCCCGGCAATGCGCCGTCGCTGAGGCTGGCCGCGAAGCTCGGTTTCTGCGAATGCGCGCGCACCATGTACAAGGGTGAGCCGATCGTGCTGCTCGAGCGCTTGCCTTGACGCCTTTCCTTTTGCTCATCGACAGCTAGAGTCGGCCGCGGAGGAAGTTGATGCCCGGTCTTTATTTCGAGGAGTTCCAGGTCGGACAGAAATTCGTCCACCCGATCCGCCGCACCGTGACGGAAGCCGACAACGTCTTCTTTACGGCGATGACGCACAACCCGGCGCAACTCCATCTCGACGAGGAATACGCAAAGGGCACGGAGTTCGGCGCCCGCATCGTCAATTCGCTGTTCACCCTGGGACTGATGATCGGGATCTCGGTCGGCGATACCACGCTGGGCACCACCGTCGCCAATCTCGGCATGGACGAGGTGCGGTTTCCCAAGCCCGTCTTCCACGGCGACACGCTGCATGTGGAGACCGAAGTGCTCGAATTGCGCGCCAGCAAATCGCGCCCCGGGCAGGGCATCGTCACCTTCCTGCACAGGGCGATCAATCAGCGCGGTGAGATCGTCGCTCAGTGCAAGCGCAGTGCGCTGATGCTGGGTCGCAAAAGATGATGCTGCGCTCCCTCCTCTTCGTCCCCGCCGACAGCGAGAAGAAGCTGGCCAAGGCTTCCTCGTCGCCCGCCGATGCGCTGATCCTCGATCTGGAAGATTCGGTCGCGGCGGAGAACCGCGCGAAGGCGCGCGGCCTGGTCCGCGAGTGCCTGAAGACGTCGCATGCGCCGGCCGTCTGGGTTAGGATCAATCCGCTGGGCAGCGAGGATTTCATCCGCGACATCGAATCGGTGACGGCGTCGAAGCCCGCGGGCTTCGTGGTGCCGAAGCCGGATGGCCCGCAGACGCTGGACGTCATCGACGCGCATCTGATGACGCGCGAGACGCAGGCGGGTTTGCCGCACGGCTCGATCAAACTGTTGCCGGTCGCGACCGAGACTCCGACGGCGGTGCTGTCGCTTCAGGACTATCGCTCGAAGCCGCCGCGGCTGGCGGCGCTGACCTGGGGCGCGGAGGATCTGGCGGCCGCGCTCGGTGCCGCAACCAACCGCGGCGACGATGGCGAGTTCCTGCTCACCTACAAAATCGTGCGCACGCTGTGTCTCATCGCCGCCAAGGCTGCGGACGTTCCCGCGATCGAGACTTTGCAAGCAGATTTCCGCGACAGCGCCGGCCTCGAGCGCGCGGCGCGGGCGGCGCAGCGCGAAGGCTTCTCGGGCATGCTCGCGATCCATCCCGACCAAGTGGAGACGATCAATGCCGCCTTCACTCCGTCGCAGGCCGATGTCGCGCATGCGCGGCGCGTGGTGCAAGCCTTTGCCGGCGGCGCCGGCGTGGCTTCACTCGACGGTAAGATGCTCGACCAGCCGCATTTGAAACAGGCCAAGCAGGTGATCGCGCTGGCGGAGACGATTGCGGATCAAAAAATAACGGCGTCACCCTGAGGTGCCTGCCCCGCGCGCTTCGAGGCTCGCTTCGCTCGCACCTCAGCATGACGCGGGCGGGTCTCGAAGGGTGCACCCCTATCGCGACGGCGCCTGCCTGTGCGCCTTGGCCCGCACCATGATCCAGCCATAGAGCACGACGATCAGCGCCACGAACAGCGCCGTCGCCACTTCGTTGATCCAGGGGAAATCCACCGGCGCGAGCTGGAACGGCGTGCCGCTGCCGGTCGCGGAGATTACGCCGGCGTTGATCACGCCCCACAGGCTCTCGCCCACGATCATGCCCGATGCGATCAGCACCGCGAGCCGCTTGGAGTATTCCGGGCTGGGCGTGCCGCGTGCCCAATTGTCGTAGAGATGGCCGATGATCGCGCCGAAGACGACGGGCAAAGTCGCGCTCATCGGCAGATAGATACCGATGCCGACGGCCAGGGGGGAAAGCCTGAGCCACTTCATCGCGCCCATCAATTCGTCCAGCAGAATGAGGCCGACACCCAGCCCCATGCCGACATAGAGCATGTACCAGTTGAGATTGCCGCCGATCACGCCCTGCGCCAGCGCGGAGATCAGCGTCGCCTGCGGCGCCGGCAGCGGCTTGGTGCCGGCGACGACGTGGAGGTTGGGCGCGCCGAGAAAGCCCATCGAATGGGCGATGATGTTCAGCACCGGCGGGATCACGGCGGCACCCGCGATCACGCCGACGATCAGTGCCCATTGCTGCGCGCGCGGCGTCGCCTTGACCAGCTGACCGGTCTTGAGGTCCTGGAGGTTGTTGTTGGAGATGGTGGCGATGGCGAAGACGATGGCGGTGGCGAACAGCGCGAAGGCGACAAGCGCTTGGCGCGCATCGGCGCCCGGATGCACCACCGCGACGAGCACCAGGGTGCAGAACAGGATCGCGAGAATCCCCACCCCGGAGATCGGCGAGTTCGAGGCGCCGATCAGGCCCGCCATGTAGCCGCAGATCGCCGCGATCAGGAATCCGCCGATGAAGACGAAGGGGATGGCGGTGGCGATCAGCGCGGTCGTCCGGCCCACAAGCGGCGTGGGCTGAAGGAACTCGAACAGCAGCCAGGCGATCACCGCCAGACAGGCCAGCGCGATCAGTGCGATGGCGCCCGGTGACATGTCGGTGTCGGTGCGCTCGCCCTTGCCGCCCTTTGCGGCGCGCGAGGCCGACAGCGTCGAGACCACGCCGCTCACCACGGGGCCGATCAGCTTCATCAGGGTCCACACCGACGCCACCGCGATGGCGCCGGCGCCGATGAAGCGCACATGCTTGCGCCAGATGAAGTCCGTGTAGTTGTCGACGTCGGCGAGCGTGAAGGGATTGTGCGGCACCGGAAAGGGATGCGCGGTGAGATAAGGCACCGCCACGCCCCACGAGATGAAGAGGCCGAGCAGCATCGCCATGCCCACGCTCAGGCCTACGAGGTAGCCCGCGCCGACGAGCGCGAGCGAGAACCCCATGTCGAAGCCGCTCGCCGCGTTCGGCCAATTGAAGCGGTCGAGGCGGAAATAGCGCGTGAATTCCGCGGTGGCGTAACCGGTGGCGGCGACGATCGCCAGCCCGGCAGAGGCAACGGCGCCATAGATCACCGCCATCAGGCCTTCGCGCGACTCCGTGCTGTCGCTCTTGCGCGCAGCCTCGCCGACTTCAAGCACCTCGGCTGCGGCGACGCCTTCCGGATAGGGCAGGTCGGTGTTCACCACCATCGCGCGGCGCAAGGGGATGGTGAACAGCACGCCCAGGATGCCGCCCGAGGCGCAGATCCAGAACGAGGTCCAGAACGGAAAGTCCGCCCACCAGCCGACGATCAACAGTCCCGGCAGCACGAAGATGATCGCCGACAAAGTCCCCGCCGCCGAGGCGATCGTCTGCACGATGTTGTTCTCGAGGATGGTCGAGTCCTTGAACGCCGACAGCACCGCCATCGAGATCACCGCCGCCGGGATCGAAGTCGCGAAGGTCAGGCCAACTTTCAGGCCCAGATAGACATTGGCCGCGGTGAACACCAGCGTGATCAGGATGCCCAGGATCGTGCCGCGGAGCGTGAATTCCAAGACCTTGCCGTCCATGTGGCGTCCCCGCTAACCGTTCTTGTCATTCCCGGCCGAGCGGAGCGAGGGGAAGGGAATCCATGGCGCCGCGCTTGTGTCGCTGGATTCCCTTCCCCTCGGTCGCTTCGCGACTCGCGGCCGGGAATGACAATCTTCTCGACTACGCTACGGGATTTCGATTTCGCCACAAGAGGGGTGGCAAGAAAGAAAAAGAGGGAAGGCTTTCGCCCTCCCTCTCTCTCGGCCGTCCCATGTTGCCCCAGAGGACGGCCGGCGCGGCCCCCTTTGAGAGCTTAGTAGTGAACCACCTGCGCGGTGTTGCCGACCGCCGATGAGCTGACATTGACCGTGCCGCCGACATTGTAGGCCTGCACGTTGGTCGTCGAGTTGGTCGAGGACTGGTTGAGCTGCTTGGTGTTGACGTAGTTGTACTTGGCGTTGGTGTCCTCGGTGTAGACGTTGCCGGCGACCGAGCCCTGCACGTTGACGTCGTTCTGCACCTGGGCGGCGAAGACGTTCGTCGCCTGGCTGGGATCGCCGACGGCGCATTGCTGCTTCGAGTTCACCACCGTGTAGGCCGGGTCGGTCGAGATGTCGGCGGTGTTGCAGGCAACCTGCGTGCCCATGTTGACGCTGCCATTGACATTGGTCGCCTGCGCGTTGAGATCGGCGCCGACCGCCGCGCCCGAAGCATACTGATCGTTCTTGACCAGGGTGTTGTTCATCGTCACCGCCTGGAAGGCGTTGGCGACCGCCGTGGCGCTGCCGTTGACGTCGCCGTTGACGTTGTCGGCTTCCGCGTTGGTGTTGGTCCACACACTGTCGAGATTGATCTGCTTGTTGACGATGTCGCTCTCGCTGACATTGCCGTTTGGCGCGCCGCCGTCTGCAGGCGCACCGGCAGTGTCGCCGGAGCCGGCCGGTGTGTTGGCCGCTGTCTGTGTCGGCGCCACCGTCATCACCGGCAAGCCGGCTGCGTTCGGGCTGGTGTTCGGACCGCTGGGCCCGACTTCCATCACCGGCAGGCCCTGGACGTTCGGGCTGGTGTTCGGACCGCTGGGGCCGACTTCCATCACAGGAAGGCCCTGGACGTTGGGGCTG
>Ga0213880_10000033_pt1 | contig 17985 bp, 14 predicted proteins | sample BarmaccoBMER_R07_FD_165047 | JGI IMG/M metagenome (GOLD analysis project Ga0213880, IMG submission 165047) | Barbacenia macrantha exposed rock microbial communities from rupestrian grasslands, the National Park of Serra do Cipo, Brazil - ER_R07 ... | reverse complement strand
GGTCCTGCAGCTCCGCGACCACGCTGTGTTCGAGGCCGAGTGTGGTGGTCGTCACGGCGAAGCCGGCCGCGAGACCGTCGACCTTCGCGATCAGCACGCGCGCGGTGGCCGCATCGATGAGCACATTCAGGTGTTGGCGCAGCACCGATGCCGCGGTGTCGAAGCCTTCTTCGCCGTAGAAGCGTGCAGCGAGCTCGCCCACCGCGTCGAGGTCGTCGACGCCGGCCTGTCGAATGTCGAACGCACTCACCGGGTGATTCCGCGCAGGCGGCGCGCGATGAACTCGCGCTCCACCTCCGGCGGCTCCAGCTGCAGTGCGAGGCGGTACGCCTCGGCCGCGTCACGCCGCCGGTCGAGCCGTTCCAGCAGGTCGGCACGCGCCATGTGCAGCTGCGGCCAGCGGTCCATCTGCGGATTCGCGCGAAGCGTGTCGAGGATCACGAGCCCTGCGGCAGGACCTTCGGCCATCGCCACCGCGACGGCGCGGTTGGCTTCGACCACCGGACTCGGTTCGTGACGGATGAGCTCGCCGTACACCGCGGCGATCTCGCGCCAGTCGGTCTCATGCGAGCTCGGTGCAGTGGAGTGCAGCGCGGCGATGGCCGCCTGCAGCTGGTACGTGCCCGGTTTGCGCTGCGCCAGCGCAGCTTCCACGAGTGCGCTGCCCGCCTCGATCTGGGCGCGGTTCCAGCGGCTGCGGTCCTGATCGGCCAGCAGGACGATGTGCCCCTGGTCGTCGACGCGGCCGGGGCGGCGCGCATCGGTCAGGAGGAGCAGTGCCAGCAGTCCGGTGGCCTCAGGCTCGTCCGGAAGCAGCTCGTGCAGCACGCGCGCAAGCCGGATCGCCTGCTCGCACAGGTCGGCGCGCACCAGTTCCGGTCCCTGGGACACACGATGCCCCTCCGTGTACACGAGATACACGACGCGGAGCACGTCGTGCAGCCGCGCAGGAAGCGCGTCCTTCGGCGGGATTCGGAAGGGAATCCTCGCGTCACGGATCTTGCGCTTGGCGCGCACCAGCCGCTGCGCCATCGTCGCCTCGGGGACCAGGAACACGGTGGCGATCGCGGATGTCGTCAGGCCGCACACCGACCGCAACGTGAGCGGCACGCGAGCGTTGATGTCCAGGGCGGGATGGCAGCACATGAAGATCAGGCTGAGCTCGTCATCGCGAGCCGGCCCTTCGACGCCCGAGACGGGGCGGCTCAGCTCGCTCATGCTCGCTGCCTCGAGCTCGGCACGGCGCGATTCGCGACGGATCCTGTCGAGCGCCTTGTGACGCGCGGTGCCGATGAGCCATGCGCGCGGGTTGGCGGGCAGGCCTCTTGTAGGCCAGTCACGTAGCGCCACGGCGCACGCATCCTGCACGGCATCTTCTGCAACCTCGAGGTCGCCGATGAGGCGCGAGACCGTCGCCACCGCCGCCCACCAGTGGTCGCGGAAGACGGCCTCGAAGTCCTCGCTCAGGCGCGCAGCTCCATCAGCGGACGGATCTCCACGGCTCCGTCGCGCACGCCGGGCAGCTTCGCCACCCATGCGACCGCCTCGTCGAGGTCGGCGCAGTCCAGGACCACGTAGCCGCCGAGCTGCTCCTTGATCTCCGCGAACGGACCGTCGGTGAGCACGTACTCGCCGGCGTGGTCGCGCAGCGTGGTCGCCGTGTCGGCCGGCTGCAAACGCCCGGCATCGAGGTAGACGCCCGCCTGCTGCGCCGAGGCGCGGAAGCCGAGGAAGGCGCGGGCCTGCTCCGCTGTGGGCCCGAACTCCTCAGTTGGATAGACGAGGCAGAGGTACCGCATGGCAGCTCCTGAAAGCGGGCCCGCGCGGGCCCTTCAGCTTCTAGTCGAACGACCTGCCTCATTGTCGACAGGGGCGTCCCAACTCTAGCGGCGCGCCGGATCAGGGCTGCCGTCTGTCGATTCCCGGCCCGGCCGATCGACCAACTGACAGCCGGCGTTGGCTCCGGCAAGTTGGAGGACACGAGATGAGCCCGTTGCTGTGGGTCGTGCAGACAGTGCTGGCGGCGATGTTCTTCACCGCGGCTGCGGTGCGTGCCACGCGTTACGACTTCGCCAAGCGGCAGATGGCCTGGGTGGGCGCGGTCCCACGGCCGCTGCTGCTGGTCATCAGCGGCGTCGAGATGCTCGGTGCGCTGGGACTCGTGGTGCCCGGCGTGACGCGCGTGGCGGTCGTGCTGACCCCTGCGGCCGCGCTGTGCCTTGTTGCGGTGCAGCTGCTTGCGCTCGGCTTCCACGTGCGCCGGCACGAGCCGCGCAACGCGGGCGGGAACGTCGCGCTGACCGCGGCGCTCGTGTTCATCGCGGTCGGCCGCCTCGCGCTGGCCTCGCTGTGAGCGGGCGCGGCAATGTCGATTTCGTGGTGGTGGAAACGACTACTGGACAGCCGGCCATGAGGCGCCGGGAAACCCTGGAGGTGACTTCGATGACCACAGCCGTTGCCGTATCCGATACGGCAGCACACACCACCGCGCGCCAGGCGCCGCGCACGGTGGAGACCTTTGATCCGCGGCGCTGGCTGGCCCTTGCGGTGATGACGCTGGGCGCGTTCATGGTGTTGGTCGACACGACCGTCGTCAACGTCGCCATCCCGTCGATCCGCAACAGCCTGCACACCAGCTTCGCCGACACGCAGTGGGTGGTGGCGGGGTATCAGCTCGCCTACGCGGTGCTGCTCGTGACCGGCGGGCGCCTGGGTGACATCTTCGGCCGCCGCCGGCTCTTCCTCATCAGCGTGGTCGCGTTCACCGTGACCTCGGTGCTGAGCGGGCTCGCACAGAGCGCGACGATGCTCGTGGCATCGCGCGTGGCGCAGGGCCTCGCTGCCGCGCTGCTCTTCCCGCAGGGTTTGTCGATGGTCACGGCGGCGTTCCCTGCCCGGGAGCGCGCCAAGGCATTCGGCATCTTCGGCGCCGCCGCGGGCCTCGCGGTGGTGCTGGGGCCGCTCGTCGGCGGTTTGATCATCGGCGACAGCACGAGCGGTGACGCCTGGCGCTTCATCTTCCTGATCAACATCCCGGTGGGAATCGTGGCGCTGCTCGGCGCGCTGCGTTTCGTCCCCGAGACGCGTGCCCACGGTGCGCGCGGGATCGACGTGCGAGGTGTGGCGCTGCTGAGCACGGCACTGGCAGCCATCGTCGTGCCGCTGCTCGAGGGGCGTGACGCCGACTGGGCGCCGTGGACATACGCGGTCCTAACCGGCGGCGTCGTGATGCTGGGACTCTTCTTCGCGCACCAGCGCCGGCGCAACCGCCGCGGTCAGGCCAGCCTCGTGCAGACGTCGATGTTCCGCGAGCGAGCCTTCAGCGCCGGGTCGCTGCTGGCGCTGGTCGTCTTCATCGGCGTGCCCTCGACGCTCTTCACCATCAACCTCGTCTTCCAGGCCGGGCTCGGGTTCACCGCGCTGCACGCAGGCCTGACGACGCTCGGCTTCTCCGGCGGGGTCTTCCTGGGCGCGATCATGGGCATCCGCCTCGAAGGCCGTCTCGGTGGCCGCGGAGTCCTGGCCGTGGGAACGCTGCTGGCGGCCGTCGGCAGCGCGGCGCTCATCGTCGTGCTGCACGCGCGCGGCGCCGCCATCACAACCGCGGACTTCATCCCGCCGCTGGCGGCGATCGGGCTCGGTTTCGGCAACGTCGGACCGCGTCTCTTCGAGGTGGTGCTCGCGCGGGTGCAGTCGGAGCATGCGGGCTCGGGCTCGGGCGTATTGAGCACGATCAACCAGCTCGGGGGCGCCATCGGCGTCACTGTCGTCGGCCTTGCGCTCTTCAGCCTGCTGGGCAGCAACGCCGCGACAACTGTCGCCCGCTACACCCCGCAGGTGCAGGCCGCCGCAGTCACCGAGCTGCACGTCCCGCAGGCGGGCCTCGCGGCATTCACGCACACGTTCGACACCTGCTTTGTCGAGCGCATCCAGGCCAAGGACCCCGCGGCGCCGATCGCTGGTTGCCCCACGCCCACGCCGGCACTGCTGCACGCGCCCCTCGGACAGGTCGGGAGCGAGGCGCTCGCCGCCACCTTCGTCGATTCGGAGAGCACCGCGCTGCTCATCAACGCGGCGGTCTTCGCCGTCGCATTCGTGCTGGTTCTCGCCCTGCCGCGCTCGCCGCGGCGTTCCATGGAGGAATCCTTCGATGTCGCAGCCTGAGTCCACACACAACAAGGTCGCGGTGATCACCGGTGCCAGCAGTGGCATCGGCCTCGTGACAGCGCGTGAGCTGGCGGGGGCCGGATACGAGGTCGTCATCATCAGCCGGGAGAGCGAGCACGCGGACGCCGCCCGCGCAACCGTTGCGGCAGCCGCGACAGGCCCGGCTCCGGTGCAGTACTTCGCGGACCTCGCCTCACAGGCGCAGATCCGAGATGTCGCCGCAAGGATCCGTCGCAGCCACGAGCACATCGACGTGCTCATCAACAACGCGGGCGCATCGTTCTCGGCGCGCGAGCAGACCGAGGACGGGATCGAGCGGACGTTTGCCGTGAACCACCTCGCGCCATTCCTGCTCACCCGGTTGCTGCTCGACCTCGTGGTCCGGGCGGACGCCGGCCGCATCGTGATGGTGTCGTCCGAGACGCACAGCCGCAGGCTCGACTTCGCGAACCTGCAGGGCGAGAAGCGCTACAACTTCTTCGCGGCGTACACGCGCTCCAAGCTGGAGAACGTCCTGTTCGCGTACGAGCTGGCGCGGCGCCTCGACGGTACGCGGGCGACCGTGAATGCGCTGAGCCCTGGGCCGGCGCGCTCGCGGTTCGGCGACAACATGAGCGGTTTCCCGCTGCGCTTCTCGAAGGCGATGAAGCGCACCCCGCTGTTCAAGAGCCCGGAGCAGGCCGCCCGCACCAGCGTGTGGCTGGCGACGTCGCCGGACGTCGAGGGCGTCACCGGCAAGTTCTTCATGCACTCGAAGGAGCGGCGCTCGAAGCGCATCACCCATGACCCGGCGGTCGCGGCCCGGTTGTGGACGGTCAGCGAGGAGCTGACCGGTCTCGCCGGCGCGACGGAAGAGATCGACGCCGCTGCCTGAGGTTGAGGCGGGCGAGCCGCTGCTCGCTCGCCTCCCTTTTGCTATCTATCGGCGGATGACGGTCCGGGCCGCGTTGATCGACATCGACGGGACGCTCTGCGCCGGCGAGCGTCTGATCCCCGGCGGAGCCGAAGCCATTCTCGCTCTGCGCGACCTGACCATCGCCGTGCGACTGACGACGAACATCGACTCGCGACCGCCGCAAGCAGTGTTCGAGCAGTTGCGGACGCTGGGCCTGGACGTCCGTGCATCCGAGGTCTTCACTCCTGTCGTCGCTGCGCTTCGCCTATTGGGAAGACCGTCCTGCAGCGTGTACCCGCTGGTGTCCGCGGCGGTGCTGCCGCTGTTCGAGCCCTTCGATGCCGGCGCTCCGTACTCGCACGTGCTCGTGGGCGACTGTCGCGACCGGCTGAGCTACGTACGGCTGGACGAGGCCTTTCGCGCGGTGCGCGCCGGTGCGGAGCTGATCGCACTACAACGCGGCCGCTACTTCAAGCGCGATGACGGCGACCATGTCGACGCCGGCGCACTCGTGGCCGGCCTCGAGTACTCCACCGGTGTGCAGGCGCGACTGCTCGGCAAACCGCATCCGGACTTCTTCAAGCTGGCGCTCGACGGTACCGGCATCGCCGCGAGCGAGACGATCGTGGTGGGTGACGACCTGAGCAGCGATGTCGCGGGCGGGCACGGCGTCGGCGCCACCACGGTCCTCGTGCGCACGGGCAAGTACGCCGACAACGCCGGCCGAGCTGCTGATGCGAGAGCCGACCACGTCATCGACAGCATCGCGGGGCTCCCTGTGCTGCTGGCGCAACTGGGGCGCTTCGATGACCATCAACCGGAACCGCTGTAAAGCATCAACCGAAACCCTGTGGCGCCTCAACGAGAGCCGCCGGTCGGGCTCGTCCAGATCAACACACGGGATTTGGCTGGGGAGGCAGGGATCGAACCTGCGATAGCGGATCCAAAGTCCGCTGCCTTACCACTTGGCGACTCCCCAACGCAGCGATCGTATCCCGGCACCTGCCGAAACAACGCCGCTCCGGTTTCGCGTTCGGCGGTTCGAGGCCTCCCTATACTCGGCGCCAATGGCCGGCTCGCCCCGGGTGGTCATCCTCGCCGCCGGGCTCGGCACGCGGATGCGCAGCACCCTTCCCAAGGTGCTGCACCCGCTGGGCGGCCGCCCCCTCATCGACCACGTGATCGACCTGGCCGCCTCCGTATCGAGCGAGCCCCCCGTCGTGGTGGTCAACCCGGCGCAGCCGGACGTCGCGCAGGCTATCGCCGGCCGGGGTCAGGCGGTGGAGCAGGCGGAAGCCTACGGCACGGGGGACGCCCTGCGCAGCGTGCCCGCCGCGCAGCGCTCCGACGGCGCGCTCCTCGTGCTGAGCGCCGACGTCCCGCTGGTGCTGCCGGACACCCTGCGCCGCCTGCTCGAGACGCATCAAGCCGAGCACCCCGCGGCGACCATGCTGACCTTCGTGCCCGACGCTCCCGCCGGCCTGGGGCGCGTGGTCCGGGACCGCGACGGGAAGGTGGTGCGCGTGGTGGAGGAGGCGGACCTGGCCGGTGCGGAGGCGCCCGCTGAGGCCAACGCCGGCGTGTACGTGTTCGAGGCCTCCCGCCTCTGGCCCGCGCTCGAGCGGCTGTCCGCCGCGAACGCCCAGGGCGAGTACTACCTCACCGACGCGATCGAGATCCTGGGCGACGTCGCCACCGTGCCCGCCCAGGACCCGGAGGAGGCCCTGGGCATCAACGACCGCACGCAGCTGGCCCAGGCGGAGGCCGTGGTCCGGCGCCGCACCCTGGAGCGGCTCATGCGGTCCGGCGTCACCGTCGAGGACCCGGCGACCACCTACGTGGACGTGACGGTGGAGATCGGGGCCGACACCGTGATCCGCCCGCTCACCCACATCCGCGGCAGTTCGAGGATCGGCCGGTTCTGCGAGATCGGGCCTGGGGCCCGGCTGAGAGGCGTGCGCGCCGCCGCGCACGGCGGCGTGGGCGCCTCCGAACTGGACGAGTGCGAGCTCGGCGAGGCCGTCGAGATCGGAGCCTATTGCCGCGTGCGTCCCAATACGACGCTCGCGCCCGGGGTACAGTTGGGAACACATGCTGAGGTCAAGAACAGCACCGTGGGCGCCGGAACGCGGATCAATCACTTCGCCTGCGTGCTGGACAGCCAGGTCGGCCGCGACGTCAACATCGGCGCCGGCACCGTCACCTGCAACTTCGACGGGGCCACCAAGCACCGCACCTGGATCGGCGACGGCGTGTTCGTAGGCACCAACAGCACGCTGGTCGCCCCGCTGCGCCTGGGCGACGGCTGCTACGTCGCCGCCGGGTCGGTGGTCACCGAGGACGTGCCCCCCGGCGCGCTGGCCGTGGGCCGGAGCCGGCAGCGCAACGTCGAGGGCTGGGTGGAGCGGCGCAAGGCGGCGGCCCAATGACCGACATGAACCCGTACGGCGAGCTGATGCTGCTGTCGGGCACCGGCAACCCCGAGCTGAGCGACCGCATCGCCCGCGAGATGGGCATGCAGCTGGCGGAGATGGAGCTCACGCGGTTCGCCGACGGCGAGCTCGACGTGAAGATCGCCGAGTCCGTGCGCGGGCACGATGTGTTCCTCATCCAGCCCACCTGCCACCCGGTCTCGGAGAACCTGATCGAGCTCTTCATCATCCTGGACGCGTTGCGCCGCGCCTCCGCCTCGCGCATCACCGCGGTGATCCCGTACTACGGGTACCAGCGCAAGGAGAAGAAGACACAGCCGCGCGACCCCATCAGCGCCAAGCTGATGGCCAACATCATCGAGCTCGCCGGCGCGAACCGTGTGATCTGCGTCGACCTGCACGCCGAAGCCATCCAGGGGTTCTTCGACATCCCGGTGGACGCGCTGACCGCGACTAAGATCCTGGCCCGGCGCGTGCGCGAGCGGCACGGCCACGACGTCGTGGTCGTGTCACCGGACACGGGCGGCGCGCTGCGCGCACGGCGCATGGCCCGGCTGCTCGACGCCCCCATCGCGGTCATTGACAAGCGCCGGCCGCGGGATGACACCGTCGAGGTGGTCAACGTCATCGGTGACGTCGCCGGGCTGAAGGCGGTGATCGTCGACGACCTCATCTCCACCGGCTCCACCCTGGTGGGCGCGGCCGTGGCCCTGCGCGAGAAGGGCGCCACCGGCGTCGACGTGGTGGTGACGCACGGCGTCTTCACCGACGGAGCGCTGCAGCGCCTGCACGAGGCGCCCGTCGACGAGATCTGCGTCACGGACACCATCCCATTCCCGGTGGGGTCGCGCAGCTTCGACGACGCACCCAAGCTGCGCATCCTCAGCGTGGCGCCGCTCATCGCCGAGGCCATCGTGCGCGTGCACGAGGGCCGCAGCGTCAGTGAGCTGTTCCGATGAGCGATTCAGACCCTCCACTTGCAGGAGGGCGCCGCATCCTCGACAGGAAGAGCTGAGCCGTGACGGGACTCATCGTGCTGCTCGTCGTCGGGCTCATCGTGGCCGGCTTCGCCGCCGCGGCCGAGACCACGTTCACCAGCGTCAGCCGCATCCGCATGCGCAGCCTGTCGGAGCAGGGCAACCGGCGCGCCGCCATGGTCGTGCGCCTGCACAACGACCCCAACGCATACCTGTCCACGATCCTCAGCCTCAACACCACCGCGGTGATCGTCGCGTCGACCGCGACCGCCATCCTCATCGACTCGTACCTGCACGCGGTGCCGCAGGTGGTGGGGGCAATCGTGCTCTCGGTGTTCGTGCTCATCGTGTGCGAGATCGCGCCCAAGTCGCTGGCGCTGCGCTTCAACGAGGCCTTCGCCCTCGCGCTGGCGCCACCGGTGACGTTCATCACTGCCGCGCTGCGTCCGCTGGTCGGCGGGCTGACCGCGTTCAGCCGATTGCTGGTGCGCGCCGCCACGCCAGGGCGCAACGTGCGCGGCCCGTTCGTCACCGAGGATGAGCTGATCATGCTGGTGCAGATGGGCGAGCAGGAAGGCGTGGTGGAGCAGGAGGAGCGCCAGATGATCGCCGGCATCCTGGAGATGACGGACAAGTCCGTGCACGAGGTGATGGTGCCCCGCGTCGATGTCGTTGCTGCCGAGGCGACCCGCTCGGTCGGCGAGCTGATCCAGATCATCATGGACAGCGGGCACTCGCGCATTCCCATCTACGAGGAGAACATCGAAAACATCGTGGGCGTCATCTACGCAAAGGACCTGCTCCGGCACGGCGGGCGAAGGGATGACACCCGTCCCCTGCGCGAGCTCGCGCGCGAGCCCTTCTACACGCCGGAGGCCAAGCACGTGGGCGAGCTGCTCAGCGAGATGAAGCGCCGGGTGCACATCGCCATCGTGGTCGACGAACACGGCGGGACGGCGGGCATCGTCACGTTCGAGGACCTGATGGAGGAGATCGTCGGTCCCATCCGCGACGAGTACGACATCGGCGAGGCGGAGGAGGTGCAGTTCGTCTCCGACTGCGAGGTGCTGCTCAACGGCCGCTTCCCCATCGACGACGTCAAGGACATGCTCAACCTCGACGTCGGCGAGGTGGAGGCCGACTCGGTCGGTGGTCTCGTCTACGAGCGTCTCGGCGAGATTCCCAAGGTGGGCGCCAAGGTGCAGCTCGGTGAGGCCACGCTGGTGGTCGAGGAGGTGCGACGGCAGCGTATCGCGCTGGTGCGCATCACGAGCCCGCATCCCTTCGTGATCGAGAGCGTGTCTCGCGACGGTAAGAGCCCGGAACCGCAGCTGGCTCCGGTGGAACCCAACCGCACAGCCCACTGAGCTGCGAGCGGCGGGCATGGCGACATACAACGACGAGGGGATCGTGCTGCGTCGCATCGACTACGGCGAGGCGGATCGCATCCTCACGGTGCTGACCCGCCGCCACGGCAAGATCGGGGTGATCGCGCGCGCCGTGCGCAGGCCGCAGAGCCGGCTGGCGTCGCGCACGGATCTCTTCGTGCGAAGCAACATGCAGCTGGCCCGCGGCCGGGGCGAGCTCGACGTGCTGACTCAAGCGGAGCCCATCGCGTCGTCCCCGCACGCGAGCGACCCGCGCCGTGCTGCGTGCGCCTCGCTCTGCGCCGAGCTCACCGACCGCGTGCTCGAGGACCATCATCCCGACGACGAGATCTACACGCTCGTCGCGGATGCGCTGGTCGCGTGCGCGGACACATCGCGCGACCCGCGTGCGGCGGTCGTGTGGTTCGGGCGGCGCATGATCGACCGCCTCGGCTATGCGCCGCAGCTGTACGACTGCGCGGCGTGTGGGCGGCGGCTGGGGGAGCAGGCGGCGCGCTTCAGCGCCGAGGGAGGAGGCCTGCTGTGCCCGCAATGCGCGGCGCATGACCCGGCGGCCATCGAGTGCTCGGTGCGCGTGATCAAGTGCCTGCGCGTCGCCGCCTCGGACGACACCTCGCTCTGGGCGCGGCTGCAACTCGATCCTGCCACGCTCGCAGTGCTGGAGCGCGTCACCGAGGCGGAGCTCGCGCAACACCTGGACCGGCGGCTGCGCTCCTTCGACGTGCTGCGCGCCCTGGAAACCGCCCCATCCTAGAATCACGCCCCATGCCAGCGGGTCAGCCGGCCGACCTCATCGAGAAGCTGGTCTCGCTCTGCAAGCAGCGGGGCTTCGTCTACCCGTCGAGCGAGATCTACGGCGGGCTGAACGCGGTGTACGACTTCGGCCCGCTGGGTGTGCGGCTGCGCCGCAACATCCGCGAGCGCTGGTGGCGGCGCATGGTCGACCTGCGTGACGACGTGGAGGGAATCGAGAGCGCGGTGCTCATGAACCCGCGTGTGTGGGAGGCGAGCGGGCACGTGCAGAGCTTCACCGACCCGCTGGTCGACTGCACGGGACGCTGCAGGAAGCGGTGGCGCGAGGATCACCTAGGTGACGAGCGCGCCGCCCGCGGCAAACCGCGGGACGCGCCGGGCTGTCCTGAGTGTGATGGCGCGCTGACGCCGGCACGCCAGTTCAACCTCATGTTCAAGACATTCACCGGTCCCCTCGAGGAGCAGGCGGCGCAGGTATGGCTTCGCCCCGAGACCGCGCAGGGGATGTTCGTCAACTTCGCCAACGTGCTCAACTCCTCGCGGCAGCGCATCCCCTTCGGCATCGCCCAGATGGGCAAGGGCTTCCGTAATGAAATCTCACCGGGAAACTTCATCTTCCGGCTGCGCGAGTTCGAGCTGATGGAAATGGAGTTCTTCTGCAAGCCCGGCAGCGACCGCGAGTGGCACGAGTACTGGTGCGCGCAGCGCATGAAGTGGCACGTCGATGACATGGGCGTGCGCAGCGCCAACCTACGCCTGCGCGCGCACGAGAAGGAGGAGCTCTCCCACTACAGCACCGCCACCAGCGACATCGAGTACAGCTTTCCCTTCGGCTGGGGCGAGCTGGAGGGCATCGCCGACCGGACCGATTACGACCTGCGCACGCACATGCAGCACAGCGGCCGCGACCTGTCGTACTTCGACCCGCAGAGCAACGAGCGGTACGTCCCCTATGCCATCGAGCCCGCAGTGGGCGTCGATCGCATCTTCATCACGCTCCTGGTGGACGCGTACCACGAGGAGGAGGTTCGTGGTGAGCGCCGCGTGGTGCTCCGCCTGCATCCCGACGTCGCCCCCGTGCAGGTCGCGGTGCTGCCGCTGTCCAAGAAGGCCGAGCTCACCGAGCCTGCACGGGAGCTGGAGCACGACCTGCGACGCCACTTCGCCACCGAGTACGACGAGACGCAGTCGATCGGCCGCCGCTACCGCCGCCAGGACGAGATCGGCACGCCACTGGCGGTGACCTTCGACTTCGACTCGATCAACGACCGTGCGGTGACCATCCGCGACCGCGACGCGATGACGCAGGTGCGCGTCCCGATGGACGGCCTCGTCGCTGCCTTGCGCGATCAACTGGAGCGGAGCCGCGCCAATGCTTCTGGCCGTGCTCGCGGGGGAGGCAGCTAGCGGGTTTACGCTGAAGCGATGCGCGAACGCGACGTCCGCCCAAAACGGCGGGGCGCATGATGCTCGCGGCGAAGGGCGTAAGGAGGCCGCAGCGGTCCCTGCGGCCGACGGTAGCGGCATCGGATGCCGGTCAGGGCATCCGCGCAGCGACAACCGGCGCCGCGAGCGTCATGCGCCCAGCCGTCATGGCGATCGTCTCTGTTTTTGCAGTGCTTCAGCCGATGGCGGCCGTCGCTTCCTCCGCGGGCTCGCCGGCCAGCGTCGCGCATGTCCTCGTGATCGTCGAGGAGAACCGCAGCGAGGAGTCCGTCATCGGCGCCTCCGACGCGCCGTACGTCAACGCGCTCGCCTCGCAGCATGGGCTGGCAACCGAGTCGTACGGCGTTTCGCACCCGAGCCTGCCCAACTACCTCGAGCTGATCTCCGGCTCCACGCAGGGTGTGTCGGACGACGGCACCGGGTACAGCTTCGGCGCACCGACGCTCGCCGGGCAGCTGCAGGCGGCGGGCATCGGCTGGCGCGCATACATGGAGGGCATGCCGTCGCCCTGCTACGGCGGCGCCGGCGGCAATGGCTACGCCAAGAAGCACGATCCGTTCATGTACTTCACCGAGGTGACGCGCAGCGCCGCGATGTGCGCCAGCGTGGTGCCGCTCAGCGGCCTGCCGGCCGACCTCCAGAACGGCACCGCGCCGCCGTTCCTATGGATCACGCCCAACCTCTGCCACGACGGGCACGACTGCTCCAACGCCACGATGGACAGCTGGCTGGCGGGCACGCTGCCGCAGGTGCTTGCCTCGGCGTGGTTCGCACAGGACGGCATCGTGATCATCACCTGGGACGAGGGCTACACCGGCCCCGGCTGCTGCAACGGTGCGCACGGCGGGCACATCGCCACGATCGTCGTGTCATCACGCCTCTCGCACGCGGCCACACAGAGCTCGCCGGTCGACCACGCCGGGCTTCTGCGCACCATCGAGCTGCTCTACGGGCTGCCGTTCCTCGGCGACGCGGAGTGCGCGTGCAGCGGCGACCTGATGGCGCTGGTGGGCCCGGCGCCCGTGCCCATCAGCGGTTGGCTCACCGCGCCGCACCTGCGCTGACCGGAGAGGCTGCAGCGCGGACGCGATCGATGAGGTCCGCGGTGCCGATGGAGTCGTCGAGTGACCGCGGCGGCGGACGTCCCTCGAGGACCGACGCGGCGAACTCCTCCACCATCAGCTGGTAGGGGTCGTCGGGGTCGCGCCAGGCGGTGAACGGCTGGGTCACGTGCTCGATGCCATCCGCTCCCACCAGCTCCAGCACCTGATGCTCGGGTGCGGCGAAGCTGGCCCACACCGTCGCCTGCGCGCCGCTGCCGAACCCGAGCGCCGCCGCCACACTCACGTCGACCTCGTCGCCCGCCATGACGGCAGTGACGGCGTCAGGCTCGCCCAGGAACCAGCGCGCCACGTCGAGGGTGTAGCAGCCCACATCGAGCAGCGCACCGCCTCCCAGCGCGGCAGACCAGCGGTAGTTGTTCGCCGGCGGGAGCGGAAACGAGAATGCCGCGTGCAGGCTGCGCACCTGCCCGGCTGACTCACGCAGCGCGCGCATGCGGGGGTGGAAGCGGTACATGAATGCCTCCATCAGGGTGCGGCCTGCGCGCTGCGCCGCACGCGCCATGTCGCGCGTCTCCTCCGCGTTCACCCCGAGCGGCTTCTCGCAGAGCACGTGCTTGCCCGCGTCGAGCGCACGCAGCGTCCACTCCCGGTGCGCGCTGTTGACCAGCGCGATGTACACGGCGTCGACGGACGGGTCGTCGAGCAGCGACTCGTAGTTCGCGTGCGCGGCGCGGATCCCGTGGCTTCCGGCCATGCCCCGCGCTCGGTCGACGTCGCGGCTGGCGATGGCGACCGGTGACGCATTCCGCGCCGCGAGCATGGCGGGGATCAGCGCGCGGTCTGCGATCCAGGCAGCGCCGAGGATCCCGATCCGCAGCTGCTCGGGCATCCGTGCGCTCAGACGCGCAGCGGGATCACGGCGCCGTGCTCCCGGGCGGAGCGCATCGCCGCTTCCATCACGGCGACGGTGCGCCGCGCGTCGCGCGCCGGCACGGCAAGCGGCTCGCCGTGCGCCAGGTGCGCGGCCAGGTTGCGGTAGAACGCGAGGCGGTCGCGGCGCGGCAGCGACAGCCTCTCGCGATGCGCGCCGCCATCTCCGTCGGGGCGGAGCACGACGATGCGCGCGGGCAGGTCGGTGGGGAGGATGCGTGTCTCATCGAGCTCGCCATCGGGTCCGCGGGTGTGCTCACGCTCGTCGCGCCACTCACCCACGACCGCCCCGCCGGTGGCGAGCACGTACCACTTCGGCTTCAGCGCCGCCGCCACGTCGGAGTGCACGAACAGCGCCTGCCGGCCGTCGGCGAAGCCGATCTCCACGCTGGTGTGGTCTGCATTGGTGACGTCGTGCCACACGCGCTTGTGCGCCACCGAGCGCACCGTCGCGATCTCGGCCGGCACGAGCTGCAGCAGCCAGTCGATGTAGTGCGACCCCCAGTCGAACACGGCGCCGCCCGAGATGGGCTCGTGACTGTGCCAGTAGCCGCACGGGTGGGCGAAGCCGCCGACGAACGATTCGATGTAGAACGGCTCGCCCACGGAGCCCGACTTGAGCACGTTTCGCAAGGCGATGAAGTCCGGGTCCCAGCGCCGGTTCTGGAACACCGTCAAGCTGAGCCCGTTCGCTGCGGCGCGCTCGATCATGCGGTCGCAGTCAGCCGCGCTCAGCGCGAACGGCTTCTCGCACACCACGTGCTTGCCTGCGTCGAGTGCCTGCAGCACGGCGTCCGTGTGCGCGGCCGGCGGCAGCCCCACGACCACCACGTCGACGGACGGGTCGCCGCGCAGGTCCGCGCCGTCGGCATATGCCGTCACGCCGAGGGTCGCGGCGGCGTCACGCCTCGAGGCGGCGTGGTCGCACACCGCGCGCAGCTCGAGCCCCGCCACTGATCCAATCGACGCTGCGTGCAAGGCGCCCAGCGCGCCATAGCCGAGCAGCCCGACGCCGAACACCGAGCGCGGCGCCGGCGGCGCCACTCGGTGCAGCGAGCGCCCAACCAGGCGGCGGAATCCGGGCTCCGCGTATGCGGCCGGATCTTCGCCCAATCCGACGTACACGAACCGGCCCAAGCCGGCGGCTCGCTCGTACGCCACGACCTGGGGTGTGTAGTGCCACGAGGTCAGGAGGAGCGGCTCGGCGCCCGGCGGGACCGACGCGAGCAGGTGCACGCGATCCCGCACCCGGAAGGACGGCTCAGCCGTGTCGGCCGGTGTCAGGACCAGCTCGCTGCTGACGGTGAGGCCGTCGGGCGTCCATCCGGCGAGGCCACTCACTGTGGGCTGCGCTGCCCACGTTGTGAGGGTGCGGCCCACAGCCACCACGCAGCCGCCGGACTCGACGAATTCAGAGAGCGCTCGCGCGTGAGCCTGCGTGAGCGGCGCGGCGTTCCAGTCGGCGTACACCGCCTGCACGCCCCGCAGGTCGAGCAGGCGGTCCAATTCCGTGCTCGCCTCGACCTCGAGCAGGGGCGATCCCCGCAGCTCCGTCACCAGCGGCGCCACGTGGCTGCTGCGCGCCGCGTCGGCCACGAGCAGCACCTTCGCCTTCGCCTGATTGCCCATGCCGCAGGCATGCTACGAGGTGCGCGCGCGCGGCGTCGGGACCGGTCTGCGCAGGAGCGGTGATACCCTCGCGGCCCATGGCGGTCGGCACCAAACGCCCGAAGAAGAGCGCCTCGCGCAAGGCCGCCGCGCGAGCCCCCGCTCGGGCGGTCAGCGCGAACGGCCGCGCCCGCCGCGCGACGCACAAGTGGGTGTACCTCTTCGAGGAGGGCAACGCGGGCATGCGTGACCTCTTGGGGGGCAAGGGCGCCGGCGTCGCCGAGATGACGAGGGCCGGCCTCCCGGTGCCGCCCGGCTTCACGATCACCACCGAGGCCTGCAACGCCTTCTACAAGCGCACGGAGCGATTCCCCGACGGGATGTGGGAGCAGGTGCGCACGTCGCTGCGCGACATCGAGCGCAAGACGGGGAAGGGCTTCGGCGACGCGCGCAACCCGCTCCTCGTCAGCGTGCGCAGCGGCGCGAAGTTCTCCATGCCGGGGATGATGGACACGGTCCTCAACCTGGGCCTCAACCCAAAGACTCTCGAGGGCCTCGCGGCACTCACCGGTGACCGCCGGTTCACGCTGGATGCGTACCGGCGCTTCATCCAGCTGTTCAGCAAGATCGTGCTCGGCATCGATGGCGCGCTCTTCGAAGAGGCGCTGGACCGCACCAAGAAGGCGAAGGGCGCGAAGAGCGACGCGGACCTCAAGCCATCCGCGCTCGCAGAGCTCATCGCGGAGTTCCGCGGCATCGTCAAGCAGCACGCGAGCGGCGAGTTCCCCGAGGATCCGATGGAGCAGCTCCGCGCCGCGATCGGCGCTGTGTTCGCCTCCTGGAACAACAAGCGCGCAATCGACTATCGCAACTACAACCGCATCCCCCACGACCTGGGCACCGCGGTGAACGTGCAGGCGATGGTCTTCGGCAACATGGGCGACGACTCCGCCACCGGCGTCGCGTTCACCCGCGATCCATCCACCGGAGAGAAGCGGCTGTACGGCGAGTACCTCACCAACGCGCAGGGCGAGGACGTCGTGGCCGGCATCCGCACGCCGAAGCCCATCGCGGACATGGCCAAGGAGCTGCCCGCCGCGTACCGTCAGTTCGAGCAGATCGCGCGCCGTCTGGAGCGCCACTACCGCGACGTGCAGGACATGGAGTTCACCATCGAGCGCGCACGGCTTTGGATGCTGCAGACGCGGAGCGGCAAGCGCACCGCTGAGGCCGCCGTGAAGATCGCGGCCGACATGGTCCGCGAACGCCTGATCACCAAGCAGGAAGCGGTGCTGCGCGTGGAGCCGGCGCAGGTGGACCAGCTGCTGCACCGCCGCATCGACCCCAAAGCGGATGTGAAGGTGCTGGCCACCGGGCTTGCCGCGTCGCCCGGCGCCGCCTACGGCGTGGCTGTGTTCGACGCCGACCGTGCCGAGGAGCGCGCACACGGTGGCGAGCCGGTGATCCTCGTGCGCATCGAGACCAACCCTGACGACGTGCACGGCATGATCGCCGCGCAAGGCGTGCTCACGTCGCGCGGCGGGCGCACGTCGCACGCGGCGGTTGTGGCCCGAGGCATGGGCAAGCCGTGCGTGGCCGGCGCGGAGTCGGTGCACGTGGACCTGGTGAAGCGCCAGTTCACGGCGGGCGGCGTCACGATCAAGGAAGGCGAGCCCTTCACCATCGACGGCAGCACCGGCCGCGTGATCGCCGGCCAGGTGCCGATGCTCGAGGCCGAGATCTCCGCGGAGGTGGAGCAGGTGCTCCGCTGGGCCGACCAGATGCGCCGGCTCGAGGTGTGGGCCAACGGCGACTACCCGCACGACGCGACGCGCGCGCGCGGCTTCGGGGCGCAGGGCATCGGTCTGTGCCGCACCGAGCACATGTTCATGGAGCAGGAACGCCTGCCCATCGTGCAGCGCATGATTCTCGCGTCCGACGAGACCGCGCGCCGGCGCGAGCTCAAGCGCCTGCTGCCCTTCCAGCGCGACGACTTCTACGGAATCCTGAAGGCGATGCGCGGCCTGCCGGTGATCATCCGGCTCATCGACCCGCCGCTGCACGAGTTCCTGCCGTCACTCGAGGAGCTGCTCGTCGAGGTGACGCGGGCACAGGCGTTGAACAAGCCCGAGTCGGAATGGCGCGAGCAGGCGACGCTGCTCGCCGCGGTGCGCGACCTCCACGAGCAGAACCCCATGCTCGGCCTGCGCGGCTGCCGTCTCGGCCTGCTCTTTCCGGAGATCATCGAGATGCAGACGCGCGCGATCATCGAAGCGGCGTGCCGGCTCAAGAAGGAGCGCGTCCCGGTGCATCCCGAGATCATGG
>Ga0213880_10000032_pt1 | contig 18369 bp, 19 predicted proteins | sample BarmaccoBMER_R07_FD_165047 | JGI IMG/M metagenome (GOLD analysis project Ga0213880, IMG submission 165047) | Barbacenia macrantha exposed rock microbial communities from rupestrian grasslands, the National Park of Serra do Cipo, Brazil - ER_R07 ... | reverse complement strand
CCGCTCGACAGAAACGACGGCACGTTGGGCAGCTTGGTGATGATCGACAGCAGGCTCGCCGACGCGGTCGCCGGCACGATCAGCACGGTGAACACGGCGATCATCAGCAGCGCCATCAGCTTCTGACGGACGAAGTTGCGCTGCTTGGTGGGGTACAGCGCGTCGAGGCCCTGGTCCATGGAGCTGAACAGCGACGAGCCGCTCCAGAGCAGGCCCACGAAGCTGACGATCGCCATCGGGCCGGCGGCGTGCTTGAAGCTGTGCAGGGCCGAGATGATCTCCGAGCCCTGCTGCCCCGGGATGGCGCTCGCGATCTGCTGGTCGAGCGTGCTGCCGAGCCCCTGACTGCCGAACACCAGGGCGAGCACCGTGGTGATCGCCAGAATGATCGGGAAGAAGGCGAAGAGGGCGTTCCAGGCGATGGCGACGGCCCACGTGCCGCCGCTGGCGGCGCCGTAGCGCTTCGCCGACCGTATGAGGAGCAGGTTCCCGAGCCGCTTCTTCATGGCAGAGCCTCCATGGGGTTGCGGAGTTCCGGTGGGTCCATATTGGCGGTTTTGTGATAGTAGCGGTATCATCACCGGACGCCAACCCCGGCTCAACAAGGAGAAGGACATGAGCCAACTCGAAGGCGCCGAGCAGGAGGGCAAGGACCTCCAGCAGGACGAAGAACGCGCCAAACAGGCTGAGCAGAACGCCCAGCAGCAGGCGCAGGAGGCCGACCAGGAGGCCGACAAGTCCAGGACCGAGGCCGAGGAGCTCGAGAAGAAGGTCTGACGGCTTGGGGCGGCCCTAGTGGCCGCCCCCCGTCACTTCATTCCCAGGACCGCGCCCGCGAGGCGGCGGACCCGCTCGGGGCCGGCCACCACATCGATCTCGACGATGCGCTCGCCGGCGATGGTGAATCCCATGATCACGAAGGGCCGGCCGCGCGCGGTCACCACCACGCCCGCGGCGCCGTTCACCAGCGCGGGATGCACTTTCGTGGCTGGGAGCGCCGCGCCGCCCAGCGCCGACCGAGCCACCGCCTCGGCGCCGCGGATCACCGGCGGCTGCGGCGGGCGCTTCACGCCGAAATCCGAACGCAGCACGGCGTCGGGGTCGAGCAGCGCGACCAGCTGGTCGAAGTCGCCGGCGCGCGACGCACGCAGGAACGCATCGACCACCTGATGCTGCCGCCGCAGGTCGGGCTCGCGCTCCTCGAGCACCGCGCCGCGCACGCGCCGCCGCGCCCGGCTGGCCAGCTGCCGAGCCGCCGCCGGCGATCGCTCCACCACCTCGGCGATGGCGTCGAAGGGGAGGTCGAAGACGTCGTGGAGTACGAACGCGAGACGCTCCGCCGGCGCCAGCGAGTCGAGCACGACGAGCAGCGCGAGGCCGACCGAGTCGGCGAGCAGCGCGTGGTCCTCCGGCCCCATCGCGTCGACAGGGGTCACGACCGGATCGGGCAGGTGCCCGTCGAACGCGTCCTCGCGGCGCGACCGGCGCGCACGCAGTGCGTTGAGGCAGACGCGCGCCACCACGGTGGTCAGCCACGCGCGCAGGTTCTCGACGTCGCTCGCGCCGGCGCGGCTCACGCGCAGCCATGCGTCCTGCAAAGCGTCGTCGGCCTCGGTGAGTGAGCCGAGCATCCTGTACGCCACGGCGCGGAGGTGGCCGCGGTGCTCCTCGAACCGCTCCGCCAGCCACTGCTGCTCGTTCATGTCACATCCCCGGTGCCCTGCGTGTCTGTGAGAGTAGACACCGGCAACCACGACGACGTGACCGAGGAGGTGAAGTGCGATGCGCGTGTTTCTCGCCGGCGCCAGCGGCGCCCTGGGGCTGCGGCTTGTGCCGCAGCTGATCGACGCCGGCCATGCGGTGGTGGGCACGTATACGAAGGACGCCAAGGCGCCGCAACTCGAAGCGCTGGGGGCGGAGGCGGTGCATTTGGATCTGCTCGACAGGGATGCGGTTCGCCGCGCGGTTGCGGCGGCGCGGCCCGATGCGATCGTGCACCAAGCCACCGCGCTGGCCGACGCGAAGTTCGGCCGCGGCGGCTTCGACCGCACATTCGCGCGGACCAACCGGCTCCGCACCGAGGGAACGGATTCGCTGCTCGCCGCGGCCGCCGAGTCCGGCGTGCGTCGGTTCGTGGCGCAGAGCTTTGCGTCGTTTCGCTGCATTCGCGAGGGCGGGCCGGTGAAGACCGAGGACGATCCCCTCGACCCGAATCCGCCATCGAGCATGCGTGAGACGCATGCCGCGATGAAACACCTGGAGGATGCGACGCTCGCCGCCGGCGGCATCGCGCTGCGCTACGGCGGGTTCTACGGCGCCCCCAACGACGGGCTCATCGTGCCCATTCGCAAGCGCATGGCGCCCATCGTCGGCGACGGCGGCGGTATCTGGTCATTCGTGCACCTCGACGACGCGGCCGCGGCGACGGTGCTCGCGCTGCAGCACGATGGCCCGGCCGTCTACAACATCGTCGACGACGACCCCGCACCGGTACGCGAGTGGCTGCCGGTGGCGGCGAAGGCGCTTGGCGCACCGCCGCCGCGTCATCTGCCGGCGTGGCTGGCGCGTCTCGTCGGCGGCGAGTTCGCCGTGGTGACAGGGACGACGGCGCGCGGGGCGTCCAACGCGAAGGCCAAGCGCGAGCTCGGCTTGACGCTGCGATATCCCAGCTGGCGCACCGGTTTTGCCGCCGTGCGGCGCTGACGGTGCGGCGGCTTCGAGCCTGCAGCCGGTGGCGTCCTAGGACGTGGTTTCGGAGCGGCGCGCGCGGGCGCGGCGCTTGCCCTCGTGCATCGCCTGCACGCGAGCGACGGGGAGCGCGTGGCCCTCGTCGATGAGGTCACGCGGCAACACCTGTGGTTTCGGCATGAGCTCGCGCCATGGATCGCGCGCGCCGAGCGATCCCGCCGCGCTGTGGATGGTGAAGTCGGCCGGACTCGCGCGGTCGAGCTCGTCCCATGAGAGAGGGAATGACACCGGCACGCCCGGGCGGGCGCGCGGGCTGTAGGCCGACACGACGGTCGCGCCTCCGACGCGCGTGGAGTCGAGAAACACCTTGCCGCCGCGGTCTTCCTTCATGAACGCGGTGGTGGCCAGCGATGCGTCGAGTCGCTCCGCGCGCACGGCGACAGCTCGCGCCGCGGCGGCGATGTCTTCGAACGTCGCGTTCTTCAGCGGCACAAAGACGTGCACGCCCTTGGCGCCGCTGGTCTTCACCGCGCTGTCGACACCGGCTTCGGTGAGCACGCGGCGAACCAGGTGCGCGGCCTGCACCGCGAGTCTGAACGCATCCGCCGCGGGCGGATCGAGGTCCAGGACGAGGTACATCGGCGCTCCCTGCCGGCCGGCGCGAAAGAGCGCCGGGTGGTACTCGACCGCGCGCTGGTTGGCGAACCACAGCAGCGTGCGCCGGTCATTGCAGAGCGCGTATGAGACCTCACGATGCGACGCCTCTGCCCACATGCTCACGGTCTTCACCCACGGCGGCGTGTACTTGGGCACGTTCTTCTGCATGAACGGCGGCTGATCGCGCAGCACGCGGATCACCGAGAGCGGGCGGTCACGCAGCTCGTGGATGAGCCGATCGGCGACCGCGCCGAGATACTCCACCAGGTTGCGCTTGGTTGCGCCCGCGTCGGCGAAGAGCGGCTCGTCGAGGTTGGTGAACGTGACCTCGTCCATTGCGCGATGGTATGCCGCACCGATGAATCACGCGCCGCCGCGCGGTCAGAGCACACGAGGTTGGCTCTGAAATTGGAGGTTGACGAACATGAGCAGAGTGTCAGCGGGCATCACGATCTCGGTGGACGGCTACTTCGCGGGTCCGGACGACCACGCTGGACAGGGGCTCGGTGTGGGCGGAGAACGCCTGCACTACTGGGTCTTCGGCGGCCCGTGGACGTACGACACGGAGCAGGGCGGCGACCCGGTGCCGGAGGACAAGGAGTGGCTGGAGGAGCAGGTGGCCTCGACCGGCGCCGTGGTGGGCGGACGCTGGACGTATGAGGCGTCGGGACATTGGGGCGGCACCAACCCGTGGGGACTGCCGTTCGTCATCGTCACGCACCGCCCCGAGGAGCAGCCCGAGGGCGCCGGGTTCACCTTCATCAACGGAGTCACGGAGGCGGTCGAGCAGGCCAAGAACCTGGCCGGCGGCAAGGGCGTGCACATCATGGGTGGCGGGGATGTGATCCGGCAGGCGCTCGACGCGGGGGTGGTGGAGCAACTGTCGATGATCATCGCGCCGGTGATCCTCGGTGGCGGCAAGCGCCTCTTCGACGGGCTCAGGCGGTCGTTCGACCTGCAGCAGCTCGGCGTGCGGCAGTCGCGGTTCGCCACGTTCGTGGACTACGGCGTCAACGTCTCGTAGGTCCTACCAGAGGAGCGAGATGTCTCCCGGTCGCATCTCATCGAGGTCGACGGAGGGATCAGGGCTCCCCTGCGGAAATCCGCCGTGCATCTTGTACTGCCAGGCGACGGTGTTGCCGCCGCAACTCGGTGTGATGGCAAAGAAGGCGGGTGCGTTGACCTTGGTGGGGCTGTACTGCTGCGCGCCGTAGAGGTATTCGGGCTGATCGCCCCAGAGCACCACGCTCTGCGCGACCTGCGGGCTGGCGGCAATGGCGCCGCACCAGGCGCTGGGGAATTGGTTGTACACATTGGTTCGCGGGTCGTACGGAAGCGGGTTCTCGTAGAGGCCGGGCACGTATCCGCTGCCGGCGAACGCTGCGGTCCAGCCTGTGATGTACGAGGACGCGATGGGATCGTTCTCCTCGACGTCGCGAAAGATGGCGACGCCGCCAGGGGCGCCGATCGCCCGCGCCCAGCGGATGGCATTCGCGGCGTCGGCGTAGGGGTTTGCTCCCTGCGTGCCGTCGGTGTCGGCGATGAGCATCACTCGCGCGCCCTGGCTGTGGATGTAGCTCGCCTCGGCTGCGCTGACGCCCGCCGTGCCACAGCGGTTGATGCCGAGGTATCGGGCCACGAATGACGGCGCTCCCATGTACTGCGTCGTCTGCCCGAGCATCGAGAACGCGGACGTGCATGAGTCGATGCCCCAGAGGCCACCGTTGTGCAGCGAACCGCCGCTGTCACCGCTTCCTGCGGCACCGCGCGCGATGTCCCAGCCGGGCCAATACGAGGAGACCTGCTCCGGCGGCGCGCTGCCGAAGGCGTGAACTCCGCCCCATCCGTCAATGGTCCAGCCGCCGGGATTGCTGGGCGTCGAGAGATTCCAGAGCTGGACGCCGCGCGCGATGTCCCATCCCAGCCAGTGCGCCGAGCTGAGAAATGGCGCGCCGCCGAGTGGATGGATCGTCCCCCAGCCATCCAGCACGTACCCCGCCTGCGCGTGCGGGAAGACGGTGAGCCCGCGGGCGATGTCCCAGCCTTGCCAGTACGAGCTTGGAGCGATGGATGGTGCCCCGCCGAAGGGGTGCAGTCCACCCCATCCGTCGAGCACCCATCCCCCAGGCCCCGTGGGATTCGCGGCGATGCCACGGGCTATGTCCCACCCCTGCCAGTACGCGCTCACCTGAACCTGTGGCGCGCTGCCGAATGGATGGACGCCGCCCCAACCGTCGACCACCCAGCCCCCCGTTCCGCCGTTTGTGAGCGTGATGCCACGCGCGATGTCCCAGCCGAACCACGAGGCGCTGGTCTGCACGGGCGGGGCATTGCCATACGGATGCACGCCGCCCCAACCGTCGAGCACGTAGCCTCCGGTGAGTGACGGCAAGCTGACGACGCCGCGGGCGAGGTCCTGGTTGGGCCAATAACTACTGACCGTGACGGGCGGCGCCGATCCCGCTGGATGGAGGCCGCCGAAGCCGTCCAGGACATACAGCGCATTGGCGTTGTCCAGCGGCGAGCTCGCGACCGCTCGCCGTGCCGTGGCAGCGGATCTGCCGTCGGGGGCGGCGACGCCACAGGACGCGACCACACCAACGGTTGCGATCACGACGAACGCCCGATACGTCAGCCGAACTGCCATCTGTTATCGCTCACACGGCGGGCGCGCCTGAAATCGCGCCCTCAACAACTCCTTGCAGCCCGGATTATGCGAGCAATGACTGGCGCCGCACAGCGGAGAGTTGTGAGCCTTTGTAAAGGTGGAGGCGACCGGTGGTCATGGTTCGGCGATCATTCGCGTCTCTCCCTCACAGTTCGAGTTCGCGGAGTCACAGCCGATGGCTGGGGAGAGAGGATTCGAACCTCTGATTGGCTGATCCAGAGTCAGCTGCCTTACCACTTGGCCACTCCCCAAAGGCCGCACGAGTCTACCCCGCGCAGGTTTTGGCTCCAGTTCGCCCGTCCTATACTGGGTTGGGATGGATCTGCTGGAGTTGCTTCGATTTCAAGCTCGCCGGTACCGGTGCTCGGCCTGCGGCGAGAACATGGCCGATTGCGGCATCAACGTCCTCGCCCAGCAAGGCAACCGGGCGTTGGTGCGGGTCACGTGCGCTTCGTGCAATGACGAGAACCTGCTCCAGATCATCTTCCAGACCGAAGCTGAGGAGGAGCGCGAACCGCTGTTCGACGAGGCCCGCCCCGAAGTGGAAGCGCCCATCACCGGCGACGAACTCCTCGAGCTCCACACGGTGCTGGCCGGCCACGACGGCAGCCTCACAGACCTCTTTGGCAAGCGCTAGCTCACCGCGACAGACATTCAGTGGCGGCTGACAAGAAGTCCAAGGCTCGGATCGTGCTCACCCGGCCGCCCAAGGACCTCGGCGAGATGACTGACGGCGAACTTCAGGTGTTCGCGGAGCAGTTGTGGAACGGAATCATCGACGCCGGGAAGGACGAGGCGACCACTGGTGCCGACCAGGACCCGGCGAATTTGGAAGCCCCCTCACAGGAGCGCTAGCTCAGGGCGAACCCCCGTTCGGCCGCACCGCCGGCGCAGCCGCGCTGGTGGGCCCGCCACCAGCACCGCCGTGCGACGGCGAGGGGCAGATCACCGGCCCTGGCGTGGCGCCCGGGCTGGGCGAGGGGCAGAAGCTCGGTGACGGGCTGGGCGGGGCCGTCGGCGTGGACGTGGCTGTCGCGGTCGGCGTCGGCGTCGCCGTGGGCGATGGCGTGGGACACGCGCTGTCGGTGGGCAGCAGCGACGCATCCTGAGTCGAGCAGTTCGACAGCGCACCGCTCACCGGCACGAACGCGCTCGGCTTCGGCAGCGTGTTCACGAACGGCACCGCGATGTACTGCGCCTCGGTGACGCCGAACACCTGGTCCATCGGGACCTCCGCGGGGTTGCTGCCGTCGGTGTGCCCCGCCCACGTCGACACGACCCAGTCCGGCGTGTACGCGTTGTACCAGGCATCGATGAAGTTGTCCGTGGTCCCTGACTTCCCCGCCGTGGGCCACTTGAAGCGCAGGCCCCACGTCTTCGGGTAGTTCTTGAGGATGTTGGTGATGCTCCACGCCTGCGCCGGCGTCATCACATCACCCTGGCCGGGCGCCTGTGTGTTGTCCGCCAGCACGTTGCCGCTGCCGTCGACCACCTTGAGGATCCCGTACGCCGTCACCTTGTGCCCGCCGTTGGCGAACGCCGCGTAGGCGGATGAGAGGTCGATCATCTTCACCGCACTCGTGCCGATGGCCGTGCTCAGGTTGGGTGCAAGATCCGTCGTGATGCCGGCGCTGTGCGCGAAGTCGATGACATTGCTCACGCCGGCCATCTGCATCGCCTGCTCGGTCGCGATGTTGCGCGAATAGAGCAGCGCGTGCGCCGCCGTGATCTGCCCCTGGTAGCCGCGGTCGAAGTCCTGCACGCCGCCCAGCTGCTGTGACTCCGCCCGCGTGTCGTTCAGCACTGTCTGCGGCGTGAGCGAGCCGTTCTTGAATCCGGTCTCGTACACGAACGGCTTGAAGCTCGACCCGGGCTGGCGCTGCGCCGTCACCACGTTGAACTGACCCGCGATCGAGTCGTCGCTGAAGTCGGCCGAGCCGACCATCGCCAGGATGCCGCCGGTGTGCGCGTCCACCATGAGCAGCGCGCCGTTGTTGGCGCCGTGGCCTATCTTGGCCACACCGTCGTGCACGGCGTTCATGGCGTTCTGCTGAATGGAGAGATCCAGCGTGGTGGTGACCACCAGGCTGCCGTTGAGGAACGCGGGGTCGTTGGCGAACTGCGATTGCAGCTCGTCCTGCACGTACTGCACGAAGTGCGGCGCCGCACCGCCCGTCAGGCCGCTCTTGCCGTTGAGGAGGTCGGCCTGGATCGCCGCCTGGTTGTGCTGCTGCATCGCGGCCTGCGCCGGATCCGGGTTGCCGCCGCCCACCAGCGGGTCCACCGCCTGCGCCTGGGCCTGCGTGATCTTGCCAAGGTCCACCAGGCCCTGCAGCACGTACTGCATGCGCACGTAGGCGGCCTGCGGGTTCTTGTACGGGTCGTTGTACGACGGCGCCTCGGGCAGTCCCGCGAGCAGCGCGGACTCGGGCAGCGTCAGCTCCGCCGCGTGCTTGCCGAAGTACCGCTCGGCCGCGTTCTCGATGCCGTACGCGTTCTCGCCGAAGTACGTGATGTTCAGGTACTCGTCGAGGATCTGGCTCTTGCTCCATTTGCTGTCAATCTGCTGCGCCAGCAGCGCCTCGCGGATCTTGCGCAGCGGGTCGCGCGACGCCACCTGGCCGAAGAACGCCTGCTTCACCAGCTGCTGCGTGATGGTGCTGGCGCCCTCGGCGGGGCGGCGCAGGATCAGGTCGTCGACGATCGCCTTGGCGATGCGCTTGAAGTCGAACGCGCCCTCGTTGTAGAAGTTGCGGTCCTCTGCGGAGAGCATCGCGCTCTGCATGATGGGCGCGATCTGGCCGATGGGCACGCTGGTGCGGCTCTGCGCGTCGTGCCCCACCTCGGCGATCAGCTGGCCGTTGCGGTCGAGGATCTTGATCGTGCCGGTGGCCTTGCCGATGTCGTCGATGTTGGGCAACGTCACCGCCGCGTATGCGACGAGCCCGCCGATCACCAGGATGATTGCGCCAATCACGGCCAGAACTGCGTACACCACCCGGCGCGTGCGCCGCCCCATGCCGAAGCGCTTGTCCGGCCCGCGGCCCCCGCCGGATGCGCCGCCGTCGCGCTTCAGCCCGGCGCGGCGCCGCGTCGAGCGCGCGTCGCCAGGCCGTGCCGGTCCGCCCCCCGGAGATCCAAAGCCCGGGCGCGGAGAATCAGCCGGCACTCGCCTGCTCACTCTCCTCTTCAGCGCCGCGCCGCTTCATCATCTGGCGCGCGACGTAGCTGCCGCCGGCCGACCCGGCCGCGGTCAGCCCGCGGAGCAGCAGCTTCTGCGCCCCGGACCCGCCCTTGCGCTGCTTCTCCAGCTCCTTGCGGATCTCGCGCAGCTCCTCGGCCAGGTCCTCGATCGTCGCCGGGTCCTCGTCGTCGCCCTCGCCCCGCTTGCGCAGACGAGCGCGCAGGACGATCAGCCCGCCGACCAGGAGCAGCGCCCCGCCGGCGATGGCGGCGATGCGCAGGCCGTCGCGGCGCAGGCGGGCTTTGACGTCGAGCTCGGAGCGGACCTTGGCCTCGAACCGTCCGAGGTCGGCGGCGAGCGCCTCCTTGCTCAGCTCCCGTTGTTTTTGCGCCTGCTCAACTGCCTGAGCCACTCGCTGTCCTCCTTGAGGGCGCCCACCGTCTCCTTGCCGCTGGTGATGGCCTTGCGGAATCTCCTGTAAGCGAGAACGCCGAACAGCCCGGCGAGTAACGCCAGGAGGAAGCCCACGGCGACCCAGCCCAGCCAGCGGTTGTGGAACAGGTCGGGCCCGAACTCCGACGGGATCGCCCCGATGGCCTCGATCAGCGCGATGAAGAGCAGCAGCGCCGCGACCACCCCGAAGATCGCCGCCACCAGGAAGCGCTTGGCCGCCGCGGTCATCTGGGTCCGAGCCAGGTCGATCTCGGCCCGCACCAGGCGCACGGCGTCCTGGGCGATCTCGCGGCCGATGTCTCGCAGCCCCTCCTCCGGCTCTGCGGCGCGGGTCACCCGGCCGGCTCGAGCAGGTTGAGGTCGATGCCGCGCAGCTCGGCGGGCGGCTCGAGGCGATTCTTCTTGAGGATCGCCAGCAACTTGAGCAGCTGGCGCACGCCTGCGAGGTTCACGCCATAGCTGCGCGTTAGCCGCTGCACCACCTGCAGCTTGTTGAGGTCGTGCTGCGTGTAGCGGCGGCGGTTGGTGGGCGTGCGGTGTGGCGTGACCAAGCCGACCGTCTCATACATCATCAGCGTGCGCGGGTGCGTCGCCAGGATCTCCGCCGCCACGCTCAGCGTGTAAATCGGCTTGTCGGGGCCGGGCGTGCCGGGTGGCATGCGCCCCATTCGGCTCATTCCTTCAGCCATTCCTCAATTCCCTCCGAAAGCTCGACGGGCGTCGTGTGAGCCTTGACCAGAAACTCCAGCGCGCCCATCTCGTGGCCGCGATCGCGCATCTCCTCCTCGCCGTAGTTGCTGAGGATGACCACCGGCACGTGCGACGTGGCCGGGTCCTCGCGCAGCCGGCGCAGGACCTCGAAGCCGTCGACCTTGGGCAGGCGGATGTCGAGAAAGATGATGTCGGGGTGCAGCTCGCCCGCGGCGGTCAGCCCGCGCTCGCCGTCGGTGGCGGTGTGCACGCGGTAGCCGTCGCGCTCCAGGCGCAGCCGATACATGTCGAGGAACTGCTCGTCATCCTCGATGAGCAGCACATCGATCGCCTGTTCGGTGGTTTCCACGATTCCTCCCTTGGGGCCGGAACGCCTGCGGCCCTAAGGATAACGTTAGTGTCCGGGTATAAGGTTATGTTACAGGCAGCGCGTCGCTGCGACCTCAGATCCGGACGTGCTCGATGTTCACCTCGCGCAGCTCCCCCGGCCGGGAGATCCCGTTCTCGTCGAGCAGCCGCAGGCACTCGATCACGAGGCGAGCCCCGTTCAGGTTGAGCCCGTGGCCCCGGGTGAGCCGCTGGATGGCCTGCAGGGTGAGCAGGTCACGCTGGGAGTAGCGGCGGCGGTTGGTCGAGGTCCGCTGCGGCACGACCAGCTTCAGGGCTTCGTACATCATCAAGGTCCGCGGATGGATCTCCAGGATCTCCGCCGCGATGCTCAGCGTGTACAGCGGTTTGTCGAGATCCATTCTTGCCGCGCTGGGCTGTGCCACCTCAATGGTTGTCATGCCTGCGTGCTCTCTATCGCGTCGCGTCCGGATCGCGCCCGGCGGAAGGGCCGGACACAGCTTTTCCCTCCGATCGGGTGGAGGCTTTTCTGATACTAGCCGATGTTTCCCGTTCGGGAACGCGATCAGCGCGAAGCGGGAATTCCCCAGGCTCGCTGTAACCATCGCCGGAGCGGGCCCGTTGGGCTTGTGTCATGTCCGCCATGTCCGGTCCCCCGAGCGGCAGCGACAGCCTGGCCGTCCGCCAGCGCTACCTCCGCCACCGCCGTCGCCTCAGCGATCGCGGCTGGATCACGGTATGGGTCACGCTCGGCGCGCTCGTCGGCTGGCTCTTCATCGCTGGATTCGCCGGCCTCGGCCACTAGCCGCCGCGAGCTCTTCGGCTGCTTGCGAAATGCGGCGCGGGTGGCGTCGCAGGGGGCAGCGCCGGCCGGAGCAGGATTCCGGGACCCAGGTCAGAAGGTCACGCGTGTTCGCGCGACCACGAGAGTCCTCGGGCGCGTCCGGAGACCTGGGGTGGAATCCAGCGCAGGACGGCGAGGGTTCCCTGCGACGTCAGGCCCTGCGCCGCCAGCCCTGTCAGCCGATGAGCTCGCGGAGGTCCTGGAGTTGTTCCGCGATCCAGCGCGAGATGTCGTGGCCGCGCACGACCTCGCGGATGCGCGTCGCGCGGGCGCGGCGCTCCTTCGCGTCCATCATGAGTCCGCGATACAACGCCTCTGCGGTCTCGTCGACATCGAAAGGGTTGACCGTGAGCGCGTGGTCGCCCAGCTCCTCGTGTGAGCCCGCGTTCTCGCTGAGCACGAGCACGCCGTTGCGCCGGTTGCACAGCGGGCCCTCCTTGGCGACGAGGTTCATGCCGTCGTAGATTGGGTTCACCAGCAGCACGTCGAAGTTGCGATAGCCCGCCATGGCGCGGTCCATGTTGTCCTCGACCTCCACGCGGATCGGCGTCCAACCGCCGCGGCTGTACGCGCGGTTGATGCGCGCCGCCACGCTGAGCACACGCCCGAGATACGCGCGGTAGTCATCGATGTCCTGACGGCTGGGTTGCAGGTACGCCCAGAACATCACGTCGCCGTGCAGCTCGGGGTGCGCCTGCAGAAGCCGTTCGTACGCAAGGAAACCGCGCACGATGTTCTTGCTGAGGTCGGTGCGGTCCACGCGCAGGATCAGGTGCTTCGGCCGCCACTCTAGGATGCGCTCCTCCTCTGCGTGCACCTCGGCACGGTCGGCCATGCGCATGAAGTCCGTCGTGTCGATGCTGATCGGGTAGTTGCGCACCCACACCGCGCGCCCGTCGAAGAACACGGTGCGCTCGCGCAGGTCGACGGCGAGGCCGAGGTTCTCCTCGCACGTCATGAGGAAGTTGCGCACGTCGCGCCGCGTCTGGAAGCCGATGATGTCGGCGCCGAGCATTCCCTGAACAATCGAGTCGCGCATCGGCTTGGGCAGGATGGTCCAGTACTGTGGCGTGGGCCAGGGAATGTGCACAAAGTGCTGGATGCGCACGTCGTGCAGCTGCTCGCGCACCAGGAGCGGCAGGCAGTACAGCTGGTAGTCCTGCACGAACACCAGCGGCGGGCGCTTCGAGGCGCGCGCCTCCTGCACCACGCGCTCGGCCACCTGGCGGTTGACGTTGACGTAGCCGTTGGTCCACGCGGTCTGGATGGACGCGTCCACCACCGGCTCGCGCGCGAGGTCCCACAGGTAGTGCTGGATGAACCACAGCAGCGGGTTCGCGATGACGCTGTAGTACAGCTCGTACGCCTCGCGCCCCGGGTCCACGAACGCCACCCGGTACTTGGTGCCGTCGTCGGTCACCAGCGGGGCGGGGTCGCCGCGGGCGGCCAGGGCGCGGTCGGTGTCGTCGCGGGCGATGGCCACCCAGATGGAGTGCGTGGCCGCGGCCAGCGAGCTGAGCGCGGTGACGAGCCCGCCCGCCCCCTTGACCAGGCGCTCCTCGGTCCCCCGGTACGGGTCGGCCGGCTGGAGGGTCAGCGGGGCGCGGTTGGCCACGACGATGGGCTGGACGTGCCGCAGGAGGCGGCGCGTGTAGGGCTCGATGGCTGGCAGGGGGTCACCTCCGTCGTCCGAGATGGACGGCCCCCACCTCGGCCTCATCGTACCGGCTCGGTCTCCGCCGCCAAACCCGGTCCGACCCGGCCGAACCGCACAATCGTCGCGTGAGCCGGCCGGTCCGCGAGTTCCGCGTGCCCACCTCGGGCCCCGCCCTGAACGTGCGCGACCACGAAGGCGGCGAGCCGGCCGTCCTGACGATGCACGGCCTGGCCAGCAACGCCCGGTGGTGGGACCTGGTGGCGGCGCGCCTGGCGCCGACGCACCGGGTGATCGCCGTGGACCTACGCGGCCACGGCCTCAGCGACCGGACGGACGGCGGCTACGACTTCGACACCGTGGCCAGGGACGTGGCCGAGGTCGCCGCGGCCCTGCACCCCGGGCCCATGGTCGTCGCGGGGCACAGCTGGGGCGCCTCGGTGGCGCTGGTGTACGGGCTGAACCATCCGGAGACCACCCTCGGCGTGGTCTGCGTCGACGGCGGGGCCACCGACCTCAAGGCGTACTTCGGCCCCACCTGGGAGATGGCCGAGCAGACGATGAAGCCGCCGGCGCTGCGCGGCGTCACGCCGCAGGTGCTGCGCGACTGGATGGACTCGTCTCCGATCAGCGAGGGCTCCGACCCCGAGACCGCGGCCGCGATCCTCCTGGGAAACTTCGAGGACGACGGATCGGGCGCCGGAACGCTGCGGCCGCGGCTCTCGCTGCCGCACCACATGGAGATCGCGCGCCACCTCTACGAGCTCGACGGCTACGCGGTGATGGAGCGGCTGCGCTGCCCCGTGCTCATCGTGCCCGCGGGGCACCCGGACCACGAGGACGCGCCCAAGGTGCGGGCGATGACGCGGGCCACAGAGGCGCTGGGCGGCCGCGGCAGCGTGGTCTGGGTGGACGGCGTGCACGACATTCCCGTGCAGCGCCCTGACGAGGTCGCGGCCGCGATCGCGGACTTCGCGGCCCGTCTGGCCTGAGGGCTCAGCCCAGCAGCGTCTCCCAGAGGTAGCGGTCGCGCCGGGGCACGTTCTGGTCCACGCAGATGTGCTTCACCTCCGTGTACTCCTTCAGCCCGTAGATGCCGTGCTCGCGGCCGATGCCGCTCTGCTTGTAGCCGCCCAGCGGCGCCTGTGGGTGGAGCAGGTGCCAGTCGTTGATCCAGACGGTGCCGCAGCGCAGCTGCTTGGCGATGTCGATGGCGGCCCGGGTGTCACGCGACCACACGCCTCCGGCGAGCCCGTAGATCGACCGGTTGGCGCGCTGGATCACCTCGTTGACGTCGCTCCATCGCTGAACCGCGAGCACCGGCCCGAAGATCTCCTCGGTGGCGGCGCTCGAGTCGGTGGGCACGTCGGTGAAAACCGTCGGCTCGATGAAGAACCCCTTCTCGCCGACGCTCGACGGCCTGCCGCCGCCGCATGCGAGCGTGGCGCCGTCCGCCCTGGCCGCGGCGATGCGTGCCATCACCCTGTCGTACTGCTGCCGGCTGATCACCGGGCCCACCTGCGAATCGAAATCGCTGGCGTCGCCGACACGCAGGCTCGCCGCGCTGTCCACCAAGCGGTCGACGAAGCGCTCGTAGATGTCGTCGTGCACGTACAGCCGCGTGCCCGCCTCGCACGCCTGGCCCTGGTGCATGAACACGCCGAAGAGCGTGCCGTCGATTGCGATGTCCAGGTCGGCGTCCGGGCACACGATGTTCGCCGACTTGCCGCCCAGCTCCAGCACGACGTGCTTGATCGTCTGCGCGGCCTCGGCCATCACGCGACGGCCTGACGCGGTGGACCCGGTGAACGCGACCTTGTCGACGTCGGGGTTCTCCACCAGCTCCGCACCCGAATCGATGCTCGAGCCTGTGATGACATTGAGCACGCCCTTGGGCAGCAGCCCCGTGTCGTCGATGGCGCGCGCGACCTCGAGCGCGGTGAGCGGCGTCTGCGGCGCGGGCTTGAGGATCACGGAGTTGCCCATCGCCAGCGCCGGGGCGATCTTCCACATCGTGAAGAGGAGCGGGAAGTTCCACGGCACGATGCCGGCACACACGCCCACGGGCTCTCGCTGCACGAAGTTCCACGAGACGTACGGCTGGTCGATCCAGGGCAGCGGCTCGTACCAGGGGATCGACAGCGCCTGCTCAGCCATGCTGCGGAACCACTCGATGGCGAAGGGCACGTCGATCACCGCTGCTTTGCGGATGACGGTGCCGCCGTTCTGCGCCTCGAGCAGGCTCCATCCGTCGGACACCTCCTCGAGGTGCTTGACGATCTCGAACATGATCTGGCTGCGCTGCAGCTGGCTCTTCAGGCGCCACTCGCCGGCCTCGAAGGAGCGGCGCGCCGCGGCGATGGCGCGCTGGGCGTCGGCCCGGGTTCCGTCCGGGGCCGTGGCCATCACCTCCTCGGTGGAGGGGTTGATGACCTCGTAGGTCCGGCCACCGTCGGCGCCCACCCACTCGCCGTCGATGTACTGCTGATACGTCGCCACGTCGGCCCCCGCCTCGGGCTCAGCCACCGTCGCCACTTCACACCTCCCGCAGTTGACGTCGGTGTCGATTATGGCCTTTGTCCGGAATTGGGCTGGGGCGGCGCTTGTACTCTTTTGTGATTCTGCGGCAGCATAAGTAGCGGCAGACACAAGGGGATGGCCATGGACGAGGTCCAGTTCGCCGACGGCATCGACGCGCCGGACCGCCTCGCGTTCGGGCTCGGCGCGGGGCAGCTGCTGGTGGTCGTGGCCGGAGCGATGCTCGCCTACGCCCTGGCGCGCGCACCGCTGCCCACGGGGCTGGGCCCGCCGCTGGCGTTGACGGTGGCAGCGCTGGCCGCAGCCCTGGGTTGGCTGCGCCTGGCCGGCCGGCCGGCGCTGGACTGGGCGCTGTTCGCCGGCCGCTTCCTCGCCCAGAGCCGCGCCGGGTCACTCGACGTGACGAGCGCGGACGCGCCGCCCGTTGATGGCGCGGCCATGCCTGCCCATGGCGAGGCCCTGCCGGCGACCCGCGGCCTTGTGGTGCCGCTGCGGCGCTATGCGGTCGGCGACGCGGGGGCCGTGCCCGCGCTCCGGACCGCGACGCCGCCCGCACGCCGTCTGCGCATCGGCGGCGCCCATCGCATCACGCTGTTCTCGCTCAAGGGCGGCACCGGCCGGACCACGCTCGCCACCGAGCTCGCCTGCTTGCTCGCCGACCCGAGCTCCGGCGAGCGCCTCCGCGTGGCACTGGTCGACCTGGACACGCGAAGCGCGAGCGTGGCCGTGCGGCTGGGCATGGCGTGCGCAACCGTCGCCGACTACGCGCTGGCTCCGCCGGAGGGCAGGTGCGCCGCCGGGTTCATGACGGAGCACGGCTCCGGCGCCCACGTGATGCTGGGCACGCCGCGACCGTCGGGTGGCGACTGGCCGCTGAACGCGGGCGTGGTGCGCGACCTGCTGCGCGACCTCGACGTCGAGGGGTTCGACATCGTCATCACCGACGTCGCTGCCGAGCTCTCGGCGCTCACCGCCGCGGTGATCACATCGGCCGACGACGTGCTCGTGGTGCTCAACGCCACTCCTGGCGGCGTCCAGGACGCGTATCGCACCACGGAGCAGCTGCGCAGGCTCGGCGTCCGACATCAGCTGCGCTTCGTCGTCAACCGCGCCCGCGCGGGCGTGGACTTCGCCACCGCGATGAGCGACCTCGCCGGCCACGTCATCGCGGAGATCCCGGACGACCCGGCGGTGCTCGAGGCGGAGGACCGGCAGCGGTGCGTCGCCGACGCGGGCGGTGCCGCCGCCGACGCGCTGCACCGGCTGGCGCGGCGGGTGCGGCGCGAATTGGCCATGCCGCGTCACGCGTGATCCACGCAGCGGTTCGGGGCGTGCGCGGCGCGCGCGAGCAGCGCGTCGGGCCGTTTCGCGTCCGCGATGCGCACGTGGTGCATCCGAACGGCGACGTGTCGGCGGTGGTGCGGACCGGCGACCTGGACATCGAAGCGATGGATCCGGCGAGAGCGGCAGCGGTTGTAGCCGCGTTCTCGCGGCTCTGCCGCTCGCTGGACAGGCCGCTGCAATTGCTGGTGCGCGTGCGACCCGTGCAGCACGAAGCGACGGTGGCGCCGGGCACGTCAGCGCACGGCGACCTCGAGGCTGCGCAGCGCGAACACTGGTCGCGGCATGCCGACCTTGGGGCGGCACACACGCATACGGTGCTGCTCGCGGTGCGCGCCGCGCAGCCCGCGGGACTCGACACCGCGGTGGCGCGCGTCGAGGACGCTGTGCGCGCCATCGGCGTGGGTGGCACGTGCCTGCGCGACGACGAGCTGTTGCGCGCGGTCACCGAGGATTGCGCTGAAGGACACCTCGCGTGGCGCGCCGAGGCGCAGCACGTCGTGGTCAACGAAACGCTGGTGCGCGGCTTCGCGCTGCGCCGGCTGCCCGGACATCCCGTGCCGGCGGGATGGCTGGCGCCGCTGCTGCGCGTGCCCGTGGAGTGCGACATCGCGATCCACATCGCGCCCGCCGCGCTGGGCGATGCGTTGCACACCCTGGGACGCCGTCTGCGCGACTTCTCCGCGCACCGCATGCTGGAGAGCGAGCGCGGGGTGGTCGGCGACGTGCACGTGGATGTCGCGCTCGATTCAGCCATGCGTTTGCGCGGCCGGCTGGCGCGCAACCTGGGGCGCCCGCTGCTGCTCTCGATCACCGCCGCGGTGCGCGCGCCCACGCTCGACGAGCTGCACCGGCGCAGCGAACGGGTGCGTCTTGGGTTTCGCGCTGCAATGGTGGACGCGGAGCCGGCGCACTTCCGCCACCTGGCCGCGTATGTCACCGCCCTGCCGCTGTGCATCGATTCGCTCGGCGCGGCGAAGCTCGTGGAGTCGGAGGCCGCGGCGACGTGCGTGCCCTGGGTGGAAGCGATGTGCGACGACCCCGGCGGTTATCGCATCGGCGTCTCGCTCGGTTCCGGCGTGCCGGTGCGCCTGGCGCCGTTCGACACCGCCCGCCACGCAAACGCGAACATCGCGGTGTTCGCCGCGTCGGGCCACGGCAAGAGCTTCGCGCTGGGCGCGCTGATGCTCGAGGCGGCCACGCACGGCGCGGGCGCCGTGGTGATTGACCCCGAGGGCGAGCACGAGCCGGTGGTGAACGCGCTCGGCGGGCGCTATCTGAGG
>Ga0213880_10000031_pt1 | contig 19685 bp, 13 predicted proteins | sample BarmaccoBMER_R07_FD_165047 | JGI IMG/M metagenome (GOLD analysis project Ga0213880, IMG submission 165047) | Barbacenia macrantha exposed rock microbial communities from rupestrian grasslands, the National Park of Serra do Cipo, Brazil - ER_R07 ... | reverse complement strand
AGCAAGCTGAATCCAACATGCGTGCGACCGACTCGACTTGACGCTTGGATGTATTCAGCAATGTCAGATGGAAGCCCGGCAAAGAACATCGCGTTAAACTTGTCCACGTCGACGCCGTGGCTAATGGCGGATGTCGCAACGATATTCCTGAGGCTTTCTCCAATCGGCGGAAACGGCTGTCCAGGAACGACGCCCGCCTCGGCTAACCGCATTACATCTTGGATTTCCGCAATAGTGACACCGCCCGAGATCAATTCGGTAACGAACGGCAAATCGCCTATGCCGTCGCTGCGCTGATCGCGCTCCACCTGGGTTTGGAGCGTTTCGATAATCTGATCGCCACCCTTTTTGTTAGTTACATAGGTCAGCGAAATACGTTGCAGATCAAGCAGGGTCGCCAACACGGAAGGCCCGACCAAATTGCCTTTTTCAACAAACATTTCCAGGGCAGCGCGCCGCAATGGCGTCAATGGGTCATCTGGATTGAGCGCAGCGACCATTTCATTGACCACATCCTCCGCGCGGCCCTCGTCGACGAGCGCGCGCCAAAGTCGTGTGATCGTAACGTGATAGGCCGATACGACCGTGGATGTCGTCATGGTATGGGAGCGGCCATTGGTCATTATGGACATATAGCTGCGCATACGCGGGGTGAATTGTTCGGTGCGATCCTGAATTGGCGCCTGACCCGCCAACCGTTGTCGTTCAATGTTTAGCGGTATCCGCGGCATCGCATAAAAAGACTCATAGATGCTGGGTCCGGGACAGGGAAAGCGTAACGGCTCGCGTTGGTAGAGGACACGGAGTTGCCGGTCCGGATCCGAGATCGTGGCGGTCGCGGCAATAACCTTCGCGAGGCGCGGTACGCGAACGCCCGAACCCTGGTCCGGACGCCAAGAAGCCACATAATTCTTCAGAATCCCCTCACCGAGCCTCGTCAAGATGCTCTCGAAAGTGGTTTCGAATAGGCCAGAGAAGGTACCTAAGCTTTCTTCAAGAAGATGACCCTCGTCTTGGATGATCAGGCTTGGGAAGGGATCGTGAAACATCTCTACGCCATCGGCGTATGCAGGCTTGAGATGCGTCCAACCTTCATCTTCCGCGCGGGTAAGTGATCGAGCGCCGCGCGGCACATAAAAGTGCCGGTTGCTAGGATCAATGTACCGCGCAACACCGAGCATTCCCACAATTGCGTTGATTGTCCGATCGTGCTGCCCAATCAAGGCGAGTTTATCGATAGTGCCCAAGATAACTGCCGGAGCCCGCTGATAGATCGTGTCGTCAGTTAGCAAAAATGGAAGTGGGACCCGATGCGGCGAAAGGGGATTCTCGCGATTCCAATCACACGCATCGTTGAAGCAAACAATCCCGATGCGGCCGGCTTGAGATGGATAGCGGCGCATTCCAGTGGCACTTCCACAGCACGGACACACACGCAGTTTGTCATAGGACTCGAGTGCTTCCCGGTAACGGCCCGACCTCCGTCGGGCTGCTCGGGCTGTTTCAGTATCTGCGTCCGACGGATTTAGCAGGTCGTTATCGTCTGCATATCCGGCGAGCGTAATCGCTGGAACACCTCCAAATCCTTGCGCGACACGATTGGGGGTGTTTCCAGAACCCACCCAGAAGCCTATCTCGAATGGTGCACCTGGAATGCGCCGACGAATCTTCACAAGCTCCGCGTTCGTCAGAATGCGCATCAAACGGCGCGCCTGCTGCAACGTGAGCAGACGAAGAGGGTAGCGCACGAGCGCCGTCACCCCGCGATGTTTTCCACGTAAGCGATCCAGAAAGATATTGAACACGAGCAAGCCGAAAAAGGCCTCGGACTTACCGCCACCCGTCGCAAAATAGAGAAGGCTTGCTGTGAGCTCATCGCGCTCCGCGTCAAACCGATCTTCAAATTCAGGCATACGCGACGCGAATGTAGGAATATGGGCAAGAATGAATGCAAGCTGAAACAGCCGCCAATCGGTAAAGCGTGCGCGGCCGTAAAGGGCAAATGCTTCGTTTGTAAGTAGCCACGCCTCCCAGGGCGCCGCGCGAACATCCAAAGCCGACCACGACCCCAAAGCTGCCTTGGACGTCAGGGGCTGAGCCACAACTCGCGAATCCAACAATAGTTGGACGCCTTCGCGAATGTAGCTGCTTTCGCGGCGATAGGCCTCAAGGTCCCGACCATGCGCCTGACGCTCCCGCTCTGCAACTTCAGGAGGCAACTGCACGCCTGCGTCGACCAACGCTTGAGTTGCTATCCAAGAATCATATTGATCTGGAAGCTTCATCAACCGCGCTATATCGCCGTCTGGATTGGCAAGCTCGCTGTAGCGAGTCGGCAGGCCTTCAATTACCGTAGGATCGATTCTGGGCTGGGTATAACGCGGCGCCCAAGTAGTGGCGATACCAACCGTTCCATGCGCGGATGGCACTACCTTAACGCCGCAATTCAATCCCATTGCAGGGTAGGTAAGCCAATCCTTGAAGCGATAAGAAGGTTGCACACGGTCCAGACGAAGTGGCTGATGCAGATTTGACGGCAAGGTTAGCTGCAGGCGCACCTGAAAAAGACTGGGCTCGAAATCCGCATATGTCTGCCGCGCCGGTCGGTCAGCACCATTCTCTATTGCAACGCGTAAATTGACGCGTGACGGGTCAATAAAGTCGGGAGCGCCATCAAGCACCAATGCGATGCCCGACAAGTCCGGCAAAATGTCAGCGAGAACTGCTGGGCGACGTAGGCGGAGAGCGCCCAGATAGTTTTCCCAACCTGTCTTGCTGCCAAAGTTGCTTGGGAGAATTCTTTCGTTCGGACGATAGGCATCACGCTGCCCTTCCGGAGAATCGATCCACGCCTCCAAAACAGCTCGCACCTGCCCCAGCAAACGTGAGGCGAATTCCGCCGACGTGGCCTCGCGCACCTCGGCGTCGTGGTTCTCGAATCTAAACTCCCCTAGTTCCAAACTGAAGCGTCGCCACTTCATGGGAATGGGTTGGCGCTCAGCAAAGTGGTCATCCAGGACGCCGGCGCTTGGGCTAACCACCAAGTCGACATATGCAGAAATTTCCGCCGGCGTGCCATCGGCTGGAATGTCCGCGTCTGCACTCACGTCCGAAAAGCTCTCGCCATCCGAAGGCTTGGGGGGCTCTGCTCGGGCTCCCTCATGTCCTGGGTCAGTGGATAAATCGTCGGCACTGACAACCCGCTCGGTTGGGGTTCCGGCTTGCTCTTCTCGCAAGCGAATCCCGAGGTCGGCAAAAGCGCGATTGAACGCCTCTCGACGAATTGCCGCTACTGCAGCATTTCTTTGGCGGCGCGCCGCTAGTCGCTCTTGAGCGCCCTGCTGGCGGGCGGTAGCGATTTCCTCAGCACGTCGCGCCGCTATTTGCGCAGCACGGCTCTGGCCGCGCGCATCTCCGTCCGCTTGACCATCCTCTGCGATACGTTGCTCAGTTTGGTCAGCAAGATCGCGCGCTCGTTGCGCCTCTGCAGCTGCATCTCCCGGCCGCTCGTCCGGTTCAGTAGTTTCTTCGATTGGCGGAAGCACCGAAATCGCGTCGCTGATGTATTGACGCGCTCGATCTTCGACCGCCTGCCGCGTATCGCGAGACAACTCCGATCTCGGGACCATGTCATAACGTGGATCGACCAAGTCTTCCCATGTAGGCAACATCCGAACATAGATAGCGGCGCTCGGAGCTATCACTACTTCGCCAGATTGAGCGGCTGCTAGCTGCAGATCAACCCCCATCGTAGCGATGTGAATGTCAGACGTTTCGTCGCCTTGGCCTGTTTCATCAAAGCGGGGCAATAGAAAACCACTAACGAGCTTCGATGAAGGTTTAACGCCATAGATGAACTCCCCCTCGCTTCCCTCGCCTGTGCATTTCTGCCCTGCGATTTGCAGTAGAGCCTCTACCACCGCCTCTTTTGCTTCCGTCAGGTCGGTGCCAGTTGCCCCTCGCATGTCACGTTCCACGGCATCTAAATTGACGCCCTGGGGCAAACTTCGCGATTCTGAATGAGGAGTGCCTGTCGCATCAGTCATGCGTGAATTTCCTCTCGAAATTCCTGCCGTCTAACCGAGACCACCCCATCAAGATGCTCCATCGCCCGTCTGCGCAACCGAGAGATTCCTTCTTTGACGCCCGAGGGCATTGAGCCCAGTACGCCGTGAGGATCGACAAGCACCGACACAAATGCCTGAGCCATTCGAGTACCTGCTCTACGCCGGTCAATTCTCAGAGGTTCGATACCTTCCTGCCAAAGCTTTTCAGCAAGTGCCGATGGAACGTTGACCATTTCCATGAAAGCCCGAAATTCGCGATAATTCTGCGGCGCGTGTGGCCTCATGCGTTCCGCCGACACAAGCTTGTGCTCCGCGACATTCAGCCAATCCATCGCGGTCGCTTCCACGACCGCCCGTGCGCCTGCACTTTTCAAACGCTCGATCACATAGCGCGCCTTGGCCGCACGGCTCGCTCCGGGTAGTGCCGGAATGGCAGCCTCCACTGCTGCGTGATAAACTTGCACGCGAGTCTGCGCGAGTATCCGGACGGGTAGTACCGTGCGGGCTTCCTCGACGAACGCTCGGTTGGGGACGACGATCGTGTTGTGAGCCGCTATCTCGCGCCCAATGGCGCGCTCGAATGGATTAACATCCGCAAACCGATTGTGGCGGATGACGAGACCTCCTGGTCTAACGCGCATTACACGACCGCTTTCTAGAGCGAACTCGACGATTTCGCCTCCGCCATCCCCGTCCTCAGAATCGGTCAGGTCGATGATCGTTTCATTCGATTGCACGTAAGCCCGTGCATCTAATTCCAGTTCTACCGGCCCCACGTCGCGCGCACGCGCTTCAGCCGTCGCAGCCGCCGCGGCGTTAGCGAGTCTACTACCGATTTTTCCAGCGCCGGACAGATCAGCGTGCGACGAAAGTACCGCATATGTGGCGCCAAGACGATCGACGAACTCTCTGTCGGCAACGACGACAACCTCGTCGGGAAGCCATCGACGACCAATAAGAACGGCCAACTGATCCTGAGGAGGTGCAATTACAAAAAGCCTCTTCCAGGAGTTTCGACTTCGTCCGCTTTCGATTTGGGCAAGCTCCAAATCAAGCGTTTGGAGTGTCACAAGGCGAATGAAGCCGCTTTCAATTCGCTTCTTGACTGACTCGCCATACTCCCCATTGCCAAGAATCCTGTCTTGGCCGAGCAACAGCTCATAGTCGCTCGAAAATGCGATAACGCTCGAGCTCGACTTGCGCCAGACACTTGCTCCAATTTCCGAAAGCATCGAGCCGATTGGTGTGTCGTTTTCAAATTCGTCGAATGCCGCTTCGACGGCCTGCTTAGCTTCGGCTAGCATTGCTCGTTCTGCACTATCCGTAGTACCCTCAATTTGGCGTGCAATCACGGCAAGTACCGTCCCAGCAGATCGACGCTCTAGAAACACTTCAGCGCCGGCATCTTTCTCACCGAGCAATTGATGTGCCTGCTTAAGCCCGCATGGCAGGCTCATTGCGCGCCGAACATTTCCCATTAGATGCCGAATGAGTCCTGCGGCGCTTGAATCGGAACTCTCGCGGGCTGCACGCGAAAGCGCACGCAATGCAGCTGCACCTTTTCCAGACGTGGAAAGGAATTGAAACTCGACCTCCGAGACAGTGTCCACGTCTGCGTCGGTCGCAAAGCAATCATCCGTTGAACGAACAATAATCCTGGACGACGCTGAATAGCTCTTGGAACCTTGGGGTAGACCAACTTTTGTAATCATGTGAGTTAGGCGGCGATGGACATATACGTCTTGTGTCACCGCGAAAATCGGCGTCTCAGGTTGATGCCTGGCCAGGAGTTGGATGAATTCCGTGACAGAATCCTCCCAGCCAGGCCCCACACGCGCAAGGCCCGGCGGGCCCAAATCGAGGATGCAGATGTCCGCGGAGCGGCCCTTCGTTAGTGCTGGATTCTGGATCACGGCTTTGACAGTGGATCTGGGGCAGATACCGAAGAAAGCGAACGGCGCCGTTGCAGGTTGGGAGATCTCCGCGCGATGATCTTGAAGTCGGTCGAGCGCCGCCCCGTGGCGAACGCGACCAAATAACTCGTAAAGGGACGTCCGAAATGGTCGTGGCGCGCCCTCTCCACCCAACGCGCTAAAAATAGGGTAGAGCTCGCCAAGCGTTGGATGCGCCAGGTGCGGTTTGCTTGAATCTCGAAGCTTAAGTTGATGAAGGTGCCCCAATGTTATGTGCACCTTACCCATTTCATTTGAGAATTCGGCTTCGCCGACTTGCCTTCGGGTTAGATGCAATCCATTGCGTTTGACTATTTCATTACGATCAACAAGAAGATGGCGCTGCGCGATGCCAGTACTGCTTCCGCGCCACGGGTAATAGAGCGTACGAAAATCAGGCACCGCAGGGCTCCATTTGAAGTCTCCTGTGGCACGCTCGGACGAAGAACCCAGGATCGCCAGCATCGCAAGTGGATGCAGTATCGATATATCCCGCAAGCCTCGCGGCCACTGAAGTACTCCCACAGAGACTCGCTCTTGTAAGGACCTGAGAAAGAGCTCGAGAATCGCAAGCGTGGGCCTGTTCAGACGAGTGGTGCTCCCAGCGGCTTCCGCCTCTAGATCAACGAATGATAGGCGCCGCGCAGCCAGAATGGCTTCAGGGATAGAAAGGCTTCCGAATCGGTTCCGCTTCGCAGTTAGGACTGCATCATGGGCTTGTCGTTCACGGTCCACATTCGCTTGATGGTCCTTGAAACGGTCGAGCATACGCCTGCGCGCAGCGTCGGCGTTTTCGCGCGCTTCGCGCATCTTCTCGATGTCTCGTGGTCGCCGGCTCATTGACGTTTCCGCCGGCGTGGATTGTTCGCAACTTCACGCTTGCTGGCCACGGGTATGCGGTCACTCTCTAGTGACGCCGCATATGCAGCAACGGCGGCAGTGTCGTCTTCAGCCCGACTTCGCGCTTTGAAGAAGCGGCGCACTTCGGATGCGACTGGAAGCGGAAGTTCTCGTAGTGCCTTCGTTGAGACGCTAACCGATCCCGACATTCGCCGAAAACGCGCGTCCACCGCCATCGTGTTTAAGAGGCGACACACCATCCCGAGAGGGAGGATTTGTCGCTTAGTGGTGTCGGGAACAATGAGGATGGTGTGATTCTCGGTAACAAATCCGCGCCCACCGATCACGCGATCATGGCGGATTACCGCCCCGATCAGTCGTCGTTTTTGTCGCCGATTGCTCGTCCGTTGGAGAATGATCGCATCTGACCGAACGATGGCTGTGCTGCTCTTGGGAATTTTCGCAAAACCAATATCATCCGGTTCACCATCTTGGGGGCAACACATCTTGTTTGCTCGTACATTGTGAGCCCAGAAGAGAGGTATCTCGTTGCGTCGTGGCTTTTTGCCGATGCGGTAGCGATGCTGCTCTCGATTCCATACGAAGTAGCCGGTCTTCACCAGGTAACCGTAGTCTGCCAGAGTTTCTAAGCCGGGCTGAAAAAGAGAACTGCCGTCTACCTCGTCCGGCAAGGCCCATACGTGACTGCTCGGATGGGTTGGAATCTCTAAGTTGCCCAGATCGCGATTGGGCTGATCGATAAGAAGAAGAGAAGTCTTTGCGGTGACGGCGGGGGTGATGCCATCGGTTCGTCTGAGAACTATTACGCAGAGGTCGTATAATACATCAAGAAAGACGTCGCTGCGCTTGTCGATCACGTCGAGCCGCAACACCGATGCCATTTCCAGCATTCGCCTCCGCAGTGCCGCGAAGTAGGGGCCGCCAACGAACGACATGGGTATGATGAGGCAAACAAGGCCGCCAGGCCGAACGCATTGCAGTGCCTGCTCGACAAACAACGCATAGAGATTGACGTAACCGTCCGAAATAACTGGGCGATAGCGAAGGAGCAACGCATTGGTTGGTCTCAGAATGCGCCCGTATGGCGGATTGCCAATGACTGCGTCGTAAAGAGGTTCAGGATTGTCGAGCTTCAGGGTGTCAGCCCGTTCGATCAAACCATTGAGTTTGATGCCTGAGGATTGGATCTCAGCGTCAAGCAAATCCGACAACAACAGGTGGGAGAGCCTAGCGAGGCCAGCGTCAATCTCGACGCCGCGCAGCGTGTTGTTAATCGAACTCAGTATTGTTTTTGCGTTCGCGCCTATTTGGTGTCCATACTTGGCAATTCGTGCGGCTAGCGGAACTAAAAAAGCTGCGCCACCGGAAGCTGGGTCGAGAATACGGTGCCGGCCCGGCTGAATGCCGGCATCCACAAGGGCGTCGATGGCGTGTTGCGCGAGATGTGGTGGTGTGAAATACGCGGCAAGGCGTCGACGCCGAGCCACCGGCATCAGCAACGCGTACAAGCTCGCGATCCAGTAATGCCTTTCCTCGCTTGGTAGGCCCGTAAAGTAGGTCCGCGTCTGCCGATCCACGAGGCGATTCTCAGTGATCGCCTCGCAAACCTGCAGGGGCGTCATACGAGAACTCTTTAGCCGAGAAGCAATTTGACGGAGGTCACCCAGGCGCCGGTTAAGGGGTGCGGCGCATTCCTGATTATGCCTTCGGTCAGCCTCAACTTGCATTTCGCCCCACCCAGGACAACCGTTGGACGATTCGACTGGGCTGGCAAATCCCAACAACAGCATCCGATAGCGCCCGCGCCTAAGCCGTTGGCTTGTCGGGAGATTCGCTTAAATCAACGCGCTTGGCTCGGCTTGACGCGCGGACGGCCAGGTCCGACCGAAGTCCAATGGTTCCAGGAGGATAGCTAGTCTACCAGCCTACGCCAAGGTAGCAGACCGACAATCGTTCAACCTTCGGGTCCGCCGCGTTGCTTTTTGCCGGACCAAGAAATTGTATTGCCGCGGCCTATTCCTGAAACTGCTCGACCGAGGTGGCGATCGAGGGCCGATCGCCAAGGCACCAGTGTGAACTCTCGGCTCTTTTCGATCATCGCGAATTTTCCGCTCACAAGGTCAATCGACCGTCGATAGACGCCTTCAATTCGTGAGCTTGGTTCGACATGCCGAAGGCCCGTTTCTTTCGCAATGGCCCGACCGGCGCTGTCGATCTCTCTTTTGGCAAGGGCCGCCAGCATGTCGGTGCGATACACTACCCGGCCGTCACGTTCGCTCGCCAGACCCTGCTCTACGAGCCAGCGCCGACGAAGTGCCAGCGCATCGTTGGCTTCTCGCCCGAAACCAGTTTCGCGAAACTCTCTCACGCCACTCGCCAAAGTGCGATCCAACCAAGTCGGACCTTCAATTCCGATTTGTTGCGACAACGGCGACTTCGAGAGCGACACCACCATCACCGGCGACTTGCGCGCTTGTCCTCTATCGAACTCGACTGCGCTCGCGCGGTGATCCGATGCGATTTTCCATGAGCCGTCGGGCTCCCGTTCGACCATGCCAGCGAGGCGTCGCATCGCCTCCAGGCGTCGAATATGCGCCTGCACGAATTCCCCCGAGGCGGAGGGGTCTGCTTGTTGGTGTAGTTCGACGCTGTAGCGTCCGCCATTCTGCTCGGCAATCCGAGCGACGGTGCGGTCGACCTCCCTCGGTGCCACCTGGCGCGCTCGTATCTGCACAATCGATCCAATCGGAACATCTCCGTGTGCATCTCCCACTTCCACGTAGTGCGCCCGGCCGTCCAAACCGTCGACAATCGCATAGCGCCGGTCATTCAGTTCATCGGATAGTCCGCGTGCGGTCAGGCGACCGATAAGAGCCTTGGTTCCAGGATCGCTTGCATCGAAGATCGCGTAGTCGGCGGTCGCCCGTACCAGGCCGGCCGCAGCAAGTTCGCGATGCAGGGTCTTGATAATGTCGCCACGCTCGCCCATTCGCCGGAGTGTCGTCTCGACGCCGTCCGCGAGCTGCCAACGTCCGGGGTCTAGTTCTTCGGCGAGACCGAGCCGTTTCAGCTTCTGCAAGCGTCCGGCTCTCAGGGCCTGGCGGAACGCGTCCTGCGCGCGGGCTTGCGACACGACTACGCCGTCCTCGTCGGCACGCCGCATGAGGTCGCGGTCCAGGCTCGTGAGCCGCTCCTGCTCGATTTCGCCTCTCAGACGGTCCTCGATCTGGCGATCCGATTTTGGCCCGAGGTCGAGGGACACGATCTCGGCAGCCCGCTCGCGCATGCCTTCGGCCAAGTAATCCCGCGCGATGACCAAGTCCTTCCCCCGGTCATCCTTGCCGCGCAGCACGATGTGGGTATGGGGATGACCGGTGTTGAAATGATCGACGGCGACCCAATCAAGCCTGGTGCCGAGGTCTTCCTCCATCTGCTGCATCAGCCGCCGCGTGACCGGCTTGAGATCGTCGTACTCGGCGCCGTCCTCCGCCGAGACGATGATCCGGAACTGGTGGCGGTCGCCATCGCAGCGGCCGAGAAAGCCCTTGCTCTCCGCGCGATCATTGCCGGTGTCGTACAGCTGTCCGGCCTGCCCCTCCCGTGTCACGCCATCCCGCTGAATGTATCTCAGGTGCTGTGCCGCCGCCTTGAGGCCCGTACCTTTCAGTCTGATCACGCGCGATTTGACGATCACGCGACGCGCGCGGAAGGCAGCATAGCGGTCGCGCTGTGACAGCACGCGGCCGACACCGGCGCCACGGCCGATGCGATTGCCCTGAAACGCCCTCCCAGATCGGTTTTTTCCGGCCAGCGTCGCGGCTTGCAGAACACGTTGGAGATAGCGTCGGCTGGTCTTGCTGCCGCCATGCCGGATCTTGCCGAGTTTCGGTTCGAAGTCGTCGTCGAAATTCATCCGCTCGCCGCTGTCGTCTAAACTCGCGCAAGTCGCGCGTGGTGCCGCGTTGGTGCCGGCGCGACCGCGTTGGCACCACGCTTTTGGATGTGCAGACAAAGACTTAGGCGCCGATGGTGCCTTCTTTTATCTTGCCCTTCCGCGATATGTTGCATGCGTTCGTCCTTCACCTGCGCTTACTTGCGACCATGTGCGATTTCTACTGGGTGTTTCCTGCGAGAGGAACGAACAAGGCGGCGTTGTTCGTGGACGAAAATGCCGCCGTCGAATTGCCGGAGCGCGCTTCTACGGGCGCCCCTCCGGCAGCGGATTCTGGTCTCGAATCCGGATCATTTCTTGTGAAGAAAAGCGCGTTCCCAAAAGCCGAGTGCTGCGCCGACTGCGTGCTGGAGAGCTGAACGGGCGCTAAAAAAGGAACCGCACCCGAACGGTTCGAGAAAGCGATTTCAGCGCCGGGAACGATGCTTCCGACATAGTCCAGCGTGGCGCGCGGCAGCGACTGTCCATGCACCAGGAAGTCGTCGAGGCGCTTTGGTCCGGCGTTGTACGCGGCGAACAGAGACGGATAGCCGTAGCGGTCGTACATCTGCCGCAGATAGGCCGCGCCGGCAAAGATGTTGTCTCGCGGGTCATAGGCGTCGTCGCCCAATCCATATTGTATACGCAAGGTTCGATACGTGCCTGGCATGACCTGCATTAGTCCCATGGCGCCCTTCGGCGACGTGATCGACTTGCCGTTGAGGCGCGTCCGCCCGCCACTTTCCGCGCGCATGACGCCGCGAATCCATGCGTCGGGAATACCGAACTGCTGCGCCGCTTCGGTGATAATCGACTGCCATTGCGCAAGGCGTGGCATCGCAGTTTCGGCCGTCGAAGGCGCTGCGGCGGCTGGAACGACCAGCACAGTTGTAGCGACGGCGCTTATGGCAAGCAGCTTCATTCTGTCCATAGCGGCACCAGTTTTCCGATGATGGATGTGCGCGGCGTAACTCCGAAATATCGGCCGTCAAACGAGTCCGGAACCTGCTCCATCAGGAGGAACACATCGTTCAAGCCGAGGCGCCGGCATCCGGACCAGGTCGGGAGCGCGCGTCGCATACGATCGCGCGCCAGCCTCGCGGCGACAGGGATTTGATCAATGAAAATTTCGGTTCCGGCAGCACAGACACGATCGCCGTCGGTGGCAGCGATGCGTTTGACCATCGGCACATTCGCAGGGAGGTAACCACGCTCCGCTGCCAGATCGCGAATGGCTGGCGGTGGCCGAACAAGCGCGAAATCGCCGCGCCGGGGTTGATCGGCACTGAGCGCATAAAGTCCGAGTGGCGCGCTCGCGCTCGCATTCCAGATCAGCCTCGGAACTGTGCCGCGAAGCGCCGTCTCGCCGATCATCGACAGACCGGCGAGCGCGAATAGGAGCGTGCGGCGGACATGTCGATGATGAAGCGAAACCGTCATCTGGCGCTGTGGCGACACGTCAGATGTGCGCCGTGGAATGCTGGGCATGCGAGGCGGACCATGCGTCCAGGGCGTCTATGTGGTAGCGGACATAGCGGCCGTGTTTGCGATATTCCGGCCCGCATCCGTTGCAGCGCATCTTCTCCAATGTGCGCCCGGAGAGGCCGATGTAGTCGCCGGCTTGTCGTGTGTTCAGAAACGGACTCTTGAAGCGAAGACGCGGCAATCCTTGAGAAATCTGAGCGGAATTGCCGTTCGGGAGAGAGTGTTCGTTGTCCATGATACCTCGCTGATTCCTGGGCGAGGAGCACGACAGGGGCCGTCGCGCCCCCATCGACGACGCTAAAGGCAACACCAGCGCTGCGGATCGGGCGAAAACGCGAGTCGTGCAGATTCGCCATGGCACAAGGGCGTAGATCGTCGCGATACACGCGGAGCCCCGCGCGCAGGTTGCGCGCGGGGCGTCCAGCGCCGTTAGTCGACGGGATTCCAGATGACAGCGAACACGCTCTCGTCGTCCTGACCGGCGGCGCGGCCGAGGTTGGCGTAGAGCTTCTTCGGCCCGAAAGCGGGGTCGGAAAGGCTCAGGCTCACATAGTCCTTGCCGGAGCTTTCGCCGGTCTTGACCCAGCCCGCGCCGATCTCGACGGCCTGGCTGTAGACGCGATAGTCGGGCTGGTTGTCGCCGTTCTTCGAGGTGTTGGGCAGAATGTCGATGGGGGCGCGGAACGAAAGCGTCTTGAGCTGGCCCTTGTACGACTTGCCGTCCTTGGACTTCGTGACGTGACCGATAGCAGGCATTGGTGTCTCCATTACGTTCGCGGGAGACCATTCTCCCTTGCGATGGCGGACCGTTCATGGGCGGCGGACGGGCACCCGAACCCGTTTGGGCCGTAGCGCAGCGGAGGACCGGAGCGGTGTGAAATTTGAAGCGCAGCGACCGCGAGGAGCGCGCGAAGCGCGCGGGGAAATTTCTAAGCCGCGATGGTTTCGGAAGGACCGGACCCGCCCATAGGTCTTGAGCCGAGAGCAAGGAGAAATGGTCGCCGAACAGCGACGGAGACAGCATTTCCGCATTGGGCGTCCGATCCCGAAGCGGTGGGTCGAGACCAGCGCACACGCGCTAATCCGCGCGCCTTCGTGCTGCCCAAACCGCCGCCGTCGGCGACACTGCAGGTCGCGTTTGTGGCTTCATTGGCCCCGATGAGGAGCGATCAAATGCTGGCAAAGCTTCGGACAGGATTGAACCTGGGCTTTTCCGGCCTGCCGGCCGGCGAGCCAATTCCATCCGCGCGTTGGCATGGCGCGAGGCACGCCGTCATCTGGAATCCCGGCGGCGCCGACGCCCTATGCAATTGCACGCAGGGGCCGACTTTTGGTGGACAGTTTACGCCGTGGGCACCGTTCCACCATCGATGACGTACTCGGCTCCGGTGATTGACGCGGCAAGCGGCGACACCAGAAACGCGACGAGATCAGCCACCTCGCGCGGCTTCGCTGGCCGTCCAATTGGGATGCCACCCAGCGAATCCATGAGCGCCTTCCGAGCACCGTCGGCATCGGTGTTCATCTGTTTTGCAAGCGTCGCCACGAGACCGACAGCCGCCTCGGTTTCGACCCAGCCCGGCGAAACCCGAACGACGCGGACGCCTTTCGGACTGACCTCCTTCGACAACGCCTTGCTGTAGTTCGACAACGCCGCCTTGGCAGCGGCATAGGCAATTGTCGCTTCGGGCAGCGGCAATTGCCGCTGAATCGAGGTGATATGAATCACAACGCCGGAGCCTTGCGCCAGCATTGTAGGAAGCAACGCGCGATCCAGGCGCACGGCGGCGAGCATATTGAGGTCGAAGGCTTGCTGCCATTCGTTGTCGTTCAGCGCCGCGAACCCACCTGCGGGAGCCGAAGAACCACCCACCACATGGACGACAATGTCGATGCCACCCAGGCGGTCGCGCACGGCATCTACAACGCGCGCGCAGCCTTCGGCCGTAGCGACATCCGCCGCTACAAACAATGATTCTGCGGATGCTCCAACGGCTGGTGTCCGTGCCGTCGCAAGGACGGTCGCGCCAAGTTCGCGCAGTCGCGTCACAATGGCCGCACCAATACCTTTGGTGCCGCCAGTGACCAGCGCGCGCTTGCCGCTCAGGTCGAGAGAGTCGCGCATCATCCGATTTCCAGCGCGTTGATTTTACCGTCCTGGGCGAAGCCAAATCTGTAAGTCAGGTCCGCAGGGCTGCCGTTGAACGTACCGGAGACCTTGGCCACTATCACGGTCCGGTCGCCCTCGATGCGGCATTCGAGCGGTTCGACCGTCACGCGATATTTTGCGGACGTATTTTGCTTCCAGGCGCGAATTGCATCCGCACCAACGATGTCGCGGCCCTCATCGCGGACGCGCGCATCCGGCGCAAAGCACGCCACCATCGCATTGATATCATGCCGGTTTTGCGCCGCGATGTAGCGGGCAAGGTTGTCTGGTAGAGTTGGAAGCACCATGTCGGTTCTCGCGATTGCAGCGGCAGACCCTCATGTGTTGCCAAGGAGCGGCGATGGCAAGAACCGACAAAAAGGTGGGCTACTCACCTACAGGTAACCTCGTGGATGTGACGCCCGAAATGGCCGCGCGCGGGGTGGAACGCGCGCTTGGCGTTCTCAACGGTCGCTGGAAGATGGTCATTCTCTTCCATCTGTTCGACAAGAGAACGCTGCGTTTCTCGAAATTGGAGAAGGCGATTCCGAGCATCTCGCAGAAGATGCTGACACAGCATCTACGCGAACTGGAACACGACGGCGTTGTCGCACGCACGGTTTATCCTGAGGTGCCGCCGAAAGTGGAGTATGCGTTGACGGAGTGGGGAAGCGCGCTGTGCCCCGTTCTGGACATGCTGTTGGAATGGGGAGCGTTGGGCGAGGCGACCAAGGCGCAAATCGCGGAGCAATCCGGCGAATTGCAAAAATGAAGAGCGGCGGATCGCTCCACCGCCCTCCCGCCAACTATTCGGCGGCCATGCGCTCCGGCCCGATTTCGGCGTCCGGCTCGCCGGTGATCGACGGGCCTTGGCCGATCCCGCCTGCGGGGAAGGCAAGCCAGCCGGGAAGCCAGCCTTCGACCTTCGCGCGGCCATTTGTGCCCGCCAGACAGTCTCGGACGATCTGCTTCTGGGTCTTGGCCTTCTCCGCGACGTTGGCCTTGGCGACGGCTTCGCCCGCCACCTCTCCCACGATGGCGTTGACCGTGGCGCGGTCGCGGATGAGGTCGAAGAACGCACCGTCCGGTTGCCAATACGCCCGCGCGTCCACCGCCAGCCGCGTACCGACTTCCTCTACCACGTCGCTGCCCGCTTGCAGGCTGCGCGCCATGAAGAAGGCCGCGATCCGCGTCACGTCGCCCTCGACAAGCGTGACCAAGTGCGCGAACACGTCCGCCGTCTGACGGCGGACCACAAATGTTTCGTCCTCGTCATCCTCCGCCGTCCAGCCGAGCAAAGCGAACACGGCCTGTTCTTCGGCGGCGAATGCCGCCTGCGCCGGGCTCGCCTCGATGCTGGCGCGGATGGCCGGATTGCGGGTCGTCTGCGGATCGCGCTTGACGCTCCAATTGCCGGAAGATGCCGCCATGTGCGCGACCGCGAGCCGGAAGGCGGCTTGCGGATGCGCGATGAGCGCCTGCCGAACGGCCAGATGGCGATGCAGGTCCACATAATTTTCGAGGGCCTGCGTCATGACCGGCCCGCCGCTGGCGCGTGGCGTCTTGGCCGTGTCGGCGCTTTCGCGTTCCTCGGCCTTTGCCAGCTTTCGCGCTTCCTTCTGCGACAGCCAGCCGTCGAAAAATTCGACGGCGCCGTCATGGCTGACAGCGACAAACACCTTGCCGCCCTTCTTCTTGGATACCTTCACATGCTCGTATTGCTGGAACCGCTGGCCGACTTCGAGGATGGCCACGGCGCTCCACCCGAACTTGAGAAGCGCCTCCCGCTTGTCCGCGATGGCGCGGTTCTGCAAGGCCCAGAACAGGTCCGCGTCCGCGAAGTAGCTGTCCTCGCCGAACAAATCCTCCACCGTCTGGCCGGTGTAGTCCTCCAGCTTGAACAGCGCATGGGCGGTGCTGATCTGCTGCCCGCCGAACAGCCATTGTTTGAGCTGATAGCCGCGCGGGCAATGGTGGTGCGGGTCGTTGAACAGGCGCAGCCATTTCCGCTGCTGCGCGACGGACGCCATCGTCAGATGGCGCACCGTCTCATCGTCCACGTCCTCGGCGCGGTAGGCATCCCTGATCTTGGGGAGCAGATTTCCGAGCGCGAGACGCTGGCGGACCTGCGTGGCGGTCATGCCGAAGGTGGCGGCGATGCCGTCCACCGTCCGGCCCTCCTTGATGAGCCGCACGAAGGTCTCATATTCGCGCATCGGATCGGGATCGCGGCGCGCGACATTTTCCAACAAGGACGCCTCGATGGCTTCGGCGTCGTCGCCTTCCGCCATGATCGCGCAAGGCGGGGCTGCGACTTCGCCCAGCTTCTCCTTGACGGCTTTGAGCGAGAACCACCGCCGCCGTCCCGCCACCACGCCGAACTTGCCGTCCTCGGGCCGCACGATGAGCGGCTCCAGAACCCCCTTGACGCGGATCGACGGCAGAATGTCGGACACGTCCGGCGGCGGATCGCGATAGCGCATGTTGCACTTGGAGATTTTGAGCTTGCTGAACTCGATGTGTGCCAATTCCATGATGATTGCTCCTTGGGGGAGTGACGGCCTCGTCCGTCTTTCGAGATCGTGGCGAGGCCGGGCGGTGCGGGATGCACCTATTCCGCTGCCTCGGCAGTCGGAATGTCGGCCTCGCGGGATTGCTGTAACGCGAGGATGAAGTCGGTGGCCTTGCTGGCCTGGCTGGTCGCGTGAAAGATCGCGCGGCTATCCTCTTTCAGGATTTGCAGCCAATGCCCGAGATAATCCGCATGGCGGATTTGCGGGACGATGTTCAGATGCGCGCAAAGGAATGCGCTGGTCAGTTCCGCGATGAGTTCTTCGCGCGCATAGGCCGATGAGCCGAAGCGGTGTTGCAAGTCGCGGTTTAGCCGTGAGGAATGCGCGGTCCAGTGGCCGAGTTCATGCAGCGCGTTGCAATAGTAGTCGGCGGGCGAAAGGAAGGTTTCGCGGTAGGGAAGCCGGATGAAATCTTCGCCACGATGATAGAACGCCTCGCCGCCGCCTTCGACAAACTTCGCGCCCGTCACCGCGATCAAGGCTTCCGCCTCCTGCGATAGCTCGGACGGCGCAACGGGTTTCGGTGCGGCAACGATATGACCCGGCAAGCCGTCGCACTGCTCGACATTGAACACGATAAAGCGTTTGAGGAACGGAACGGCGTTGGGTTCGTCGCCCGTATCGCGGGCGCGTTCCTGTTCCTTCTTCGGGATGAAGCGGTCGGCGTAGCAAATAGCGGTGCCACGTTCGCCTTTGCGGACGTGTCCGCCGAGGCTTAAGGATTGGCGGAAGGTCAACCATTCCTGCGAGGCAAAGCCGCGCTTGATGACGGCATCCCACAGGATGAGAACATTGATCCCCGAATAGAATTTGCGGGTGGCGGCGCTGCGCGGAAGGCCAAGCGCGACACCGGAAGACTTCCAAGGCCGCACCCAAGGCACACAGCCCTGTTCCAGTTCGCGGACGATCCGGTCGGTAACTTCGTCATAAAAGGAAGTCCTAGCGACAGCGTCGGGACGGCTCGTGCCGCTGGCGGGCTGCTGGTGGGTCTGGCTCATGGTTACCTCCTGCTCCGATCTCGCGCGCGCAATTCCCCGGAAGCGGGGTGGGCGGCGTCTTCGACCGGAGAGGCCCGCCGTCAGAGGCGGGGCGCACCCGAAGGGCTGGAGCGAAGCGGAAGACCCGCGCAGCGGGTTGCGGCACGCCGCGGCGGGCCTAGAAGGGAGCGCCGCCCGCCCCGCGGAGGGGAATTGCTATTGAACAAAGTCGGCGCGCGGCAGCGCGGCGGCCGTAGCTCTTCGTCTTGCGTCAGGGATCGAAGCCCGGAGGGCCGAGACCGCAGGTTCGCGGGCTCGGTTCACGAGAGCCCGGCCGCAAAGCGGGACGCGCGCCATTTCTCACAAGCAGGAGTAGCCTTGCGTCCGCACCGGAGCGGATGGCTGAGGGCAGCATGATTGGCGAGCTGACAAACGCAGAAGCGGTTCGGCAGGCGATGGCCGAGTTCAATCTGCTGGGCCGGCCTGAATTCCTCAGGCGATACGGCTATCGCGAGGCTACCGGTTATTTGATCGTCGAAGACGGACGGTTTTATGATTCGAAGGCAATTGCCGGGGGTGGCCTACGGGATCCAGTTTCCAACTCGCGGCGCGCTCAAAGCCAGCGATTTCCGTGGTGGAGATGTTTCGGTCAAGCGGCGGCTAGAAGCCATGGGCTTCACCGTTGTCGAACCCGGACAGGTATCTGCGGATTCGCGCAACCGATTTCTCCTGAAGCTGAACGCAGAAGGATTCCCTGATGGCAGCAGCGAACCTGCGGACGCCAGTGCATGGGAGAATCAAGTCTTTATCGTGGGTCGCACTCGGCGCAGCCACAACGGCATCGCGATCCGCCCACGCCCAGCGGATCTCGCGCAAGGCGACCATGTTGCGATCTGGGCGAATGAACCATCCGATCGGGCGGGTCTCGTTGCAATCGCTCGTGTCGCCTGGGTCTCCCCGGACGTCGCGCAATGCCGGATCGAAGCGGTCACCTTGACGCCCCTGTTGCGCTTGCGCGATCTGCAGGCCAATCAGCAAGACACCATAGCGAGACTTGCCGCGGACATTGACGAGGATCGCCCCTCAAAGGTCCGTCCGCTCGATGAACCGACCTGGGCTTCGCTGATCGGGCTTGCAGACATAGCCTCAGCTGATACAGCAGAAATCGCGCATCTGCCGATCGCCGTTGTGGCGGCTGGTATCGACGCACGCGCCAGCGGCTACGCCATAGGCCAACTGCAGACGATCCGCGCCACGCTTCATCGCAAACGGCGAACGGGCACAAGGCTCTTCGCCGCTCGCACAATCCACGAACGCTGGGCATTTCACGACGGCGGCCGCACCGAACTGCAATTTAACATCGGACTCGAGGACGACGAGCAAGGACCGTTGGTGCGTTTCGGTGTGGCCTTCTCGCTGGAGCCCAGCCGGACTTACCCGGACTTGGCGCCATTGTTCCGGAAAGTGCGTTTCTTCAACGAATATCTTTCAAGTTACCCCCATGCATTCGCCGACATGTCCATGTGGTCGTGGAATGGCGAAGACCGCGGAAGCGACATCGCTCCCAGACCCATCGAACCGGAAGAGGCCCAGATGGGACGCTTCATCTTCCTGGGCTTGAGCGATCCGATCCCGGCGCTCGACTTCGACAAGATATTGCGCACCTTCGATCCCCTTCTCCCCCTGCATC
>Ga0213880_10000030_pt1 | contig 20715 bp, 34 predicted proteins | sample BarmaccoBMER_R07_FD_165047 | JGI IMG/M metagenome (GOLD analysis project Ga0213880, IMG submission 165047) | Barbacenia macrantha exposed rock microbial communities from rupestrian grasslands, the National Park of Serra do Cipo, Brazil - ER_R07 ... | reverse complement strand
TGGCCTCCGACCACCCGCTCGTCGAATAGGTAGGCACCCTCGTACTTGAGCATCTCCGGCAGCGCATTGCTCATAATTGCCAAGTGAGCATACTTTCCGATCGCGCGGCAGGATTCTCCGATCGAGTCAAGAGAGACCTCGATCGCCGTAGTCGGCTCTCCGGGGACCGCCCTAATCAGGACCGTTCCGTCCGGCGTCGGGTAGCTTATCACCTGGACCACTCGCCCCGCTTTCGTGATTGCGAGATCGTATGGCTTCATGTTACCTCCTCACCAGCTCAATTCGAGGATTAGGACCGGCTCGTCGTTCTCGCTCTGCTCGCCGAATCGCGGAGTGAGCTCCTTGTACTTCTCCGCGAGCTTGGTCACGGCCGCCCTCGCACTTGTGGGGTACTGGATAATGATCCCGTTCTGCCCCTTCTTGGCCGCGGCGACGAGGCGCTTGTCGACCTTCGCCTCCTCCCGCTTGAGGAAGGCGGCCTCCTCGGCCCGCTGCGTCTGCTCCGCAGCGATTCGCTGCCGATCCTGAGCGTCCCTGGTCATGGCCACGAGATCAGACTTCTTGATCATGATATAACCCTCTTATATATTTTTAGTGTTACTTACAACCGCGTTGGGAAATTAGACCCCTCCGCTTTTCCTCCAGTAGCGGGCCTCCTTCGGCAAGCCGCCGTCGGTCAGCTCGCGGAATCTGAACGTGACGACCGAACCGGGAGGGAAGGCGGGATTGAAGACTCCCGGTCCCACCCTCTCGCCAGGGTGCGCCTCCCCGATTTCGCGAGCCGCCCGCTCGTGCTCCGGGTACACGGGATCGTTGTTCGGCGGTATCGTCGCCATCTTACGCTCGTCGTCGGTAAATCCCGAAAGTTCAAAGGTTTGCCCTCTGTAGTTGAGCACCAGGGCCCCCATGAGCCCGAGCAGCTTGCTCCCCCGATCTGTGGCCTTTCCCCACGTGTAGCCCACGACCACGCCTTCGCCATCCTGCATCTTCTTGACCTTGAGGAGTGTGTGGCACCGCTCCGGGACCCACAGGGACGTCGGCTTCCTGAGCATCAGCCCCTCGCCACCTCTGGCCGTGACCTCGAACAGGAGCTCGGAGAGTCGCTCGGTCGCCTTCGCCGTTCTGTAGTGCAGCTGCTCCTGCTGGAGGATCTTGAGGACCTCGTTCTCGGGGACCTCGTCCCGCAGCCAGTGGAGCACGTGCTCGAAGTCGGTGAGCGTCGGCCCCCTCTGCGCTGGGTACTCGATTCCGCGAAGCCTCTTCCTCATGTTCGGGTTGCTGATCTCCCCATCCGCGAGCACGACGCCGAGCGGCGGCGAGTCGAACACCTGGAACTGGACCCTCCGCCAGCCCGGACCCGGCGCAAAGTCCTTGACGACGCTCATCAGATCCTGGAAGCCGCGGGCGTCGGTGTATAGCTCCCCGTCGAGCGGGACGCCGGTCGGGAGCTTGTCGAGCCACCAGTCGGGGGCGTGGATAACCTTCCCGTACCTCGACCACAGTCCGGTGCTGATGTGTTGTCGCTTGTCCTTCTCCGTGTTGGCGAACGGGACCTCGGTCGACGGGCGACCGCGAGTCCACCCGCCGTCCCAGAAGGCCCGCATTCCGTCCATCTTCTCGCTCGCGAACCACGACCCGATCCCGTATTTCTGATCGTCGTAGTTCATTGCAAGTTGCAGGAATTCGCGCTTTGCCATGATTCAATTCCAATAAGGGAAGAGTATTGTATCGCTTTTCTCCTCTCGGTCGCGGGTGCTCGCCTCTCGGCAAACCCACCTCTTTTCAGAGCACGTCCCGCGTTGCTTCATGATTGCCTCATCTCTCGCTCGACCGCGCGCTCGTAGGGCGACTTCTTGAGGAAGTGCGAGTGTCCGCCGTGGCGATCGCACTCGACCCGGAATCTCACGATTCCCCTCTTCTTGGACATCGTCATCAGGAGCCGAGTCTGCGACGACCCGCACTCCTGACACTTCATCTCAAGTCGCATATGGCCCTCCTTGGATGAGACGCCACGAATTTCCACAGCTCCTCGAAGCCGAGGATCGCGGCGGCTACGGCGAAGTCGAAATCAGCCTGCGTCATATTCTGCACGATGTAGTGCTCGTGACCGCGGGACACCTTCGCGTAACGCCCGTGGATCACGTTCCAGTCGATCGTGCCGCTCAGGTCATTGGTCTGAAGTCTGTATATCATCTTCGCTTCCTCGCCCATCGAAGGCACTCGATTAGGGTGCCCTCGAACTTGAAGGGGATCACCAGATCAGCCCCCGCACGCCGCCTGAATACCCGCCAGAAGTCACCCTCGATCTGGAGGATGAACCACCGGCGACTCTCGTAGTCCCCGCCCATGGTCTGCTGGAACATGATTCACTCCACCGGATGTCGTTGAGTCGTAGGCCCGGCACCATTTCCTGACTCCCCTTGAAGTAGCGACGGTGCCCTGGACCAAAGTTGTCTAGTTCATAGGAGACCTGCTCTGAGATCAGCTTCCCTTCGTAATGCAGCTCGTCGCTCAATCCTATCGCCATGCTGTTGAGCATGAGCTGGTGCTCAATAAGGCAGGCGTACTCCGTCCATCTGAGCAATTCACCGAGGATCTTACCCTCTGCTTCTCGAAACACTTGGGCAATCTCTCCTGCGTTTCGCTCTTCGACCCAATCGGCTAGGATCTCGGCCAGTAACTCATCATTGAATTTAGAGACTTCGTCAAGGAGTCCCGCCTCTCGGAGCAGTCGCTGGTACCTGCTCTCGGAGCTTCCGGTTCGACGGCTCAGGATTACGAATTGTTGGGTATTCTCAATTCGATACAATTTCCGCGATTTCATTTGCGCCCCTAGTTCGAGATACAGGCTCCCGGCTCTTGCGAGTCGGGAGCGATGAAAATCAGCTCTTCATCTTCGGCCTCCTCTCAGTCTTTGCTCGACGCCCCAATCTGCGGCATAAAATCAAATCAGTTGCAGCGTCGGGAGCGAGCGCTCCTCCATATAAGTATACCCCACTTTTCGCTGATAGTCAAGGAGAATTTTCTCTTTTCTCTATCTCAGCTTTGATTTCGAAAATGGATCTCTTGAGCACCTTGCACCAGTTGTTGACAGTCCCGCGAATCGCTCCCTCGAGCGTCTCCCCGTACTCGCAGGCCAGGACCTGCTTTCCCTTGCCGAACGGCTCACGGAATCTGCACACGGACGCGTAGAATTTCTCCTCGTCCTCGACCCAGGAGATCGTGATGCCCGCTGCGGTCGGATCCTCGGCGTAGTATGCTGGGACGAGCTTCACGAGCTCCTCGAGCGTGATTGCGTAAGCCGTGGCAAATTCACTTGCAGAATGGGTCAACACGGTACACCTCAATGGTCGAATACTTCGTGCATCGTTTCGGAAAACGCCACCGGGATCGGCTGCACGGTCATGTACGGATTCAAGTCGGCCGACCGAATCGTGAAGAGCGCCTGGTCGAGCGTCTCGGCGTATCCGAACGGGGTCTTGAACCAGACCCTCCATTCCTTGATCGGCTCGACCCTATCGCCGAGCACGATCTCCTTTTTGCTCAGGTCGATCATGCGCCCCTCCGATACATGTAGCGTTTCTTGTACTGCGCGATCGCCATGATGTGGAGGATCTTGTCCTCGTCCTCATCGGCTATCGCGACGCTGAGGAATTCATCCAGTTGCTCTGCTGAGCACTCGTCAAGCCAGCTGTCGAACTGGCTTATGGTCCTCACCTCAGTAGCCACATGTAGGTCGTCACCCGCGACTCCGATCGTCATCTTCCTGGTACTCCTCCTTCGCCCTCAGCAGGGCCTCGGTACCCTTACTCCTCAGGATCGCATTGACATCCTCGTAGCCGAGGTCTCCCGCCAACTTGGCGAGGAGGTCCCATTCCCAAGTCTCAACCTCCAGCTCGTAGAACACCTTGATCTTCATGGTCTTTGTCCAGGTCCACGATCAGGTGGACCCGCTCCTCTGAGCCCAGGTTCTCGATTGAGTGGGACTCCCAGTACTTGGCCGGGCCGTACCAGACCCCCTGCTCCATCGCCACGACGCCATTGACCGCGTCCCACCACGAGCAGAGCGCGTTGGTCCGCACCGCGAGGTGCCACCGCTCCACTCGCCTCCGCCCCTTGAGCGCGTCGGTGTGCTGACCGACTCTCACGCCGGGCGGCACTCGATTCACCATGAGGTACAGCGGTCCCGCGTCCCGGAGCCAGCAGATTTCCCTCACCGCCCTCTCGACCTCCGGACCGACGGCCTTGGGCCAAACGCTCTGCGACCAGGCCATCAGGACACCGGAGCCGTCTAGCGAGTACTTCAGCTCAAGGACCTCCGCGAGCAGTGGCTCCAGCAGCAGCGAGCTTTTGTACCTCTTCATTTGGGGCTCCTCGCCTCGTTGATGATCTGCTGCAGGACGAACGGGTCCAGCGTCGCCGGATCGATTGCGACGACCTCCTCGCCCGCGAAGAAGTAGTCGGTCGGGTCCGGCGACCTGCCGTCGCGAACCTGCTCCAGGTAGTCAGCGAGCCGGAAGCGACTAAGCTTGTAGTACTTGCCTTGGTATAGTATGATCATCTCACCTCTCCCCCGGTGCCTTGAGTACCCGGTAGAATGCCTCGGTTGCCCGCGTGATCGCGACGTACTCGAGTCGCCGCTCCTCCTCCATCATCCACTCCCGCTCCTGCGAGCGGGGGTGCGGGAGTATGTCGGGCCTCAGGAGCCAGACGACCCTCGCCTGGAGCCCCTTCGACTTGTGGATCGTGAGATAGTCCACGCCGCCGTGGTTCGTGCCATCCGGAACGAAGATCGAGTCGATCCGCTTGATCAGGTTCGCGACCCGCTCCATTCCCTCGGTCAGCGCGATGATCGTGTCGACCTCGTCACAGAGCTTCAGGATCTTGGCATCCTGCCTAGCTCGCTGAAGCGCCTTGGATCGCCGAATCCGGTGCTCGTTCAGCTCCACGACGAATCGGTCAACGTCGAGGTCCCGCTGCTGATCAATCTTCGCGACCAGCTCAACGAGGGCGTCCCCGACCTCCCGGCCCCACACCCTCGAGCTCCTGCCCTCGCGTATGTCGGCCAGGCACTCGCGGACCAGGTGCTCAGTCACGCGGCAAATCACAAAGTCACCGGGCTTCACTCGCTTGCGGAACTCGGCTTTCGGGACCGTGTCGACCGAGCCCTCCGCAGCCCACGGAGCGGCCTCGATCCGTGGCACTATCCTCTTTGCCTCCGCGATCACGGCCCTGGGGCACCTGTAGCAGATGCTGAGCGGTAATTCCCTCGCTCCCGCGAGCTTGACGTACCGGGCGAACTGGTCGGGCGTAGCTCCCTTGAAGCCGTAGATCGACTGGTCGGGGTCCCCGAGACCGCACATCTGATCGGCCGCTTTCATGAGGAGCTGGAGCTCGGCCTCGCACGTGTCCTGGAATTCATCGACGAGGACCTGGTCGTACCTCGGCACGTTCAGCCCCAGGTGGATCGGCATGTACACCTGGTCCATGAAGTCCATGTGCGCAGTGTGGTTGATGCAATCTCGAAACGTGTCGAAGAGCAGGCCTTCGAACGCCTCGTCCTCCGGCACCTCGATGCAGTGGTGGTCCACCACGTCCGCGTACCGCGCCCTGGCGGTCTCGACGTCGTGTATCGCCATCGCTCGAAATAGCGACACGAGCCGCTTGATCGGGTAGGCCAGCCTGCGGAACCTCCGGTCGTCCTCCTCGGACTTCGGTTGGAAGAGCACCTCGCAGATCGCGAGGGTCTTCTCCTCGTCGAGGATTGGCGCAGTCCTCATCTCGCGGAGGCAGATGCCCCAGCCGAACCCGTTGTAGTTCGAGTATTTGACCTGCGGGCCGTAGCCCTTGGCGATACCCCTCCTGCGGAACTCCTCCCTGATCTTGACGTTGAACGCAGAGATCATCACGGAGTAGAACGTCGGGATGTGCCCGATCCCCTCGATCGCGGTCTCGGTCTTGCCGGACCCCGCGACGGAGATGACGGCGCTGTTGCCACCTCGCCTGCGGAGGTGGTCGTACACGGCGAGCTGGTATGCGGACGGTTCCATCACACGCCCTCCTTGATCTGGCAGTCGAAGTTGTAGCCCACCTGCTTGCGAGTCACGTGGACCGATTCCGACACCGCGAAGAGGATGTACTGGGCTACGAGCTCGATCATCTGCTCTGACGTGAGAGCCAGTCGCGATCCGCCGCGACCCAGGACCTCGTGTGGGGTGGTGAAGTTGCTCATCGGCCGGATTCGCAGCTCCGTGATGACGATGGTCGCCTTACCGACCCTCACCTCCATCGTGTCCCCATCCCCGCGGCTTACGTACACAGCACTCATGCCGCACCTCCAAAAAAAGGGTTATTCGACCTCCCAGCAACTCGAGAGAAGTTCTACGGGAACCTCCTCAAAGAATCCTTTGGGTACTAGGGCGAGCATTCGGGACCTCGTTCTCGGATTCTCGATTTCCTCGATCTCGGCAAGCGATGAAAAGGCGTGCTCATTGTCCAAGTTCTTCTAGAACTGGTCGGTCACAGTGCTGAAGAAAGCGCACGTTGGGCCGACGTCTCCAATTGCGTGAGTGAGATTCACGAATCTTATCATTTAATCCCTCAGGGTATAGGGTGACATTTTCTAGCGACCTTAGTTCATTCGTACTTCCTCAATCCGCTCGGGTGCAGTCGTCGCCTCGCGCCGCGCATCACGCCCGTCGGCACCTCGACGACCGCTTCGTTACCCTGCTCCGCCACGCGGCGGACTACTCGCCCAGCTCGCAGCTCCAGGTCGTCGATTACCCTGGTTTGCACGATCACGCAGAGCTGCCCCTCGCCCCCGAGATTTGCTACGTGCGTAAACACGCCGTTCATGAGCTCGAGCTCTCCTCGCGAGATCGCCGCATCGAGGAGCTTCAGCAACCTCGCGCGGTTCTTCCGACCGAACTTCTCGAGCAGCCCCTCCAGACTCGTCGAACTCTCCCTGATCGCGGCGAGCAGCGCCTTGCTAGTCAGCGTCATCCTAGCCTCCTCCTTAGGTACTCCATCGGATTCAGGTAGTGGAGCTTGTTCCAGGGTCTCGGGAGCAGGATGCCCATTCCACCGGCTTCGCAGAACGCCTCCACATTGTCGTCGTGGTCGTCGATGAGCACGGCCCCATCGGACGCGCAGAAGTGCTTGCACGAGCCCAAGAGGTGCGGGAGGTGCGGGAAGTGCCTCTCGATCCACCTGATCTTCCCCACGATCGCCTGCGGCTTGTTCATGGGATTCGACAGGAGGCAGACCTGCGAGAACCTGGCTTCCGCGAGCTCGAGTATCTCACCCGCCTCGGGCGTGAGGGGGAGGTTGGCCCAGAACTCAGTGTCGAGGCTGTCCCACAGCTCGGCTTCTGCGAGCCCGGTCCGCTCGTAGATCCAATTCCACGAAACTGGTCGCGGAACCCCGACGAGCGTTATGTCGAATCGCTCGCACGTGGCCCTGTGGAGGTCGGCCAGCACGCCGTCCAGGTCGATGAAGCACTTGGTCATTTGATCTCCTCGCACATCCAGGTCTTGCTCACTACTCCGTGGAGTTTGAGCTTCATTACCTCAACGTCCTGAAGTAAACGGAGGTAATTTACAACGGCCTTGCGTGGTCCGTTCTAAGCGTTCCGTGATACCGCTTTCCGTCACCGGTCTCAACATACCAGATGAACTGGTTCACAGGTCAATCTCCCATTCGGAATACGGGACTACCCCAATACTGCTTTGCGGTCCTCAGCCAGTCGAGGACCTCGGCGCACTCGCACCCCTCGTCCTCCATCAGGTCGGCCAGGATCGGGGCATTCTGGTAGTCGCCCCGCTCACGCAAGTTCGCGATGAATACCCTCGCGCTAGGCGTCAACTCAACCTTTGGCAGCTCGCGGAACACGCAGTCCGCGATAGGCTGGAGGTAGGCCTCTTGCTGCGCGTTCAGGCCATTGTAACCATTGAACAAGTAAAACCTCAATCGCCGCTTGAGCGACGAGGAGGAGCCAAATTGGTAGGAGAGGTAAGAGAGGAGCTCGAGCAGCCTCTTGTGAACGTACTTGCTCGACTTCTCTCGGCACGTCCGATTGTACCACGACCTGAACGTCCCCCAAGATCCGTCGCCGCAGGCCCGCTCCGCGAGGGCGACGGCCCTCCTCTGAAATTCGTCGAATGAGGTCTGCGCTTCCGGCGTCTTGAAGCAGCTCATGAAGAACGCCTCGACCGCCCTCTGGTCAGCTTCGAGAATCCGCCTCATGTGGCACCTCCGAAATCAAATCAGGTGTGGCGACTGGTGCAAGCACTTTCCACAATGAAGTATACCACACTATCGCCACAAACGCAAGGAAATTTTCTTTTTTTTCTTAGCCCTGATTTGATCTCAGAATTTTCGCGTACTCCGCGTCGATGACTGTGCACGGCACAGTCGATTGCCCGAGCTGCCTGACGATGGCCAGCCTCTTTCGACGATCACCGGCGGATCGTCGTCAGTGACTACGATCGGATTGACCAGGCCGCGGAGTCGCACGTCCGCGAGCAGCGCCGGATCGGCTTCATGATCCCCACCGACTATCTCACCCGGGTCGAGATTCCGAATCATGGCATCACCCTCTGGTTGCCTGCTCGAACCACCTGTCGAGATCCGTGCCCTCCCCGCGGAGCGCCGCGGCCATTCCGTCGAGCTGCTTGCAGCGGATCGCGGAATCCTCCTTCGAGAGGTCGCGGAAGAAGTGGTCGGAGTGCACCACCTCCCACACGTGCTGCGCCTGGGCGAAGACCCTCCACTGGTAGTCCCGGTGCACTCGCAGCCTGTGCTCAGCGACTCGGACGCTCGGACGAGCTCCCGCTGGACGGCAGGCGAGCTGGTCGACTGCTACGATGAACTGCTCCCCGATCTGGCACCCGCAGAGCCATCCGTAGATCGAGAGTTGCCTCGCCCAACTCTCGTCGAAGTGCTCGAGGAAGGCCGAGACGTTGGTCATCACGCCGTCGACCATCATGAGCTGGCAGTCCTTGTGCTGCCCCTCGTTCTGCGACCGCTCGTTCCGGAGTCGCACGTACCCCTTCATCGGAGAGGCGCCGTAATTCGAGCAGTACCCATTAACCTTCCAATCGAGGATCACGTGCGCTCCCGCCCTGTTGAGGAAGAAGACGTCCGGCTTGCCAAGGAGCGTGACTCCCCCCACGTCGAGCGTGACTCCCTCCCGCCTCCCGTCGATGACGCCCCTGACCTCCAGCTCGAACCTCGGCGTACCGACTGCCTGCCCGAGCTCCAGGAGGAGGTCCGCCATAGCCCCAGACTGGTGGTAGACCTCGAAGCAGTGCTTTCCGGCCTCGCGAGCCCAGTCGCGATTCTGCTCCTCGACCTGGGCCTCGAAGATCGCGTTGAAGTCAAACTTGGGGTCCGAGCCCCTGCCGAAGAGCTTCTCGTGGAGGTAGCTCTTCGCGTACGCGTCGAACGCGGACCCGACGCTCATGGGCCTGGTCTGCGGAATCTTGGCAGGTCGGTCGTCCGCGAGGTACGCGAGGTAGAACTCCCTCTGGTCCTCGTAGAACTTGGCGATGCTCGTCGGACTCAGGTACTCGATCTTTCGCATGTCAGCTCCTCACGATGGTGCGAACGTGGCCATCCAGCCACACGAAAAATGGGGTGGTGATGAGGACGATTCCGAAAGCAGCTAAGATGATCCCAATCCACCACACGACGGTGGACATAACGGTCCCTGGAGTTAGCGCCTTTATCGACAAGAGCGCGATGACGAGCCCCGCGATGAGGAGCAGGATACCTAGGCCAAGCGGCTCTTGAAACATTGTTACACCTCCGAGAGCGAGAGTCCAACTAGCGTCAGGGCGCACTTGATTTCCTCGAGCGTTGAATCGCCGCACTTTCCGGTTACTCGCAGGTCGTCCTCCGCGAGCCTGGCGATGGCCGAGAGTTCATTCTGCTGCATCGTGGCAAACTGCCAATCGAACTTCCTCTCCATGGCTCTCGCAATCGCCTTCTTGGCCCTCGCGCTGAGCGAGAGCGGCCACTGGTGCACGAGCTCCAGCGTGCCGCGGCTCGAATGGCACCTTCACCGCGCCGTTGCCCATCATCCTGTGATTTTGCACGCAGGCATCAGCGTCGGCCTCCTCGCGGAAGAATTCCCACGTGGTCCCGACGTAGTCCTTTCCGCGCAGGTTGATCATCACAGTCCACTTTGGCATTGCGGAGCTCCCTCCCTTAATCATCGGACACCTCGCTCTCCCAGCGACCGTTGATCAACCTGACGATCGCAAAATCCTGCAGCTTGTTGTACCGAATCTTGGCCTCTACCACCTGCTGGCAATTCACGTACTTCCCATCCCAGCGGCAGGAGACGTCCTGGATTATGAAGTCCTTCCCCGCGATCCAGTCGCGAATCGCTGATGCGGCATCGGGATAATCCCGACCGTAGGCCGGCACGATAGTCATGATTCCCTCTGGCAGTTGAACAATCGCGGATCGTCGCACGTCGGCCACACGTAGGGCAGGTTGATCGGAACGTCCCAGTTGAACTTGCCGTAGTACTTGCGGTCCTTGCGGAGCAGGACCGACTTGTGACTGTCGTGGACATCTTTTCGACCGAGCCACGGCGGGGTGACGATCGGGCCGACCAGGTACTGCTGAATCCGGTCGAAGAGGGTGTCGAGGTTCCCGTCGTCCATCCACCGGGTGCACATGGCGAGGCCGTAGCTCGCGAGAGCCGCTACGTGACCTCGCCACATGACGCACGCCGGGTGCCTGTAGAGCGGCTGCCCCCGCTCGGCCTGGAGGAGGGCGAGGACCTCGAGCCGCTGCTTCCCCAACCTCTGCCGGTCGAGGCACGCGGCCACCTCGTGAAAGTCGGGGTACGGTAGAAAGGTGATCATGACACGATCCTCAGAAGTGACTGCCTCGCCCTGTAAAGGCGAGTCTTGGCGGTGCCGATCGGCACGCCCAGTTGCGATGCGATCGCCTTTAGCGTATGACCGGCGAAGTAGTGAGCGTCGATAATCTCGCGATCGCGCGGCTCGAGGTTGCTGAGGCAGCGGTGGAGGTGGTCGTGGTCAACCTCCTCCACCTCCTGCTCCGGCTTGTCGAAGCCGACCAGCATCGGCAGGAGCCGAGGTCGACACCACTCTCGGTTGAAGTTGATCGCGACGGTGATAGCGACGCGCTTCAACCAGCCGTGGAAGGAGTTCGCGCTCGCGGTGCGTATGTACTTGACCACGCGAGCGAAGACCTCCTGCACTACGTCGTCCACATTCTCTGGCGAGAACGGACGCACCCAATTAGCTACCATGCCTCTCTTCTCCATGAGCAGCTTCCCCAGCGCCTCGCGGTCACCGGCAATGGCTTCGGCAATCATGTTAGCTGGGCCTCCACGGTCTCGTACATCCTCTGCCGCCGCACCGCCACGTACGACTTCTTGCGGCGGGGCTCGAGCATCTGCCCGACCTCCTCGTCGTTGTAGCCCATTGACCTGAGCCTAAGGATCTCTTTGTCGACCTCGTCAATCGCGGCGGATTGGATCAGGTCCCTGAGGTCGTACATGCTCGAGCCGTGCCGCACTGTCGGAGTGTGGCCGTTCAGGTGCTCGATGTTGGTGAACTCCGCCTCGAGTCCAAGCTTCTTGCGACGCCACGCAGTCATCCTCGGAATCTTCACCACGTGGTCGTCGCAGAGGAACTTGTACGCGAACCGGTGGCAGCAGCGGCTTATGTAGCCACCCAGGTTATTGACCCGCTTCTCCCGAGCCTTCTCCACTGCGTAGATCACGCCGTAGATGGACTCGCTTGCGAGGACCTCGGCCTTCTCCGGCGCGAGAACCGCGTACTGACCGGCTATGGAAATTGCTAGGTGGATGTGACCGGCGATTATTTCGCCCTTGACCGAGTCGTCTCCGGCGAGGAGCATCTCGGTGAGCTCCCGCAATCGCTCGTCCTCGATGCGGCTGGGAGTCTGTCTCCGCAGCGGGTGCTGAATTGAGATACCGCGAATTCGCCTTCTTGCGAAGATCATGGTGCGTCACCTTTCCGAGCTCTCGGCTCGTCGTTGGTGGTGGCCCGTGGAGCGGGCTTCTGAAATCAAATCAAAATTGCTGTCCGGGTCGACGGTCTCCCCGGAGGAATTGTACCATACTTTTTGTGCCGCGTCAAGAAAATTTCTCCGCTGATTTGATTGCCCAAAACGTCTCTATGTGGAAGTCCTCCGGGGAGTAGCACCTCCCGTTCGGGTCCCAGATTTCGCGACCGTCCCAAGCGACCGCGTGCCTCTGCTCTGCGTAGTTAAGCCCAGTGAGCACCCCGAAATTGGATCGCAGGATCTCCTCGAATCCGTACTCGCACAGGAGCGGCGTCACGCCGTGCGCGCCGATCTGAGTCGGCAGGGCGTCGAACGGGATCACCCAGGCGGACCTCCGGAAGGCGAATAGCACGAGCTCCTGGATGTGGAAGGCCCGCCTCCGGAGCGGCTCCGGGAGGTCTGGCCACGCGACCTCCGAGCCGTCGTGTCCGATGCCCTCCAGGACCTCCGCGAGCGGAACCTCGAGAGCGATCGCGAAGGCCGTTGGAAGGCAGCTCCAGGCATTAGGCGTCACCTGCATCCTCATCCTCGCGACCCTCCAATAAGTCGCTCTCGATCTCGACGTACTGGTCCGCGACCTCCTTGAGCTTCTTGCTGATCCCGCAAGCGAGGACGATGACTCGCACCCCCTGCTCCTTGACCCACTCGACCAGTGGGACGAGGTTCGGATTGGCGGACGCGATGACGACGGCGTCGAGCCTCCCGATCATCCGGACCACGTCGAGGCAGATGCCGACGCTCCAGTTGAACCTGTCGAGCGACTTGTCGGGGAGGACGTCGGGCTGCTTGTACTTCGTGTCGTACCCGATCTTCCTCAGCGCCGTTATGAACTCCCTCGCCTCGCCATTCGACTGCGTGCCATAGGCCACCGCGCGGTAGACCTGTCCGTGGTCCTCCCTCACGTAGTCGAGCAATCGCTCGTAGTCGACCTTCTTCTTCGGGCCGAACTTCTTGACCGCGCAGAAGAAGAGGTTGGACAGGTCCACGAACAGGCCCACCGCAGTCGCCATCACTGCCTCCTGATTTCGCAAGCGTCCGAATTGCAGTACTGCTCGTCCACGCCGTCGCTCCCGCCGAACTCCGACCAGTCGATCGGGCGGAGCTCCGCGAGCCTCTCTCGATACTCCTCCTCCGAGATGCCCTCTTCCGGCATCTGGCGATACGCGCCCTTCGCCGAATGCGGGAGGAGGGAGACTGTCTTGGTCACTGGGGCAATGGCCGACAGCACCGGCTCGATGTCGCACTCCTCGTGCCTTGGGTCGAATTCGTGGACGTCGACACAGGCGACGTCCCCGTCCCCGTGGCGACCGATCACGATCTTGTACCGCCCCGGCACGCAGTACTCGGAGCACCGCTCATTCATGATGATTTCGCAAGCTGTGACGAGCCCGACGTACTTCGCGAGGACCTCCTGAAAGTCTCCATCCGCATGCTCGACGAGGGGCCACATCGGTCGGAAGTTGAGGGTATTGCTCACCGCGTTGTCCGACCACTCTCGCTGCACAGTCACGAGGTTCATGGCCTGCTCCCACAGGCTCACCTCCTCCGCGGGCTTTGCCGGCCCCTGGAGGATGGGGTACTCGAAGACGTCGGTATACTTGTCCACCACGTCCTCCTCGTACCGCAGGCCGGCGGCGACCAGGAATGGGTGGATCGGCGCATTCTTGGCGACCCTCATGCGCCTCAGCGTGTAAGCAAAATTTGGGTGTCCGATTCCAGGGGTTCTTCCGGGCAGTTTCGGAACAGTACCACCAGGCTTGACGGTGGTAACACGAATAGACACCGGGACTCCAGCTTCGTTATTCGCCCACCGATTAGTCCGTCGTACCTCATCGTAACCTTCGCGCATCCATCGGATGACATTGTGCATTCCGTGACGGTGCTTCCATCCGGTCCAGTCCACAATAGATACGGCGATTCGCCGATTGCGAGCAACAATCCGATTTGTTGCCGGTTGGTGAGTCGGGAGCAGGCTGACAGTAGAGCAGTAGAAAGCTGCATATCCGCAGGCCTCCAGCCACTGCCTCTCGTTCTCGCACATCGTTGGGAGTGTCTCATCTACGTTGCACACCTCCTTGTCTTCGAGCGGCACCTCGCCGCAGTTTGAAACGTTGCACCCCTGAGTCCAGTACGTATGCGTCCAATTGTCGACCGTGATGTCGAACGTCTCTTCTTCAGAGATCAGTTCTACGGACGTGATCTCATAGCTGCCCTTGTAATTCATGAACTTGCTGATTTTCTCGACGAGAGCCTCGAGAGCCTTCTGCTTGTACGCTTGGACGAATCCGACGTTTCTTGCAAATAGCTCACGATCCTGAGCGATTTGCAAATCGTAGCTCTCCTTGCAGCGGTATCTGCCATTCTGAAATTCGACGACCTTTGACTTATTCGTCGTGTAGTACGATCGAATGCCGATCGAAGAGAGCATGAGCTGCACTTGCTCCACGATCATCTTCGATGCTGCCTTGAGCGTAACCCTATTTCCGCACAGGGACCCATTCGCTGAGAATAGTCCCCGCAGAAACGACGCGACGATCGGTCCCTGGGCTTTTAGGAATCGCTCAGGTACACTTCGTAGATACGTGACGGGGAGTTCCGCTGAGCAGATCGTAGTTTGGACTTTGTATTGGTACTCCTTACTATATGGTCCCGTTAGATACTCGGGAAAATCGACAAGTACGTCACTGTCGTTTCGCCCGACGTTGAGTAGAATCGTCCCATGATGATCGGTTCCATCGCCGATGATCATTCCGTCAATTATGCTCTGCGCATCGTGATCGTGTCCCGGAATTGGAGATGCGCGCAGTACGTCAATCGACTCCGCGAGCTTGACGGGGATCTTGAAAGAATTGGACACCACCTCATGCTTCTCAGTCCCATAGAACACAGAGGCCTGTGTCCCATAACGGTAGACCTTATTCACACCGGTAGAGACCTTGTTGATGATTCTAGTCCAGCCAGTCTCACTCCAGATTAGATCACCGATGCCAACTTCTCCTAATTCTCTGATGCCTGCCGGTGTAAGCACTTTTGCCCATCCGGGTTGGCAAGGATTGAGGATGGTCGCCCGATCCTTCGGCAGCCCCCTCATCTTCTTGCCGATTCTGGCGAGCGGCAGATTGCGGAGGTTGATGTATCCCGGCTCCCCGTTCTTGATCACGCGGCGAGCGATCTCGCCGAGCATCTGGAAGTCCCGGTCCTCGTCGAGCAGGACCGAATTATTTGACATGTAACCTATTTTACCGCGCTCAGGGTACTTCTTGTAATTCTTCATGTCCCGGAAGGTGGGGTCGTTGATCGAGAGGCACGCGAGCTCCGCCGACCTCCTCACGTTCCCGGAAACGACGCAGCAGCCAACCGCGTTGGCCAGATCCATCTTCAGCCGGACAGAGTCGTACTCCCGGCTTTCGCGATACCGCTCCAAGAAGCCGACGATCATCTCGTGGAGCTCGCGGAGCGGTTCCGGACCGGAGCTCACGCCGCCGAACCCTCGGATCGGCAAGCCGGCCGGCCGGACCAGATCGTAGATCGGCCGGATCTTCCGCATCCCCGGCCTGAGGTACGACACGATTATCGCCTGGGTGCAATCGCACCACCCCTCCCGACTGTCGGGGATGACGAAGTCTCGGATACCGCGCGGCTGGTGGAGCTCCAGCGAGTCGTCGCGGAGCGGTGAGAAGCCCACCCCGACGCCGTGCATCAGGCAGTCCATGAGCCAGTTAATATCCGCGCCGAGCTCGGCGGAGCTCAAGTTTGTCGCCGCGCAGTTATATAAGGCCATGGCGCCGCGCTGGTAGACGAAGTCCGAGCCCATCGCCCACAGGCCGCGGCCGGGCGGCAGCCACCGCATCTGGTGCATGGCCTCGCCGAACCTCGCGGCGTACTCCTGCCACCGGTTCTCATCCCAAGGAATGCGGTTAGCCGCGTAGTGATTCTTGCGGATGCTGAAGGTACCGTTGATGACTCGCACCACGCAGTCAGCCCAATCCTCCTGACCGCCGTCAAGCTTGATCCGGGAGTACGTGCGGTAGAAGACGACCTCCCCGAAGCCGTTGTATCCGAACGGTGGGACGAGAGACCTGATTCGGTCCTCGGCGCGGTCGTTGAGGTAGAATCGCTCCTTCACGTACATCTCAGGCCCCCTCCGGAATTTCCCAGTCATCCTTCTTTTCGCGGCGACGACGAAGCATCCATCGGCAGAACTGGCTCACCAGAGCCCAGGTTGCGAAGATCGCTATGAATGCATTGGCGACCAGCTGGGCCCACCCGGCAAATTCTGACTGGGGGAGCTGCCTCACTAATCGCCAGGCGTCAGTCAAGGTCTGCCAGATAACGCCCTCCTAACGTCTCATCTCGAACAACGGGTACACCCAGTTTGGGCACTTTCCCCTCGCAAAGATGACCGCCCCGATCGCGCCATTGAGATGGCACTCCTCCATTGACCGGCCGGTGGTGAGCACGTCGTCCACGATCAGGACAGGCAGTCCGGGATCGTCGGAGCCGTACTGATCCATCGCCGCCGCCAGTCTAAAGCCACCGAGGGGCACGCCGATGACTCCCCTCCGAAACTTCGGAAGCCTCTCTGACAACATCAGTGCGACGGCCTCTATGTCCCCATCCGTCAGGTCGTCGCACTCGATCTTCCAGCGGCTCACGTTGCCGCTGTGCAGCTTGAACTCACCGATCTGAAACATTCTCGTAGGCTCCGTCAATTGCCAGAAGGACCTCAGACTCGGTCGACGCCTCCAGGATCTGCCTCAGCAGGGAGATCGCGACCTCGCCTCCGAGCTCCTTGTAAAGCCTCAGGACCGGCCTCCTCGCGATTGCCCTGATCCGAAAATCCATTCGCTCGTCGTAGCAGACACGACCCTCGTCCTGCATGAGCAGGTCCTTGATCTCATCGTAGCTCGACGCGACGAGGGTGCCGTTGATAATCGCCTGCCCGGTGGACGTCCGGTGGACCTCCCTGATGGAGTCAGCTCTCAGCAGCACCGGACCGTCCCTGCTCGCATTTCTGCACTCGATGTACTTCGTCAGCATTCCGACTCCTCACTACGTTAACCTTGCCGCCGCCGAGGCAGCGTGGACAGTCCTCCCTCTTGAACTCCACCGTCCCCGGAACCTCCGACAATACGTGACCTCTACCACCGCAGCGCGGACAGACAATCCTAGTCCAGTTTCGCACCGTTCGTTTTGCCATCACATCTTCACCATAAGGTTCACATCTTCACCATGAGGTACTGGAGCCAGTTCTGCGGCTTGAAGAGCTTGTCGTACTCCGCGGCGGTCGCCGCGACAAGGATCCAAACGCCGACGCCCTTCGCGTTGAGCTCGGGAAAGAACTTCAATTGGGCGGGGGTGAAGGAGTACGAGTCAGGGTTCTTGACCTCGACCCACCTCTGCCCGTAGGTGTGGTGGGCGCAGTACAGGTCCGGCAATCCATACTGGAAGAGGTTGCCATGCGTGATCTTGACGAGCCAGTCCTGGACCTTCAGCATCGCCACGATCTCGTCGCGGATTTGCTCCTCCGGTCCCCTCGTCTCCTTCAGCGTGAACTTCCTCATTCCGACCTCTGGATTCTTGCCAGGGCGAGGAGGCTGATCGCCTGAGCGACCCTCGCGTGGTACTGGACCGGGTCCCCGTCAGCCTCGGCCCTCTGAGCCTCCCGGATCAGTTCCACCGCCTTCAGCTCCGAGTACTCCGGCCTCGCCATGTCTTGCACAATCGAGATCGGACCCTCCTCCCTCGGGTCGAACAGTGATTCCAGGAGCGTCTCCCTCACCCTCTTTTTGGACGGCGGCCTTCTTCGGGACATTGCGCCAAGCCCTCCTCAACGCGCGCTGCGCCACCCTCAGGAGGCGCTGCTCTCGGAATTCGGTCTCCCCCATCTCCAGGTAGCGATCCCAGATCTCCTGGGGGAGTAGCCGCTTGATCTCATAGACACCCTCGTACTCCTTCGTCCTGATCGACTCAAGCCACTCCAGCAAGTCCGACCTGGCATATGTCCGATCGTACTTCTCCACTCGGACCCCGCTCTCTATCGTCAGGTCCCTCATTTCGATCAGGAGTTCGTGTGCTCTGTTCATGTCGCTTCGCCTTGATCGCAGCGATCAGTTGCAGCTTGGTCATATACCTGTACCCGGAGATCGCGAGCTGAACGCACAGCTCCCTCAACCGCTTCACCGGATGCGCCTCCAGATCGACGACCTGAGACTTGAGCCACCTCTCCAAGCTTTCCTGATCTAGGTTCTCTATAAGTACGCTCAACTGCTCCTTGTCAGGAGACGATTCGTAAGTCGCGATGAAAGACTCGCTCTCGAGCAACCTGCACAAGTTGCGGATCGCGAGCATCTTGGAGTGAAGCTCACTGCGCAGTGACGCCAGTGCCCTCACCATCTAGTCCCTCCCTCTTTTGGTTGTCCTCCTCAAAGGTCATCCTCAAACCCTTGAAGTAGCAGGACGCCATTCTGGCCGCCTGCTCGTACGCCTCGTGCTCGAATTCATTGAGCACATGTCCAGAGCCGAGCCTCTGACCGTAGAGCACACAGAACTGGGTCGCGGAATTGATCACTACGTCCATTATTTGTCCGCCCACGTTTTGAGGTCCTTCGCCCAATCCATCTTGATGAGCGGTATCTTGGACCTGATTGACTCCACGGCCTCGACCACGACCTCCTTGACGCGGTCCGCGTACTCCGGTGCCACGGGGCACATGATCTCATCGTGAATGTTCATTGGCTGCACGATCCACGGATTGGCGCCGCACGGCTGAACGTCCCAGACCTTGCGTTGAACGAGCTTCGTCGCCGTCGCGCCGGCCGACTGTATGTCGTGATTCGCCGCCGCCCTCATGCTGCTCTGCTGCACCGCGAAGGCGGCGGCGAACAGTGCCGTCTGGAGCGCCCCGCCGGCCGTCTGCACTCGGCCGGCCCTCCGCTCGACCTTCAGCCTCATCTCCCTCCACGCCTTTGGCGGGTCGTTGGCGAGCTTGAACAGGGCTCGGCAAATCTGGTTCTCGAGTGTGAAGTACCTCCTGAACCCGAACATCGTCTCGCGGTAGTCCGCCGGCTCGTGCCACTCGACCCTGCTGCCGATCCCTCCCACCTGTCTCATCGAGCAGAAGTCATTGTAGATATCCTGCTGGAATTTCCGGACTCCTGGAAACTCGCGGTGGAATGCGGCCAGCGCCTTCACCCCGACCTCCACCGGCACGCCCAATCGATCTGCTAGCGTGTGCTCATTGCCGCCGTAGAACATCGCGAAGATCCCCGACTTCGCCTTCGTGTACTTGTCGTCTGCGGTCCCGGTAGTCGCCTTCAGGCTCTCGTAGGTGTGCTCCGGGAACACGTGCACACCGAACAGGGCGTGTATCTTCTTCCCGTCCCTGCTCCCGCAGGACTTGCAGATGAAGTCATTTCGCTCCTTGACGAACTCCATCTGTCCGTCGCACCGCTCGCAGGTCAGCAACTTCCGTCGGAGGTTGGCGTCGTTGTATACGGCCTCCGCAATCGTGACCTCGAATCCGGCGAAGTCCCCGCCCGACAGTCGGCAGTCCTCAAACGCTAGCGGAAAGCATCGCCTGACCTCCTTCGTCTTCTTGACACCCTGGGCATTGAGACCGTCGCCTCCCGCAAAGCCGCCGCCCTCCACGCCGGCCGCTGATCCGCCCCCGCCCATCCTAGAGCTCAGCGCCCCGATTACTGACAACGACACGTGGAACCGTCCCGCGAGTAACAGCTTGTCATAGAAGTTCGCCTCGTAGGCGGCCTGCCTCGCGTCGAGCACCTCCTGCGCCCTGATCGCAGACTGGTGCCTCACCAGCCCGGTTCCTCCACACTTCGGACACTGCGGATTTACCCTCTGCAAGCAGTCCGGACAATCAGCCTGCCATTTGGCTATGTCCTGGAGCAGCACCTTCTTCGTGCTGACCTCGAAGTCCCTGACTGTCTGCGCCCCGGCCCCGAGCCTCTCGGCATCGGTCATGTGCTCACTCACATAGTACCGAGCCTGCTTGGGGGCCGTCGGGATCTTGAAGTCTCCCCGACTCTGCCTGGCGAGAGTCCTGTCCCTCAGCTTCTGCAAGCCGTCGAGGTCGACCCTGTAGCCCTTCCAGCGGACCGCGCCGACCATGCACGCAAGCTCCGAGTCGTCATCCCCAGGCGGGGGAGACCCGAAGTGCGCGTACAGTCGCCGAGTGTAGTCCACGTCCAGCGCCGCGTATTTCCTGCCGAGTTTTGAGTAGGCCCAGTGGTCCACGTGATGCCGGATTACTTCCGGCCAAGCGCCTCTCCAATCGTGGCGAGACCCGATCGCTTTTGCGAAGGGGGCGTAGCCGAGCTCTGTTGGGTTGTAGCCCCGCTCTACGCCAACGTCCGTGAATAATAGAATCGAGTCCTGTTCGACACCTAGTGCGTCGACTGCCAAGGCTTTTAGGGCCGAGGAAGGTGCAAACTTGAGGACGATATCTTTGAAGTCGGGAACGTCTTCCCCATCCGCATCCTGGACATCGTATACCTGCCACTTGCTGAGCCGCTTGTCTTTGCGGCGAGCGAAATAAATGTCCTTCAGCGGGATTCGGGCTTCGAGCTCCTTCGCCAACTCCCAGGCCAGCGGAGTTGGGATTCGCTTTATACGAATGTCCCA